>ERZ1066132.4-NODE-4-length-138727-cov-28.127481_pt1 | contig 138727 bp, 198 predicted proteins | sample MGYA00382779_ERZ1066132 | MGnify/ENA primary metagenome ERZ1066132 (study PRJEB33369, sample SAMEA5778362) | biofilm metagenome | biome: Industrial cooling water; feature: Water cooling tower basin; material: Biofilm | place: United Arab Emirates | collected...
AAGCAGCTCCTGCTGTAAGTGCTCAGGCTATGTCTAATCAGGGCTTAGCTCCAGCGGCTACTCCAACTGTGGCAAATAATGCCCCAGCAGGAGAAACTAACGAAGAATTCTTGAAGAGAATGGGTATCTAATGAGTCAGAATACTCTTCCTGCTGCATTTGCGAACGATCACGTAGAAATCCAGCTCCCTAAATTTAGGGATCTAGAAGCGGTAAGGGTGTCGCTTTCGGCTACAAAAGTGGCCGAAAGTCGTTTATTAGAATCTAGAACGGTAAACGTATTGACGTATAACGATCTAGAGTATTGTTTTAACGAAGCCTATAGAGAGCTAAAGGCAAACATGGCTACCGTAGGCTACCAGATAGTTCGAACAGAAAACGAACTACAAAAATCTAAAGCATCTGCTATCTTAGATAAGTATCCTGAATTTATTAAAGACAAGGGAGCTAAGGCGGATAACGCGGCTACTAGGGACGCTTTTTTAAGTCGAGACCCTGACATCATCGAGGCAAAAGATCGACTAGATAGTTTAAAAGCTTTAGAGGTTTTTATTGAAGGTCGTATCAAGGTTATGGAAAACGTGTGTAGATTCATGAGAAAGCAAATGGATCTAACTATTAGAAGCGGCTCTTCTAATATACCAATTACAAATAGATAAGGAAATATATGAGCGCAAATAAATGGACAAAAGCATTGCAGAAATTCGAGGCGGCGGTAGATTTTAAATACGACTCCTTCGCACCAGAAAACTGCTCTTACACACCAAGCCCATCAGTAAACTGGATTTTCGCAAACAAAGCAAACGGAATCCCAAAAGGATCAGCTGTTCTTCTATCTTCAGAAGCAAAGTCTGGAAAATCACTCTTGATTCAGGCAGCTATCGCAGAAATGCACCGAAGAGACCCCGAAGGTATCGCCATCATCTTTAACTCAGAGATGCGCGGAGCTTTTCAGTCGGGAACTATTGCCGGAGTAGATCTCAACCGACTAGTTATTTACGACACGAATCGACCCGAAGAAATCTTTGACTTTTTTGAGAAAGACGTTCAGGCAATGATTCAAGAGGGCATGCCCTTACGTATCGTCGCTATCGACTCTCTAAATGCTATCGGCGGCACAAAGTCCATGGTAGCAGACAGATCTGTAAACGACCACCTAATCGGCGACCAAGCGCTCACGCTCCAGAAAGGACTTCAAAAATTCCTTCCTATCGTGCGCAAACACAAACTTACTATGTTTGCGGTAGCTCAGGTTCGGGCCAATATCGATGGCGGATCTTACGGGCCAAAAGAAAAAATGGCAGCCACATTCGCAACAAAGCACGGATTTGACTACTTCGTATCTCTACGAAAAGCTAATGCGGCTGACGACAAACAAGATATGGAAGGCAACAAATTCGAAAATGAAGATATGAAAGATCTCCGTGGTAATAAAGAGATTACCGGACATCGAATCATCGTAAAGATGGAGCAGTCTTCTTTCGGAACTCCAGGAAGAGTTGGCATGCTGACTCTGGACTATAAAAAAGGTATCATTAACCAGCACGAAGAGGTATTCCTCCTAGCGTATAATACTGGCGTCATCAAGCGTGAAGGTGTTAGTAATTACGTCTTTGAGGATGTAAAGATCAATGGTAAGGGTAACTTTAATAAAAAAATGAAAGAAGATCAAGAGTTTACTAATAGAATCCTTCAAGAAGTTATTAAAAAAGACGCTCAATAATAGGAGATATCGTGCAGCACCGACCGTTACCTCAAGGCCACGAAAATGTTAATTACTTTGATCATTTAGAGCTTCGCTATCTTCGTTGGGACTACCTGGTGAAGGTGGCAAATCCTTCCGATAAGGTACTTAAGAGTAAGGAAAAGATCATAAAGTACATAGCTAGAAGCGCGTTTTCAAAATACGCTTACGAGTTTAGTTTTATGGGAATGGACCTGGAAGATGTTGAGAACATCGCCAGAGTCTACGCGGTATCATTCTTAGGTCTTTATTCGCACCAGCACAGCACTAAGATAAGACAGAGGCATACTCAAAAGTTTATTCAGAAATACGGACAAAACCCCTCGGAAGAGGATTTAGAAAAAAAAGACAGCTATGCCCTCATGTCCTTTCTAGAACAAAGGCTTTTGGAGTGTTCTAACGTTTTAAGACAGAAATCTAAGCCCGAGCCTGGGTTTTCTTCTTATAATGCCTATGTACAAGTCTCCGGAGATCAGTGGCCAAGTGACGACGAGCTTATTGCTTCTCCATCAAAATACGGATGGAGAAAAGTAGCTTGGGGTAAATTTATAAAAGCGCGTAAGAATTTTGGAGCAATATCACCAGGATACGCGGTTTTTATAGACGGTAAGATATATAGAGTAGCAAGTCCAGACAATTCTGTCATCCATAGCGATCCGGCCATAGGCCCTATCTACGACTCTCTTGAGAGATCTCCGATGAATCCCGAAGAACTTATGATATCTCTTCAGGAAGCAGATACTAAGAAAGTATCCGTAGGCGGAGTAGGGTTTAACGTTTCGAAAAAAGAAAGACTGTCAAATCTAGTCGATCTATATAAGCGTAGACCAGCCCACATACAGAAAAGGATAATGAAGAGAGCCATTAACTGGCTTTCAAAAAGAAATGGATTCCAAAAAGAAATGGCTGAAGAGATTTCTATGGCCACTTCTATTCTAAATTCTCTAAACAGAAAGACAGAGAACGAGAATGTCGCCAATCGATAGTAAGATCAAAGAATGGTGTAAGACCTACGGCGTCTCTTATGACGACGGCAATTACACTATAAAAAGCAGCATATTAGGGGAAGCCCTGATCGAGCTGTTTACTTGGTTTAAAGATCAAAACCTATCAGCAGAAGAGGCATACTCAAGTATAGGCAAGATATCTAACGTCAGCGTACCTCTAAAGTATGGATTCTACAAGAGAATCAAAGACCCAAAGCGCCGCGCCAAAAACGATGCCCATGCCAAATCTATGCTAGCGTCTTGGTGCTGGAATTCTGCCGTAACTATAGTTCAGTGTTTTGACGAGATATATTTTAACGGAGAGGCTAACGATATCTTTATCGCTGAGGATCTTTTTAAGTCTATGTGTAAGCATAGAGGCATAGTTCCTAAGATAATGAAATCAAGCGAATCTGAGATAAGCGACGAGCAGGCCCACAGGGTAATAGCTAACGCTCCTGAGGTCAGTAGAAAAAAAGCTGTACAGGATGCAAAAAATAGTGATATCTTAGAAGATGTACTATACACAACGGAGAAGAGATTGGTACTTCCTAAAGACGCTCAAAAAAACGTCAACGATCTCGACCCTGAAATGATTGCATTTTTTGGCCTAGACGATATAGATACGGAGGACTTATGAGTGATAATAAGCCCGTATTAGACCCTAAAGAGCAAGCCCAGAAGCTTCTGGAACAAAAGAAAAAAGAAAACTTCATCAAAGAACACAAGATTTCTTTGCAGTATGAAGAAATTATAAAGAATAAAAAAGAAGTAGAAGCTCTAGGCTCTATCGATATCACGAATACCACAGACGAATACATCAACCAGATCGTTGAGAAATCTAAGAAGTTCTTTCAGAGTTCTAAGAATACTATGAACTTCATAAATAACATACCTGAACTCAATAACATAGTTCCGATGTATGCTGGTCAAATTATAGGAATTGGAGCCTACACTGGGGACGGTAAGTCTACGGCCTGCGCTAACTTACTATATTCATTGATGCTTCAGGGAAAGCGACCCCTGCTTATAACGAACGAAGAAACAGCAGAGCATGCCATTGGTCGCGTCGCTGCTCTTATCGCCGATATTCGATACGGAAACCATAGTAACATGACCCAAGAAAACACGGATAAGATACTAGAGCTTATCCCGAAGGTTAGTAAGAAGATGGCGGTCATCGACAATTTCTACGGACTGATGAACGGAGCAGAAACTCCCGACACGACTACGACTATCGAAGGTGTTGAGTGGGTCTTTAAGAGATTGGTAGAGAAGTTTGCAACAAATAACGAGTCTTTTGACTGTATCGTAATAGACTACTTTCAAAACGTATCTAGCTCAAAGCTTAACCCGGCACTTAGAAATATCGACGTCTTGGGAAGATTTACGGAATTGCTAGAAAGATTTAGAAATGAATACCCGGCGCCAGTAGTTGTATTCGCTCAGATGAAGCTATACTCAAAAGATAGCGACGAGCCTTATTCTAAGAGAATCCAGTGGTGCTCTCACTTAGCAAACAGAACCTCGTGCTTCTTAGAGATGCGATCTAAGAAGTCAGAGTCGGCTACCGAGTGGGTTTTGCACAAATCTCGATTCAACGATTATGTAGCTACGTCATTCCTGACTGGTTGGGAAAAAGGAAGATACGTTCCTTATACTGAAGAATTTAAGAAAAAACAAATAGATAAAAAACTAAAAGCATTAGATCAAGGAAAGGTTACAGATGGAAAGAAATCTTAGAGAAGAATTAAAAGAGCTGTCTAAACTTATTTTGGGCGGCCCTAGTCGCTATCAGAAGCTTCTAAAAAACGGCGGTAACGTTAAGTCTGTTATTGGCGGTAAGCAGGTTCTAGTAAAGAATTACTTTACTCCGGAATCCTTATTAGAAGAGCTTCGAAATATCAAGAAAGCTCACGAAGAAAAATTAGCTATTGAAGAGATTCAAAAAACATCTTCCGGCAAGGTATAATGAACGAGTCTGGCCTAAAGCTATTAAACCTACTCTTCAATAACGAAGAGAGTATCTGCGTCAGTCCTGACGAGTACGGATACAAGAGTATTCCTCTACAGGAAATGCTCTTAGGCTCTTTTGTGCTTTTGCCCAGTACTGAAAAGCAAAGGCCAGTTTTTTGTAATCCCCAAGACATAAAACTGGTAGCTATAAACCCCATTCAGGGTAGTAGAAATGACGGTAACGTGACAGCGTTTAGGTCGTTTCTAGTAGAGCTTGACGACGGACCACTGTCAGAGCAGTTTGAATACGTAAGGGCCATGGGTATGCCGTATAGCGCTTGCGTATTCTCTGGCGGTAAGAGTCTACACTTTGCTATAACCCTAGATAAGGACCTTCCTAGCTACGAAGTATGGCGGTTTTACGCCGAGTGGATACTAGGGTCTTTACCTAAGGCTGACCAGCAGACTAAGAACCCTTCGAGATCTATCCGGATGGCTGGCAATATGCGCGGTGATTCAGAAATGAGGCTGGTCAATATCGGTTCTAGAATCTCTTTAGAAACCCTTGTAGCCTGGCTATCTCAATTTGATGGGGCTATGCCAAGGCCTCAGGAAAAGCCAGTATACGACCCCGATTCTCTGCCCGATATCGACACTCTACCAGAGTGGGTTAGGGAAGAGCTGGTTAACGGAATCGACACCTCAAAAGGACGAAATAACCGCTGGTATTCAATAGCTTACGAATGTTCTTTACGAAACTGGTCGCAAGATGATACTATATCTCTTCTAGAAGTGTTCTTCCAGCCGGAAAGAGATTTCGGTAGAAAAGAATGGGAGATTGCTATTAAGAGCGGAGTTAGTTCCGCAAGAAAGAAACTTGGTTATGGGAATTAGAGAAAAAGAACTCGAAAGAATGATCAAGTATGCCGAGGGGTTAGGCATAAAAGTTTCTTTTATGCCGCAGCTAGAGGATGGCACTGAGGCCCAGTGGGAGATGTCAGGGAAGGAAATAAAAGTTTTTACGAAAGAAAAACAAACTAAGCTAAGTATTATTCTGAGTCTGATTCACGAGCTTGGCCATCACCTAGATTTCGTATATAACAAGCGACGCCATACTAAGAAAGTATGGGACGCAGTCCACGCTAAGAGCCCTACTAAGAAGCAGCGCCGTATTATATACGAAGACGAGTTAGGCGGAGCTGCATATCATGAGATTATATATAACGAATTAAATCTAAAAATCCCCTTGTGGAGAGTTCGCGTAGAGAGAGATCTGACCTTAGAATTGTACAAAAAACAAATAGACAACCCCGAAGGAGCCAGCAACAAAGAGATCAGAGATATTAAAAGAAAGCTTATAGAAAGATATAAGAACAAAGAAAAGTAGTATGGAAAACTTAAAAAAACACACAGAAGTCGAATGTAAATACCGTATAGAGGAAACAGATCTATTTAAGGTCAAGCTTCATATGGAAAAGATTGAAAATCTCGTAAAATTTACATACGTCGATGGTCCGGATTCTTATTATATTAATAAAGACGGAGACTTTTTAAGATATCGAAAGCCTAACAACTCTGAAGACGGTCGAGCAGAACTTACTATGAAAAAGAAGATGAAAGACGCTAAGGATAACGTCATTCGCAGAGAGTGGAACATCAGAGTAGACCATACGCCTGAAGAAACGATCACGGACATGATTGAAAACCTGGGATTTAGTTTTAACTTTAAGATATTCAAGGTTTGTCACATATACAAATACGCAGATGCTACCTTAGTTTTTTATACCGTAGCCGACATCACAGACTCCACAGCAAAGAAAATCGACCATTTCGTAGAGATTGAGGTTGATGAAGACACGATACACGAAAAAACAGAAGAGCAGGCATGGGAAGTCATAAAGAAATACGAGACTATACTAGCGGCTGTCGGTATCAGCGCTCAGAAAAGAATGAAGAAATCGTTGTTTGAACTCTATAGGAAATAAGATGAAAAAAATCCTAGATTTCTCATGGGGAGATACCCGTGGAGTCAGAGAAGTAATACTCAATATCTACAGAGGCTTAGGGCTTACCTCCATGCCGCTAGATAGCTTTGGCTACCCTCCTCACGAAGGAGACCCAGACCTGGTTATTCTTTTAAAAAGCTTAACTAAAGAGCTTACAGGAATAGGCTACAACCACATAACAGTAAGCGAAGGCTGCACTCACGCAGTCATGGCAAGCATATACGCATTAAAAAATAACAACACTAAGACCGTAAAGACTAGATCTCTCTATTATCCTAGATACTCTGACATGATCTCTATATCTAATCTAGCTCATGAGAAAAAACACGAAAACACCATATCAGAAGACGACATCGCCTTGATAGACAGCCCTTCAAACCCATTAGGGTTGGTAGGTTCCTCAAAGTCTTACCCGAAGCTTATATGGGACGGCGCCTACCACAGTCCTACCTACGGAATATTACGGGGCACTAACGCCATCAAAGATGCCAGAATCTTTTGTGGTAGTCTTAGTAAGCTTACAGGAATAAACGGCTTAAGACTAGGATGGACCGCTACCAACGAGGTTGGTCTAGATATCTCTATTCAAAAATATATTAGAAATACTATCTGCGGCGTAAGCTATCCAAGTATGCACGTCGCTACAAAGATACTTAGCGATAGGCAAAACCTAAAAGAGTTCTTCTTGAGATCCAAGATTCTTATAGAGGACAATAAAGACATAGTAAAAAAACTAGATAATTTGTTTGGAAAACAGCCTATCTCTCCGAAAGGGATGTTTGCTTTCTGGCAAACTGACGAAAAGCTAAGAAAGCTTCTAGACAAGGCAATGGTAAAAGTCACTCCCGGAGCAGACTGCGGCGGAGACGAGAGCCAGGTAAGGATCAACCTAGGCAACTCTAACAAGATGACTAAGGAAATGGTCTCAAGAATAACGAATATAGATAAGATAGCACCTAAAAAAAGGAAGTCAAATGCAGGATAAAATCAAGAAATCAGCACACTTATTATACACGAAGTCAGAGATGGAGATCTTGCAGGATCTTTCTGAGACGATTGCTGCCCATGCCTACGTATGCTTCAACGCCTACAATCAGGCAGAAAACGATAACGACGCCATCACCTACCTAGTTATGGGCGATCGTTACAAGGCTTTAAGTCTTCAGATAGCATCTAACATACCCCATCAAGACCTATCTATAAACGTCCAGCAAGACATTCACGCCTTACTTGACTCAGTTAGAGACGAGGTAGAGGAAGAGGACGCCGGTGAGTTTAATCAAGAGCCTAAAGATGAGGCTACCGAAACTATCGACAAGATGCTTTCTCAAATCAACACGACTCAAGAAGATACAGAAAAAGAATAATAATTTACTTTGTCTAGTCCTGCCTATAGACTGATCTCAGTTCTAAAGGAGGACTAAATGAAAAAATTACTCGTTATCAGCATCGCCCTAGCCTTAGTAGCTTGCGGTGAGCGATTCGAAACTCTTGAGACTCAGACAAACGCTACTCCACCAGCCCAAGGAATGCCGACGATCAACCTAGAAGTACATATCGGCGCTCCGGTATCTAACATCGTAATCGATAACTCAAACACAGGTGGAAACACCACGGCAAACGGTGGGAACTCATCTGCTACTGGTGGAAATGCTAGTAACAGCAACAGTAATACGAGCACGAACAACAATAACAACAACAGCCAAGTTCAAGAGCAAGAAGTTGAGCTTAACGTTCGAGCTGGTATCTATTTAGACGATGAGGAATCAGACGATTCTGACAAAGATCATAAAGATAAAAAGAAGAAGAAAAACAAAAACAAGTACGCCGCTGGACTTAAGTGTAAGGTTTATGATCTAAACGCTACCAAGCCCAGTAAGCTTCCGGACTATTCTACCATGAGCCATATCGAGCTTATCGGAGTAGACCGTCTAGATGTAACTAATCAAAACTACGCCGCTGGATTTCCTAAGTTTCCCTCTGCACTTCGTAGTCATCTTCTAGAGTGGTACGGGTTACGCTGCACAGGTTACTTCGTTGCCCCTAAAGCAGACACGTACACATTCTTCTTGACCTCAGACGATGGTTCTAAGATGTCTTTAAACGGAAACGCCTTCATCGATAACGACAACTTGCACTCAGTTCAAACCAAGCAAAATTCCAGCTACCTTAAGAAGGGTCGTCACCCGATCGTGATCGATTACTTCCAAGGACCTCGTACTGAGATCAGCTTAGTTCTTGAGATGCAAGCTACAGGCGTAGCTCGACAGATCGTTCCTACGGCAAACCTTAACTTTAAGAAATAAGGATACTTATGAAATACTTAATTATCATGATTTTGATGATTGCCTCGGTCGCTCAGGCCGAGTGCCCCAAGAAGAGCGGATGTGAGGTTATCATGGACTGCAAGGGAGAAGCTTGTAAGGAGTACAACCGAGAAACTCACGTAGTTGTACGAAAAGCCTCTAAGTGCGATCTCGAGCTTGCAGACCTTAAGAAAAAGATGAAGGCCATGGAAGACGAGCTTGCTTCTCAAAAGAAGCTAAACGACTCCATGGAAGATCATATTAACAAGCTAGAAGTTATGTTAGGTCAAAAACCACAAGTAGTGACTCAGGTAGAAACTAGAACAGTTATTAGAAAGCTAAAGATCGAAGCTCCCAAGAACATCGTGTCTGGTATGGTAGGTCAAGGATTTATCGATGCTCGCTTACGTCAATCAGGTAGCGCGATAAATCTCGACGCTGAGCGCGGAGCAGTTTTCGGATTACAGTACCAGCGTAGAGTTACTGAGAAGTTGTATCTAGGTGGTTTCGGAATGTCTAACGAGACCTACGGCCTTAGTCTAGGCTTAGGATTTTAAAAGGGGCTTAGGCCCCTTTCTTTTTATTAGAACTTAATAATATAGTTAAAAGTGGTGGTAGGCTGGATGTTGTTGTGAGCCTGTCCGCCTCCCTCGTTTGCCGTGTAGGGAAGAACGGAGTTTACGTCTCCACCTTGAGCCATGGTGTTATCTACGCCAGCTCCTACCGAACCATAGTTAAAAGGCCAGTAGTTACCGGTTCCGTTACCGCCTACTGGTCCAGTATATGGTACGGATCGGTGAGACTGTAAGTGTTGGTGGGTCGGCATCTGAGCAATACTAAGAGTATGAGTTTGCGCTCCGCCTGTAGCTCCAAGTCTTGCAGCTCCGAAAAGCTGGATAGTAGACAATCTTCCCGCATTAGTAGAGCCCATGTCATCAGTTCCTGCAGGGATGATACCTCTTAGATCAGGAAGGTTAAAAGTGGTAGAACCATCTCCGACTCCATATGGGAGCACTACTAGATCATCAGTAGATGTTCCCGTAGCGTTGGCCGTCATCTGTATACTTGTAGCGCTTAAAACTGCGTTGATCCTAGTTCCTGGGGGAATATTAACGCCAGAAATAAACATACCGGCTCTCATGTTTGTCGTATCTAGTAGGTTGGTTACGTTAGAGTTTCCGGTAACAAAATCGCCAGCTTGAGTTATGCTAAGAGTACTGAATAGAGATGCATAGGTAGTTCTGCTAACTTCAGTACCGTTACAAAATAAGTAACCTACAGGAGCCTGGAATCCGGTGTATGGCTTAACCACACCGACTTCTTCTCCGGAAGAGTTTCCTAGGTTAACCCAGATACCGCCGATACGACCTCTTAGTTGTCCCAGAGTAGAGTCGTAGTAGACGTCTCCGTTAACAGGATTTGCAGGAGCTGATGGAGTAGCGGCGAAGGTAACGCCTCTTGATATCTTCTTTTGATTTCTTCCCATTATAACACCTTAGTTCTTGCTAGTGCTCTAGCTGTTTTTATGTTTGCGGGACAAACTTCTCCGGTATCCATCTCTCTGATGATGTACCAGTCGGTAGCCTCCAGATACTCTAACGCTTCTCTAGATTCTTTCTCAGCATTTGCTTGCGCAGTAATATCAGTTATCGTAACGGTATATAAACAAGGATAGAAGTACTCGATCCTGTCTTCTCCGGTAATAGAGTCTTCTACGATCCTCTCGTCTGTATAACCTGGATCTGGTGCAGTGGTAAAAGACAACCAGCGATCCGGGAGTCCCCAAGAGTTGTTTGCTACGTTAGAATCTACCCATTCATCAGCGAGCTGTCTGGTGGTAAACGTACCGGCATGAGTTTCTTGATTTAACTGATTTTTTATAGATACTTTAAACATTATTTAATTACCTACACGCTTTATTGTTATGTAATTCTGTGCGGCGTCCGCGCTTAAAGTCGTAGTGCCAGAAAAATTAGCATTAACAAAAATAGTTTGTCCGGCGAGTAAACGACCTGTCCAATTACCTTTAAGGCTTAAACCGCCTAGAGAGTTACTTCCAATAATTCTAGCATTAGTTCTTTGCGTTCCGTTATAGAAAATATTAATATCATAAGCAAGATTCGCCGCTCCGGCTGGAGCGACTTGTACTACAGTTTCATAAAGACCACTAACAGGTGCGGTGAACGTTCCCGTAGCGGTATTAAATGTTCCCTCGTGCGTATTGTGATCTACAGAATTAAAAACAACCTGAGTTGATGTGGAAGCTGGAATGCTTTGACCACTCGAAGTTCTTACGGCACAAGAAACGGTCTCTGTAGCAGCTATTGCCGCAGGACCAGATACTAGCTCGATAGAGAGATGGTTTAAATCTCCATTAGCTTCTAGAGTTTTTGAGGTAGCGCTGTTTTGAAACGCAAACAAGGTAAGCGTATCTCCTGCGTTCATATCTATAGAAGTTCCACCACTACTAGACATGATTACGCTAGCAGTAGAACCTACAGTATTCCAACCAAAAACACCGCCTGAGATAGCGCCTGGATTCTTAGTTAAGAACATGTAATGAACGTTTCCGGACGCCCACGCAGCAGTCTGGTAAGATACCGTTGCCTGAACTCGATAGGTTCCACTAACAGGTGCTGTAAAAACTCCTGTTGTAGGATTATAAGAGTTAGACGTATCTTTTTGCACGGTAGTGAAAGGTATCGCAGTTCCTGTAGAAGCTGGAACTGTTAATGCAGATCCTCTTGAAGCTCTTAAAGAGATGACCCTAGTGTTAGCAGAGTCGCTCATTTGGACAGCCGAAGACCAACCAGCTATAGGGGCTGAGAAAGTTAGATAGATAATACTTCCAGCGCCGATAGTGGCTGGTACGGTAGCCGTCGTATTCGCCCCTGTTGCGTAAGTCCCAGAAGCATTTATAGACTCAAGAGTAACAGACGTAGCAGACGCAGTCTGTACTCTACCGTTGTAGCCAACCCCGCCAATAATAGCCCGACCATAGCCTAATACGTCCGTGTTTAAACTGCTTAATGTATCTATAGAAAAGCCTGAAGGTAGATTTATGCTAGTGTTTGCAGGCGAGTTAGGAGTACCGGAAAAACTTATTCTTACGATGGCTTCCATATTCGAACCAACTCGGCGGTATCTTCCTGAATATGTAGTATTAGTCGTAAAAGATCCAGTTGGTACCCAAGATACCCAATCTGTTACAGGGGAACCGAAAGCTCTGACGCTTCTACCGAAATACATGGTATCCAGCTGCATAGAAGCAGTTCCTGCCGGAGTATTTCTAATGATTAAGGCCAACCTGTACTGGTTGTTGTTAGAGGCGTCAGAAGAATCCGTCTGGAATTCCCCGCTTGCCACTCCAGGAACATCTTTAGTATTAAGGCTTCTGAAGCCAGAAGGCTGAGTCCAGGCATTTCTTCCTACGTTGTATATCCAGAATTCTAACGTCTGGGTAGACGTTCCAGAAAAGTCTAGGTTTGCAGGATTCAAAACCGTTCTATAGTTGGCAGAGAACTGAAAGACCTTAGCTAGATCCTGATCTTCTATAGTCATCACAGAAGAGATTATCCCATGACCTATAGATGCTGTTGCGTCGGTGATCGAGAACAATCCCGAAGCAGCACCTGAGGGTGAGTTAGTCAAAGGATTAGTCGTAGTTGTTGCGAAGCTTACCTTCGTAGATCCACCAGTTATCGTAGTAGGAACTCCGTTTGTAAAAGTAGTGTTAAAAGCTGCCCATCCAGAAACACCGGTCTCGAAAGTACCGTTGTTTTCTAGATAGTTTTTAGGTGCCGACGTCTGAGAATCTGAAAAATTAACCCATACTCCGTTCTCGTAACGTCTAAGCTTGTTAGACGCGGAGTCGAAGTATACCATTCCGTTAACAGGATTGGCTGGCGCTACTACCGGAGGGAAGTAGGCCGATGGGGATATTCTTAAAGAGTCTTTAGACATGGTCGTTTATCCTATTAAGCAGTTTTGAATCTCTTAACGTCAGCTCTCATAGTAGCACCGTTAGAGCCAGAAGAGAAGCGAATATTAACGTTTGCTCCGCTAACTACTGCGCTGAAAGTGATTCCGGTACTAGCTGTTTCGGTCGACATATCGTTCAAAGAAACGTTAGTTCCGTCTGTAGCTACTCGAATTGTTCCAAGCTGTACATTGTTTGTCGTAGCTTGCTTGATTCTGTAGGTAATCTCTAAACAGTCGTAAGTAGCGTGTGCAAAAGTAAGGTCTGCGATAGTAGTGTTAGTCTGAGAAGCAGCTAAGGCGATGCTGTGGATATACTCTTCTTCGATGAAGTCGTTCTTAGAGGCTTGCTTAGCGCGTCGAACAGAGTTCTGACCAGCTAACAATACAGGAGAAGAAGCGCCTTCGATAGCGTTTCCGTTAACTTCTACGTTAGTGTTTAGCTGAACTCGACGAGCGTCTAGAATGATCTGACCACGAACTGCTGAGGCAGATCCTGTCTTGATGGTGATATCGCCAGAATCTCCGCTTACCGCCTGACCAGTAACCAACTTGATAAAGCCAGTATTTCCTGTTGTGGCAGCGATCCCAGTAGCGATCGAGATCTGTCCGGATGGTCCTGTATTGACTTGGGCAGTTCTCATGTATAGAGAAGTAACGCCCTGACCTTCAAATCGCGCAGAACCTGCAGCAAAAGTATCGCCATCGATCACGACAGCTCCACCAGCTCTCTGGATGATAGCAGAAAGGTTTCCTGCTCCGTCCATCATGGCAAACGAGCTTGCGTACATAGCAGAGAAAGGTAGTGCTGTAGAACCTACGTCTCTTGATACGGCAGTATTAGGTAGTAAGTTCTGGTTGATAGCGGTAGGAGATAGTAAGTTACTTAAGTTACGGTTAGCACCGGCTCCAGAATCGACATATGCTTTAGTAGCCGCGTCTTGAGCGTTTGTAGGGTCTGCTAAGTTAGTAGCTTTAAAACCACCGAAAGATTGGTCGGCTGTGAAAGCGTTGGCACCGTTTGTACGAACTACTGTGTTATCAACAGAAACAGCATCAGAAACGATCTGAATACCGCTTCCCACGTTAACGTCTAACTGGTTACCAGTTTTAGAAAGTCCGTCTCCAGCTACGATCTGACCAGCCCCTGAGAACTGAGTAAAAGATAAAGCAGTAGTTCCAAGAACGATAGGATCGTCTGTAGTTAAAACCCATCCAGAGTTACCGTTAACAGTACCTTCTTCAACAAAGGTAAACATGCCAGAAGTGACTTTGGCATCAGTGTTAGCATCGATAGATCTTGACCAAGCTCCAGCGGCGACGATATAGATACCGTTAGCAGAAGCAGTAGTCTGATCTTTTACTAATACTCGGTTACCAGCTACGAGAGTTACTCCGTCAACAGTTAGGAGACCTGAAAGGGTAATGTTGGCAGTAGTAGCTACTCGAACAGAATCCTTGATGTCAAGACCTTGCTTGATCGCATCAACGTATGATTTTGTCGCAGCGTCTTGGTCATCTGTAGGATTAGCTAAGTTGATAAGACGGAAGTTGTTCATAGACTGATCAGCGCCGAAGCCTACTGAACCGTCTTGTTGAATTGCCGTATTTACCTTGCCAAGATCCACGTTTGCGTCAGGCATAGTGATAGTTCTAACAGTGCCTGTAGTGATGGCGGCAGCTGAGAACGCTATCTTCTTAGTAGAGTCTAAGTCGTTGCTGATTCTGAAAGCGTTGTCAGAAAAATCAGGATTTACAAGACCTACGGCATTAACCCAGGCTCCGTTCTCGTAAACTCTGAACTTGTTAAGTCCAGAATCATAGTACATCTGACCGTTGATTGGATTTGAAGGTGCTGAGGCTAGATTAGCTAAGCCTAAGGCTCCACCTTTTAAATTTAAAGCATTACTCATACATGTCTCCTATGACCATTGTCTTGTAGTATATTTAAAATCTGCAGTGTTTCCAGTACTAGAGCTTGTATACTCAATACTTACGTTTCCACTTATAACTTGTGCTGAAAAAACTATGTCGACGCTTCCTACGTCTGTTCCGTCGTCTGATACGCTAGCAAGCGCACCGTTTGAGGCGACGAACAACCTGCCAACTCGGCAGTTTGGTCCTCTACTTACAGAATACTCTATCACCGTGAAAGGATTGCTTGCGGCAGGGAAAGTTATTATAGATAGAGGACTTACCTGGTTATCGTTTAGCGTAATAGTGCTAGAAAGAGGACTTATCTTGAGACCGTTCATGTTAAGAACGTTGTTCGCAGCATCCCACTTGAATCGTGGATCGCCAGCCAAGGCTCCGGCATTGTTGTACTGGATCTCTTGGTTTGCTCCACCAGCAGCTCCGCCGCCGCCTCCGCCGCCGCCTGAGTAGCTAGGAATTCCTGTAGGACCTCCTGGGGCATCAGACCATCTCTTAACGAAATACTTTAAAACGCCTGCGGGACCTGCGTTGTCAGAAGTGTAGGTAAGTACTAGGTTAGGTCCAACTAGGTTGGCATCAAAATTTACCCCGGTAGATCCGGAGTACGCGCTATCCGTGTTAACAAAAGCGTTGGTACCATCATGCGTGATGTACATCTGTCCAGTTTCTTTTATGCCGCCACGATTTATAGAGTAGCCAACTATGAAGTTTTCGCTACCAGCAGATGCAACACTAAAAATGTTTCCGGTAGTATTGTTTACGATGTTGTTTGTTTTTATAGAAGTCATTTCCCAGAAATTGGCACTGACTCCATCAAAATATCTAGTTACGTCGTTTACTTTAAAATTTGTTCCGTCAAAAACAGCTAGCTGATCGCTAAAGGCCTGGCCTTGCTGAATTCTAACAGCGTCTCCATCAGTAGGTGTAACGGCCCCATTAAACGCAAACTCAGCAGTCCATACTAGAGAAGTACCTACTCCAGAAACTTTATAAATTCGATTATTGTTAGCAGATAGATTTGTAAAAAGTACTCTATCTCCGTTTACTACCGTAACTCCATCGATAAGAGCACTGACACCAGTAGGTAAGCTAGTAGATACTGGATCTAATAGTTTTGCTTTGATAGTTCCATCGCCTGCGCCAGAAGCACCGAGACGAACGAACTGACCTGGTTCAAAAACTTGCTTAGCAAAAGGAAGATGTAGATATCCCTGACCAGCGACGTCGATTCTTTTTGCAAATACTATGATGTCCTTAGAAGACTGTACTTGTGCAGGCAGAGAGGAAGCTATGGTAAAGGTAAGGTTTTCAGTAGCTGCTGATCTATTTATTGATAAATATGCTATCTGACCGTTTGTAAGAGACAAAGGGCTTCCAGCAGCTAAAACTGTTGATGTTTTAATAGTTCCAGACTTAGTATTCAGGATTTCTAATACTATGTCTGAAGTAAACTGCAGCTGAGTTCCCGTCCACAGCACCTTGTCGTTAGATCTGAAGAACGCAGAGCGATCTTCTTGCTCGTCGCCAACAGCGTCGGTAAGAACGGAAGCTCTTACCGTTAAGTTATCGCCAGTAACTCCGCGAATGTTTGATGCGTAACTAGGTGCGCTAGTAGCTTCGTTCGGTGCTCCGATATATGCTAGAGTTTCAAGAGTAGTGTTATCTGAGATCTCGCGATCCTCACCTTGCTCAAGCTCCGATCCTATGAATCTAACGTATACTCGTGGAGTGGTTCCGCCGTTGTCTGTTCTGAACAAGAACCAGAAGGCTTTATCGTTAAAAGGAACGTCTTCTCTGTTTGCTATTCTTACGTGACGATCGGTAGACGGAGATGGGTTGGTTTCGTAAACACCAAAAGCGTATTGAGCCTTCTGACTTGTAGTAGTTCCTAGATAGTTGATCTCGAGAGTAACTTGAGATAAAGAATCTACGGTTAATATCTTGTAGTACTTAGTCTCATCGTCTGTAGCTAGTTTTACGAAATCCCCAGCTTGTAAATTAGTAGTCCAAGAAACAGAGCCTACGGAGGAAACGATAGGAGATCCGTTAGTAAATATCAAGTTAGGAAGAATCGGGATGTCTCGAACTAAGTTTAGATAAGCTACTCGATTTTCTGTAAGGACAACGTCAGAAGAGCTAGGGTTGGCTACGATCTTGTAAGCTAAACGACTGGTGATCACTGACAAGAATATATCTTGGTTCCAGTTAATCTTACCTGCAACGGTGTCGTCGTGAGATATGAAACCACGGCCAGTAACTACGGTGTTAGCCAAATCTTGTCTTAATCGAACTAGAGATCCGCCAGCGTTTTCAGAGTACCAGTAAGTAGTTCCCTTGATCTCTTTCAAAGAGGACATGATTGCATCAAACCACTCTTTCATCGAGTAGATCTGCTTGTCGCCTCCACGGAAAGGACTTATGGTTGAAGATGTTGATGTAGGGTTATTTTCTAAGCGACCTTCTGTCTGGTTGTTCCACGGATAGACATAGCTAGGGTCTGGATTGCCACGCCCTGCAGTTCCGAGTCTGTACATGAGAGGTCTTTGGTCGGTAACGCTGACAACGTTACCCGCTACGTCAACGTTGACTCTAGCTATAGGTACTACGTTAGCTGCCCATACAGATGTAGTGATAACAAACTTGTAGCGCATAGTTTGCGCAAGTGGTACGTTTGACGAAAACTCGTTCTTGCTAGTAGCGTTCCAGAAGTAAACCGTGTCGGAGGTAGCATCGTCTACTATCCTCTCATACTCTAGGCCTACGTAGTTTACAGCATTAGGAGTAAATCCGCCACTGACCTTTGAATTCGTAACCGAGTTTAATACTTCCGGAAGGGCATTTGATGGTACAGTATAGAAAGTACCAGACTGCTTAGACGGACCGTTGAAAACGGAGCTAGAAGCTACGATCACCTGTAGGCCGGAGGCAGACGAGCCTATGGCTCCTGTCATGTTTATCTCAAAGCCCCTAATAACGTACTGGTTACCTTCGCCGGTAACCCAGCCTTTTAGTAACTCATCGAAATCATTAGATAATGCGCTTTCTATAGATCGCAAATGCGGTACGTCTACCCTTTGCGAACCTCTGAAAATCTGACGTCTACGAACACCCAATTTTGAATCTCCAATATAAAGCTATATTCTATGTAAAGATTGCCTACCAACGAATAAAAACAGAGGGAATCTATAGTAGTGATATCATAAAATACGAGAGGTAAATCTTGGGCAAAGGAAAGTCTTTCAAAACGGACAAAGAATTCACCAAAGAACGGGAATTGTCCTATAAAAACAAGCAGTTACAGTCTGAGATAAACAAGATGAGAAAGACCTTGGACAAGCTCAAATACGGCTGGTGCCCTAAATGTATAGGCGAGGAAGGCTCTAAGAAAGACAAGAGCTGCGAACCGCCTAAGGTAAAAAACAGAACTTGCTATGACTGCGGTAAGGCTGATTTAATAATGGTAAAGTATAGCAAGTTTGATGGTACGTGGTACTACAGGGCTTGCCCGGTCTGCTCAAAAAGAACTCGTGGGAAGAGGCTAACCCCAGAAGTGGAAGAAAAGTGAGACTTTTAAGTCTTGATCTAGAACTAGCACAACCAAGCCAAAAAGTAATCCAGATCGGGGCCTGCGTTATATCCGTAGTGGATGGCAAGATCATCGATACCTTCATGGTGTACGTAAATCCTTACGAGAAGCTCTCAGAAGAGATAATATCCCTAACCGGAATAACTCAAGCTAAGGTAGACGTCGATGGATACCCAGTACAAGAGGCCTACTACCTACTTAAGAAGTTTGCCATGAAAAACAAAGCTTCTAAGAACAGCTTGGTTTGGGGTAGCGGCGCATATAACGATTCTCAGCATCTATACAAAGAAGCCAAGGTTGAAGAAAAGAACTTTCTAGGCCATAGAGTTCTTGATGTAAAAACAATATATCAAAGCATGCGAATTCGGCAAGGAAAAACTACTAAAGGCGGACTCCTAACTTCTATGGAAGAATGTGGACTGAAGTTTGAAGGTCGTCATCATGACGGCCTGGCCGATGCTATAAACACTGCCAAGTTCTGGTACTATCTAACAAACAACTTCAAGACTAGCTAAGTCTATCTAGCGGTTCGAAAGCAACAAGACCCTTAAAGTTAAAACTTATCTTAGCAGTTCCCTTTGCAGAAACTTGAAAAGATTGATTTCCGATCTTAGCGTTAGGAACGAAAAGTATATCTTCTCCTGTAGATCTATCCTGAATCCTGATACTTATATACTCAGCCTTCATTATATCAGTCACTAAAGGTCTCGCACTGTAAGCTTGTAGTCCGCCGGAAAGTTTTAGCTTTATAGCAGATATAGATCCTGAAACCATAGATCGAGTGGAAGATATTTCCTGAGGAAACGGCGAGTCGATTCCGTATATCTCGGTCTCCCCAGAGTCTAGTACATAGCTTACTGACTGCGCCTCTTTAAAGAGTCTGTTGTTGATGTATACTCTTATCAGAGGCCCCGTTATTACTACTGACGGTCTAGACATAGTCGTCGTCTCCCCAAATTATTACCTTCTCGTCGTCTGGCGTCGACCACTTACCGAGCCCTTCACTTCCGGGATATAATATCGTGATTACTACAGTAACACCAGCAGCTGCTACTTCGTTTATTAGCTCTTCAGCATATATTCTGCCAGACACAACATCTGTCAAATAAAAAGGATAATCCGCACCATTCTGACTGACAGATACTGGCCCTAGCTGAGAAACTAGTCTGATCTCCGACCCTGGCTGGTGTATGTTTGATACGTTATAGGCAGGATTGAGTAAAAGAGTAGTAGAGCTTGGTCTAGAAAGGTAGGGAATAGGCCCTTCTTGCCTATCAGTTCCGTAACTAAGTATGATATGGCCCTGGTCATCAGGAAACTGAGAAGAATCTATGGCGTTTATTATTCTTCCTGAAGAAGAATCGATCAGCGAAGAATTAGTAGTAGATATCTCAGAAAGAACAAAGTTTTGTTGAAGATCATAAGTATATGGACCTTGCTGATCTGGGATAAGCTCTACAGGATTAGGGGTACTGGTAGAGGTTGAAACATCATCAGTACCTAATTGAAAATTAGATATTAGCAATCCCACTATGTTTCCGTTAGTAGGAAGAGCAGTTACCCCTATAGCTGCGTTAGAAAGTCTGAGTATTGATGTTGTTGGAATAATAGAAGTAAACTTACCAGTAAGATTCAAAGTATCGGAAACCCTAGCGGCAACGTCTATGTCGGTCAATGTCCCAGATATGTTAACTCTTATTCCAGTTCTACCAGATACTGCTGGATCTACTAGATTGTTGCCAGTCTTGTCGAGGTATACGTAGTAAAGATCGGCGTTTTGAGCAGAGTTTATTAGAAAATAAGCTCCGTCAGATATGCCTACGGGACTTGGAAAAGTTATGTCGTTTATAGAATTCTTTCCGGGAGTAAAAGACTCGCTAGTAAGTACCGGCTCGTGAATGTGAGCCGCTCCTTGCCGATCTCTTCTAACAACTTTAGTAGTAGCAGGAATAAATACTTGTAAAATATTAGACTCTTCTTGAAATACGGCGGCGTAGCGAGACCTACTTGTAATTGTTTTTCTCGTAGGTTGGTAAAAAAGTACCCCATCAGTAGTGCCTTGGCTCACTATCTCGGCTACTCCGTTAGGATTTGAAATCTCAAAATAAGCGTTCCCTACAGTGCCGCTTTTTATATTAACAACAGTATAGGTGCCGATATTCTTAGAATCAAAACCAGAGGCGTAGATGTTAACGTAGTCCTGGGGACGAGCTTTGCCCACAGAGGGATTGGCCCCACCTGTCCAAGTATACCTGAGCAATCCGCCGTTTATCGAGACGGTCCACTGAGTGCTTGCCGCTCCGGTAGTAGGTCTGATCTTATCGAAGTTGAGAACGTTCTGCGCTCTTCCACCTAACACGGCTACCGAAGACTGAGGACCTTCTGTATCGGATATGATAGTTACGTAAAAGCCAGCGCCGTCGTCTTTTGCAAAAGCTCTTCCTGTCTTTCCTTGAGATCTTAAAGATCTGGTAATAGCATCAGAAACTTCTTGAGCGCTAGCTGTGTTTATGTTGGCAAACTGGCTCGCTTCAAACGTTACGTCTACAGTCTCTGCGCCATCAAACTTTATCTTTAAGACGTCGCCGTCGTCAAGATTGTATGGCTCAAAAAAATTAGATCTAGAAGTAGCCTGAGTCAGCTCTTCTCCAAAAATAGTAGTAAGGATCGTCATCATGAGATCTCTTACCTGCTTTCTGTTTACTATCTCTATTCCTAAGTTTCTAAATATGTCGTCATCCAGCCCTACTTGAGGAGGTCTAACTACGTTATAATCAGCAAGTCTCTGATCTAGATAACGACCTGATGCGCTTGCTATATATACCTGATCACCTACAGACTCAACAGTATTAACTAAGTGTGCTGACGGATTTGCCAAAGCCCACAACACGGCGTCCGTGTTCTTACCACGGATCGCTGGGTTTAGTAGCTTTCTTAACCTATCGTATTGCTTCTGTTTAGTAGTCGACATTTTTAATTACCAATCTTCAGTACGCTGATATCTGCCACGGAGTCTATTATTCTAGATTTTTCCGAAGGTCCTATTCTTATAGTATCATTCGCAGCGTTGTAGAGAGGGGAGCTTATAGCTACAGCCTTAACTCCAGGAATAGTATTCACCGACTCTACTATGTCAGAGATTGCTATAGAATTACCCAAGGCATTACCATCGATCAATGCGGTAAGATTAGTTCTTACCTGCTCAATAATCTGAGCAAAAGGTATTCCAGTCTCAACTCTAACGTTTACGGAAACCTTGACTCGTCTAAATAAAGGCTCACGAATAAATATGTCTGAGCCAGCTGCAGAATTTCCAGGATACGTAACAGGATCTCTAGGATCTCCATAGGTAATTCTGTTGGCTTCCGCTATCAATCCAGTATGAAATCTATAACTGTCTAGTCCCTTTTTAAGGGCGCTGTCAAACCCTAACTTACTGATAGTAATTAGCTGAACCCCTCCAGTATCGGAGATCTTATTAGATTGAGCAACGGTGTCAAAAAGAACTAGACCTCTATCCGTACTGTTAGGGTCGTTTACTGCGGCTAGTATTTTCTTGTATCCAACATAAGGGATTTCTTCTTCGACGAGAACAGATTCTTCTTCGTTGAATAGCGAGGTCGATTCAACGTCTAACATTGTTCCGTTTACGATGATAGTATCTTGGTCTAGGACACTAGAAACTACCCAGCTAGACTGGTTGTCTGCGGATAAGAAATTAGAAGTAATCATGAACTTATCGCCAGGAACTGTGGCTTCGTATTCGAAAAACAAAATCTGAGGTCTGTGAACTTCTAGAGTACCAGTAACCGTTACTCCAGACTGGGCAACGACAGCAGGATTTATCGCCTCTATAAAAGTACGCTGACCTTGTTGTAGTATCTCGATATCGAAAAGAGGGTCCATGGTTCCGACTGCGGCGTCCGTAGTCTCAGCAGAAGCTGAAGCGGTAACGACCACTATATTCGAACTAACAGTAGCTGAGAAGTCAACGTTTGCGTCAATCGCAGCAAAAGTAGCATTAGCTACCTGAATAGCAGTATCTGTACTAGAAATCGCGACTTCTATACCAGTCTTGCCGGAAAGCAGCGGATCTCCACCAGCAGAATCTACATTGTACCATACGTAATACTGCGTAGTGTTAGCGCCAGCATTGATTAGCCAATAATCGCCGGATGTGATAAGGTTTGCCGCCACTAAAGTAGCACGAGTTATCTCGGGTAGCTTGGTCTCGGCTTTAGTGATCATGAAAGTGCCGCGATTTGCTAATAAAAAGTCAGTTCCTAGAGTTATCTCGTCACCAGGTCTGCAGCTTCCCAAAGTAGGCTCGGTGCCAGTGCCATTCCATCTTAGTGTGAGTCTGTTGTTAGTAGCCAAAACATCAAAGGATGTTGTTGGGGAATAAGAAAGAGAAACTAAGTTTGCAGGCATTGTTACCTGTTCTTCCACTGACTTAGTGTTTTCTATATAGATAGAATTTTCATATCTTCTAACTACCCTGAATTTCCCTTGATTGAGAACATTAAAAGGAGAAGATAGTACTACGTTATCTCCTTCGGATACAGAAGAGGTACAAGAGAAGGAAGAGCTATTATAAGAGCTAGCTAATTCCTCTACAGCGTTTCCGTTTAAAACTCTTAAGGTTTTACCATTCAATGAGACGCCAGTAACTAAAAAAGATCCGTTATTTTCAGGATTAATCATCCCTGACACGGAAACGATGTCCCCGATAGATACCTCAGTAAAGTTTACAGGCCCAGAAAGTATATTCATATTTACTTCGCTAGAATTTAAGATCTTTACGATATCTAGAGTGCCAGATCCTGCATTTACATTTAAAGCCTTAGAGAAGAAGGGTTGAGTGCCAGTGTTGTCCCAGCTTATGCAAGTAAAGCTACCCTGTTTTTCTACTTTAAAAGATCTAAGTCTAGTTCTAGTATGGTTTCTTGGATTTCCAAAATGTCTATCAGTAAGAGTTCTTCCAGAGAATCTAATTCTAGACTTCCCGATAGCTCCGAAATCTCCGTCTATAGATACCGATGCAGTTTCCTTAAAAAGGGTTTCTTTATACTGCTTAAAAGATGCGGCAAGCTTGATTATCTGATCTGAATGAAATCCAGCAAGGCCAGCTCTTGGGATAGATGTGAGTGCGTATCTGTTATTTACAGGAACTGAAGTATCTAGAACTACAGTAGTAGACGAATTGCCCGAGCCTCCAACAACCTGAACGGATCCGTTTCCACCAAGTACTCCGGTAGATAGGACCATCTTACTTTCTCTAGCGGAAAGACTAATAGATCCTAGCGTAGAATATCCGGTAACGGCTAGAATGTTAGTAAACCTAACGCACTGCTCGATAGATACGGGAACGATTCTTAGCTGCTCTCCAGCATTGAAAGCGTAACCAGTGTCTGACGGGTACGCAAGAGTTCTCTTAAGTGTAAACTGAGGAGAGGATGAGATAGAAGATAAAGAGATCCAGTTTATTCCGTCTAATAAGAAAAACGAGCTAGACGAGAAGTTATTCTGTTCTGCGGTACTAAGAGCGATAACTCCAGAACCTGATGTTCCGCCATCGTTTACTAGTGTGGCTGAAACCATATCTAGTAAAGAGGACGATGACACGTATGCTACTATCTCAGCGGCTGTCGTAGGAGACGATAGATAAAAACTAAAAACATTTGGAACAAGAGTAGCGCGGTTCGATTCGGCTACCGCTTCGCCACTTTTTCTTACTACTGTAAAAGAAGTAGAAGTAGGATTAAAACCAGCCTGAGTACTGATTCTGAATACGCCAGTGTTTTTAGGGCTCAGTTCAGATCCAGATACTATGTTTACGTACTCTCCGCCAGAAAGAGCTGCCAAATTGGGGGCAGTTCCTGTGCCGCTGTATGTATAGGTAACTTGGTCAACACCTGCAACAGGAACGTTAGGAGTAATAGTTACGTTCCATTCGGTAGTGCCGTCAATACTAGAAGGAACCGCAGCGCCTGACTTTAAAGAGATCCTTAAGTTTATATTCTCGTCGACAGTATTGGTATGCTGAACAGGAGCGTCGGGAGCGGTTGGATAAGAATACCCGATATTTATACGCTCACCAGATCTGCCCCAAGACTGACTTCTAAAAAGAATTGCGTCTTCTAATACAGGAGTATTGATAACTCTCTTCGCCTGCATTAATACTTTGAAATTACTAAAATCGAAATTGTTCCCAAAGAACTGAGTAAACGGAGTGGTTAGTCCGCCGTCAGTATCGTAAGCATTGAAAGTACTGGAGTTAACAGCAAGGCTTGTATTTGTTGTAGCTCTTCTATAGAAAGGAATTGGAAAAGTCTTGTTAGAGGCGTCTCCGTCCAATACTACAACGGCCTCGTCTTGGTGTCCAAAATCTAGCGGTTGTGAGAAGTAGTATCTATCGTTTGCTCTGAGTCTCTTTATTAGAGAGTCTTGGTCAAGAGTAAGAGTAGAGCCTGAGTAGTTGTCTAATAGGGTCTTTTCAGAAGGGCTAAGAGCATCTAGAACAGGTCCGTATGGATTCAAGAATCCTACTACTTTATTTGGATCTAGATTTAAAGTTGAAGGATTTAAAACACTAGATATTGTAGAAATAAAAGAATCAGGAGGATTTGCAGAAGCCTCACCAGAAAAAGAGGAATGTACAAATGAAGGAATTGAACCTTCTGAGTATCCGCTTTCATAAAAGGCAAGCAAGGAGTCCTTACTGGAATCTACCTGACCCTCTGTAAAGTTTAGCTGTTTTCCAGCCTCATCAAAGGTTACAACTAGAACACTTCCTGATACGTCTCTTGTTAGAGTTTTTATAACAAGTATCTCTTCGTCTACAACTGAGAACTGAGCCGATTTTGTTTGAAGGTTAAGCTCGTCTGCTATCTGGCCTAGAGTTTTGGTGCCTACTGTTACTTTTAACTTTTGAGGAACCTTACTAGTTCTTAATACGGAAAATCCCTCGTTAAACAAGATTCCAGTCTCTACTACCGCTGCGGAAAACTCTGCTGCGGTTACCTTTACATCAAGAGTTGTGGCCGTAATTGCATTGACTCTTGCCTCGAGTCTGTTTGTAGCGGAAAGCTCTTCAGACCAGATTATTACGTAGTCGCCTACCTGAACATTCGCAAAAGCAGATGGAGAAGAAGAGGTGTATCTTAATATATTGACGGCTGGCTTAGAGACTGATAGTACTGTAGAGGCTACAACGCCTGTATTTATCTTGCTAGCGTCTTGATCATCAACCAAGATCCACATATACGCCGGGGACGTGAAAGTAATGTTTCCACCAAGAACTCTGGAGTTTTCAATTCTGGCCTCAGTATCTCTAGTTCCAGCAGTAAGTTCGTCTCCAGCAGAAAGTGGCTCAGCTAGTTTTATCTGAGCTGTGTTTCTAGAAAATGTATAGTCAGAAGCTCTTCCAACAGACACTAAGCCTTGAGAAGTGGAGAATAAATTTTTAGAAACAAGAGTAGAGCTAGGAGATATCTCGATCTTAGATCTGTTTGAGGCGCCCAGATTTGAAGATATGTAGATCTGCTCTCCAACTATAGAAGCAGTAGCTCCTGTGATTTTTGAGTTCAAAACATTTACCCAACTCTCTAAAGAGTTAGTAGAAGACACGGAAGCGTGAGTGCCTTCTTGGATAAAATCGGCATCTGTAATAGTGTAGGTTATGAACGCAGTACCATCAACAGAGATTATTAAAGTATCTCCAGTAGCTAACAGATTCGACCAGTTTACTTGTCTTTCTGATTTTACTGTAGCTAAAAGCCCATCTTTAGATAAAGGTTTTTTATTTTTAAACAATCTCAATGTTTGTATTTCATTTGCTGCAAGACCTAGTAGGTCCATAGCATTGCGACCGGAAGTAACGTCTACGGCCTGTAAGTTTTCTCTCGTTTCGCTCTTTGCAGAAATTACTACTTTAGTTCCACCCTCGGCGGTAGCTGCTTCAAAATTAAGGTCGCTATTTGCGTTTATAGAAGAAACTATCTCATATGCAGTGGCGCCGCCCGGACTAACAAAATCCGAATCTAAGAAAGAGTGTTCAGTCGTGATCTCGCCAACTGAGATCGCTAACTTATCTGATTCTCTAATATCAAATGGCGCACTAAGATTAGAAAGTAAGAATGCCTTCGAGACACTAGTTTGTCTTCCGCCAGTTTCTAACTGGAAATCAGTCTCACCACCTAAAGCAGAATCTACGATAGACTCTATACCTACTCCAGACGTTTTCTGCTCGTATCCAGTGTTGTCATCTACGAACATAGTAGTTTGACCGCCAGAAGTAATTATCTGGGCGGCTGTAAGTGTCGTATTCTCATCAGAAGGTGTGGCGCCAATTACTGCGTTTTTCACAGCCGTGGCAGTTCCGAGACCTTTAGAGAGTCTGGCTCTCTTGATCCTGATTCTGAGTTCTTCGTCGGTCTCTACGTCTCTTCCAGTCTTGAATGGTAGGAGGTTTTTTACCGTAGCGCCAGAAAATGGCGGCGAAGAAAACTCTTTTATAGCACCAATAGGAACGTTTCCGTTGGTACCCGGCTGCTGAGCAGATACGGAAACGTTATCAATAGTAGTCTCCCCATCTAATATGATGGCAGATTGAGTAACTGTAAAATTTATATCTGGAGTAGCGCCAGAAGCTGGTGCCTTTACTACGGTTCCTACTCCGATGTTTCTAGTCCCACCCTGAGATAAGATAACAGTCTCGCTGATGTTGTGGAATTTGGTAGTTGGAGATACAAGGCTAAGTCTCCAAAAACCTCCGATTTGGGTTTTTGAGGAATAGGATAAAGGTCCTTCGATGTTAGGAGTGTTTCTTCCTATATACACTGAACCAGAGGAAGGGAAGCTGGAAGCGTCGGATACGTCGATAGTAACCGAGCCGATATTTGGCGGCCTACTACCGGCGTATACTTTTGTGGAGATTTTTGAAAACGAGGTATCGGTTACTGTAACAACCCCTGTGGCGACTCTGGACGGAAGTTCTCTTAGTCTCTCGTCAGCGGCAATTCTGCGCAAAGCTTGGCCCGAAGCTCTATCTACGGATAGATCTCGGAGAATCTGCAAGGTGTCGCCAGAACTTCTGGCAGCAGCTAAGGCGATAACTTCAAAAAATTGAGTAGTTAAAGAGCCTACGTTTATATCGTTTACGCCTGTACGCGATATGAAGTCGGCAAGCATTTCGCCTAGTAGCTGTTCTTGAGATTTAATTTCTGGAGTTTGGGCCATTTTTACCTCTTATTCCTATATTATCACGCAGTTAGCTGAAAATTTATCGGTAACACGCCAAGTCCATTGGCTACGAAAACAGATAAATTTACAGATATTACAGGGCCGTTTATTTGAACTTGAAGATTCTCTATGCCTGAATAGCGACTATCTTGAGCTATTAAAGCAGATATGGTGTTATATATATTGCTAGCGGTAGTTTCGGCATTAGACATACCTGGGGTAAGTCCTGATCCAAAATCAGGGTGTCTGATTATATCGCCAGCGTCTGTTATGAATTTTAGCCTTAAGGCCTGAAATAGATTAGTCAGCCCATAGGACAATCTAAAATCGCCAAAAGCATTTATTGCTATGTCGTTATCTTCCATAAGAAGAAGATCTACCCTAGAAAGCCCAGTAAGCTCGTCTTCTTGAGTTGATGGAATAGGCCTAGTTATTAGGTCGTCGGTAACCGGAAGTTCAGATGGTACGAATATCTGATCTTGACTATTAACTGTTCCCGGAAGGTAAGCTAGCACCTTGGCGGAATCCAAAATAGTGAATATTTCCAAATTGTCTAGACCATCTACAGTTACCAAATGATTAGTAGGGCTAATCTGTTCTAAGTTTATGATAGTCCTGCGTTGCCTTGGCTGAGTATTGCTGAATATTATAATCTTTTGTCCTACGAATAGATTTTCTTGAGATGACAAATTGAACTGTCTGCCATCTGCGTTTGATAATAAAGGTCTAGTAAAACCTTCTTCGTCTATGTAGGGACTCTTCAAAGCATTTAGCGTGGCGATCTCAAGCCAGCGCTCTTGGTTCCCTAAATATCTAGCCGCAATTCTTTCCATGTCAAGGCCAAACGGTACCGGAACTCTGATTTTTGTTGAAGAGTCTAAGAATAACAAATCAGAATTCTGAGCTTCTGTTTTTACAAACTCAAAAGCTGCATTTTGATTTTGATTCAAATCGTCATTAATAGTTAAGGCTCCAAGATTTTGGATGGTATCGTATAGCTTTTTTAATATGTCAAACTCATCTGTAGTGATTTCTTGTAGTCGCTGTTTTGGAGCTGGCTTTCCGTAAATTCTAGAATATGTAGCATCACCTGCACCGAATGCGTTAGAAATCTGAAATGCCAACTCTTGAATTACTGCCTTGTTTCTTTGTATGTCATCAACAGTAGTTAGAGATATTCTATCAATTTCTGAGTCTACAGCTTCCTGTATAGATTGCGGAAGATTTACGTCAGTAGAATTCAAAGAATCAAAAAGCTCGAAGTTTTGTTCAGGGCTGTCAAAAAGATTATTGATAGGACTAGTCTTACTAGAAGATGTTCCTATTAAAGACGGATTTTCATCACTAGAATTAGGAAGTGGTTGGCCTTCTCTTTCCCTTTTGAAATCCTCCATCTTATTTACGTCGCCTTTTAATTTTTCCTTGACGGCAAGTATCTGTTTTCCAGCCTGGTCCAAATTAGCTAAGCTGTCAGCGATTGCGAATTTTGCGTCGCCGATGATGTTACCAGGAAGATCGGCTACTGTAGCTACTAATCCTGATAATTCTTTAACGTATAGAGCCGTCTCTCTTAAAGCATTGAATGGAGTTTGAAAATCAGAACGAACCGCCTTTACCAGATTTGTAAGGCCTGCCAAGGCTCTGCGCGTTTCAGTTATAGATGTTAGTACTTTTTGCAAAGTGTTAGAGCTTAAAGGATTTGGCGTAAGTATGCTGTTTTCTGCCGAAAAAGCACCATTTAAACTTATTCTTTTGTAGGCTTTTAATTGCAAATTAAACTTGTACTCATTTGGGGAGGCAATATCTTGAGAATAGGTAAATTGAACTGGAGAAACTAAAAAAGTCTGGTTCTGCTTAGGCATGTCTAAAGCTAAGCGATATTGCAAAACATTTTGTATTGAATTTCCATTTTTATCTTTAGATCCGACTGTTTTCTTAAGTTCTGCATACTGTTCTAAAAATTGATCAAGAAGCAATGCGTGAGCATACCCAGTACCAGCATATCCGCCAATAGACTCTTCTTCATTAACTGGCGCTGGTGGAGCTACTGGATATCCACTACCTATAAGCTGAGAAAGCCTACTTAATTGACCGCCTACAGTTTCAAAAGATTGTATAGTTCCAGAAAAAAAGGTTTGGATAGAAGATCTTTCAGGTGGAGGGCTGGCGATAGATTTTCTGTATGGCCAAACACCGAAGGACCCGGTCATATTAATTATTTTAAACTTTGTTCCGCCGTGCTCTTCTACTATGCCTCTAAGGGTAGACGAAGTAGATATTGCAAATGGATTTGTTATGGACAGCTGCTGGGGGGTTATGGGCAATCTAAATTCCCAATCATTTACTGGTTGAAAAAAAATATTAAAACGACCTTTTTCATCTAATTGCTTTATCGCATTGTTGGCAGATCCTTTTTTGCCAGTTATTACTTGATATTCTCCAGACTGATTAGCTTGAACCACTAGCAGGCGATACGGATATAGTTTATCCCATCGGGCGCCGTCGATAGAAATTGATGGAAATAATGAGCCTTTTATCGAATCGTCCCAAGGAGTATTCAATATAGAAGAGCTTTTAGCTGGAGATCCTTCACTTGAAATCAATGAAGTTTTATATCTGTTGTTTTTTACTGACATTTAGACCCTCTATGATAAGATTGTTAGTAGAGTGATATCACTGAAAGATTAAAAGATGAATATAGTAAATGTTATAAAAAAGTGTAACTTATTGTTATTATTAATGTTTTTAATAGCCTGTACAAGTTTTAAGGCAGGGAATAGAAGCATTTTTAAGGAAGTCTACGGAGTAGAGCCGGAATTAGCCGAATATTTAGAAGATTTTAAGTCTCTAACAGGTCCCCATTACTCGGAAAACAAGGTAAAAGGCATAGGAATAGGGTTTGTTGGATTAGAGGGCGAAACTGTAGGACTCTGTAAGAGATACACTATTAATGGCGGAGTAGAGATACTGATCGATACCATTAGCTGGAAATATTACAATAAATCAATTCGAACCGCTCTCATGCTTCATGAATTGGGACATTGTCTTTGTGATTTAGATCATATGTACCAGGGTACGTGGTATTCGCCTAAAGAAGAACACACTATGGACAAGGGCTTTTTTGAAGATGGATGTCCAGCGTCTCTAATGTACCCACACGTAATTACGGGCGAGTGTTACGACAAGCATAAGGACGCATACCGATATGAAATCAGACAACGCTGTAAACGAGACGACGGCTAAGATATATCTTTATATATCCTAGCAAGCTCTTCAGATCTGTATTTTGCAGGAACTTCCTGATTTAAAGTAATTGAGTTACCAGATACTGAGATTACGGATCTAGATATCTCTTCCTGAGTTTCAGAAACTAAATAAATAGAATCTCCTGGTAAAAAACCTACCGAACTTTTCAAATGTATGAGCTTAGTGCCGTTTGCAGACGCTGACAATATTCCAACAGTAAGTAACCCCGAATACGTATTCTTTGCGGTGTCTATTTGCGATTTTTGATCTTCTTGAGCAGATATAGATCTTGACATGCCATTATAGCTTATAAGACTCCCACCTAAAAGGCTGATTCTTAATACTATAGCTCCAAATCTCTCGAAATATAATCCAGATCCAGTTGTATTTCCGGTATTCAAATCTTGAATTATCGTGCCTAAATTGTTAGAGATCTGGCCGACTCTAGTATTAACAAAAGTCTGCCTATTTTGCAAAGCCGTTTTTAAAGCCGTAAGATTTCCAGACTGCAGTTTGGTTGGCCCTAACAATGCCGGGTTATAGGAAGTAAATCCAGCGCAATTGGTTTGACCATGAGCCGAATTAAAGGTCGCAAGAGTTAGCCAAGAAGTAAGGGCTGGTAGAGCTGAAGAGATATTTGATATTGCAGCGTTATTTTGTGCTTGTCTTGCAGACACCGGGTCATTGGTTGGTATGCCAGACTGAGTAATTGGAAGATACGTAGACAGATCTGTAATTATAGATATAAGAGAATTGGTTACCGTAACTAGAGCTGGATAGCTTATAATTCCGGGAGGCACTGGATCGCAATATTGACCGCTGACTCTTTGAATCAAAGAATAATTAGTTTCTATTTCTGCAATAGCATTAAGAGCATCTAATATCTTAGATTGTTCTGCGGATATGGCTACGGGAAATGCTTCGTTGTTTTGCTTTCCAACCGCTCTAGTTCTTGCGTATGGTTTGGTTTTGGTCCACAAATTAGGAGCCGTGCTAGGTGGAGGATTTGAAGCTTCGTTAGGATAGAAAGAATTGCCCACAACAAGTAAAGAGGAATCCTGCAAACTCTGCTCAGTAACCTGCTGTCTTACTAGGCCATCATATCTGGCTATTTCGATCTCGTATGGATTTATCAAGAGATTTTTACCGTCAATAATTCTTTTATTGCCTTGATCTAGATCAAAAAACTTATTTTTCTGAATTTCGACCTGAGCTTTAGATCTATCAATAGCAGCTTTGTCCGCATCTGCAGAAGCTATGGCTTTACTAAATGATATACGATCTTGCTTTATCAAAGGCATTACTGAATCCTAAAAGGTACTGCGAAAGTATTAAGCATAGTATTTATGAAGTTTTTAGCTTCTTTGTTTTTGCCGTCTGCAAATGCTTCTTGAATAGCCTGACTGGAGCTATAGGCTATAGACTCAAGTCTTTCCCAAGATTCCATCTTGGTCATAAAGGGTTTTCCATTTTGGGTAACTACAGACCCGTCCATGGAGATATAATACATCCCATCTTCCATTTCATGACAAGAGTCTAGATCGGCCTGTGTAACTATTTTCTTTATATATTCTTTGCTCATTTTAAATAAAACCACAACATTATAGTTAAGTAGGTAGAAACATCGTATAGAACATGGCAAGCAGCAGTAGTAAGAATTCCGACCCTCTTACCGAAGTAAAAATTCAAAGGGACATAAAACAACGTAATAAAAGCCCAGGTAGTCCCTTGGTACAAATGAAGGGACGCGAAGATAATAGATACTAATAATATGTGAGATTTAACGATCCAGTCTTTTACACCTTCTTTAAAGAGGATTAAAGAAGGGAGTACGAAAAAAACGTCTTCCCAAAATACAGTAGCCAGCCTCATTAGGTTGGTATTATTAAAAAAATCAGGAGCGGTATAGCTAGGATTTAAAACCAGTCCGTAGATTCTATAGAGGGAAAGAAATGTTAATATTGATGCAAATTTTAAAAAACTTGAAAGCTTAAATCTGATGATATCTGGATATGCCATCCTGGATAGAAGTAGTATTACGATTGCGATGAGTACGATAAACAAATGATCCATAATACCTACAAAGCCGTTGTTGATTGAGTAAAAGGCCCGACGAAGAAAGACACGACGGGAAGACCGAGATTGCCTACCCCTACGGCTTGCGTAGTAGCTTGTGCTAAAGGCAATCCACCAGGACCTCCGAGAGAGACTATTCCATTGATGGCAATGATTGGAGCTGTAATAATTGCCTGACCTGCCGCTGTAGCGCTAATCATCTGTGCTTTTATATCAAACATAGTCTGCCCTGTTATCATGAATGACTGAGCTTTCATACTAGCAGTTCCTTGGGCATCAAGCAAGAACTTAGACATTTTCATGTTAGTATCTGCTTTAGATTCCATACTTATCTTGTCTGAACTTTTGACAGATACGTCTTTTTTTGTAGTAATAGATGTTTTACCGCTGTTGTCTATGGAAAAATTACCCTGTTTTTCCATTCTCTGATTGACGCCCTTATTTTTTATCTGTATAGAGCCATCTTTTTCTATATCTATGGTCGTATTGCCTTGAGAAGAATCTTTAGGCTTTCCTTCGTTATCTGTAGCGCCTTTAAAAGTTAGGTTTGCCGAACCGTCGTCTTCGACTTTTATAGACATACCGTTAAATTCACCAGCCAAGATCTGGCCTTCGCCAACCAACTTAGAAGTTCTATTTGGATGATTTACTCCGCCTATTATTATGGCCTTTTCAGAAGATCCGTCTAGACATAGCATCAATACAATCGCTCCGTCCTGACCGACAAAGTCACGCCCTAGAGATTCTTTGTTCTTAGTTTTCTTTTGCGTTCTTAATTTTGTCTCGAAGTAGTCAGCTATAGATCCAAAAGCATTGGCGGCAATACAGTTCTTGTACGTGATAGGAGTAACGGCGCGATTAGCGTCTTGCTCCATAACAACGACGTCGTACTCTGGAGCTAGCTTAGATCTGTTCAAATCAGATTCTACAGGATAGACCTTCAGTACAATTCCAGCTCTTAAGGCAAAGTTATTATAGGTCTTGTTAAAAGCTCCCATAACTGAGGCAATGTCAAAATCAACTAATCCTGATGGTAATTTACCGCCGCCTGGTAACTTCATTATCTGTTCCTTTTCTTTGCTTTTTCTTGTTTCTTTCTCTTACTTGGCGCTATTCCTGGAGTACTAGGAAATGACAAGTCTGGAGAGTTTGCAGAATCTTGACCATCTTTATTTATGCCTGGGAAGAAGCCGCTGTTTTCTGCATCGAGATTTTCTTTTATCTCTGCTTCGATAGAAGGATTTCTCATCTGCCCAAAAACCTTGGTTCCGTTTTGCGATTCTAAATCTACTCCATGGGATATCTCTAGAGAAGTCTTAAAAGATCTCTTGCCATCAGGTTGGACGGAACAGCTATGAGATAAGCCCTCGATATGGTATACGACAGAATCTAACTCTAAGTTGTCGCCAACTGCTATAGGGTCCACTATGCCAAAGCAGTCGATTGAGCCGTTCAGTTTTAAATGACCTCCCATTAGAGCGTCGGCTAAAAGCTTTGCCCATGTAGGTGCGAATGATGCTATCTTGTCTGAAACTATAGTATCAAAGTTGGAAGTAACTATATAGGGCTTAAGTCCTGATCTAATAACATCAAGCTTATCTAAAGCAAAGTTACCTGCGGCTATTTGCTGAGATATGTAGCCCTGATTGGAGGCACTTGCTGCCTGGGGAACGGTAGCGAACACCTGTATGAAATTAAATCTAGCAGCTTCTTCTCTTCCTAAATTTATGTCTAGTAAAAGATCTGGACTAACTCTCCATCTAGGCAGATTTAAGAATTTTGTAGCTTGGTTTTTATATTTTTCTGTAGAGAAAGGCATCTGTCTAAATACAACCGTAGGCATGATATTGCCTTCTGGAGATATTCTCAAAGTCGTAAATAGTTCATTTATCGGAGAGTTCGTATACTGGTTTAAAACAGACCAGACAGCTGATTGATTCCAGTACTCCGGCTTAAGTAGGGTAGATCCCTGACACTCGGTTCCAGTCTGATAGAATCTTCCAGATACTTTTTTGATAACAGGATTCATACCAGATTGAAGTGTGGTATCTTGACCAGACATGTATTTCTGTATGCCAAAAAGATAGTTGTAGATATCTTTAGCTGCTTTTGCTTGAGGGACTCCGAGGAGACTTCCTACTTTTTGAGGAATGTAGAAGTGGGTATTTTGTGTGATGTTAAAATCTTTCTTTTGAGTAGCTGAACCGTTAAATCCGTCTCCTATAGTAGCATTGATAAGTAGTTTTAAAATACTCTGAACTCCAAAGGTTCCCTTCTTACCAACGTACTGTTCCCAGATACTAGTAATTCTAGTAACGAATAGGAAATTGTTATCAGCTTCTCCAGAGAGTAGGAACGGATTAAAATAAAGAGTATTATTGAATTCGGTAAAGGCAAATGCAGATACTTGAAACATTACCTTCTTAGTGCCCGTTGCTGGATCTACGGCAAGAACTCTTCTTACCGACTGAATCTTAAATATTCCCTTAAAGCCAGACTCCGGGCCGTTTATTGCCTTGCTTTGTTTTGCAAGTTCGACTATCTTATCTGCTTCTTCTTCAAACTCTAACATGTTTACGAAAACAAAATCACCGGGAGCTATAGAAGTAAGGTAATTACTATCGCCAGGATACAACATTGCCTGCATAGAAGGAGTATGGCTTTCTTTAGAATAGTTTACCGTAACTGAAGCACAGTCAGAGGTCACTACTAGAGGATCTCTAGTGGATAAAAAGTAAGATCTATCGCCTGCGTTACCAGTATCTGGTACGTTAAGATATCTGTTTTCCCAACGAACAAAGGTTAGTACCCATGAAGGCGCAACAGAATGTACGCCATCACTTCCGTTAGGAACGATATCTTTAATGTAGGCTTTAGATCCACCATTACTTGCCACTAGGACCTACTTTTGGCTGTACCATCTGTCTTCCGTTCGGAGTAGCCGCAGTATTGAATGCTCCGCTTAAAACAGCTAGTGATGTCTTTATCTTTTCCGGGTCGGCTTCTTTGAAGGCGTCTGTTAACATCTTAGCTGCCTTCACTGCTTCTTCTGCAAATTTAGCAGACGCTGCAGTAGCTTGATCTATTTGAGGCTTGAAAGCAGAAATAGCTCCTAAGAAAGCCTGATCTCCGCCAGCATTTGCGGCATTTATCTTATCGCCAGCGTATTGTGGGCCTTCTGCTAGTCTTCCGCTAACCGTAGACTCAAGTAAGGAGCGATCTTGATTAGTGGCGCCAGGGTCTCCTGTCATCGCCCTTAGTAAGCTGTTTTTATCAGAAGGACTCATGTTTAATATTCCGGGATTGTCGTAGCTGGCACCTGAAAGTATTGAGGAGCCAAGTTTCTTTCTAGCTGTAGGATCTGAGGTCTGTTTATATTTAGATATCTTACTATCAATATCTTTTCTAGTAATAAACGCAGGTCTTTTAATAGTATTAATTAAATCGTCAGCAGACTTTCCAGTTTCTTCCATTATACCTTCTATTATAGGATCTCCTGACAAAATTTGCTCTTCAGACATACTAAGTAAAGCATTTTTTTGATCCACACTTAAATTTCTTAAGGTAGGATCTCTGTTAATTGCCGCTGCTTGAATGGCTCCGCGAGCGCCGCCAGTAGTAGCGGTAGTCTGACTAAAGAGTTCAGAAATGTTAGCAGCAGACTTAATAGAAGCCATACTACCATCGCCTGCAAAGCTAGAGAGTCTTTGTGTAAGTGCGGATTGATTATCTACACCCTGCGCTCCAGTTCTAGATATAAGATCTACAGCAGTAGATACAAAACTTAATCTCTCTCCGACTTTTGAATCATCCAATCCAAGACTTACTGCTTCAGCCATGATTTTTGTAAAAGATGCCGAGGCACCAGAACCTGAGCCAGTCAAGCTAGAGAGCCTACCCATAACTTCGCCAGCATTTGTTAATCCCATGCTTCTCTCTGCCTGATTAGCAAAGGAAGAATACATGGAGGCGGCTTCCGTAGATCCGCCAGAAGAGGAAATCCTACCCATCATGCTTCTAGTTTGATCTGTAGTAAAGCCTCTGCGAGTTCCTCGCAAGAGTTCATCATTCATGGCATCATCGCCAAGACCTAGAGATCTTTGTAGGGGAAGATTTGCTTGGGATTCTTGCATATATCTTTCGAAAGCAGCAGTTCGTACCGGGTCTAGATTCTTTTCAGATTCTAGATTTTGAGCAAATGCTTGAGCACGCCTCTGCTCCATCTGACTTCCGTATGTGCCAGTTATTCTGGATTTGAAATTATCGCCAGTAACGAATTTATATGCGCCGTATCCAAGACCCGCGATTCCGCCGCCAATGCCTCCTATAGTTCCTCCAACTGCCATACCAAGAGGACCTGCTGGAGACCCGGCTAAGCCTAAGGAGCCTGCGCCAATAGAAGCTCCGGCCAACCCATACCCACCTATCTTAGTAACGGCTTCACCAAAAAGACCTACGTTGTCTAATGTTTTCTGCCTGTCTATTTCACGATTGGCAGAATTTAACGACTTAGCACTTTGCTGAGAAAAGAAGGCTTGGCTCATCGCGTTCCTACCGAAAACATCCCTTATAGTTTGGCCATAAATTCCTGAAGCAGCGCCCTGAGCAGCGAGTATTTGTCTTGGGGCTTGATTGAATGCGGTACCAACATTCGAATAAAGAGAGGCTCCGGCGCCCAAGGCTCCTAACAAACTACCAGCAACGGCCAACGGATTTGCTTTAAAATAACTAGCGATACCTTGGCCGAATCCAGCCATGCCAGATCCTATTCCACCGATACCGCCGCCAGCAATTCTATAATTCGCAAGACCTCTTTGGGCAGCACCACCAAATCCGCCTACGCCATCATACCCTGGAAGTTGTCGAGCTTTTAAAGCTTCAGCTACAGCCCCCTGAGATGCCGATAAAGAAGATCTAGTCTGATTGATTTTTTGGTTTAACTCGTTTTGTTGTTCTTTAGAGAGTTTGTGAATCTCTTTCTGCATCTCAAGCTGTTTTTTTAAGCCTTGGTTTAGGTTTTCCTGGTGCTTTATCTGAGATTTGATAAACATGTCAAGCTCTCTACGAGACTGACGATCCATTTGATCCTGTCTTGCAGAATCTTGCATAGTGCTTCTTGGGCCTAGGCCTACGGCTCCAGTACTAGCCTTGGTTTCGAAGGCAGAGCGGCTAGCATCTGACTTTTGATAGATCTGGGCAAGCTTACGCTGCATCTGTTCGATGGACTTATCGAAATTGGTCGTATCTATGGCAGTACTGAATTTTATCTGTTTATTCATAATTCCTTAACAATTTCAACAATTTACATTTTTTCAAACCATTTTCAAAATAATTTGAATATAAACTAAAGATTGTCCCATTTCGACTATATATAAGATATCACATTGACTTATTATGGCTTATATGAGATTTTAATTAAAAGGGAGAACTATGACCAGTAAGGAATACCGAGAAAGAGTTAAAAGCCGTATAAAACATCTGGAGATTTTAGTAAAATTTACCCAAAAACACTTAGATGCTCCAAATTTTGGCATGGACGAACTAATGACGCTTCAAAAAGAACGGCTTTCAGCAGAAATAAGTAGGCTTAGTTCTTTAAACAAAAAAACCAAAGTTAAGAAAAAACAAGTACTTAGGAGATCAAAGTGATTATAATTGGTATTTTTTTAGCTGTCGCAGCAGTCGTTATGATGCTGGTTTTTAAAAAAGTAGACAACAAGCGTCTTAAAATTCAAAATATCCTTATCGAACAAGCTCACGACGCCGGGTTTAGAGCTGGACAAGAAGAAAAAGAAAAAGAAATCTTAACCGCGATGAAAGAAGAGCAAGAAAGACACAACAAAACGCTAGAAGCTATAAAAGCGATAGAGACGTTTAACCAAGAACATACTCACGGACCTGGATGCGGACACAAAACTACACCTAAGAAGAAGAAAAATGCTCGGAAGAAAAAAACCAAAAAAAATTAAGTTTCCAAACGGAGAGACTAAGGAACCGCCTGAGGACGGCTACCGCTCCTACGGCGGAGATCGTTTTTGGCAGTGGGATGGATTTCTAGAAAAATGGTTTGATAACGATGGCAACGGATGGGTAGACCCAAACCCTCTGGATCTTCCTAGAAATACCAAAGGCTGCGAATGCGGAGCTTGGGTGTCCGGCGAGTATGTGAAGCATTCAGATTATTGCAAGCTTTACACTCCGGATCAATTTAGAGAAGTCCCTTTTGACGAATTTAAGAAAGATAAGAAATGAATTTTAAAGAAATAGGCCAACAAAATTTGGAAGCGATAGCCGGACTACTCATTCTTGCTGCGATTTGTTTTTCTGAAAACATAGGAATATTTCCCTGCCTGTTCTTGACGCTAGGGTCCGCTTTTTTATTCCTTGCAGACTCACTTAAAAAAGTAGATATTTTCTACAGCCTCTCAATGGTTGGCATACTAAACCTTCCCAGCATAACGCTTCTTTACGGCAACGTGGGTAGGTATTCTTTGGGGCTTATTTTATTAATAGCTATCTTTACGTATATGTTTAGGAGAAATAATGAAAAATAAAGAATCTTTAGATTTCGTAACACACGAAGTTTTAGAGCGGCTACCCCACGGAGAAATTCGAGTTCACGAAACTACTCGAGTCAAGGAAGAGGCCTTAAAAATAGCAAGCGAACTAAATAAGTCTAGCGGAAGATACGGCTCTAGCTTTAGTGTGCATACCATCGACAGAACTCCGATTCAGATGTTCAGCAAATCCTGGAGATAGCTGATGTTGAAAAGCCTGATTTTTAATATCATGACCGCAGGAAAGTACAAGTATCGAGAAGTCTTATTAGACAAGAGACTAAACTTCGAACACAGTGCCGGGTATGAATTAGTAATAAAGGCAAAGCCTCGAGGATTTATATCTGGTATACTGTACAGGTGGTACTTGATAAATCCCTATGATCTGTCTGCGGAAATGACCGTTGATAAAGCAGGATACACTAACACGATAATGCTGTATCCAAAGTATTCGACCAATATCAAGGCACATGTAGCGTGTTTTTTAATGGATGCTGGAATGGCTCAGATAGAAATAAGGGGCTCTGAACTAAACGCTAAAAGTTTTGATTTTAGCTTTGCTATCCAAAGGATCTCTACATGAGAAAAACAAAACAACAGACTATAAAAGACCTCAAAGATACTCGAATCATGCAGTTGGCAAATATAGTCATGAATCAAGCCTTAAAAACTGGCAAGATGCAAATAAACTGTACCGAGATGGTTAGATATAATAACCCTGGAAACGGCGAAGGGCCAAACCCTGACGGCAAATTCGACATAGAAGGGCTTAGTAGTTCCGATGTTCAGTGCCGTTATAAGTTTGCATGGTGGATGCCGAGTAACTGGTCGCAAGTATTTAAAGAAATGCCTCAGTATTTGTCACATATAAAAGAAATGATAATAGACGACTTCGTGTGGCTTGTTAAAAACAGAAGATTTAAGAGCCTTTTGCAAAGAATAAAGACATGGGTATTCGATTTCAGTCCTTTTGCCTATAATCAAAAAGGATGGGTTTGGGTAGTAAGTAGTCTATCTTCGGCAATCGCTGACGAAGCTTTTGAAAAGGTTTTAAGAAATAAGAAAAACTTAAAAATATCATCCAGCGCATTTCAGAGAAAAGTAGAAGATCTAATCGAGAAAAATGGCAAAGAACTTAGAGATATGGCTCTATCAAACATGATAGAAATCACTCCCTATCTCTGGGCAAACGCAGACGATGCTACAGTATTTATCCTAGATGAAAAACATCACCCATATGATCTAAAAGACGGTTGGTCAGAAGAAGCAATAGCAGAAGCAATCAAGATTTGGGTTAAATGTATGTACGAAAAAGACATACAGGTATTGGTAGGAGAAGAAAAATGAATCAGTTAGATCTAGAGGCCTTAGTTGAGGCAAGAGTAAAAGAAATCATAGGCTCAATGAAGTCTATTAATACTATGTATGTGGAGCCAGGAGACGTGGTTATTGTCTCTGTCAGTAATGAGGCAGACGAATCGACACTGCACCACCTAAAAAACGTATTAAGCAAAGTCTTTAATGAGAACAAGGGCGTATTCGTAACAGAAAACATAGAGTTCTCTGTCATTAAGAAAAGCGATAAAACGGAGAAGTCATGACTAGGAAAGAAGCTAATATGGAGATAATCAGACTTTTAGTCAACGAGATCAACTCAAATCCTGACTTGCGATTTAACCAGATACTGTCGTATATCGGCGTTACAAAAACTGTTAGAATGTATGACGACCATCACGAGCTACTACATTTCAATAATGTAGATTTTAATGAAGAGCCTACTCAAACCTTGAGTAAAATCAAAGATTTTTTAAGTAAAAACAAGTAGTTACAAACCATACGAGCGCGACAATCTTTATTAAATATAGAGGTTAAAATGCTTGATAAAATCGCTGATAAAGTCAAAGAAATATTCAAAAAAGCCAACGAACACGGTATCTACCTACCTATGATTACCGACCCTAAGTCTGGTAGCGGCTCCGTATCTCTAACTATGCTATTCGCTTCTTTCAATCTGGTATTAGCTGGCATAATCGGCAAGTCTGCAAAAGTTCTAGAAATAGACGTCAATCAAGCTTTAAACCTATTCTACGGATGTTCGGCTCTGTATTTTGGTCGTAAGATGCAGAAGGACGACAAGGGAAATGTAGTCATCGAAAGTACTACCGAGACAAAAACTACAGAAGTAGTGTCCCTTCCTAAAGACGAAGAACCTAAAGATTAGTTCTTTACAAATCCAGAAAAAGCAAATATCCTAGCTAAGTAGAGGTAGCGCATGCATGGGTCGTTTATACGACCTAAGGACGCGCACTGTGCTATGGCTATTACTATACGTCCTTTCGGGAGTGCTATAGAATCCCATAGCAAGGGGTAAGTCCCAGGAGTATCCTAGTCGGTATCTTGTCTGTAAGATGTCGGCAGCATGGATCTAGACTATAGGCCGAAACAGAAATAGGTCTTAACTCCTATACCGAGATCGCAGCTCGGACTCTACGCTTTATAACTGGAGGAAAAATGTCCGAAGAATTCGATAGCAGTGGCGCGAGCAGAAGAAAGCCTAAAAGCGTATGGGTAACGGATTTCAACACAGAATCGGTAAAAAAATTCTACGAAGAATTTGTAGATTTAGAGTTAAATAAGCAAGTAAATATCATTCCTATTTTTGTAAACTCGTATGGTGGTCAAGTATACAGCCTTATCGCCAAGAGAGACATCATGAAGACCTCGGACAAGGACGTAGCTACGATCTGCTTGGGTAAGGCAATGTCATGCGGAGCTTCGCTATTAGCGGCTGGCGACAAAGGATTGCGCTTTGCTTCTCCGGATTCTCGAATCCTAGTCCATCAAGTAAGTTCGGTAAGCATGGGAAAAACAGCAGATATCAAAGAAGACGCGATGCAAACTCAGCTACTAAACGAAATGATGATGAAGAATCTAGCAAAAGATATCGGAAGCACGGTATCGAAAATCAAACAAGAAATCAGAAACAGAGAAAATACAGACTGGACAATGACGGCTCAAGAAGCTAAGAAATGGGGAATTGTTGATCATATCGGAGTTCCTAGACATGTGTTCTTGAGTATTGAGCCTGAGACAGTCATAGTAGATCCTAGCTTTTACGGTAAAAAGGAAAAAAGAAAATGAGCAAAGTTCACATATCTACAATCTCTATTAGCTCCATGACTATGGGAGACCTTAAGCAGCAGCTCTCAGATCTTGCTGAAAAGACTAAGGGAGATGGCCGCATCTATTTAGTTGGTCCAGTGTACCGACTTAGCGGAACTAGTGCAATGGTCGTGGATATTTCAGTATACATCCCATCCGCTAAAATCTCAGAAGAGAGAGCAAGAATGGCATTCGAATCAAACGATATTCCAAAGGTTTACCACTAATGTACGAATTAGTAATGATATTTTTTATGGCGCTGGCTTATTTAATGCTGTCTAAAGCAATGAGGAAGATTGAAGGGCCTAAAGCGCCTGATTGTCCTCCTCACAAATGGACTTATAAGCTACAGCCAGGCACCGACGTGGAGTATTTAGTTTGCGATAAATGTAGGGCGTTCCCAGGATCTCAACTAGGAGAGGATTTATGAAAGTAAAATTAGACGAACTTAAAAAAGCAATTTCTTGGATTGAGGTCAACTCAAAAGACTTATCGGTAGGTATTACCGGAGCCGATGGCAGGCTCTATATTAACTGTACGGACAAATATGATAGCTCCGTAGAGATAGTCATCTTTGATGAAAAGACCGCAGTAATGCCAAAAATTAAGAAGACTGACATCCTACGCTGATCTTATATAGCGAGCTATATATTGTATCATTTATATACGTTGTTATATAAAACTTGACCTAGACTTGAGTCTAAGTTAATATGTACATGGAGGCCGCGTATGTATAAGATCACAAAACACGATCAATTTGAAACCTACATAAGAAACCATAAGGTTTTTGCTCATTTTCCAGAAAATTCTGACGTTAACGAAAAGACAAAATCAATTCCGGAAAGAGCTGAGGTTTTGATAAATTCTTCTCCTCACATCATGAATGGGACTATTGTTTTTGCGGTAAAAACAGACGGCAGTCTCGTCTGGATTGGCCAATCCAAAAAGGAGGAGAGCAGTGAAGCGCAGTAACCCTCCTGTAAAAGAGCCCGATTTTGCAAAAAGCCAAGATCTTTTAGATGAGACGCTTATAGCCGCTCTTTCTGGGGCATCTTTAGAAGAAATGGCAAAAAAATTCTGCATAAGCATTCAGGGAATTAAATACAGATTAGCAAATCTATATAGGCATTTTGGCGTTAAAAATCGAGTAGAGCTAATGGCTGCTCAGATGGAGATAAAATCTAAGAGATTGCGAGATTTAAAAAACGGCAAAAATAAAACGATTAAAGAAGAAGAAAAACCTACGGAGACCGTCAGCGCTTCCGAATTTGAACTTCCTAGAGGCCAGGGATTGTTATGAAAAACGTTAAAAACTACCTAAACAAACTAGTAGAAAATCTAAACTACTTTAACGGAAGAAAGATAGAAAACTACCTAAATCAGGTATACGGAGCTGGGGTCACTCAAGGCATGATTCTTACTACCAATCCTGAAGATGTTACCGAGGAGCAGTACAACGCCCTAGTCGATGCTCAAGCAGCCTTACTAGAAACTATACCGCAGGAAGTTTTTAGTAAGAAGTTCGATTTCAGAGTAGAAGTGAATGGGATCGCTAATATCTACGCCATTTTGGAGATGGCAAAAATGGAAAAGAAGTGCCCGGTGGTTTTTGACAAAGAAATACGGGATCAGTTAGATATAATGGAAAGATATATGCTTGCCGTCGCAGACGCTGGCCGAACAGGAAAGAATCCTCCAATGTGGCACGAGGTTCGCGAAAACAAAGACAAGTTTAAAAACAACAGAGGTCAATAATGCCGTCTCTACTACCAAACGAATTTTCCGTAAGAGTTATAAATAAGAAAATACTAGAAATAACATATGTTTCGCAACATTTTTTAGCAGAATCTTTTATGAGGGTTCAAGAGCACTACGAAAACCCCGACCTACAGGGCCAGGTATTTACTGCTGGCCAACTAATTGATTGGCATAAGAAAAAATACGGGGAATGGGACTATCCCAAAAGATGGTCGGGATTCAATGTGCCCGTAGATTGTTTTAAGTTATTTTTTAAGGGAATGTTCGATCCTTTATACGCCTCGGAGGCGTCGTTACTTCAGGCAGTCAAATCAAAAAAAGGCATTAAATACGTCATAGGTCTGTGCTCAAAAGACAAAGAGTTCCATCAAACTCGAAGACACGAGTTAGCACATGCCATGTTTGCAACGAACGCCAAGTATAGGAAAAAAGTAGAGTATATCATAAAATCTTATGATAATGCCGATCTAGAGGCTTTCATATTAAATCTAGGCTACAGCGAATTGGTTTTGATAGACGAAATCAATTCCTACATAGTGGCCGATAGCGAATATCTGGACGACCAGCGAGTAGGCTACAATTCTTTAATGAAGAAAGATCTACAAGACCTTTTTGACAGTCTTAAAATAGAGGAATAGATGAAATCTCTAAAAGAATTATACGAATTTTCAGCAGATCAAGATGGATTCCAAGTACAAAAGTCCCAGGTATGGGAGGAGTTCTATATTGATGGTGGCGATACAGCACACCGAACTGGTCACTTTCATTTTCTAATCGAAGCAAATAAGACGATAGGGAACCCGCTCGATTTTGGTAGCTACGGAACTGATAGCTTCTATAGATATCAGATGGGCCAGCTAGAGTCCAGATGGGGATCTTACTGTAGGTATCCTAAGAAAGAGTACAACCTGGAGCCAGACCACTATTATAACGGAGGGGTCTACTCTGGAGTGATGAGCCGCGATCAGTCTACGCCCCTATTGATAGCAGCTGGAATGAAGAAAGATTACAGCAGAGTACTTAGAATGATGGCGACCCACGCCTGCCGACTATTTTTATGGACACAAAAATCGCGCCGTTTCTTATCGGAAACTGAAGGTGATTCAGTTTGGCGAAAGCCAGATTTTACGTTCTTGGAATTCTTTGCTTTATACCTGAGGGGATTGCCAATTCTAGGATATATGCTCTATCCACTGCTGATGGTTTGTGATTTAGAAACCTTATTAGGCAGTATTTTTAGGCGCTATTCTAAAGCTGGAAAATCTAACGACGACGTCGCAAACCACGTATCGATCTGCCTTTACGGAATGCTTAGGATTCCTACTCCGGTTATGTATCTTGCAAACAAAATCAACAGTTTTGAACTGATGAATAACCATCAGCAAATGTACTGGGGAACTTGGAGAATGCAAGGATTTTATGCTTTTATGTTTGAGCCTTTAATGAAAAAATACTTCGGGAGATGATATGAAAAAACTAGAAGTCTATGTGTGCGAAATATGCAATAGCCAATACAGCAACGAGGTTGGAGCTTCCAGATGCGAAGAGGAGCATAGAACTAAAGAAGAAATGTCAATAGTATCGGCTATTTACGACAAAGCAGACAGCGCTTATGGAGCGGATATCTCCTTTAGGAGAAAAGTTCCTAAAAAAGTCATAATCAAGTTCTCGGAAGGCCATGGAGATTTTGCTACCTACGTTTTAGAGCATTACGGCTATAAAGGTATTTGACAAACGATCGATAATGAGATAAACATATAAATGAGCTAGTTTTGCTAGCTTGAAACTTAACAGGCGAATAGCCTAGGAGAATATTATGAAAGTTTTAAATAAAATTCAGGCTAGCGCCTTAGGATTGGTTTCTATGTTAGTCGTAGCGCTACTTATGTCAGTTTTGACTATGACTACCCTACTAGCAGTAGCGACGAACAAAACTATTACCCTAGTCGATAGTTTGATTTCACACGTTTTAGGCAACGCCATCGGAATCGTATCAGATTTATCCAAACTGTCTGCTCACGTAGTTCACATGGGTCTATCTATGTCTTTGTCTAAGCTAGTAGACTTAGCGGCTACTCAAAAAGTCAAAAAGAGTAAGAGTTTTAAGAGTTTGCAAAAAACTTTGAAAAATCTTAATAAAAAAGTAAAATAATCCTAAAGTTTTTATAGATTCCTCCGATAAGTATTCATACGGAGGAATCATGCAAACAAACGTAATTAAAACAGATAAATTTGCCCTAAACGAAGCCAACGACTTAACGGTCATCAAGACCCATATCGACAATCTGATCAATACTTATGGCGAAGCCAGAGTAAAAGAACTGATTAAATTTGTTCTTACGGAAAGTAAGCCAGCAAAAAAGAAGAGAGCTTCCAACCAATAAACCTGGATTTTGATAATTGATTTAATATAGATATAAATTAATCGTATCACATAGTTTCACTATTTTCAGGTATTTTGGAGAAAAAAATGAAAGATTTCTAAAGGCTTAGATGGTGGAACTAAAAATAGTCAACTTTCTTTGAAATAATCCTAAAGTTTTTTAAAATTCTGCCGATAAGTATACATAACAAAGAGGTAGATATGAGAATGTACTTAAGCCCAAAACTAACTACTGCTCAGATAAACAAGATCTCTAAAAAAACAACCGTCTATTACGACGAAGATAGAGATCTCGATTATATTCTAGTAGAAGAAAATGAGTACGACAGCGTAAGTGAGTTCTCAATCCACGAATAGGGGACCAAATGTTTAGAGTGACTTTTAAAGCTAGACCAGTTAAAATAGGGAAGAAGCTCAGAACGTTTCCTGCTTTTGAGGAAACTCACAAGTCTGAGGCTGATGCGAGATTGCGTGCGATGGCCTTGAATTGGGACATCGTAAAGATTGAAAGGATTTAATATGTCTAATGAATTAAAACAAGCATGTGCAGATATCTTAGATCAATTAATGAAAAAACACGGATGTATCCAGGTTGGATGTAAAGATTTTGGTATCTTCGACGAAAGTGACGCTATGGAGCTAGTAGCTGATCTTGTTGAAATGATTCAATATTCTGAAGAAATTGAAGAAGCTGTTTCAGAAATCGATTTCGGCAAATAACATGAAGATAGATCTCGGCAGTAAGCCAAAAGTGTTGACTTTACAAAAAGTTGAAATAACTATTAGAGACACGTTGAACTCCAAAAGGCTCGGATCGCAACAAGAGAAAATTCATTCAAAAATAAGACGCCAAATAGACCGTAAAATAGACAATATTCTCTGGGTCAATATCATGGAAACAATTTTAAAAAGAAGGGTTTTGTTATGAAAAAGGTTAAAATGAAAACGGGAAGATTCATCGTAGATGTCTCAATTATAAGCGCAATTATAGGTTTTGCTATGCTTTTGGGCTATGGGATGCTATCATTTATTAGTGTAGTAACTGGAGGATAACATGTCGAGAACAGAAGCTTTTCTTATGGCACTATTAACAGGCTCGGTAATTCTAGCGGTAGTATTTGTATGGGGAACTATCCAGGCCCTATCTTCAATAGGATTTTTATGATAGATTTTATCGGAAGTCACTTGTTTTCACTGATCGCCATCGTTTTAGCCACTTCGTACTTGGTTGGTTTTTACTTAAAATATTTTAAAAAACAACAAGTTAGAGACGATTGGTTCGAGGCATCAATGATGGGAATCGTCATGTATAAAAACAAGAAGAATCACCCAGAGCTTGTGGGAAGTCTTGTTAGGCAGAATCGAAACACCTCTTACGTAGTGCATAACGACGGCAAGCTTGAGCGAAGGTATTTATGATTCTTTTCAATAAGAAAAAATTCAGGAATTTTTTAGCCACAGTCATGGTGGTTTGTGTATTGATCGGAATACTAATAGGCATGGGCGCCATGTCCTTAGCCTCAAGGATTTGATATGAAGTTTTTTCCTGGCGATCATTTTGAGGTATCTGGTGGAGGCGGAGTAACTCGAAAAGGTTATGTTCACGCTATTGAATATGCGCCTAATGGAGATAAGTACATAGTTGAATGGGAAAACTACCCAGGCCAGCGGTTTGACTACCTAGTACAGGACGTAGAGCACGACTGGATTAAAACAGTGGACATGTTTACAGCTAGAAATTCAACAAAAACCTCTAGCGGCGACTTGACGATAAACAACAAAACATTTAATGGGACAGTTATTGGCAGTAACACAACTATCGATCTTCCTCCTGGGATTCAAATCGACATGGATAAGATAGGCTGCAATCATAACTGGAAAGAATATCTAGGATTTAACAACAGCTTTACCTACTGCACTAAGTGCGACAAGAAAAAAAATGAAAGTAATTCCTAAGCCTACAGCATATCTAGAAGCTTTCCATAGCAAAGAGCTTGATTCTCTTAATCAAAGAGAGCGGCTTGCCATCAAAAGATACGCCTGTGGCGCAAGCCTTGAGAAGATAGCCGACGAGTGGTCTGTGACTAGAGAAAGGGTTCGTCAGATTCTAATGAGGGCGGCCATAAAGCTTAAAATTAATATAGAAGAATTAGAAGATCCTGAATTTACCATAGAAGACGAGATCGATGCGAATGGTTTAAGAGAGTTTATTAAACTCGTCGAGATATCTGCCTACAGGTATAAAGATGAAAACCTAAACTTAGGTGACATAATGCCTGAGATTAAAAGAAAGCTTATAGAGCTAGTTCATTCAAAGGAAAGCTATGAGTAAGATATTAATGATGTTAGCCTTTATAGTACTAAGAGCCTTCGGCACCTGCCTTGTTTCTCTTATATTCCTATCTGCGATAGTATACAGGTATTTCGATACCGCGATGTTTCTATATCTGATCTCGGGAATATCAATGCTGGCTCTAGCCGGAGCCATGCAGAAAGATCTTCAAAGATGATATTATCTTTTTTAATAGGTATGGCAATATACTGCACATCTGCCTATATAAGCTTTAACGCAGATTTGAAAAAAACTAACTGGTTTTTTGTAGTAGGCTTGGCGCTCTCCATTTTGGCAAATCTCATATGGATGAACATAGCCAAAAACACAGTGGATGTCTCCAGGCTGACCTTAATGGGGCTTTATTGGGATTCCATGATTGTCGTTGCTTATTTGTTCATACCTATGGTACTATTTGGCATACAGCTTACCGCGACCCAGTGGGTTGGCTTAGGTCTTATGATAATCGGAATATTCATAACAAAGGTTTAATATGTTTAAAAAATTAAAAAGCGCATACGAAATAGTGACTCTTGGAATGATATTGTTTTTAGGTTTCTTTTATCTAGAAAACAGAACTACTATTCAGAAGTTCAGCGAGCTAGAAGAGAAGTATAACAAGTACATACTGGACGTAAAACAGTACGACAAGTATATGATTGGCTCTTGTCGCGGCGGCTACGAGCAAGGATATGTAAAGGCCTTAGAAAAGCACGGCATTTCTTCAGATCTCGGACCCTCTGACGAAGAAGTAGACGAGAACTGCAAAGACTCTACTATAGAAAACTTCTTAGAGTTTGATTAATATGAAAAAGACAAAATACGTAAAATTATCAGATAAAAGAACAGTATACGTCGATATCGACGAGACTATTATCGGCTGGGATCACCATTCCAATCCTAAGGCGACACCGATAGAGACAGCAAATGACGGCTATCTTTACGTCGTTCTTCATAAAGAGCATATCGAGCTAGTAAAAAACCTATACAATATCGGATGGAACGTCATCGTCTGGTCTCAGGGTGGTTCTGATCACGCCGAGAAGGTAGTTCGGCAGGTTGGCCTTAACGGGTTTGTTCATATGATCGTTCCCAAGCCTGAGTGCTATATCGACGACATTCCATTCGAACAACAATACATCAAAAGAATATACAAGCCATTTCCTACTTGACTCCTGCCTAAAAATACACTAGTATAAAACTGCGCCAATAGCTTAGTTGGTTAAAGCATCCCGCTCATAACGGGAAGATCCTCCGTTCGAGTCGGAGTTGGCGTACCATTTTTTAGGAGACCCCATGCTTAGGAAATTAAAAAAGCCAGAATTTTATTTTGAATCCTGGAAAGACGGAAACACTCTGGTCAGGGTTTTCTATCCTGACGGCACCAGCCAATTCATACAGGGGAATCGCTATTATCCAGACGGATCCATCCTCATACCTTCGCCTGAAAAAAAATGGGAAGATTCTATGACCAACCTGTGGCATCCGGATTCGGTTTATAAAAGCGAATACGTAACCGCTGAAAGAATCGATTGAAGATACTACCCGGAAGCAAGGTAAGGATATACGAAGGCGTGGAGTCTGAGCTGATCTCGACTTATCTATGGAACAAGATTAGTACAAAAATAAACATAGATCTTAATTCCAAGATGACGGCGTGGATTTTGGAAAAAATAAAAAAAGAGGCACTATGAACAAAGAATTACAAGAAATCGATAAAAAAATGCTGGCCCTAACAAAGAAAATATCCGCAAAAACAAAGAAGCTACCTAAAGTAAAAGAGCTGTTAAGAGATATTAGATACCATTTTAAAAACTACGGATGGGACCTGAGATACGAGCATTACTTGCTAGATAGCGGTCTTGAGCCTATTATCTTTAACTACATTATTACAGAATCTGGGTACGATATTGTTTACAACAAGAAAAAGCTGATGATAGCTATTAGAAAAGCCAGAAAATGAAGATCGACGTCTCTACTCCAGTTGGATATAAGGCGAATTCATATAAATACGACGTCAACTACACTTTTTCTATAAACAATGAAATGAAAGAAGATCATCCCTGCAGGCAGATTTACGATAAGACTAGAGATGTGTTTCGTTGGGTTTGGGGATATATGGAAATCCAAATGTTTCAAAACAATACAGATTTATTTTATCTCTAGACTTTTTATAAAAAACGACCTAACCTAGCCTAGTATTTATAAACAAAAAGGAGACATATGTCTAAGACTTTAGATAAACTTACCCCAGAACAAGAAGCAATGATTCCGAAGTATATTGAGAAATATACAAAGCTTGGCCTATCGACAAAACCATTCGAACAGGACAAGACTCGCTTAAATGGTTTGATGAAAGCGGTTTACGAAAACGCGGATCTCAAAGCTCCAGATAACTATATTTACGTAAGATCGCCACTTGAGGCAGTAAAGGCCTACCGCTTCTTCCTAACTACCTTCAAAGATGACAAGATCGAGACAATCGCCCCTTATATTCAAAATGGCGAACTTGTTGGCGACTGGGAAACGGTAAGTAAGAACTCTTTTGATAGCTTTCCTGACGAGGTTAAAAAAGAGATTCAATCTCAGACTCGCGAAGTCGTTAATCAGTTCTGCTACGGCTCACACGATGCAGGTTGGACTGCCTTCTGCGACTTTTTCAAGACTGAGTGCGACATTCCAGGACTTGAGAAGATCGAGCCTTTAAAGGCTATCGTAGGAGAAATTGGCTGGTTCCTTCCTTGTCAGTCTACGGTTATCGTTTCTCAAAACCCTACTGAGATTCACGTAGCTAACGAGAAACTCCACAACACAGAAGGTCCCGCAATCAAATACGCTGACGGTTTCGGAGTTTTCGTAGTAGACGGAGTTCGTAAGGAAAACTTGATGGAAGTCATGTTTGAATCCATGAAAGAGTCTGCTGGCGAATCTCTAGATAAAGAATAGTATGAAGATATGTCCCGAAATACTAGTAAAAAGTTTTCTGGATATTACTGCCAATAGTATTTTAATACCAATAAGTCTGAGGTTAACCCAGTCTGTATGGGCTGGGCATTTTGAAGATGTAGAAAACCCCTATTTTGTCAGACACCACCTACTTATGGTAGTTAACTTTGGAAATGTATTGTGAAAATCAATCCTTCTCTTCTAAAAGATATTAGGCAGATTCGTCAGTACTACTCATCCTGGGCAAAGATATGTCGTGGGGACTACGAATTCTTAAAACAAAGAAACTACAGTATTTGGAAAATGGGATTTATGCAGTTTTCCGAACAAATGACGAACACAAAAGAAATCTTTAGTAAAATCGAAGAGATATGTCGTGAAGATTAATCCAGCCTTCTACACCTCAAACGACTCCTGGACCGATGACAGGAATCCTCTAACTGGAAATTCTATGTTCCACTTATTGAACTACGAGATACATCAATCTAAAGAATACGCAGCTATATTTCTAAATGCACCTAGCTCTACAAAATTCTTATCGCTAGTATCTGGCAAGCATCTGTTCCATCTTGTTATGATGCAGCTGGGCTCATCAGTATACAATACCGATAAGAAAGACAGTCTTTATGAAGATTAAGGTAGGCAAGATAATTCACACAGACGTTACCGCGATCGTTTTTCCTTCGATCTATGCTAGTTCAGGTTTTAGAGCCTACTTCATCGGGAGCATTAACAGTCCTTGGGGTATAGTTTTGAGACAATTAATAAAAAAATTATTATAAAAATTGACAAAAGTGACGATTTTGGTCACTATTAAGCACAAGAGGTATCTATGAACTTATATGAAAAAGCTTTTTACGACCTAATGCAGAAAAAACCGTTCTTTGCTAATCTAATGCTGAACTGCACAATCCAGCTTACTCAGGACAAAAAAGTTCCCACGGCTATGGTTGGGGTAGACAGAAAAGCACGCAAAGTCAAGATGGTTTTTAACACAGATTATCTAGCAAGCATTCCTGAAGGGTGCGTTATGGGAGTTATAGAGCACGAAAGCCTGCATATCGCCTTCAGCCACATCTTCATGGAGTATCGTTTTAACCACTCGATCGACGCTCAGGTCTGGAACATCGCCACAGACTGTGCCTTAAACCAGTTTATTAACTCCGATAACTTACATAAAGATTGGATTACTCCAGAATCACTAGAAAAAATGCTTGGCGTACCTCTAGAACGAAAGCAGACAGCAGAGTATTACTACGAGAAGCTTAAAGAAAACAAAGACAAGCTCGAATTTGTCCAGAGTCAGGACGACCACTCTGGATTTGGGGGGCCTAACGATTCCGACTTTATGACGCCCGATGAAATGAAGGCTATTTTCAAAGACACCATCGAAAAGACTGTTCAGCAGTCTAACGGAAATATTCCTAAGGGGCTTGAAGGTATTATAGCTCAGATGACCTCTAACAAGGTTAACTGGAAGCAGAAATTCCGTAACTTCGTAGGAAAAGCAGTATCCAATACTACTAAGCACACTCGAAAAAGACCAAATAGACGCCTAGGGCTAGACGCGCCAGGACGTAAGAAGAACCGTACTGTTACCCTAGCATTCGTTACAGATAGCTCTGGTTCGGTTTCTGACGATGCTTATAGCCTGTTTTTAGCAGAAGCCCAGTCAGCTCTAAAGTCTTGCAGCACTACCATCTACCATATTCAGGCCGACATGGAAGTCAACGACGTAACTAAGTATAAGGCTTCAGACAAGATCAAGTTTGAGCGCAAGGGATACGGCGGAACAGCCTACGGACCTGGACTTAAAAAAGCCGTAGAGCTTGGCTGTGACGCAATTGTCTACATGGGCGACATGGACGCCTCAGACGTTCCCGAGAACCCAGGAATTCCTGTGGTGTGGGCCATCGTAGGCAGGCAAGACCCACCAGCTAAATTTGGCGAGATCATCAGGCTTGATGACATATGAAGATTGAAGTACTGGGCTTAAGAATCTCAGTGGACATGTCTTTAAAGCTTTATTTGGTCAAGAATATGGACGATAAGGTGTCCGAGCATTTGCTGGATGAGGTAGATTCTGAAGTCGATAGCCTAATGGTTTTCTTTAATAGTTGGTTGATATCTGAACAATTAAAAAGGTTACTATGAAAATTAGAATCGGCAAGGTATCTAAAATTAAAAATGCCACGTCGTATTCGAACTTTCAGTACGTATTGAGTCAAAAAGTGTCCGAGGTCATTCGAATTTCGATGTATCGCGATATTTGGGATAGGGTTGGCACTACCCGTTCTCGATTGACCACTCGTGAAAAATTATATTTATATTGGATAGATCAATGAAGATTGAGCTTAAAAGATTTGACCACTACCATCCTGCTGAGCTTGCGTATGTGATATTTGATCGCAAGATTGGTAAATCGGTACACAAATCAATACGAAACAACCTAGCAGAAACAGTACTGGAAATTCTTCATTACGATGAGTACCGGATAACGTATATTCTGAGTCTTGACGTAATTAATTCCGGCAGGGTTTTAGGAATCATAAAATGAAGATATCGGCATATAGAGAACTTTTCATCACAAACAAGATCTACCAGAGAGGTATGTTAAGTCCTCTAGTAGGTCCTCTGGTTATCAACTGGGTCAAGACAAAGATATATCACAGTATCGAAGTGGGGGGAGATACCGAGACTTTAAAAGAATTATTATCAAGGATATATCGTGAAGATTAATTTAGGAGTATCAAGAAAAAAGATTATCATGAGAATCAGAACAAGCAAGTCCTACTCTCAAGTTTCTAAGCTAATAGATACTGAGCTAAAATTTTTCATGGAAAATCATGTATCGAAGGCCGTAAATTTTAGAACTAGTCCCGCCGCCGCCCGAAATGGAGATAGAAAGGGAATATGTTTCGACATAGTGTTGGCAGCTCTTCTTAAAGAAGGTTTTTTATATGAAGATTAATCCTGCTTGGAAATTTCTAATGCTTAGTAAGAATGGAATGAATCCTCGAGGCGCTGGAGGTATGTTTTTCTGGCCCGATCCAGTAGAGATGGTCCGAGATAGAACCGTAGTTGTCTGGTCAAGATTTATAGGACCCGCCGAACTTACTAAAAAAGCAATCAAGGACAGACTGTGAAAATTAACCCAGGATACGAAAATTTTCAAAGTAAAAGATTCTATCAGAGTTACCTGGTTGGCCACCTCGTATCTGATTTTATAATTGCTGTTATGAAAAACTATACTTACTTATTTATTACAAATAAAATAGGCATTAATATAGTTAAAGAACGGCTGAAAACAATACTTATATGAAGATTAATCTAGGCAATTTAAAAAGCTCAACAGTAATGCGAGTAAGAGTAAGCGGATGTTATAGTCAGGTCATGTCTAATGCTATTAATATAGGTATTAGGCTAGGAACTATCATGGAAAACGTAGCTGCTAATAACTCGCCCCTTTCTGAAGCGCCTATTAACTTAATAATGCTTACAAGAGCGCTGCTCGAATGGCTTAGAAATGAAGATTGACGTAAGCCCTATACATTTAGCACCAATTAGGTACTCCGATGTAGTCAAGCCTAAATCCGCCAACTCAGCTGATAGGGCTTATATCGGCGACGATCCTTGGGTTCAGGTTAGAAACTATACCGATTCCATATCTTCGTATTTGCCTAGATATCCATCTACGCTACTAGCGTGTATCAATATTAAAATGACCTTGTATTATCATATTGATACACTCTATCCTTTTTTCTAGACTTATTTAAACAAGTATAAAATAATCAATATAACAGGAGACCAAATGAACATCAGAAACACTATGAAAACGATCAAAGCACTCATGACAATCAACAAGCCCGTATTTCTCTGGGGCCAACCAGGTAACGCCAAGACTCAGAGTCCCAAGCAGCTAGCCGAAGAGATAGGCTACGGATATGTGAGTCTTTATCTAGGTCAGACAGCTGACGTCGCCGACATCTTAGGTATCATGACTGAAGGCGAAGACGGAACCTTCCACCATTTACGACCTAGCTGGTTCCCTACCGAAGGCAAACACATCATCCACTTAGACGAGTTTAATCGCTGTCACCCTGACTTATTACAGTCTATGCTTGCCTTCTTACAGACTGGTCGATTCCATAACCACCAGCTCCCTGAAGGCTGCTACATCATCGCTGGCGGTAACCCTAACGACGCCAACCACCAAGTTACCAGTATCGACGATGACGCGATCAAGTCACGATTTGTCCATATCAACGTAGAGATCGAACTTAACGAATGGATTGCCTACGCTGAAACTAAGGGATGTCATAAAATGGTTCTAAACTTCATTCGTGAGAATCCAGAGTTCTTGGGTAATAAGGGCACTCAGTTCCAATCCGAAGGCGATATGGCGAAGCCAAATCCTCGCACATGGCTTGAGACCATCTCAGGTCTTGAAGAAAACAAAGACATCGATAACATCCGATACGAGGTCTATAGCGGTGCTATCGGAAAGACTGCCGCAGCTCGTTTCATGGCGTTTAGATCGGTAGAAGACAAGAAGATCGACTACAAAGATGTCTTAGACGCATACTCCTCAGTTCGCGACGATGTCTTAGTAGCTGTAAAGGCCAACCGAATCGACAAGCTCAACCAGGCCGTTGAAGAGATCTTACTTAAGATGGAAGACAACAAAGTCTCTAAGAGCCAAGTCGAGAACTTCAAGAAGTTCATGCTGGACATTCCTCTTGAGCTATCTTTTAAGATCTGCCAGAAGCTGACCTCAAGTAAGTTCGGTCTAAAAGACATGATCGTAAACGATCCAGAGTACTTGGCCAAGTTTAAGGTATTGAAGAACAGTAAATGAAAATCCTAGTAGGTAAGATTATTGTTATACCGCCTCCTCGCGTGCCTGTTTTGGCACAGAGTATGACCGCTAGCAGGTTGTTCTTTCATATGAAGGCAGAGGTGGAAAAAAGGTCTTACCTAGTTGGAAGAACAGAGGTTGTATATCCTGAGCTTGCCCTCAGGATTTCATCCATAATAAGCCATAAGATACTAAAGGAGCTTTTATGAGATCTAAATTTAAGTTTTACCTAGAGCTAGCGGTAGTCTTGTTCATTGTTTTCATGCTTGGAAGATCAGCCAGAGCCGAATACCACTGTATTAACCAGGGCTACGATCTTCCTAAGATCAAGTTCCGTGGCGAGGATCACTACACGACTTTAGAAAAAACCATCAAGATGTGCTTTTCCTTAAGAGTTCAGCAGTATATCTCCGTTAGAGGCGGTACGCCGAGTACTGAACGCCAGATATGGTTTGTCGAGGACTGTACGAACAAGAGCCGCTGCGTTAAGGTCGGCAAGTGAAGGTAAATGTCCTACATAATATCAGCACAAGGATCTACAATAAGACTTACATTAGTCTTTTGGATCAATTTTACAAATCGGCAAATAGAGCACTTGGCCAATGGATATGGACCTATTTCAGATATTGTGCAAAGAAAGCACCAGATAGAATAGAGTCGGAGCTTGAAAGGCTGCACAAAGCATGAAGATTGAACCAACGGTCCTGCACAGATATAGTATCCTAATTGTAGGTAGGTCGGCCTGGGCGCTCTATGTCGAGCAGAATCCCTATGCCACTTCCTACATGGTTTCTATTATATTAAATACGCAAAATAGAAAATCTTGGGCTATCAAACAATTCCTAGACAATATCGTATGGTCATTTTTAGCTGTAGACGATATCTGCCACTACAGCCACGTAAGGCAAGAGATTAAAGAATGGACCAACCCATGAAGATTTTGCTTAACAAAATAGTATTAATATCAATTCCAAGAGTGGTGCTAGGTAGTCAAGATTCGGTAGTGATAAGGCTCATGAATAGGTACCCGTTACAAATACCTCTATTAAGTGATTTTCAGAGCAGGCTACACAATACATCTATATGCGTCGACTCTAAGAATGGCGTTAAGGAATCTATATGGCGAAGCCTATAAAGAAGATAGATCCTAAAAGTGTTTTGGGTTATTATAGAATAATCCATAAAAACGACCTAGCATTATGTAATAAGCTTAGAGCCATACGCGCTAGAACGTCGCAAGATTATGGTACAAAATTTAAAGAGATTCAGAACGCAATAGCTCCTGGTCTTACAAAGAATGCTATAAAAGAAGAAGTGGGCAAAAGATATGAAGATAAATCCTAGAGGAAAAATCGTTGGGTCTTTGACTTGGTATAGACATATAAATCTATCGGAATACATAGGTAAGATTCACATATCTATTGCAGATGGCAAGGGAATCGCCGCTCTTATAGGAGATGATTATGCTCAGAAAAGATTTCCTATAGGAAAAAACATAGTGAAGGCCATAGGATGAAGATTGATATAAGAAACATCCACGCCTTCTACAATATCCAATCTGAGCATTTGATCTCTAGTCCTTTGCAAACCGATATCTATCGGCTTATGGTGCATTTCCCTGGATCCAGCCACGATATCCCCCTAGTTTTGTCTCTTCTTGAGAATGTTTTTACCTCATTAGAAAAAGCTAAAGTTTTTTAAAATTCTGCCGATAAGTATTACATAACAAAGAGGTAGATATGGAATCGATTAAAGCTTCTCCAGCCAGACTAACAGTTGTGGCAATTTTTAGAAAACTAAACAGAGATAAGAGATCTTTAGGGCTAGTAGCTAGCGAAATCATTAAAGAAATGCAGATCGTGGCTGAGATGACAGACGACGAGATAGCTTCAGAAGAAGGCTTATACCGACTTGGTTGTAGATACGTATTAGATCGAGACGCTTTTAATCAAAATGCTAGAGAAGAAGCCGAAGACTATCGTGGAGTATACGAATAATGGAAAATCTATTTTACGTAATCAAATCGTTCTCAAACGAGACGGAGATGAAGGCTTTCTTGAATAATATTGGGTTTAAAGGTAAGATCTATACACAAGACCAAATACATAAAGAGGTGTGAGATGATAGGAATGATTTTAATGATTGCTTTTGGAGTTTATCTAGGCAATTTAGGCCACGATTACAGAACGAAAGAATTCTGGATCCTAATGCTTATGTTCTCAGCATACGGCTTTGCCCTCAGGGCGGGTATTTGAAATGGTTAAATTATTGTTTTTACTACTTATTCCTAGCTACTCTTTTGCTGGTGGGCAGCTGGAATTCAGGCAGCCAGTTCTAGCGGAATCCGCAAACAGAGACACGGAGTTCGGCCTATATATCAACGAACAGATCTACGACAAGATCTACTACCAGTCCTGGACTGGCGGTCGGATTAATAATTGGTTTAGCACTCAGCAGAACCTAATGTACTCGTTTGGAAGCGTAAGTGTCGGCGCAGGACCTCAGGTCGACAATTTTCAAGGGGATACTAAGGTGCGAGTCAACGGAGTGCTTAGCTGGAAGCTCTGGTAGTATGAAGATATCTCCTGAATTTTCTAACTTAAAAGAAACAGAGAGAGAATTATTCGGATTTAGCAATAGTACGATACGAGATATCTCTACATTAGAATTCCGCAATCATTTGATTAGAATGAGAAGCGATATCAACGATAATATTTGGTCACAAAAAATTATTTCTATATTTGTCGATCTAAGAAATATAGCGTGGAATTGGCAGATATGAAGATTAGCGTGACGACAGATCACAATTTTTACCCCCGCATAAACAACAACAGACTTTGTTTTTTCTTATCTACCATGCAGCTGGTCAATGGCTATGCTTATGATAAAGTCGCCAAAAGGCTATATAACAATATATCTAAAAAACTAGAGCCAGCGCTTTACGTGGCCATAGATTTATGAAGTAGGTTCTGTGAAGATTGATACAAAGACTCCAATCGAAATATGTAAATACGTAAGATTAGATATTGCCAAAACGACCCAGATAAAGGTTCCCATAAAAGTCTACAGCCCTACTTGGTGGGCGGTAGGAACCAAGATGGTGAGCATGGGTATTATTCCTGCCAAAACAGAGATCCTCGTGGGGCTTCGATGAAGATCGACGTAAGAATTTCAAGACATCAACTAGAATGGGTTATTTTTGCCGATAGATTTAAGATTACTAGTTTTATGGTTAAAGAAAGTGTTTTTCATAGAATCAATCGCGAAATCGCCGCCGAGTTAAGAGTTTCTATGGACTGTGTTTCAGATCGAGTAATTAGTCAAACGAACAAGGAGATCAGTTGTCTATACTCCTAACGATCTATTTCATCATCTATGCTTTAATCAGTATCAGATTCCTATTACATACTGGAGTATTGGCCTTGCCAATTCCTAATAAGCAGCACCTTCGCAGATATAATGATAAGAGGATCCTTATCCAGTATCCCGTAAGGAACGAACCACTTCGCTTAGTAGAGCGTTTTATAAAATCTCTAGAAACGATTCCAGAAGGCCAGCGCCACAGATATAAGCTTCAGATCTTAGACGACTACGACGACAAGCTGCCTACATTAACGATCAAGCCATGCGTAGAGTACGAGATTTTTAAAAGAGAAAAGAGAACTGGTAACAAGGCCGGAAACATGAACTTTGGACTCGAGCATTCCGATGGCTTCGACTTTCTACTGGTCTTTGATGCCGATCACCAAGTCGATGGTCGGGGTCTATATGATGCCGCTAACATCCTATACGGCCACGAAGACATCGTCTGCGTTCAGTCTAGATGGATATTTGACAATAAATCTAACAAGTTAGAGAATCTATTCCAGCAGCAGGTGCTCGGCGCCCACATCGAGCGAGAGCAAACCTTCAGGTCTTACTATAACATATTCCCGATATTTAACGGTGCCGGAGGTATGTGGAAGATCTCATATCTTAAAGAACGCTTTGGCGGCTTCTTGACTCGATGCGTCTGCGAGGATACCGACACCTCAGGTGAGGCAAACATGGACGGTAAACGCATCGTCGTTCTTCCTACGTGGACTACACGAGTCGACCTAGTAGACGGCTGGAAAGACTACGAGAAGCAGCAGCATAGGTGGATAAAAGGAAACGGTCAGCAGTTTGCCTACCACTGGTCTGTTAAGTCTAAGTCCTGGGCTAAGAAGATGTACTGGATGAGCTGGAATGCGGGATTTGCCTTGGCTCCGCTAAAATACCCCATGCTTGGTTTTGGAGTGTATAGATATTTGACAGGCCAAAGCATCCTCATAGAGCAGCTAGCCATGATTCCTCACGTATTGGCCTGGATAGGAACATCGATGTCCTGGAATAATACGCTATCGGCAAAAAGATTGATTTTATACCCAACGCAGTATATATTGGAATTGAGAGTATTGCACGCCCAGATTTCTGGGTGGTACAAGGGATTCTTTAGCTATAAGAAACACTTTGACTTTGAAGTCACGAGGAAAGTATGAAACCAACTAAAAAACAAATCTTAAAATGGACTAAAGCTTTACGCTCGGGTAAATATAAACAGACCAAAGGCGTTCTTCAAGACGAGAAGGGCTATTGCTGTCTTGGAGTAGCATGTGACGTCTTTACAGACAGGAAAAACTTAAAATATAAGATCTTAGAAGATGGCTCAAAAGCAATTGCAGGAGAGCTGCCTGAAGATCAGGATGTAGCTCCTAAATGGCTAGTCGATATAAATAACGAATTTTCTAAGATCGGCCCTAGTCTTTCTACATTAAACGATGAAGGACTTGGTTATCCGTATAAAGAAAAAAATGGACTTAACTTCAACGAGATCGCAGATCTTCTCGAGGCTGTTTACGTACACGGAGCTTTAGATTGAAATACTCATATGTAGTTCACATGCAGCGCTGGGTAGACGAAGACGGACACTCTTATGTTAAGGGTGTGTTTGACAAGCTTTCAGACGCAGAAAAGTGCGGAAAGGCTGAAAGAGAAAACCGAGATAACAAGTACGAGTATGTTGTTTTAGTTTTTGAAAAGAATTCTAATAGGTTAGTTACTAAGTTTAAGGAGATTTTATGAAGGTATTCGCAAAAGACATCGATAATAAAAGTATTGAAGTCGAACATTCTTTAGGAATCTCCATAGAGTTTAAGGGAAAGCGATACACGATCGGCACAGACAACCACGACAGGCTTGTTCTCAGATCTATAGACGGAATGCTTATGTTAAAATTGCAGGCAGCTAACGCTACAGAAATCGATTCGGAGTAGGAGAATATATGTACGAAAAAAGTAATCTAACTTCTAAAAAGATATCAGTATACTTCAATCCTGGTTGGGAAAATCCGTATTCTCTTGTAATTACCGAAACTAACTTAGATGGTTCTTCGAAAACATCGGTTATTGGCGGTAGCTACTATACGTTAGAAAAAGCAATTGATGCTGCAAGCTTTTTCAGACCTGAGATCGGCGACCAATACGGAATCAAAGTTATGGAGATTAAATGATCTTAAGAGACTATCAGATAGAGGCCCTAGATAAAATGACCAGCTACTTCTCTGATGGTGGTAGCGACTTCGTATTGGCTTCTTGTCCCTCTAGCGGAAAGACAGCTATGACGTTAGCCTTTATTCAAAGGCATGCTGACAAGAACTTCTTGATCGTCACCCATGGCCAAAACGTTATTAAAGACATGTGGGAGAAGAGTATTAGTAATACGCTGTCAAAAGAAGAACTCAAAAGAGTAACCATAGGTATTCCTCAATCTTTACACAGAAAAGAAACTTATAGCGCTTACGACTACATCATCGTAGACGAAGCCCATGAATTTACCTTTGCAGAAATGATGAAGAAGATATTCGGTAATAATCCAACGGCTAAAGTAATCTATCTTACTGGAACTCCTAGTGTTTTTATTAGAAAGAATCAAGAAGTTTACACTAAAAACACGTACCATATTCACGCCATACCAGCTAACGAGCTTATAAAGAAAGACTATCTAGCTGATGTCTATATGGGCATCTTTAGTACGACAGCTCAGCTTGAAGACTCTGACTATAACGACAACAACGATTTAATGACCAGTAGTAATTTTAAGCTTGAAGACCGTAAAGAAATTTCTAACCAGATGGCAGACCTCATGAACGAGCTTGTTAACAGACTCGGCACCAAGATAGCTAAGTCAAGTCCAAATGCTTACAAGATCGCAAATCTTACCGGGCTAAACATATCTGGAAAGATTGGTAAGACTCTCATAGCCTGTCAGTCCATCAAACAGGCCAACATCGTCTACAAATGGCTTATAGATAACAAGTACAGCGCTTTACTATCAAACAGTAAAAATGATCCTGAAAGTTTGAACATCATCGGAGATGAGGGCTTCTTGAATACAGACGTAACATTCCTGGTAGTGGTGGATAGAGGTATTCTAGGCTTTAATATGGAAGAGCTTCAAAACGTCGTCGATATGACCTGTAGCAAGAATTTAAACAGAACCTACCAGCTTTACGCCAGGGCTATGCGTAAAAGCGACAAGGTCAAAGACAAGTTCTTCTTTAAACTAGTGCCCAGAGATTCCATGGATATTCACAAGTTTTACCTTGAGGCGGCTATCGGACTTATGTTTGCAGAATTCATTAATAATTACAACGGTAAGAACCTAAACAACATGCAGATATTTGCTAAGCGGTCCTCTGTAAATAAAGACGAACCTACTACTAATCCTGGCAAAGGCAAGAAGAAGGTATCCGTAACTCCGGTAGATAGTTTTCTATACGATATGGTAAAAGCTTGTGAATTCATGCAGAATCTGTATAATAATAGTGACGATAAGCTGAACGAATACGCTAAGATGACCTTTGGAGATATTAAAAGAGAAATCGGCGACAGAGTCCAGTTAAGATTTAGATCCCTAAAAGAAGCGAACGACTATTTTATAGGAAATATAAATGGATAAATTAGAAGAAGAAAGAGCTATTGAATATCTCAAAACATTTAAAGACAGATCTGAATTTATATCAAAAAATCCCAAATACAAAGACTGGCTTATATCTAACGGATATAAAGCTCTTTTAGAGCAGGCTTTTCATAGCGAGAATTATATCGAAGGAAACCACTTTCAAAATAATCTAATAAAATTAATGCATGAAAAAAAATTAACTCTGCTGTCATTGGCAAACTTGAGCGGGGTCTCTAAATCTACAATACACGACTGGAAAAAAGGAGCTGAGCCCAAGGTCATGGGTCAGGTAAAAAAAGTTTGTGACGTACTCGGAGTAGATGTATCCAGTATGTGGCTTGTGACCATTCCTAAGTCACGATCTGAAGTCGTGAGTGCTGAGCTTATAAGTTTGCTTCAATTAAAAATGGAAATTTTAAAACAGAAGATACATATCGACAGCCCAAAAGAATCGGGGGTAGAATATCTTAAAAAAGAATTAGAAAATCTACAGGAAACAGTAGACTTTAAAATCAAAGTAATAGAGGGCAAATGATCCGCGTCACGATCGAACTAATTCCATTTGGCAACGAGCAAGAAGCAAAGAAGATTGCCGAGATGGTAATCGCTAACGACGGCACCAGTCAAAACGGCCTAAACAGCTATGCCGCTATGCCGCCTGAATATCTGGAGATACCTGGACCGGGGAGCCGCCTGCTTTTGGCAAGGTTGTTAAACACGATCGAACCTTATCAGTCTGGACCTTAGTTAAGAAAGCTACCGACGTACACAGAAAGACTGATATATTATGAAGATCAATCCCGTCCCTTCCGATGTCAGAAAGTATATCAATGTATTCAATTACTATGCTAAGCAGTTTTTTGAGGATAAACACAACAGGGCTGAGTTAGAGTATCTTTTGGTAGTCTTTCAGGACTGTCTTATCTATAGCTACGCCTATGGTTATACAGAAATATATGTTCGGATGAGAACGCTTTATGAAGATTAATCCATATGACGGACCTATTAAAAGGATAATATTTGGGAGGCCAAAATGAAGATTAATCCAGGACATATAATACCCTTATGTGAAGAGAGTCTGGTAAAGCATGTTAAATTGCCTACCATATCCGCAGGGCTTGCCAATACGTTTTATATTACAGATTGTAACCTAACCAAGATGAAGGCCATGGTCGAAGTTATTGCTCAAGTAAACAGGATTTACGACATAGAGCTTCCCTATTGGTAGTATCGTATTGAGACGCCGAGTTGACATCTTTTTCCTCTGTGCTATTATCTAAGCATGAGCAAAGAATCTAAGGAAATCATCAAACACCTACTTATCTTGAAGCATCGATTTTATCGTGGTGCCAAAACGTATAAGGAGTGTTTGAGTATAGTCTTAAAAGAACTTAACATAGAGGTGGTTCCGTGATTCCGTATAAGATCATCAATAAAAGCGGTAGTGTATATGAGAATACCTATACTCGAGATGATAGCGAACACTACATATTCCAGAACGTAAACAATAAGAGAGACATTATATGGCTTTCTCTACAGGAAATCAGAGAAGATTACACCGAGCTGAGCTACCCAAAACTATATAAAGAAGAAACTGGTAAAGAATACGATTTAAGAGATTCCGTATGCGAGACCTGGTATATTAGTAAGCGTATGGAAATGGAAGGGTATTGAGATGACTTTAAGAGATCTTTTAGAGAAATTGGAACATTTAGAGTCGTTAAAACACGATAGAGACTCCCATTGTGGCCCAGGACAGGAAGAGCAGTACAAACAATACGAAAAATGGATTGAAGAATTACTAGACAGCAAAATATGCGAGGATGAAGATGACAGTATCGGTTAAATATCTAGATTTTCACTGGGACAACTACCAAGGCGGCTCTGGTAAGAGCTTCGAGTTTAAAGTCACCGTGGTGATTCCAGACGACCTTCCAGCAAAAGACATCGTCGAACATATCAGGCAGGAAGTCATCAAACATGCTAGCCATGCTCGCCCATTTGATCAGAAGAGTCAGCCAGTTACCATACTAGGAGTTGTAATCGTATGAAATATTATGTTTATTGGTTATTTTGTATGCTTTTGTTATATAAGTCCTACGAAGTAGGAAGAAGGTTCGTGCATTACGATATTAATGAGTGTTTTTCGGATAAACCTAAGGGGACATCTGCCGATTTATATAGATGTGTTATTGAAAAAGAAGTTAAGAGAAAAAATAGGTAATAGTCGTATGAATGTGAAACAAGAGATAGTTATCTGGCCTAAGCAGTATAAACCGATTCCTAAGCCATATCATGTAGTTAGGGCCGACGATCACTTCTTAGTATGTACTGTGGACGAAGAAGGTAATTTACTTGAGGAGATATCTGTTATACACTGGAATAAGTTCATAGTAAGAAGATGGGCTTTTGAATTTGCAAAGGAAAAAGTATGAGTGATAGACCTAGAAAAAATATTGATCCAAGCATTTTATCTACGATGTCTGAGGTAGATTCTCTTAAAATTGCTATGCGAGAACTCAATTGGGGATTAAAGCAATCTGATAAGGAACTCAAGTTCAAAGACGAGCACATTAAAAAGCTCGAAGATCGTATAAAGCAGCTTACAAATCCTTCTGATGGCCGCTGCATGGAGATCGGTGCATTGAGAGAACGAGATAAATTATTGAAATCTTTACTGAAAGAATACAAGAAGATGATTAAAGAGATCATCAGTAAGAAAATTGGCCTTGATACGGTTAATGGCAAAAAGGTATACATTGTTAGCCTTAGAGATGTAATCGAAGCGCATAACAAACTTGTTAGTAAGTTGGAAATGAAATGAAGATTTTAATGGATGAAATCAATGGAAAGATAGTCGTGACTACTTTCGATATGGAGACTATAGAAGGCACTATCTATAATTCTAAGACCCAAGTTATGGGCGACCTAGGGAATTGCCTTGGACCATTGGAGACAAAGAGAACTATAGCCAGTATGGGCTCTGGAGAAGAGGCAGTAAGAAACCACAACGCTTTTATCGCCAAATACGGGAGTTCAAAATGAAGATCGTATTTAAAGATGGCAACGACATTCGTTTCAGCCAAGACTTCGGACAGAAATCCGGCCTACCATCAGAAGATGCGGTTACGAAAGCTTATGTCGATCAGCAGAACGCTAGCCTTGCGATTGACGGCGTACCTGTAAAGCCTGGCGATAAGATCTTAATCAAGGATTTATTCGATAAGCCCAAAAAGCGACGTAAGAAGAAATGAAGATAAGTGTACGTAGGATCCCCAAAGAATACGGCTGGATAAGGTCCAGATTTGTTCCTAAATCTGCTTATTTTTATAGTTGGACTCAGATTGGCCTCAGAGTTCCTTTAATAGTCTATACTCACGTAGAGTCTGAGATGGTGGTCATATCTATTCCTAACCTTAACGATGTCAGAGCCGGACTCTGGCAGATGGTTTATAATGAAGATTGATATATCTCACCTTCGCAAGGAAACAAAATGGGCAAGGGCTAGGTTTATCCCCAGATCTGGCTACTTCTATGGTAAAACAGGTATGGCTCTTAAGACTTCGATTGGCGTTAGAATTAATGCAGAATCTAATCTTGCCTTATTGATTCCAGATTTAGAAAATGTTAGGATTCAGTTAATGCGGATAATTTACAATGAAGATTAAGCTGATCGATATAGATCATAAACGTAGGGCAAGATTTAGTCTAGAGTCTCCGGGATTCTTCTACGCGTCTAATATAAAAATTTGGGTACATCAAAGAGCCATGAAGTCGGTTTGGGATAGGTTAAAACCCACCCAAAAAAGAATGGATAACGCAAATATAAAGAAATCGATAACTCATGGCTAAGTCTAATAGTTTTATATTTTACTCCCTGTTAGGCTCTAACGAGATGGTTCTTCTAAGGGACTTCGCTAGAAAGATAGAGATAACTCAATCTGGACTATCAACGCTAGTCCATATATGGACCGGGTCCTCATCTGCTGGTTTTAATGACTATGGAACAGCTACATTACACGAAGAAAAGATTGATTTAGAACCGCTAGTGGCTGTGTCTGGAACAGTTTTAAATCCTTACGATATCCAAAGGGCTAAGGAGATGGCCTTGATGGATTGCCTGAAGAACATAGATATAGGCCTGAGCACCAAGCGCTTAGATAGAAATGCTTTCGAAGAAGCGGCTATACATATCGCCGACAACTACGGATTGGACACAAACATAATCCTGCTAGACGACAATACGTGCGTACTGGCAAACAGCGAAGACTTTAAGTTCTACTTATGTGAGGGAATGCACAGAAACAAGAGATACGTCTTCGGGAAAATGGTAAACCATAGTCCTCAGAAATCCTTCAGGATAAGACATAAAGAACCATTTAACGCTGACGACTTATAGGACCAGAACTACAAATGAAGATAGAGCCGAAATTCTTGGGGAAAAAAATAAGTAAGCCGTTTCTGTTTAATGTTAACGGTGTCTATAAAAACGACGCTTTAAAGCGCCTCAGTAAGCTACTGGGTATGGAATACTGTATCAAAAATGGACGGTCACCGTTTTTTACAGTGCTAGACGCTTCAGAAATTGCTACAATAAACCGTAGCATTGAAACGATACACTCAGCTATATGGAAGGTTATAATATGAAGGAATACAACATTATTTTTTTTGATTCAATGATGGGCGCGAATCCTTTAGATCCAATTACATCTAATGTTCCCGTGATGATTCCAAGAGTAGGCGATTTACTAGACTTGGGTTTTAGAAAGCAGCCACATAAAGTCACTGCGGTTCACTTCCAGTACGATCAGAATAAGAAAGTCTGCGACATCACTGTCTATACAGAGCCAGAGGGGCTGGAATGAAGATTAATCCTAAAATAACGACGCATAGGCACCTGATGGGTTCTCAAGGTAACGGAACTAACAGCAATTTCATAAACTCGTACTGCAGCGATGCCTTTGGAATACTTACCGTAGTGATCTACATGAATCCGGTTATTTTTCTTAGCCTTAAGAAAAGGTGCGAAGCTCTAGGCGCATGCCCTAGAAATGAGTTCTTACCCGCGTAGCCTTCTACCCTACGCCCGATGTACGAGATGACTATTCCCATACAAGTTAGGGCCTCATTACCTACAAGTCTCGGTAGACCCAGTCATGATCTAATTGAGAGTATCTTATCCTCGCCCATGACAGCTTGGTCCTGACTTCGCAGTATTAAAGATTAGTGCTTAAATAGATTTAAATCAAGTACTTATGCCTGATTTTTTATAAGAAAATACTGACACGATACAAGACTTTGGACGAGCAGTCGAGCCTATTCGTCCTCAGAGCCCTTAGCGATGTCTTCTAGGGAATCTAGGCCATCACCAAGCAGATCGTCATCCTTGGCTTCTTTATAGGTCTTTGAGACCTTTAAAACCTTGGAATCCGTCTTGTTTCTAAGATTGTCCTTCTTGGCGGCTTTATCGGCTTCCTCAGCCTCGATCATGTCTATGAAGTCGTCTATGGCTGCTTCTTCCTTCTCGTCGTAGTCAGGATCTAAAGCCCTTAATACGTCTTCCTGGCGGTCCTCTTCTTCCATGGCCTCGTAGTTCTCCTCGAAGTAGGCCTGATATACGATGTCCTGGCTCATGTTCAATACGTCTAGGTAGGGAGTATGGAAGGTCTTAGAGAACCAGCGACAGCAGTAGCGGTAGAAGTATTCCTGGGTAGGATATACGACGTCGGCTAGCGCTCTATTCTTTATGTCGGTAATGCTCATCTAGGCCTTCTCGGAGTCCTTCTCGACTTCTTTATTGATCTTGTCGTCCTCTTCTAGCTTCTCTACGTACTTCTTCATCTTTTCCATAGAAATCTTAGTCTTTTCAGCTAGTTGCGAGCGATACTTCTGTTCGGCCATGACGGACGCCTCAAATACGGCCTCCAGGACTTCCTTATCTCTGATATGTGAACCTGGGAAGCGTGATGTCCCGTCGTTCCAGAAAGGTGGGTACTCTACGACCCTGTGTCTTAACTGAGCTAAAGTATAGGCTAGGTTCTCGATGTGGGAGGCTGCGAACTCTGCGTTCTTACCTAAGAGGTCACGGTAGTCACGATCGGCTTCTATCTCCTGTAGTGGGGATAGTCCTGTTCGAAACTTGAAAGTTCCCTGATACAGACCAGCTATAGGTGCGTTTAAGTTTATGTCCCAAGAAGCTAACCCCTTGGAATCAATAGATATATCCTGTTCTTCTACGGCCATGTTAGACCTCCAACTTACATGATATCACATAGTTACGACGAGAATGATAATCTTTATTAAGTAAGTCAATATCTAGAGGTATTATGAATCAAGTAGATCTTCTCTCCCCGCTGTTAGGTGCTTTAGGCGCCCTTCTCACGTTGTTATTAGGCTTTGGAAAGCTCAAGGCTTCCTTCAAGAAAGAGATCAGAGAAGAGATGGAGTCAGAGATAGAACTCATGAACTCTAAGATGAAGAACCTAGAAGACAAGATCGACCAAGATATTGACCACGTCAAGATGATTTATAACTCCGAGATCAAGAACGTCGTCGACAAGATTGAATCCCTGAGAGATCAGGTTCAACAACAACACAGTCAACTAGTTGGAATTCTTACGAAACTCATCAGCTAATACCTGATATAGAATCGGACCATACTTATTATAGCTGTATTCTACACTCATTAGGTTTTCTAAGTTTCTAACAACCTCAAAACTGACTACTCCCGATACGAAGAAAGTTCGTAGACGTAGAATTCCGTAGGGTTTATTTACTCTTATCTTCACGGCATCCTCTAAAAAATTATTGATTAAAAAATACCTTAAGCATGCTTGGTTTTAAATACCACCTCATCTTGTTTAGCGGGTACTCAATGACATGCCTCAGCGCTCCATCGTAAGTATGGAAGACTAACACGTTTGAGTATTTTAACACCATACTCCGAAGGTGAGATACGGGATAGTATATGGCGCTAGTTGTGGGTATAGGTGAGTCTACGTCTATCTTAATCATTGGAAATCCAAAATCGAGACAAAGATATATGAACCTTGTATCTCATTTGATAGTTATCAAAGCATGACTCACTAAGTCTAAAAGCGCTGTATTTATCCTGCAATAAACGGGAGTCAACACAAAAAATACCATTAATGGGAGGTATTTGATTAGATCCGAATCCTCTTAACGGCCTAGAAAGCTGTATCTTCATTAGAAGTCTGCCACGTCGTATTCGATGGCGTCTTGAGGCGGCGGGACTGGTTGTTCTATAAGCATAGTCTCGCCAACGACGAAGATGTTTATGCCATCTACGATGAAGTAATACCCAGTTTCTTTATCTTTATAAATATCTCCCTTGATCGAGCCGAGCTTGTCGGCATCGATAAGAAAGTTTTTGATATTGGGGTAAATCTTACTCACTTTTTCCACCTAAGACTTCGAATCCCTGTTCCTGAGCCTCTTTTTTTGAGAGAACGGTTCCGCCTTTCTCGCCAGGCTTTGCTGTTCTCTTATATCCGATAGTAGGGAAATCGATAAAGGTTCCTTTAGGGACCTCGATCTTGTAGACAAGCATGGTAGCTGGGTCCTGATGATACGTGTCAGTACCTAACTGCTCCATTGTTAGGTGGAGTTCGGTCTTGAACTTCTTCATCTGCTGCTTCAAGTTCTCGTATTCTGTAACTAATTCAAAAAAACGCTTCTGTTGGTCTGTCATAAATTCTCCTTTTTTAAAGTTAGATTACGTGATCGCATAGAAATTTATAAGCCGCTCGCTTCATCTTGCAGTACTTGTATCTAATCAATCTCTTCATCCTAACCGTCCTTCTTACTATATACTTATCGGTAAGATTTGTAAAAACTTTAGAGATCTTCGCAAAATAATTTATCATTTTGAGTCGCCGAGCTTGTTTGAGTAGCTGGTGGTTGGCTCGATATCGTCAGGAATAGTCTCCACTAAATCAAATGGCACTACTACAGATCTCTTCTTATCCTTTATAACCTGCTGAACGAGGTAGGCTTTCGCGTTTCTGCCGTTTCTAACTATCTCAACAACTGAAAGGATAGGGAACTGGTATCCCTTCTTCAACCCTTTGAAATTCTTCAACATTTGAACTCTCATAGCTCTTCCTAGTCTCGTTATAGAACTTTTTCAAAGGCTCTACGACGTATTTTTTTACATATTCTTTGTCGTTTGTTTTTCTGTTTAATCCAGACGGATGCGTTATAGATATCCAGTTTAATTCGATCTTGTACTTCTTGACTATATCTATAATAGAGTCGTCGGCAAGCACTCCAACGGCTACCACGGCGTCATAGCTAGAAAGATATCTGGCAAACTTCTTAGATCTTAATACTTTAGCCATGTCTTTCTTAGAAGGCTTCCTGTTCTTCTTAGTAGGTTTGGAATAGATATTCGCGTATTCGACCAATCCCATATCGAAGCCAGCCTCAACTAGCCAAGAGGCTAATCGCCTACCGCTAGCAGTTCCTACGAAAGCCGAATCTGGACTTTTCTGAGCCGGGTTTTGGCCGACTACTAGTATTCTCATACTGATACACCTTCTTGATCATCAAGGGTATCGGCTGTAGCAATCAGGGTTTTGTTAACGCCAAAATAAGCCTTGTCATGATTATTTTCTTTAAGAGTATTAAGGGCATAGAGCACCTCAGCGTAATCAAAATTATAATCTCCTACCATAGTGCCTAAAAGCTTACTTGCGGAATCTAGGGTTTTTACTAGTTTTTTACCCTCATAAACCTTGAAGGTGGAACCAAGAAGGTAATTATCGCCTGAAGGCACCGCTACAATCGTCACTGTTTTACCAAAAGCTCTTAAGAAACCATCAGTCATAAATCCTCTTTTAGCCTAAAAAGATGGGCTATGAGATCAAAAATACTACTTTTTAGATAAAAATGAAAGAAAAATGCTTTTTTTTATAGTTTTTGACTCGTTTTTAGAAAAAGATGTGATACATTATAATTATATCTATATTTAATCGTTTGTTATAAATCTAGATCAATGTCTAAATCCCAATGAATAGGTGAGTTATGGTAGAATGGCTAAGCAGATTCAAAAATGGTAACAAGATAGTCTTCTACTTGGTTATGCTGGCTATTTCAGCTCCCTTGCTCGGTGTAGTTTTCTTGTCTATTATTAGTCCAGCGATTAGATCTTGGTTGGTATCGTCCGCAGGCAAGCTCATGAAGGATTCTCAAAAGAAAGACGAAGTCTTGAAGCAAGATATCGTTAAGCTAGATACTCAGGTAAAAGAATCTGAGAAAAGAGATGAGTCTTTAAAAGAACAGCTAGCTAAAAACGATTCCGAAGAAGTGTCAGAAGACTGGCACAAGACTTGGAAAAAGAAATGATAAAAAAGATCTTTTTGTTATTTTTGCTAGTGCTTACTACTGCTTACGTAGCTGATTCAGGATATACGCAACTAAGATCCTACTATCCTCCGCACAGTGAGAAAACTTGTTTCGAGACCGTACTGCCCAGTAACTATGGCGAAGGTCCTTTGGATCCTTCTGAGAGCGATCAGGTCAGAGTTTTCATAGCGGTACATAAAAACAACATAAGTAAGAAAACGTCTGTTGTTACGGTAAGATACATATTCGAGGAAACGAATCAATACATCGACGAAGAATTCGTCGTATCCTTCGAGGACTTAAGACTAAGCGCCGTTATCGGCAGGGATTGTAAGTATGAGTAGGTATTTATTTTTGTTGGTTTTTATTTTTAACTCAGTATCTTTTGCCAGTTGTGACTTCTCAAAAGACGTTACTCAAAACGAAGACGGATCTTATAGATACAGCAAGGGCTGCCATCAGGAGGTAGGAAGGCTTTCTAATAAAAGCTATCTTCTCGGAGAGAGAGTAAAAGAGCTTGAGCTTCAAAACGGCCTTAAAGACATCATGATCAATAAATACGAAGAAAGAACCCAACTCTGGATGCAGACTTCTGTAAACTTAAACGATAAGCTCCAGTCCTATGAGAGGTTCTCAAGTTCTGACCGCTGGATATCTTTCGGCCTAGGCGTGGCAGTAACCGCGCTATCTGTGTACGCAGCTTCTCAATTGGTAAAGTAATTCAATAGGTTGACACCTTATTTGTATTTTGTTCAGATCCTGTTATAATAGAGATATGAACATATTACAGGCTATCGGTTTTGCCGCTAAAACCGCAGGAGTTAACCCGAGTCTTTTATTGGCAATCTGTATGCACGAGACCGGGTTGAAGAATGTAAATAACTATAACGACGGTGGTTCCCATTCTCATGGAGTATGCCAAGTCAAGGTCGGAACTGCGAAGCATATGGGGAAAGTCTTTAAGATTAAAAAACTACAGGAAGTCTCAGGCGATGATCTTGGAGACACTACTACAAATGCTCTAGCCGCAGCTTTTTACTTAAAATATCAATTTAAAAGATACGATGGAGACACATGTAAAGCCGTTGCTGCCTATAATGCCGGGTCTTTCAAAGAAAGCTCTGTTTATCCGGGTACGCCATTTAACTGGAAATATGTTAAAAAAGTCAAAGATAGTGCCCAAGAGGGATCAAAAGCGCAGTCCAGACTAAAATGTCTAGACGAATCAGTTTTTATAGCTACGACTCAGGACTAATCTAAGAACTTCTATTGGGGATTTCATGTCTAGGTTCTCACCTATTAGCTCACCGGCTACTTCGCAGCAAAAATACTTACTAGGGTTTTCTACAGCATTTGTTTTTGGTACTTTTATAAAAGGCAACACGAGTTTAATTCCTATCCACAGCCCTAGATAAATAACGCCTAACCAGTCGTATTTTTTATATTTTAGTTGTTTAAAATGGTTTTTAACTTCCGAATATTCCATGTCACAGTAATAAATATTAGCAACTTCTTCATTTATTTCTAGCCATTTTTTATAAGAAATTACCCTTATGCCGCTTTCTAATGTCGACTCGTGAACCCACCTGTTATCTACCAGCAAAGCTACATGGCTTGTTATTTTTCCTTCTAGAGAAAGGTTCTTATCTAGGTGACGAGTGCCGTAAGCTATGATTTTAGAGCCTATTTTTTTGTTTTTAGAAAAAAGAATTGAAATTTTTACTTTCATTTTATAGTCCAAAGTTTTTTTCAAACCAATTTATCTGTTCTATGACAAGGTCAAAAATATCCGCATACTCCGTGTATGGTACTTTAAGTTGCGAACAAAGACCCCTTGCAGTTCCTAGTGCTCCAGTTTCCATTAAGGATTTTACGCCTAAAAGAGACGTGAGAAGAGTCGCAACTTGTACTCCTGTTTTATTTAAAATTTTATTTCTAGCTCCAATTCTATAGACTGCATTTTGCGCTAACTCCGAACCAAATTTAGATTTTCTACGATTTAAGTCTATTTCAAACAATTCTCTATTGCTTAAATTCTGTGGAATCTCCAATATATTTCCATTTAAAACCCATCCGATTGTTGGCATAGGATTCATATCGTTAATATCCACAATCATCTGGACTTCCTTGGCCCTCTCTACTACATCGTTTTCTGAAATATCTTCTACGGAAGATACTACCCCATTATAAACTACAGCGTACTTTCTCATATTACTCGTCCTTTTTAGTAACTTCTAAAAATTCAACATCCGCTCTTAGTCTGCTGATGTTATCAAAAATTCCCAGATGGTTTACGTATATTCTCTCTCTGTAGGTAATTCCTAGCCTTACCATACTTGCTTGGATCATCAGCGTATCGCCGCCAAAAAAATCTAAGCTTCCTATACTAGATAGTAAAGGATTGGCATAATAGTAAGAATTAGGTAATTGAGAGCCGCTTATACTCGTTAAAAAATTTTCTGTCCAATCAGGAGTGGAAACTACGAATAAATCAAACTGACAATTAGCCGCGTTTGATATCGCATTATTTTTTGAATCGTACAAATAAGCAACTATATTTATATTATTAAAACTATTATCATCAAATTTAGCCGCAAGCTTTACAATTTGCGTGGCGTTGCTTAAAGCGCTATCGGGCCCAAACAAAAACTGCCACTCATCAGAGTGGTTTTCTATATACCTACTAGAGTGGTCGGTTTTTAACCATTGTGCAGTTTGGTTGTCGTCGTGAGCTATAAGCTTTCTAGATATTGCCATTAAGTCCCCAACAGAGTAAAAGCTCTTGTAGATACTCTATTTTGTCCCGTAACTCCTATGGTTATCTTTACTGTATAGTGAGTAAGATCCGTTATAAGATTGGCCAAAACTGGAGCTATATGAAAGTAGCCGTTTGAATCGGGAGTAATGCCAGACTGCGTTAATCCTATGACCGCAATTCCACTCGCATCATACACCTGATAACTTGCCGTACCTAGAGTCGGTCCACTGAGTTGCTGATTATTCTTAGTAGCCCAAAAAGTTGCCCTTAATTGATTAAGGGCATTTATAGAAAAAATAGCTTTGTTGTCAAATACCTCGGGTTCGCTACCAAGAACCAAGTTTTGATTGTGGATCACGCCGTCTACCTGTATAGAAACTCTTATTATAAATCCTTTTGACGTATCTAATGGTCCAGGAAATGCAGTTGGCGTTATCACGAAAAAACCATTAGAATCAGCAACTATATTGTTTTCCGATAACGGAATTACGTTGCCTTGAACATCATAAACCTGATAAGAACCAGTACCAAGTCCCGTGGTAACGATAAGATCGTTTCTATTAACCCAAAACGAACCCACTATTAGTCCGGAATCATCAATATCTGCAGTTCCCTCCACTTTATAGCTTTTCTCAAAACTTGGAACAGGGATAAAATTAACTCGTTCTTCTGAATCAACTACGATACCGATTCTTATTTGATAGTGATTATTAAGTCTATCTGTTATATCCGAAACATTAGGAAAAACAAAAAGACCATCAGAATTTGCAGTAACTCCAGATCCGGACATTCCTACGACAGGATTGCCTAGGTCGTCGAAAACCTGATAGTTAGCCGTTCCCAATACAGAACTAGGAGCTTCAGCAAGAGAGCCGTTTTTGTTGGCCCACGCAGTTAGAGAAAAATTATTATTGTCATCATTGGAAAAAGATCCACTTACGGTATAAGTGTCTATTGCGGTTAAAACGCCAGTAGATATAACGTTTTGAGAAACGGTATTACTGTCCCTATTGTTTACGCCATCTATGGCCCTGACGCCAACAAAATAAGTAACGCCGTTTTCGAGGAAAGAACCATCTGGAAGCGTGAATATATCGTATTGTAGGTTTGGCGTAACGGCGATAATATTGTTAGTATTAAACAATCCCGTTCCCGTTGTCGACTGTATGTAAACCTCGTATCTTATCGGAGTAGTCGGGTCAGTCGCTGCTGACCACCCGGCTCTTATCTGACCCCTTGACTCAACATCTAAAAAGTTTATACCTGAAAATGTTGGAGGCGTAAGGTCGACAATACAAGCATCGCTAGTGCCTTGATAAAAACTATTATTTGCTAAAAAATTGTATGGTTCAGCCATGACTTAGACCTCTCTCAAATACGGTCTTACATCAACTCCTGGCGGAGTCGTAAACGAGTATCTAAGAAGGGTTCCTACTACGTTTGGAATAGTTCCCATTGGTACCCAAGTGTTTCCGTTGTCCGTAGAATAGTCAAAATTGCTTATATTGGTTATTGTGTTACTAGTACCGAGTAGATTGTTAGACAAATCTCTCCATCTGAAAAACAACTGCGGCACAGTAGTAGCGTATGTTTGTTTTAGTCTAAAAGTAGCTCTGGACGGAACTCCGTTGTCAGAAAAATCATTTGAGAATTCCCAATTATCTGATATCGCAGAATCGTCTAGTATTCCGCATATCAGTTCGTTGACTTGAGCTGGAGAAGAACTTCCTTCGGATTGTATATTGAATAAAATTTTGAATTGAATCTGATTTGCGATAGCCAAGTTAAGCTCTTCGTAACTTGAGATATCAATCCAGCCTCCAGATATAGATCCAAAACCAGATGTTCTATATTGTAGTTTGATATTTCCTGTAGATTCCCAAAGCTTTTCCCAAGTAGAAAAAGATTTCAAAGATGAAGCTACGTTATTGAAAACCTTAGTTACGATGTAAGAATGATCATATAAACTATCAGACCTAAAATCTACGGCAATCACCCCTCTCTGTCCGGTTGTTCCGCCCGAAACAAAAAGCCAACCGTTGGCGTTATCCATTCCGGTTACTGTTACTAGTCCTAAGTTCACGGTTTCTGGGTTAAAAGTCTCATAATACTGGTTATTAAGCTCTCCTGTATTGGAGATAATGATATTGTTTACTACTTGTTTAGTTATAAACTTAGATGTATTAGTAGTATAAGTTGCGGCGTCTAGTACGTCAGACCAGCTAGCAAAAGTCGTGGTTGGAGAAGTTATTTGGTTGGAGCTTCCCAATGTGTTAGACGTAGTCAAAGAAGGCCAGCTGTTTGATCCGGAAGTCAGCTCGGATAGTAGTCCGAGATATAGGTTAGTAGTCGTCGCTAAGAAAGCGCATGGGTTTCCGTTCAAAACTCCTCCATTTACTGGGGCGTTTGAAGGTACTGCTCGATCTTCAGAGTCATTCGCCAACAGTGTTCCCGCTAGCGATGGTAGGTTTCCTGTTTTGTGTACCCAATTTGACCCAATAGTTCCCCAAGCTCTACCTATCTCAGCACCTACTGAAGGCGATCCTGTTGTATTAATACTCGCCCCACCTGAAGTCGAAGATAGGTTGTAACTAACTCCGGCTATAGGATTTCTAACAAAATATACAGTATTTAATGATAATCCTGTCGGAAGAGTACCCGATTTAAAAATTACAGGATCGTTGTTGTTAAAAGTATGCTCAGTATGAGTAACGACCCCTGGAGAAGCCACGCTTACCGAGACAGGACTGCTAACATACGTAGGTACTACTGAAGTATCGTAAACAAAATATTGATGAGTAGTTGCGTTACCATTATGGACATAGATCCTGTTATTAGGAGGATCAAGAACCATTCCTACTGTTGCGATATTAAGCTGTCCAGTTCCGATATTCGAAGGATCTTGTAAGAGATATACGGATTTAGTATTTGTCGATGTTGCCATCGGTATCGTAGGAAATCCCGTGCTAACAAAATCTGCCAGATCTAGGTTATTTACGAGAAACAATCCGCCGTTTATCGTGACAGAAGCTGTGGTGGCAATAAAAATTTTCCATCCAGTGTTTCCTGTATCTATTGCCTTAAGACCTCTTATAGTGTGAGTAGTAGCTGCAAGGTTAGGAATTTGGATAAAAATCTTACCGCGATAAGTATACTCTCCAGTTTGAAAATCTACTGTATGCAAGATAATCGGTAGGGTATCGTATGTCGATCCGTTTACTATGGCGCCTGTAGAAAACAATCTTCCGTTATCAGTACAATAAATCTGTGAGGGATTTTCTGCTGAATCTGAGAAAACATCTATAAATTTAGATAAGGGAGGGCCGAGTACAGGCGTCCCGGTTACTGTTTTTTGAAAAACTCGTCCCTGTATAGTCGTTCTGTTCTGATCGTAGGTATTGCCTACCGAGGACAAGAGATCTGCTTTGTAAAGTTTCATATATTCTCCCTTTAAATTAAAGACCAATTACCAGGGGTATCTCTTCGATATCTGTTTCCCACTAGTGTGTATGTAAAAGTTTTGACCGCTGTAAACCCAGGACCTGTTCCGATGCTTGGAGCGGTGTATGTAAGCTGCGTTATTCTCTGATTTTTTGTTCCAAAATCATCATAAGAAATGGTACCAGTTCTGTCCTTTGCTTTCAAGATTTGTTGAACTAAATTATTTACAAAAGCAAATTCAGGGCCGTTTGGTTGACCGTTTTCTGTTCCTGAAATCTTGATAGGTTCATCCGTCAATTGAACTGAGAAGTTCCCAGTAACTTCTACGGGCGAAGCTCTTAGTTCTTCGTTTGTAATAGCTCCACTAATAGGTATAGGTGCTTGGTCCGATGCTATGGTTACTGGCATTGAGTTTGCCATAGTATCTTGGCCTAGGCTTTCAGGTATGCCATTGTCTATGCTGGTTAACGATTGTCCTATAGAAGAAAGGCTTAACCTAGCAACTGAGTCTACTACAGAAAGCTCTCCGGAGGCATTTACTGTGGCCTTATTGTTTCCGTCGCTTATACCTACTCTTAAATCTAGCTCGGAGTCTACTCTTGCTACGTGTCTTATTCCGTCTTTAGTTCCGTCTTCAGAGCCAACGACAAAAACGTTGTCCGGATCTGTAAAGTTATCTACCGCGTCCAGATTAACGACAAGATCGCCTTCTAGCGATATATTCGTTCCGATATCGACCGGCATTCTATTTTCGGTATTATAATAGTTGCCAAAGTCGTCCACCAGTATGGATCTGTTAGCTACTATAGGCTCTTCAGCGTATACGGCCCTAATGACTTCTTGGTTGGTTATCCCAGGCCTGTCTTGTTCTTTGGCGGATATATTAGCGCCTAGAGCCGTCGTATAGGCGCTCAGGTCTTGTTTTAGCTGTATATGACCCAATGGTCCGACCCGAAAAGTCGTTGCGGTCAAGAATCTTTTTATTTCTAAAGTGAGGGATGGGAGTCCGGTAGCGTTTATTTGAACTACCTGTTTTGTAAAGAAATCAGATATGTTAGCTACGGTGACGATTCCGTCTTGAGTGCCGTTTGCGCTAAATAGCCGTGTAGGAACGCCCTTGCGTTTCTTTTCTATGAACATTCTTTACCTTCCGTTTCCTAGCCCTCTAGGAAAAGCCGCTTATTAAGCGGATATAGTAAAGATTGCCTCTCTTGCTTAGCCTCGTTTAACGTAAGGGAAGGGCACTAGCTTGTCGGCATAACGAGATCTAAGTTCTTTAGTTTCTCTCTTATTTGATCCTAAAACCATTACGTATTTTGCCTTTGGAGGAACTATCGTCTCAATCCCTGAAAGCATTTCTTTTCTTCCGTGCTCTCTGAATATACCCATTATTTCTTTGGGTATTTTACTTAGATCTTTATATCCATTCTCTTTAGTCCAAGTAGGGTTCCAGGTTATACCAATTTCTTTAGCGTACCTTTTAAGAGTGCTAGTTTTTCTAAAATACCTGCTGGAAACAACTTTGCCGTTCGGTAGCTTATAATTTACTTTAGTACCAAATATATGACCAAGATATGTAAAATTACAAGCTTGATAGATAGTACCTATCTCTCCTGCCCCAGGATCGGAATACGCAAAGAAAACACGCCTTTTTGTGTTTTTGACAGATTCTCTGATCGCATACATAACTAACTTCGATCCTAGGTTTTTAGGAGCCCAGGAAGTAGTAGCTCCCCTGTGTATTAAAGCCTGATGATCAACGTCTATTTCAGAAACATATGAGTTGGGAATTGCTATTATAACAACTCCAGCAATAAAACCAGAATTGTGGCGAGCTACATAAACCTCTTCTCTGTTTAAGTATCCTGTTGTTCCTAGCCACTCATACCTCTTGATAAAATCTTTATGTTCCTGGGATAGCGGCTCTAAACAAAACGATATATCCGACATATTGCAGCCAAATGGCATTCCATTTTTTAAGTCTTCTTCTTTCGTAGCTTCTTTCATCTTAAACTGGTGACAAGTTCCTATCGTTCTTGTGTCTATGAAATTAGACGCCTTTGCGTGGTTTGTCTTTGCCGGTAGATATTGAAGATTCCAAGGAACGTGGAGTCCGCAGGCAACGTTTGATCTGATTGGTACGATATGGTCGACCTCCATTCCTTTTGGACACCCCTTATAAAAATCTTGGATTGTTTTTTTATGTAAAGGTGTTAGCCATTTCGGCGTAGCATTATCTTTAGCACTGCGATAAGCTGCCTGGGCAGCAAGTCTTACGTGGCGATTATTTTCTCTCCATTTTTTTTCGTAAGATTTTGCCAAGTCTTTGTTTTCGGATCTCCAAGCTGTTGTTCTGGCTACTATTTTTTCTTTGTTTTTTTCGTAATATGCGGAGTCTTTATCTCTCTTTTTTCCCCGGTTTTTATCCCTGTTTTTCTTGTTTCTTTCAGATATGTACTCCGCTTTAGACACGTATATCTCATTTGCGCATTTTCTACAATTATTTACATAGCCACTTTTTGAGGTAGAGCTTTTGGTAAAATTAGAAACGTCTAGCATTAATTGGCATCTGGAGCATTTTTTGCTGTTATTCACAATAGGATTGTGACCTTTCCATCTGGCGCCAACTACTAGTTTTCTTTTTTGTTCTTCTGTTAGTCTTACATTTCTTTCTTTAAAGAGCTTCATCAGGCTAGGCTTTTTAATTCCAGTCTGCTTGACTATTTCAGGAGTTGAAATTCCTTGTAGTTTTAATTCTATTGCTTTTTTAAATTGATCTTCAGTATATATTTGTTTTGACATATAAATATAATACCATAAATAAAAAACAATACAATATTTTATTTATTTTAACTATATATTGTCTCACAATAATACAAAATAAAAAAGCCCAGACATTTCTGCCTGGGCCTGTAAATACTTAAATTTAACTAAGTATTAGAACTGTTGTCCTGTGATATTATCAAGGATCACGTTCTTTCTTGGCTGATATACCGCTAAAGATAAAAATCTAAAATGCGCCTCAGGCAAGCTAAGATCGTTAACGGCGAGCTTCAACTTGCTGTAAGCAGCTAACTGGTGTAAGCCCATAGTGTCTTTTTGGACAAGATAAGCAGTTGTGAAACCAGGAGACTTGTTGCCAAGATCCGAGAACACAGGGTTAGCGTTACCAGCACGGATACGACCGATGAACTTAACGTCAGTAGAGTTTTTCGCAGAGCGATAAACGTTGTAATACTGAGCGCCAGAAACGGCTGTGATCGTGAGGTTAACACCATCGCCATCGTTAGCTACAGTAGCTGGAGCTGCAGGAGACATAGGAGACTCACCGCGCATGCTTACTGCAGTAATGCGATATTGATAAGTACCAGCTTCGATCAATGAACCAGCGGCTACAGCTGCTGCAACAGCGGGAGCTGCTGGAGTAGCTGGAGAACCAGCGCGGCTGATAGCTGCACGAGTTTTTCCAGAAAGGAAACGGCTAGGTTCCATAGTGATTGCACCAGCAGAAGTCCACTGACTGCGAAGATTCGCACCAGAAGCTTCTTGAGGTGAACCAGCTAGAACGATACGCTCTTTAGCATGAGCAAGCTTGTTGTAAGCGCTCAAAGCGATTGGGTCTAAGTGGATAGAATCAGCGGCGCCCAGGTTCATTGCTGAACGAACGGCTGCGTCTTCGATGATTGACTGAGTCAAAGCACCGTTAACGGCTAATACTACTGATTGATCAGAACCGAATTCAGCAAACATCTGATCTTGCGTGTTAGCTTGATCATCAGATTGACGAATTTGTTGGTCCATACCAACCATGTTCGGAAGTTGGGCAGCTGCCAATGGGTTACCATCGAAAGCACCAGCGTTTGAGAAGTGAGCTTGACCGAAGAAGATATCGTGTTCGATATCGCCAGCCAATTTCTTAGTAGCATCATCAGCAGCGCGATCTTCAGCTTTAACGCCGTCGAATGCACCGACCATGTTAGCGGCTACTGTTACACGACGAGTCGTGCTATAGTAAGCCATTGGAACTACCGCACGAACGAACGCGCTTGTGTCCTCTTCTCCTACTCCGCCTTCAAATTGAGCGGAACCACCGAAGATACCGTAGCTTAACTGTCGGTTGAACTGGACAAGTTGAGATTTGGCATCTTTTACTGACAATGACTTTTGCATTTTGATGTGCTGGTCACTGAAAGTTACGTTTTGCATTACTGGCGACAAGTCTTTAACTTGTAACGCAGCACCTTGCACTAATGTACTAGGAGCCGCATTCTGGCTACCTGCCTCTAGCGCCTTTATAAGGGATTGCAGATTTTCTGTTAGCATTTTTTGCTCCTTTTAATTACTGCTTAAGCAAGTGACTGATTTTTTCAACACCTGCGTTTGTTAAATAAAATTCATTAATCGCGTCTCTGTCTGATTTAGAAAGAGTTGGGTCTTGGACTTTCTTACTGAGGATCGAGCTAATTTCGCTTTTTGTAAGCGGCTTAACTTCTTGATTCTCTTCAGATTTCTTTACGAACTCGATGTCCGTAATAGCCTTCCGACTTGGGGCCTTTTTCGTGAAAAAAGTATTCATTGCAGATACGATACCTTCGATGCTTTTCTTAAGTTCTTCGTTCTCTTTTTTGATTACTTCGTTCTCAGATTTCAATAAGTCAGTTTCTGGCTTAGTTTCGACAACTACTACTTCTTCAGTCTTTTCAGACTTTTCCATAGACATTTCGCCGCACTTTTCCATATCTTCAGACTTGTAGCACTTCTCGATACACTCTTTGTGAGCTTTTAGCTCAGCTTTAGACATAGAGCTATACATCTTGTGCATCTCTTCCATATCTTCGTCATCGTAGCCGTGATCTTCGTCCTTAGACTCTTCTTTCTTATCTTCTTCTTTAGCTTCAGCAGCAGGAGCCGACTCTTCAGTCTTCTCGTCTTCTTTAGCTTCCGTTTCAGGTTGTTTTTCTTCTTCTTTCTTATCTTCTTCTTTAGCAGAATCTTCTTCTGATTTTGCTAATAGCTGAGTATTGGCTTGTTCTGATTTCATGATAGAATCAAATTCAGATTCAAGCTCCGCGACCATAGTTTGTAATTCTTCTTTACTAAAAGTCTTCTTAATCATCTCAGCCTCCGGTACTCTTACGAGCCCTTAGTAGGCCAGTATAACAAGTCGATATCTTCAGCAACGGCAGCAGCGTCTACAGAAGTAGCGGTTACAGCAGTAGCATCAGCCACTTGTTTTACTTGGATGCGAATTCCAAGAGCAGCCAATTCGTACATAGACATGATGATGTCTAGGCGAGAAGGCTCAGCTTCTGTTCCGTCTAGCTCGTAAGCTAGTTCGCAGATGTGAGGTGCATAAGCGTTAAGATCGTTACCGAAAATGTCTTTAGACACTGCGTCGATCTGCTTAATGCGGATGAGGATTACAGGCTGACCAGCGGCTTCGTTAGCATCTCGTGAGAGAACTAGGAAGGGATAGCCTTGAGTATCACGGGCTTCTCGAACCGAATTTACACGACCAGCAGCAGAGTTCTGAGAACGCTTAGCTAACTTGTCTTTTAAATCGCGGATGAGAGCTTCAGCTTTAGCAAGATTTTTAATTGCCATTATAAGCTCCTTTAGGTTGAGGGATATGGCGGAATGCCAATGTTTCCCATTAGTTACCTATTAACTGTTGTCGCTCAGACCAAAAGTTGTTAGATTTTAAATAGTTAGCTATGTCGTTTGGAATATTTTTGTACCGTATAGGCAGATCTAGATCTTGATTTGTTGTGATATCCTCTATATATAGACATTTCTAGGCCAAGGATACTAATCTTTAGCATGTAACTTTTGGAAAAATATGAAAAAATGCAGTAAATGTAAAGAAACTAGAGATTTCGTTGATTTTTACAAAAATAGAGCAAGACATGACGGATTTTGTAATATTTGCAAATTTTGTGAAAAAACAAAGAAAAAGTACCCAGAAGCCCGAGCTATTTACGGAAAAAAGTTTCGCAATAGTGAAAAAGGGAAAAAATACCTTACTGAGTACCATTCTTCTTACTATCAAAAAAACAAAGATATTTACGCCGCTAGAGGCGCCAAATGGCGAAAAGAAAACCCCGAAAGAATGAAAGAACTATGGAATAGATGCGCAAAAAAAGAAAATACCAAACAAAGACACAAAGCTCAGGAAGCCAAAAGAAGATCAATTAAAATGAAAGCTATGCCAAAATGGTCAGATATAAAGAAAATACAAGAATTTTACAAAAATTGTCCCGAAGGATACCATGTAGATCACATAATACCTTTGAACAATCCTCTTGTCTGCGGCCTTCATGTTATTGAAAATCTACAGTATTTAACAGCTCAAGAGAATTTTAAAAAGAATAACAAATTTGAGGTAAAAAGTGTTTAAAGCTTTAGGTACACTTATACACGGCGTAGCCGCATCTGAGGCACTAGATTCATCTGGAGAAAGAATTATAATATCTGGGTTAGATATCTCTTCGCTACCAGAGTCTGGAGTTCTAAATTACGAACACAAAAGTGATACTCCTTCTCAAGTAGTCGGTAAAATATTGAAAGCAAAGAAGATTTTTTCAGAAGCCGACTGTGAAACGCCTGAAGAAATTTATTTTTGGAACATGGTAAAAATTCCTTATATTTATATCATGGGCGAGCTTTTCGACACTGTAGGCCACGACGGAGCTAAGGAAGTAGCCGCTCTTTTGAGGTATGATAGTCAGGCTAGAAACGCAGAGCGTACTGGAAAGAACGTAGTAAATTTTTCCGTTGAAGGCTCCAAACTTGACAAACAAGGCCAGGAAATCACTCGCTCTCTAGCTCGTAAAGTAACTATTACCGTAGCCGCTTGCAACAAGCAAGCAATTGCAGAAATCTATACCCCTACAAAAGAAAAATCTCCACTAGACTTTGCAAAGTCAGAGTCTTCTGGTGTAGAGTTGATAGAGATGAAGAAAGCCGATATCACTGACACGTCTTTCTGGCTTAACAAGAAGCTTAAAAAGGCCATAACTGCTGGAAATTCAAACGTAGCACCGTCAAACTTAGAGGGCGGAGCTGCCTTGGCAAAAGAAGATCTTTCTTCAAATCTTGAAAAGATGCCAAATTTCAAGAAGATACTTAAGTTTGTTTCAGATAAATATCCCGACATGACAAAAGAAGAAGCTTCAGCTATGGCCAAATACATGTCTGCTCGTCAGATGATAAGAGCTGAAGAGTCTCTCGAGAAGATGGCTGACATGGATAAATCTAAAAACGTAAGAGAACAGCGCAAGAAAGTATTCGGAACGGATCCTAATTCTCCTAGACTGTCTCCTAAACGCCAGAAGATGATGCAGCAGATTCGTGACTTTACTGAGAAGCGTTTTAATATGCCTCTTGTAACTGCTTCCGGTAAGCGCGACGAGACCGGAAAGCTTCGTGAAGACAAAAACAATCAACCAGCTTATGACGTATTCTCACCAGAAGGCGTTGCGAAAGAAAAGAAACTCCTTGATCAATATAAGAAAAAAGGCATCAAGCGCGTAGATCCAAAACCTTCTTGGACTAACGAGCAGCTTGAAACTCAGCCATCTCCCGACGCTGCAATCCATGAGATAGCGCACATGCACTTAGCTCCTGAGGGCATGGCTCCAGAAATGTTCCAACAATTGATGGATCAAAAATGGGGAGAGTCCCAGTCTAAGTATGGCCATATGCAGCAAAAAAAGACTTCTGGAGAAATCCAGCCTATGTCTTTAGAAAATCCTATTCGTCGCGAGATGGGACTGCCTGCTAATCGCGCTACTAAGCCAGTGAAAGAAAACGAACGCGCATTAGATTATGAAGGCGACCGCTTTGTCGAAGGTAAAGACTCTAAAGGCAAGAAGGCTTTTTACGATAGACAGTCTCGACTTACTACACCTGAAAATAGAGAGCGCCTAACTCAAGTTCGCGAAGGCTCTCTAAAGTTTCATCCTGATAAAGGCTGGTACAAAGATTCTAGTCCCGATTCATTAATTAACCTACGTGGCCGTGGTCAAGCTGAAGAAGCTCAGGCTCGCGCTAAAGAAAGATACTCTCAAGCTAAGCCTAAGAAGATGGCCGCCTCTGAGATGGCCAAATCCGACGCTCCGTCAACTCGTACTGGAAAAGCTATTCCAGAACACTACGACCATACTCAACACCATGGCTTCGGCGCAAACGATTTCAAAGATGCTATGGATCATCACTACAACAAGGCCGTTTCTACTTCAGACCCTAAGATGAAAGCAATTCACATGGGTAACGCTAAGAAGTATATGCAAGCCATGAATCGTGCTCCTGGGGATGTTAGTTCAAGAAGACCAGAAGCTGTTGCAGTACCTAAAGCAGCTATAAAAATTCCTGGAATGTCAGGCACTACTACTTCGGCAGCTGTTAATCCATCCTCTATGAATCCTTATGGCAACATGACTAATCGTGGTTTTGGAAAGACTAAGCTAGCCGCAAGTGAGATGGAAAAAGCTCGCGAAGATAAGAATATAATCGAGAGCATGCGTAACGAGTACCGTCAAAAACGAAACGAGTTTTCTGGTCAGGATCCTCTAGAAAGAGAAGTTACTTCAAAGCCTGGAGTTTCTGAGCGCGGTATAGAAGCTCGTCGTGCCGACTCAAGACAAAAGGGCTCCGTTTCTCATGGATACATGAGAGTCGATAGTCCTGAGTTTCATAAAGAAAAAGCTAAGAATTATTTTAAGCAAACAATGAACAACGTAAGGCGCCAAGAGCGACCTAACTTGCCTAAATCTGAGATAGCTAAGGGCGGTTCCATGTATAAGCGCTGCTGGGCTGGATACAAACCAGTGCCAGGCAAAAAGCCATATACGAAAGGTTCATGTGAAAAAGAATAACGAAAAATACAATATGTATTCATATATGTCTAGGCCAAGAGCTTACGACATGACTACGGACTTTGAACCGAAAGGCGATGGTTACGATATGTACTCAGATAACAGATCTTTTAAAGTAGGGCCTTGTACTGTCCATGTTTGTGAGCACGAAGAAGGTCGACACATGGTTATTTGCGACACCGAAACTGGCGAACACATAGCCGAAACCGATATTACGCCACACGAATTAGAGCATCACGTACAGGCCGTTATCGAAGGTATGGACGATCTAGTCCACGCCCATAACTCCATGCAAAAAGCAGAGAAGCCTTTTCATGGGTATAATTCTAAGAAGCATTCCAAGACAGGTGGATTGAATGACTCTTATCGTAAAAAAGTAAATAGAGAAGAAGGCTCAAACCTAAAGCGTCCAGTTACCGGAAAAGTAAAACCTGGATCTAAGGCCGCAGGGAGACGCAAGTCTTTTTGTGCGAGAATGTCAGGAGTCAAAGGGCCGACTTCAAAAGATGGAAAGCTTACCCCCAAGGGCGCCGCTCTGAAGCGCTGGAAATGTTCTAAGTCTGAAGAAATGAACAAGTCGCACCAGCTAAAGAGTTTTATGGCAAAAGTAGATGGCAAGAGATCTCTAGAGCACTATTCAAACCAGGAAAACTTAACACATATTGATCCAAAATTCCAAGGCTCAGGAATAGACTCGAGAACCAAGGGAAGATCTACTGAACATCCCCATAGTTTTTACTACAGACCTGGAGCAGTAAAAGAAGACTTAGTAACTCAGCATGCTAAGAATAAGTATGTGGTAGAGATACCTGAAGAAGCTAGTCTTTATGATATCAGTCAGGATCCAGACCAGCACGCCAAAGCAGTAAGAGACGCTAATAACGGAGCCTTCAACATGGATGAGATGCACGCTAGAATCAAGGGCGCTGGCCATCACGGATTCTATGCGTCTAACCATCCAAACGAAGAGATGCGCGGAGTCGTAGCACTTTACCATGCCCAGCCAGTAGTTTCCTCGGAATCTCTAGGAAAAAATCAATCACCTAAGAAGTACGTAAACGTATCGCAGCACTGGACTTCAAAAATTTACGATCACGACAAGAAAGATTATACTAACCCAGTCAGAGATGCTGGTAAAAGCAAACCAGAACACATGGACGACTTGCACGCATTAAAACAAGCTGGCCACATAAGTGGCTGGACAGAGCATGACCATCCCAAGAAAAGTTTTGGCAATGAGACTTATGAAGTATCTCATGATGGAAAATTAAAACATGTAGGGTCGCATTACGACTCTGGAGACTAAGATGGAGATTAAACCTTCTGAAATATCAAACGTAGAATCAATTGGATCTCTTGACGGCGAAGACGTTAAGATGATTAGAACTTTGGGCGGACTATATCTAGTAGTCGGAAAGCCACGAGGAAAGAGCCAGCAAGAGGTTCTATCCGCAGCTAGCCATGGCGCTATTGCTAGATATAACGTTGAAAAAAGCTACAAAAATTTCCAGCCTAACATGATGAAATCTGAAACAGGCGAGATCGAAATCGTCACTGGTATGACTGGTCTTCTTCCAAAAAAAATGATTGAAAACGGTTTTGACTTCTACGCTATTAAGAAATCTGAAAACGTGGATTTAGTTCTTACTAAGTCTCAGGTCGAAGTTTTAAAATTTAAGGGATCTCTTGTAGATAACGAGTATGTTCTTGATAAAGCTGACAAAGTAATTACCGCAGAATTGCAGCCAGTAGCAAAGGCCGCAGTAAAAGCTTCTGCTATAGTAGCTCTTGAAGAGGGTAAGCAGTCTGTTATTCACGCAAATAAAAAATACCCTGCAAACAAACTAATTGATTAGTATGAAAACGACTATCAACAAGAAAGACAGAGAAGCACTAAAAAAAGCAGTATCTAAATGGATTATAAACGAGATGCTTATAAGTAAGATCATCCTAGACAATAAGCTCTGTGATATAATTTACAATATAAAGAAAAGAGTCTAATGCCAAAACGCCAGCCTAAAGGACCACAATTACCGACGCTCCCTCCTGAAGGGGATTTGTTTCAGGCCTCGTTTGACTTGGTCAAACAAGATGCTTTTGTTACTAGTTTAGGCGTCCTCTTTTCTCACTGGAAGGCCGTTCCATCTCCTATCGGCCTAAAAGATCGTGGCGACTATCGCAGAAGCGATTCGATTGATACAATCTCATCTAACGGATTTATCTATAAGAAAGCCGGATGCTTTACCGCTACTATCGTAAGCAATTCAAACCGCCAAAAAAGAACAGACGCATCTATAGCCGACGACTCTACGGCTAGAATGATAATGCCTAGATTTTACGATAACTTAGGAGAGCCATCTTCTGGAAAACGCATAAGAATAGCTCCCGGAGATAGAGTCTATATCGCTGACCCCAATGCTGATGTTTTGGTGCCAAACTACCAGAGAATGGACTACGAGGACGACCAAGACAATCGACCTATGTTTCCAATATGTCAGATCGAATATATACAAGATAGCCAGGGAAAAGAATTTGTAGAAAACGTAGACTTTGAGATAACTACGGCTGGAAACATTCGATGGCTACCTGGCGGCTCTAATCCTGGAATCGACCCCGATACTAAAAAAGGTCGAATATATTCAATAAGATACCTATATAAAGCCTACTGGTACTGCATTTCTATACCCAATGAGGTACGCATAACCAATACAACGAGTGACGGCGTAAGACAGCCTGAGAGAATGCCTTCTCATATTCAGATACAACGCGAGTACGTTTATCACTCTCAAATAAATTCTAGTAAGTCTCAACTAAAACCAGACGAACCAAGAAGAACTGTGGAACAACCTATCGAGTCCAAGGCCCCAAACTCTAGTAAAATTAGAGTTAATATGGACGATATTGATGAAGAATGAAAATTTGCACTCTGTGTAAAACAATAAAAGACGACTTTGCAAAAAGCAAATCTCGATCAGATGGTCTTCAGACGGCCTGTCGAGACTGTCTTTCAATTAAAAATAAGGAACACTATCTAAAAAACAAAGAAAAAATACTCCTAAGAGCGAAGGAATGGAAAGAGAAAAACAAAGAACACCTAAAGAACTATAGAATTAAAAACAAAGAAAATATAAAAAGAAATAATAGAGAATACAAAAGAAAAAGATATAAGGATGATATACTTTTTAGACTAATTTGTAATTTTAGAAGGTCCGTTTCTGAAACTTTTAAAAATATAAAAAAAGATAAAAAAACCATAGAAATGTTGGGCGTTTCTTTAGAAAATGCTAAGCAAATTATAGAATTAAAATTCAAACCAGGCATGTCTTGGGAAAATTATGGAAAATGGCACATAGATCACATATATCCAATCTCTAAGGCAAAAAACGTTGAACATTTAAAAAAACTATTTAATATCAATAACTTACAGCCTTTATGGGCAAAAGAAAACATAGTCAAGTCTAATAAAATTAACATGGATGATATCGACGAAGAATAACAATCTTTATCTATATATTAGGAGCTTATAATGGCAGTAAAAATCAGAAAAACAATAAGACAGACAGATGGCCGAGCCGTTGAAGATCCGTCTAGTATCACTAACTTAACCTATAATGAAGCTTCTGGAGCACAAAAGAACCTTGCCGCTGGTCACTGCTTGAAGCCACTTGATGTAGCTGGAGGCGGATATACTACAGACGCTACCACCGCTCGATCGGTTCGCAAGGGTACTACGCTCGCGATTTATAACAATTCCGGCAGCGTTGGCTCTATTACTATCAGCGATCTAATCACCACGCCTTCTCTAGCTGCTGGAGCTACCGATGTTAATGGAAATGTTGGCCTAGCTTGCAGACCTAATGATTGGACCTATTTCAATACCTACAAGAAGAATTTCGTAATAGCTAGTGCCGCTACTTTATTGGTATACGTTGTTGAAGACGAAAGCTACGTCTCTAACCAGTCTCAAGGGTAATAAATGTCTTTAAAGCCAAAAGCTATTACATTTTTAAAAAAAGCTTTAGGCGAAGACGGATACGAAGACCTAAATAAGGTCGAACTTTATAAATTAAAAACAAATACCACGGTAGATCCTGAAGAAATTAAAACAGCTTTACAGATAGTTCCGAGGACTATTCTTTCATTACTCCAAAAAGAGCTTGCTCCTTTGGGAGAAAATGGGAATAAAGAAATTAAAATTCCGGTAGAGCCAGAGGCTTTTCTTAGAGTTACGAAGTTTGCAAACGACGTTTACTCCGGTGATATACACCAAGATGGGAAGATCATAAGCTCGTTTAAGTATCGGTCCTTGCCTGGGGTAGGCCTAGTCGTTATGTCAGCTTTCGAGTTATATGACATCGAAGATCTAAGCCGCATGGGTAAGACTCCTGTTTCTAGTGTTGATACAAAGCAGATACAGGATATAATAGAAGAGAAGTTGAGATCTAGAGATATGATTTCAAAAATAGTTGATCAAAAGCTATCCGAGCGCGAAGCTTTGGATACTTTAGTCAATGAAAAAATTTCCCAAATGCTTTCAGAAAAAGAAAACAAGGAAGAAGTTATTTCTAAAGAAGTTAGGAAAAAGAAGCTAAAGCTAAAAGAGTTTCTAGAAAAGAAAAAAAATAAAAAGCCTTCTTATGAGATCAAGATTGAGAAGTCTGAGACTGTAAATTGTCCAGATTGTTCAAAAAAGATCTTCGATGGATCTGGATTTTCTGGATGCATTTGCTTTGGTAACGACAGAAATAAGAAGATACATATGAAAAAGAGCCAACAGGGCGTAGAGATCAGCTTCTCATCTCAATGGGATTCTGAGAATATCGAAATGCTGGTTGAAGTATTGAGAGAAAAATCAAACAGAGGTAAGTATGAATAGACTATTTGTAAGTTTTGATGGAGATAACGCCGGAGCTAAGATCGGCCAGTCTGTTTTGATGGATGACGTACAAGGTCTTCACGACATGTCTCAGCGTATAGAAAAAGGTAACCAAGTATGGAATTCTTGGGTACAGTCAATTGGTGGTACAGTTATTAGTGCTGCTGGAGACGAGGGCGTCTACATGATTGATCCTCAGTATGAATCTCAAATCGAAGAAGTTAGACAAAAGTATCACCAAGAAACTGAACTTACTTGCACTGTTGGATTAGGAAATACTCTATCTCAATCTGGCAAGGCTCTTATTGCTGGAAAATTAAACGGCAAGGATCAAGTAATTCGTTACGACGAAAATACAGAAAGCCTATTATCAGAAGCCCATCAACACGCACAGGAAGGCTCTGCAAATCCTGAAGAAGCTAAGATGGATGACCACTACATTAATTCTATCATGGGCGATGAGATGCCATCAGAAGATTCTATGGACGACTCTCAAGAAGAGATGCCGTATGAAGATATGGAATCTCCTGAGTATTCTGACGAAGAAATGATGTCAGATGACTCAGAAGAAGAGCCTATGGACGGCATGGAGTATGAAGACTCAGAAGAAATGCCTATGGAAGACGAACAAGACCAGCCTATCGACGAAGATATGATGGCTATGCCTGAAGATCAAGATCAGGAAATGATGTCAGATGATTCAGAAGAAATGCCTATGGAAGACGATTCAACTTCTGAATTTTCAGAAGAAGAGCCTATCGAAATTAATTCCGATGATGCTATTCTAGATGACGGTCAAGAGTCTGAAAAAGACGAACCGTCTCCTGAAATGATCGAAGAAGGTAATCCGGAAGAGCTTGAGGCAGATCTTGCTGACGTAGACGGCAACGAAGAGTTGATGCAAAGAATCGCGGCAAACCTCGCAAAGTTTAAAGAAAATCAAGAACTCATGGAACAGATTAAACAAGCCAAGCCAGATCTTTACGAATCTATCTTAGGGTTGTTAAATAACATGATCGAACTTGCTCGTATGATCAGTCCTGAAGCTGTAGATCAAGATCCAGAAATGCGGGAAGATGCTCCTCAAGAAGAGATGGCTCCTGAGATGATGGCTCAAGACCAGGAAATGCAAGACCCAAAGTAAATAGGTTGGTAGGAATTAATGCTGGCCGCTTACCGACCAAAATAACTACCAGACACGTTAAGAATCCGACACTGCCGGAAGGCGCTACTACGACTGACGGTCGCATCAAGGTAGTAGACAATAATAGTGGAAGAGCTAAATATATAGATCAAAAAATCGGATTAGCTCTTGACTCAAACGGTGACCTTACTCACGAGCGGTTCTAATGTCTAAGCTTCATTTTTCCATAGACGCAAAAGCTTTAGCTGCAGAGATGAAGTCTTTAAAAGACGAAGTCGAGAAATCTCTTGTCCAAGGCGTTAAGCAATTATCTTCGATGACCTATTCAAAAGTCGCCGAACTCGCATCTACTAAATTAAAATCTACAAGACAAAAATACATGGATGCCTTGGAGTACAAAGAAGTTCAGCCAGGGCTATGGGTTGTTAGTCTAGACGAATCGGCCATGTGGATCGAAGAGGGGAAGCCTGCAAAATCTATGGTGGAAGATCTTCTTAGAAATAATGCAAAGACAGCAAAAGATGGGTGTGTTTTAAATCCTAGAAATAAAATACTTACTTCTTTAGGTTGGAAAAAAATAAAAGATATTAAAGCTGGAGACATGGTCCTAACTCATTCTGGAAAATTTAGAGAGGTTAAAAAACTTTTAGTTCAGAAAGCAGGAGTTGGAACTAAATATGTAAATTTTAAAATAAAAAGTTTTGATTCTTCTATAACTTCAGAAAATAGAAGTGATTTAAGTAGCCCGTCCATATCTTTAACAATTGATCATTTGGTACTTACCCCAGGCGGCTGGAAAGAAGCTGGAAAGTTAAAAACTGGAGATTTGGTAGCAGCTCCTTCCGACTTAAAAAGAAAGTGTTTGTTTTGTTCAAATTCTTTACCAATTAACACCCCTAAAGTAGAGTTTTGTTTGAATAATAAATGTGCTAGAAAATTTTCTTATAAAATGGGGAAAGGGCTTTCTTCAATATCTCAAGAACAAAAAATAGAGAATTCAAAAAAGGGCAATTTGGCAGCAAAAATTTCAGGAGTTTTTGAAAGGCCAGATTGGGGCGCAAGAAATCCAAAAGTTTTACAAAAATTAAGAGATGCTTCTGCAAAAGCTATGAGAAAATTATTGTCGGCAGGAAATTGGCATCCTGAGGTTTTTTTTGAAGAAAAATTAAAAGAAAAACAAATAAATTTTAAAAGAGAGTTTGCTATAAAATCTGATAGAATTGTAAACGCCGGAAATGGAAAATTAAGAAAGTCTGTTTTATTTTTTGATTTTTATTTTCCTGAAATAAAAGTAGCAATCGAGCTGGATGGAGAAAAATGGCACTCCTCTTTAGAGGCTATGGAAAGAGATAATGCTAAAAATAAAGCAGCAGAAAGGGACGGAATTAAACTAATAAGAATGTCTTCTAATCTAATATATAAAAACTATAAAGATCTGACTGATAAGCTAGAGCTTTGGCATAAGAACCATTCTGGTGAATTAGGAGTTTGCTGGGTAAGAGTAGGAAAAATAAAAAAAGGTACAGTAAATAGGCCGGATCATGTTTATTCAAAAAAATACGATATATGCTTAGAAGACGAGGAACATTCTTTTTGTTGCGAGACAATATTTATTCATAATTCTCGCTACAAGGTTATTCCTTTTGACCACGGAAAATCTCCGTCTATGAACACTCCCAAAGCTCAAGAAATAGTAGATCAGATAAAAAGAGAACTTAGAGCCGTGAATGTTCCTTTTAAGAAAATAGAATACAATGCAGATGGTTCCCCAAGACTCGGTAAGCTTCACACTTTTAATTTTCCAAGCGAGCGCCCTTCTCGAGCAGCTAGCCATCCGGCACTAAGCGGACTATCCATATACCAGCGCAAGCTTCAATCTGGGAAGGTCAAGCGTGATATCATGACCTTTAGAGTAGTCTCTAGTAAACACGCCGGAAGTAAGTGGATGCATCCGGGTTTAGAAGCCCAAAATCTTATGGACGAGGCTTTTGAGTGGGCCATGAAGACGTGGGACAATGAGATACTACCTGCCATAATGGAGAAATTTAGATAATGGGAATCTTTCAAACCGACGTAATAATATGCGAGATGTTGAAGCAGGGTCTAGAAGACATGCGCAAAGACGTTTGGCTTTTGGACGACGTCTTCTCTTCTTTGCTATCTACTCCTATAATATCTGAGAAATACGGCGCAAAAGAAATAGCTAACGCAAAAGACTGGTTTCTAAATAATAAGATCGATGTACTGATGCGCTATAGAACAGATAAGGACACACTTCCCTGTATAACAGTGTCCTTAGGCAATTCTTCAGAGATAGAAGACATGAAATCTCTAGGCGACCTCAGTCACGAGGTCGAGACTATAATGCCCAATACCATTGGAAAGCCTATCTCTTATATAGTAAAGCCATTTACGCCATCTGCTTACGATTCAACTACTGGAATATTATCAGTACCAAAATCAGTAAAGCTAAGAGGCGCTAGAGCTGGGCAAATATTGGTTGATCCAGACACCGGGAACGGCTACGAGATAGTTGAGATAGTTCCTCAGGGAATCAGAATCGGAGTGGATCAAGAGCTGAGCCTTACACGAGCTGGTATCATACCTAAATTTCCGTTTTACAGAGTTCGTCGCGAAAGGTCTTTTTTTCAAGAATCGATAACCATAGGATGTCACGTACACGGAGATCCGGCTTCACTACTTTGGTTGCATGCTATTACTAGCTATCTAATATTAAGATACAGAGAAGCTCTGTTAGAGGCTCGGTGCTTTACTCAAAGCTCTATCTCAAGCTCTGATTTAGTTCCAAACGGAAGTTTTGAAGGCCCTGGCGGAGAAAACGCATACTCTAGATACATAACTCTTTCTGGCATGGTCGAGAATTCTTGGCTCAAATCACCTAGAAGAGTCATAGAGGCGGTCGAACTTACAGAAGAAACCGATCTTGGTTTAAGAACTACGATTAAAATATGCTCTAATCTGGATAGTCCGGAATCTTTAGATACCGAAGACGATCCTTGGACGACGGTCGCCCAAGACGACGAGGAATAGTAATCTTACCTATATGAAGAACGATCTAAATAAGTCCTTATATCAAGCAGTTATGAAAGCCCTAAACTCCTCTAGTTCGGCCAAAGACGTAGCCCAGGCAGTCATCAAAGACATCAATGATTCCGATATGATAGCTGAGGTTCCTAAGGAAGAAATTCCTGCCACAGCCGAGGGCGTCCTTCATAAAGACGTGTCTGTTTCAGAGATCCATCAGCAGAAACAGGCTAACGCAAATGCTGCCTTAGGAATACCGCCTAAGCCTAAAATGCCCAAGGTTGGCAAACCTACTCCCATGAAAACGTCCGAAGAAGGGGCTATTGAGAAGGGCGTACACAAACTTAAGAGCTTCATGTCCAACCGCGAGATGAAGAAGGGGCAGCAGCATCCTGCCGAAAAAGCTGGTATCAGCACTGTTGGATCTCAAGTCAGAACCGCAAATTTTAATAAAGAGCATGGCTTTAAAGAGGCGGCGAATCAGGGAATCTCCCAAGCTAAGGACAATGCTAGGATTGAAGTATGGAGACAAAAGAATTCTCCCAAGCCGAATCTTCCCAAGTCTGAGAACATGGGCAAATCTGTACATAAGCCGTTTGCCGATAAAGGCACTTCGATCATGGGACATGCTAATCGCGGTAATTGGGCTTATGGAAATAAAGAGCAGAACAAGAAGACCGCAATTGAAGAAGCTAAGAAGGTTATAGAGCAAGGCAAGAAAGCCTCTAAGCCAAATCTTCCTAAATGAAAAATATAAGTTATTGATTTTATTACAGAATTTAAACACACTCAATCTTTATATTGAGAGGTTCTAAAATGAGCGACGAAAAGAAAGAATATAGTGCAGAAGAAGTGGCTAAAGCCATTTTAGATAAGGCTAAAGAACTTGCTAAAAGCGAGATGGAGAAAGCTTCTCCTGAAAATACATCTACAGCTAAGCTTCAGAACATCCAAGTCCCCGGACAGCAAAAATCTCCAGAAGCTAACATGAAGGTTATTGCAAAACAACCACTTCAACTTAAAAAGTTCATGGAAAAGCGTGAGATGAAAAAAAATCAATCTTTAAAAGACCAAAGTAAGGAATTCAAACGAGTTCAAGAAAAAGTTAGCAAAGATCCTAAGTTTAAGCAACACAACGACAATATAAATGCAGATTCTTTAAAACAGACAGTTGTGCCTGAAAAATTTAGAGATAAAAAGAAAGGTAATTAAGATGGGAAGAAATAAGAATCCCAACAAGAAAACAACCGAGGAAATCGTTCGCGAAGCCCTCGATCAGGAACGCAAGGAGTTTCAGATGGAAACAAAAGAAAACTTCGAAGCTCCTAAGACTAGCATCGACGCTCGTGAAGAATTCAGACAATTCTGGGCTCTTGCTAGAAATAAGTATAAGAAAACTAAAGATATTGAAGACATTTTATGGGCTCATCTAAAAGCGTCTGGTCACGATAAACCAGAAGACTTCGAAGCTGGACTCAAACATTTTGGTTTAAAGTAAGGAGAAAACATGGCTATTAGACTAACAACGCCTTTTATTTCAACTGTCACGCCAGGCGCGTATTTTGAACAGCGCGTTCGCTCTACTCCGGTAGGCTTCGGCGCTACGGGCGTAGTGACTATCATCGGCGAAGCAAATGGCGGAGCTGATTTCACTACGGAATCACTTAAAGATAACTTCTTTTCTCCTGATCAATTGTCTCAGGTAAAACAGAAGTATATCTCTGGACCAATCGTTGATGCTTTCGCAGCTTTGTCTGCTCCATCAAACGATCCAAATATTCAAGGTTCTGTAAACCGCATCTACATCATGAAGACCAACGGAAGCTCTAAAGCTTCTGCTTTGATCGATACTAACTACGGATCTATCTCTGATAAAAACTTCGGCTCTGACGGTAACAAGATTAAATATCAGATCCTCGCATCTCAACTAGAAGTAGCACCTGTGGCTAACTCCATCACGATCCCAGCGTTCGGAGCTGCTTTAAACAATGCCACATTCTCTGTTCGTCAGAACGGTGCAGCCGCTGTTGTTGTTGCCTTGAGTTCTACTCCAGCTAACCATGCTGACGTAGCTACTTTAGTTACTGAGCTAAACTCAGTTTTGCCTGCTGGCCTAACTGCTTCTGCAGGAACTGCTGCAAACACTATTAAGATCTCGATGAATGCTGACGCAGCAAACTATCGCAAGGGATTTGGTAAGGCTTTAGAGCTTATCGACAGCACTCCAAATGACTTAGCAAAACTCGGTCTTTCAGCTGGATTGTATAAGTCTGGTGCTGAGTCTGAAATCGAAATGTCTGTCGTTCGCGTAGATACAAACTTGAACGAAACACTAGAAGCAAAAGGTCAGGTAGCATTAGAAATCGGCTACCAAGGAACTACTGCCTCTATGTCAATCGTAGGCAACACACTAACTACTACAGTAACTGGCGGTTCTGGAGCTAACCTTTCTATCGATCTTTCTCAGTATACTACTGTTACAGATTTAGCAGCATTTATCCAATCTCAAACTGGATACTCCGCTCAATCTACTACTTTCGGTGCTCAGATGAATCCTTCTGGTCTCGATAAAGTTTCTTCTTTAGGTATAGCTTCTACGGCAGCTGGACTTCGTCCAGGTCGTGTAAAGCGCTCTTTGAAAAACTTTAAAGACGCCGTTGCTACTAGCTCTGCTATTGAGTTTACCTCTACTGATGTAGACGGACTTCCTACTCCTACTGCTTCTTTCCAGTTCTTATCTGGCGGAGCGAAGGGCGGAACTACTGCTGCTGATATCGTTGATGCATTTGCTAAAGCTGAAGGTATTGCTACTAACTTCGTAGTTCCTTTATTTAGCCGAGATGCTATCGAAGATATCGCCGATGCTTTAACAGATTCTAGCTCTACTTATACTATCGACGCTATTCACGCTGCGGCTAAGAGTCACGTACTAAAAATGTCCGTACCTAAACTTAAGCGCCATCGCGTAGCTATGCTTTCTCAAAAGAGCGACTACTTAGAAGCAGAAGCAAAAGCCGCTTCATTAGCATCTTTCCGTTGCTATCTCGCTTTCCAAGATGTTGACCAAGTTGATTCGAACGGCGTAATCCAAACATTCCAACCTTGGTACGCAGCATGTGTAGCAGCAGGAATGCAGGCAGCTGGTTTTTATAAATCTTTTACAAACAAGATCGCAAACGTTATCTCTTACCGCGACCCAGTAGGTTTTGATTCAGGATCTCCTGGAGATGTGGAACAAGCTCTTCTCGCTGGTCTTCTGACTATGCAGGCAGCTTCTTCAGGCGTTAAGTGGATCTCTGACCAATCAACTTACGGTCTTGACGCGAACTTTGTTTATAACAGTTTACAAGCAGTCTATGCTGCTGACATCTTAGCTTTAGATTTAGCCGATAGCTTCCAAAACGCTTTCGTAGGCCAATCTCTTGCAGATGTTAGCCGTGCAGATGGCTTAGCATTCCTTGCTACTAAGATGCAAACATATCGTCAATTGAAGCTCATAGCTTCATCTGATGATGCTCCGCTTGGTTACAAGAATGAAGACGTGAAGATTAATGGACCCACGATGGCTGTAAAAGTCGAGATCAAGATCGCAAGTACTCTATTTTTTATTCCTATCTCAATTGATATTAGTCAAATTCAGCAAGAAGCTTAATTATGGTAGTTTATAAAATTACAAATTTAATTAATGGTCTGTCATACATAGGGCAGACTATTAGAAATCCTGAAAAAAGGTGGAAAGAGCATTTAAACGATGCTAATAAAAAAAAATCACCTTTTCACCACGCCTTAAAAAGCTACGGTGTGGAGAATTTTAAATTTGAAATTTTATTTCACGCATCAAACTTAGAAGAGCTAAATAAAAAAGAAGAAGAGCTAGCTTCCACTAACATCTACCCTACTGGGTATAATTTAAAAAATGGTGGAGATAATAAAAAATATTCAGATTTTTCTAAGAAAAAAATTAGTAAATCTCATTTAGGAAAAAAGACGTCAGAAAATACTAAATTAAAAATAAGTGAGTCTGTAAAAAAGCAAAATTTAGAAAATCCAGAAATTCTTGCAAAAAGACTTGCTGGCTTATCTAAAATTCACAACGATCCCCAAAGATCTTCTGTTGTATCTAAGCAATTCGCAGAACTTTGGAAAGATCCTAATTTTAGAGACAGGCTTTCAAAAACCAAAAAAGGCGTAGCAAAATCTAAAGATCATGCCGAAAACATAAGCTTAGGCAGGCTTAAATCTTTTTCTAATCCTTTTAATGTTTTTAAAATAGATAAAATTAATAATACTAAAAGCTATGTAGGTACTTGGGAAAACCCGACTACTTGCGCAAATGACTTAAATATAAGCCAGTCTAAAGTTAGTATGGTTTTGAATAAACAAAGAAAATCCCATAAGGGTTTTACTTTTGAAAAAATAGAATCTAAGGAGAATTAATATGTCAAAAGTCCTCACAGGCCCACGAGCCGTAGTTAGCGTAGACAATCAAATAGTAGGTATTTTCGAAAGCTGTACCTACGGAGCAAACATCGGAACTGAGCCTATCCACATACTCGGTAGGCACTCGGCTTCAGAGATCGCAAATACAAGTTATGAAGCGGTTTCAGTAAATTGTTCAGGATTTCGAGTAGTTGGAAACGGAGCGCATGTTCTTCCTAAGTTTCCTAAGCTTCAGGATCTGATTAATTTAACATCGGTAACGATCTCTATCAGAGATCGCCAAACTGGCGAGCTAATCATGACGGCAATCGGATGTGTGCCTACTAGCTACAGTACTGGCGTAAATGCTCGTGCTACTTCTAGAGTACAAATTTCGTACCTTGGATTACGCGTTCACGACGAGTCGGGAGATCAAGAAGAATCAGGAGCGGCAGATCTTCCTTAATATTTAAAATAAAAATTTATTTTGAATTTAAAGCCGAGCAATAGTTCGGCTTTTTCTTTTGTGACAATCTTTAAATTGACAAGGTACGCCCAATAAAGGTCGTCCCGATTCCCAGGAGGAATAATGGCCCTGTCAAAGAAAACTCAAGAAATCCTAGAAGTAGCAATGGCTAACCGCGCCGCTGCTAAAGAAATCAGCGACGCTATCGCTGCTGCCGGAGGCGCTCCTGTAGCTGCTGCCGTAGCTACTCCAGCCGCTGTAGCACCTACGTTTGCTGACCTAGCCGCTGCTCGCGCAGCTGTTGCTAGTCTTCAGACTACAGTAGCTAACGTAATCAGCTCGCTTAAAGCAGCTGGTTTAATGGCTCCCTAATATCTTATAAAAAGGATATCCCTAAGCCTGGGCTAAATGCCTGGGCTTTTTTATTTGTTGATCAGATTAGAAGCTAACTGTTCAATTTTACTAGTAAATTCTTCTAGAGTTCCACGGTTTGAGATCGTCATATCAAACTGACCATAGTCGTCCATATCTCTTTCCGAAGGATCCTGGCTTGGACTCGTATCAAATCTATCTATTCGAATAATATAGACTTTTTCGCCGATAGACTCTCCGTAAGCTCTAATCTGATCAGCTTCGGACTTGTATCTAAGATCTGTAATAACAGCTAAATCATTGTTTTTAATAGAATTTAAAGCCTGGCTAACCCAGTAAGAAGAGGTTACGGAGCGCTTTACTGAGCCTTCTAAAATTAGGATTGCCCGTCTAGTCCAATACAGGCCGTCTAGGCCACGAGTAGGGTAGAATTGGGTATTGTCTTCGTATTTAAACTCTAGTAGTAGCTTGTCTCTGATCATGCTAGAAAACGAATCTGAGGGCTTTACGGGTAGGTGCAATAAGGGCACTTCTTTTAAATCCTGGTTGTCTAGGCTTTCTCTGTCGAGATCGTAAGTTTTAGCTACCATATCCTTAAGCGGAGCCGCAAACGAGACTTGGCGAAAATTATAGTCTTTTAAGATACTTGCGGCGTGGTCTTTGCCCGATTTCTTCCATCCAGATATAGCTATGATCATCTAAAAACTCCCTTGTTTTATGATAACATATCATTATGAGAAGGCTCATGTCAAAGACAATCTTTAAGTAGACTACCCTAGGAGAAAAATGAGACTTTCAGCCGTTACCCTTATAAATTATCAAAATATAAATTCCTTCCAGGAAGCGTCCGAATGGACTATTCGAGCTGGAGAGGCAAACACTCTTTACGTCCGCCTTGTTGACCTAGAGCAGAATAAGCTACGCTATATTCCTGGCTCATCCCCGTCTCTACAGGTCGTGTTCCCCTCTGTAAACCCCGCAAATACCATCACTAAAGTAGCGTCGCAAGTCTCATCGTTAGATGGCTCTGTGTGGTCTATATCTTTATCCTCTACAGAAACGCCTAGTACTGGAAATGTCCAGTTCTTACTAACTGAGGGTGAAAATACTCGTCGCTTTGTCCTGCAGCAAGGCCTTATGGTTGAGAGTTTCAACCAAGGTGGATGCTAATGGGTAACAACGACTACAAAGATAGTAAGGATATATCGACTAACGGTTACCCAGTACATGCCAACGGCACGTCTGGATTGCTTTCTCGCGTCGAGCCCTTACTAAATCCTGCTAAGCTTCGAAGCAGGTATCTAAAAGGAATCCTCGAGAGGGCGCCTAAGAACTTTACATTTACCGACGACGAATTAAAAGATCGTATCAACATGGCGGTAAATGAGTTGGAGTTAGAATTAAAATGTCCTGTGTTTGCAGAAAATTTTAAAGACAAGCTTCCGTTTGATGAAAGGCTTTATCAAAGCTTTATTCACTTACGTCCTGAGACTAAGCCATTACTTTCTATCGAGAGGCTCGCGATTGTCAGCTCTAATGGCGACAATCTGTTTCAGATCCCGTCATTCTGGATTGAGACTGCCAATTTTCATCAAGGTCTAATCAACGTAATTCCTTTGTTAGGTGCTTTCGGCACTAATCGCGTCAGCGGATCTGTTGCTACTGGCGGGATAGTTTTTCTATCTGTTACCAGAGGTCTAGGCTGGCTCCCTGCTTATTGGGAAGTTCAGTACACCGCAGGTCTTTGTAAGAATGCCGGAAATGTTCCTATCGTTGTGAATAACTTGATCGGAGTTATCGCTGCGATGGATATCTTAAGCGTTCTTGCTTTAGCAAATCCGAATACGTCCGTTTCTCTTGGGCAAGATGGAATTTCACAATCGAGCACAAATCCAGGGGTTAATATTTACGTAACTCGTTTGGGTGAATTAGAAAAAAAGAAAGCAACGTTACTCGGCCAACTGAAGAGAGTCTTCGGAAACAAAATGTTTTTAAGCAATATCTAAAATGAATAAAAAACTTCCTAAGCTAAACATTCTAAAATCGAACTACGGACCCAAGTCTTTTGGTTTGTATTCTCAGGAAGATAACGCAAAGCGTAAAGAATCTAGAACTGGTGAATCGGTAGATGCTGCTGGACCAAATCTTGAGGTTAGATACGCTGGACCTACTAGATCTCAGCAAGCCGAGAATCAGGCTCGAGCCGATAAGCTTAAAAGCAAGAAAAATCCTGTAAAGATCTTTACCGCTAAAGAAAGAAAACAACTCGCACGTAAGCGCGGACTACTCGCAGCTAGCGAAGACATGAAGAAAGCGCCGCTTGTTGATTCTGCTAATGAAGATATAAATTGGCCTAAACATCCTACAGACGAAGGTAAGTACGTAAAAACTATGACCCATAAAGATAGTGGTCATAAGATTCACGTAGTCCATATGAAAGATCGCGATGAGGATATGGAGCTACATACTGGCTCTATATATTATATAACTCATAACGGACTTCCAGATGGAAAGCCCATCGCAAGAACAGAAGTAGGGCATTTGAATCACGAAACTGGTGACGATTACGATCCTCATTTTAAGGCGGCGCTAACCGAGCCAGAGCATAGAGGCAAGGGCTTAAATACTATCCTACATCTCGGAGCTTTAAAGGATTATAAAAAATTAAAAAGCGACTACAGACTTTCTCCTGGCTCTCAAAAGACATACGAAAAACTTGCTCAGCATCCTAACGTAAAAGCCAATTTGATGCCTACCCAGGGTACCTTTCAAGAAAAACACGGGAATCAAACACTAAATGTTTTTCCTCAAGATACGCAGCATTCTTTGCAGTGGAAAAAACCTAAGAAGTTAGCAGCATCTGAAGACATGAAGAAAGCTCCTCAGCTTGAAAATCAAGACGATGACTTTGCTTTTAAGCAGCTTGATAAAGGTTCTTTTGACGATAGGTTTCACACCAACCTAGTAACTAGGAAGCTTAAGAACGGACTATTTCATCATGTTTTCAGCATGAAGAACAGTCCCGATAACGTAATCCATTCCATAAGCTCAGGAAATCCCGAATACCCACACTCCGTTATTGTTGGGGTAAAAGCAAATCCTGAAAAAGACGGCACTGACGCCAATTTTGTTGCTAGATATACTGCTACTCATCCAGACCACCAAGGCAAGGGAATGGCTACTGGACTTAAAAAGCTAGCTTTAAAGCACCACGGATCAATACAATCTGACGGGATAGTATCCGATGGCGAGCACGCTAGTTGGCAAAAGTTAGGAAGGGTTTCTGGAATTGATTTAAAACCTGGAAAAACACAGTATGATTTAGCGGACGAAGACGGAGATCCAGACGAAGGGGTCCAAGAACATCACGAATATGACGCAGTATACTTTCCTCACGTTGCAACATATAAGAAGCCTAAAAAACTCGCCGCAAGCAAACTTGCCAAAGGCGCTCGTGGAGACTGGAAGAAAGAAGGGTATACTCTGCATATAAAAACATGGAACGATCAAATACCTAAAGATAAGATACATTTGTTTAATCCTAAAGAACATGATTTTAGTGTGGTAGCAAAGGACAGTACGGGTAAAGTTGTCGGCTATTCAAATCTTTATCACGAAGGAAGTCGTCTTTATCCTGCGGAAATTAGCGTAGATAAAAAACATCAAAGAAAAGGATTGGCTTCCGCGATGTATGATCACGCTTATCAAAATTCAAACAAACATGTTTATCCGAGCACTATGTCTTCAGATGCTCCAGAAATAAGCCAGGACGCGGAAAAATTTTGGGATAATAGATTGGGAAGAAATAATGAGTAGTCGTTACGCTGTCATCCTAGTAAAGAATCCCGAAAACCCTAGCGAGTACTTATTTGGTACCCGCAGGGACAACGGCAAAGTTAATTTTCCCGCTGGCGGTATCAACGAGAAAGAAGATCCTAAAGCTGGAGCCGCAAGAGAGCTTCTAGAAGAAACTGGATTTACCGCTAAGAACTTGAAGCTAGCCTCTTGTATTAGAAAGAAGGACAAGGAAGGCAAGCCCATCATTGTCTATACTTACACTTCAGAAATTGAAGGCTCTCCAAATCTTCAAAACGACCCAGACATGGAATTCCAATCACTTTATTGGCAAGATCCTTTTACTGTTAAAAATGAAGATTTGCACGTACCAGAAAGCGAGAATTCTGGATTAAAAACTCTCAAGACTATCATTAAAAGATAATACTAGTTCGCCTTTCCAAAGGCGTTTTTTCGTGAAATGGTGCCTGATAACTACGGTATTATTAGAATAGATAACCACTTCGCCCTTAAGTTTTCCAGCAAACCTATGCCGTTCTTTAAACTCGCCTACTATAGACTTGATTTCAGATTGATCTAGATCTGTCAATTCAGACAGTTTCTTGATGTTTGATTCCTCAGAAAGATAAAAAGCGTCTACGATCATAGTTTATAGTCTACTGTAAATTATAAATAAAAATTGAACTACTCGGTCGCTATACCGATTAGGAGGGTTCAGTCTGTTTTCACGCTGTCGTCAGTATCTAACTACCGCTAGCTGCCTCTGTATCCTAGGTATTTAGACCTTCCTAGGGTAACTGCGCCATCCATTACTATTGGGATTAGTAAATCTATGCGCCTATAGTTCTATATTAGGATACCCAATATTTGGTAAATGTCAAATAAAAAAGGCCCGAACAGTACGCGCCCTGCTCGAGCCTAAATGGAGGACCTATGAAACTTCAATTAGGTTACGATATGTATCGTTTTGTGTCAACTTATTTATACCCGATAGGGTACGAATTATTTAAAAACTATAATTTTCATACCCTATCGGGTACTAAGGCTTGAATTCCATCGAAGGCCGCTCTGTTCTTACTACGGTGTCTAGGTGCGCCCAGGCCGTGTTTTGGCCTATAGTAGACTCTAGAGCTTCCATCATTAGTCCAGACTGGCCCAAAATACCAGCCTTTCCTTTATTGTCTTGAATCTTTCTGATTAAAAGCCCTAGCTTGTTGCTGGCTTTTGGCTGTTGGATGTCCATGGCTTTGCCGATCATGTGAGCGCTTCTCTTAGCAGCTCCGGCTACGTTTGCGTTAACACCAGATGGTCTGAAACCACTTGAGATAGTTACTTTTTCGGTCCAGCCAACTATATTTAGTAGGTTGTTTACTCTCTTGATAAGATCTTCCGCATTTGCTTTCACTTCTTCAGTCAACTCGGCTGACTTAGCTCTTTCAGGATATCGACCAGACGAGGTGATCCAGTCTTGTAGTGTTATAAAAACAGTCGGAGCTACTATTTTTGGCTTAGAAGACTCGGCTTGTTTGGCTACTTTAGACACAGAAGAAAACATCTTAAATAAACTCATGATTAGATTCATCATTGCTGACCTCTTTGTTTTTTATATTCATCGTGTTCTGGAGATATATAAGTTACCTGACCATTTACTAAGCCAAAACCTGGAGCTAGGTAAACTAATACGCAACGGCAGCGCGGATGGAGGCCGCTGATACTGGGTGTGTTTTCGCCTTTTTTATGATAGCCAAACTTGACTTCTGAGAGTTTAAAAACTCTTGGCGTAACTCTATCCGGTAATAGATGAACGCGAATACATTCAGGGCAAGTAGAGCCATCGCGCAAGACTACGAAGAAGCAGTTAGGGTCATCAACCCCCATACTTGCACCGACTTTACCGATTTGCAATGCGCGTCCCATGTTTCGAGACTTAGTAGCTTCTGTGTCGCCGATCATCTGAAAGTGTTTGCGAGCTTTTTCAAGAGATGTCTCGACTTCTTTCTTGATGTTTACAGTAGAGGGAGCTATACCCTTAGACCTACTCTCCATGATGTAAGCTTCTACTTTGTGAGCAAGGTCTGCTTTGGTCTTAGATCTTAGAGCGGATACATATTCTTCTGCTGTAGAAAGGATACTCTTCATCGCCTCTGTTTCATTAGGCATCGGAGTATTAGTTCCTAGAGATTTTATGAAAAGAGATCCCAAGGTATGGTCTGGTTGGGCCGTAAAAGAAATGGTCTTCTTGCCTTTAAGAGACGGGATCTGACCCAACAAGCGCAAAGACATGCGGTCGAAGAGCCCGTCAACGATGTCATATATTCTAGACTTGACTGACGAGCTTATGCCTTTCATGTTACTTCTTTGTCAGTGATTCAGTACCTAGTACGGTAGCGATGTCACGACTGACTTCAGTCGCTTCTTGACTCCATTTATTCAAGATGTCGTCAACGATCTTTGTTTGAATAGCTACTTCCTGCTTACCTGATTCTGGAAGATTTACTTTATAAGAATTAGAGTATACTTTTGGTAGTCCGATTTCTTTAGTCTTTTCAGATAAAGACTTGTGCATTAGGTTATCTTTTAAAGAATTGATAGTCTTCTTAAGATCGTCTACTGAAGGCTCTGACTTGTTAACTAGGGACTCAAGCTCTGCCACTGCCTGACTTACTTCGTCAGGTCCTTGAATCTGAGGAGGCTGTGCTGCTGCTGGACCTTGAGCGGGCATTCCACCTTGAGCTTGCTGAGCTGCTTGCATCTGCATCTGCTGCATCATAGATTCCTGCTGGGCCTTAGTCATTCCAGCTTCAAAACCAGAGCGGTAAGCTACATCGATAGCTTCGATGTATCTAGCTCTTAGGTTTTGATACTTCTTCTTGTAGTCTACGCCATTATTTTCGTTTGATGACATCTTATTCTCCGTCCTCGTCTAGGTAATCTTGCATAAGCATCTTTAAAATGTTTATAGAGTATGGCTTCGTAGCGTAGTAAGCAGCTACAGCCGCAGGGTTGGTCTGCATCAAGATCTGCATGTTTTGAATCCAGAAAGCATCCCTCTTGTACTTAAGTAAGGGATCAGCTAGAGCCGTTGGACTCTGCATGAACTCGCTCATAACGTCAGAAACGTTCAAGTACTTGTCCAGTATGATCTGGTAGCGCTCGTTAAAAGGAACGTCGCCAGCCATTCTTGGCCCAACCTCAGGCTTGTCAACGCTTGTAAGAACTTGGTCGTAAGACATGTGGATAGGCATGTCTTGTTGAAGACGTAAAGACTCCTGATCACGAGACTGCTCGTCTAGACCGGAAAGCTGAACCGTGCAGATCTGCGCAAGTTCTGGATCGATGATGTGAAAAAGCTTCTCGTTAACGAAAGATTGAAAAGCTAGGATAAGAGGGCGCAATCCCGTATCTCTAGAAGCTGTAAGCTTGAACTCGTTAGAGCTTTCTGACATCGTTTGCTGGTTGGTACCTCGAGAAAGGTGACCAAGACCTGGGATTTCGTCAGGGGATATGCTGAAAGTAGCTAGTATGTTTCTTGCTACGGCGTCGTAAAGGAACTGGAACTCTCCGTCTCCTGCTGAAGAAACCATAGGTACCCACTGAACGTTGTCTTGAGTGCCTACTCCGAATATGGGAACTCGGAAAGCATTGCCGACGCTATTGATAGATGCCATGAAGTCCTGCTTTATGGAATTCATCGTGGCCTGGTCCATCTCTTCTGACTGGATAACCAACATACCTTTAGCAGCTCTTCCGTTCTGGAAGTATAGCTTGTTGTAAGCGTCGATAGAAAGATGTGTAGTTATTGAGCTGATACACGTATCGATAGGAGTGATCGGGTATCCGTTATGGTCGATGTCGTTAGATGGGTAAAGGTTATGGACTATAAGCTCGTCGGCTGTAAAGGCTTGCTTAGGAGATCCGTCAACTACCTGAACGTATGCGTAGTTGTCCTTCTCGAAGTAGTCTCCGCGAATCTTCTTGTTTGTTATCTGCTCTAGTAACCTGATACCGGACTGACGTAGAGATCCAGCTGACTCGCCGTTTCTAACGGTCTTCATTATAGTTCCAGCGTCTACTGGTCGGAATCTGTGAAACTTCTTAGCTCTGTCTGAGATTACTTCACTGTCGCCGTTGTCGCCGTTTTCATAAATGACCTCAGTAGCGAATCTCCCTAAAGAAATACCGTCGTAGGTTTGTAGAAACAAGAACTCAGATAATGACATCTTCTCGTTTTCTTTCAATCCCTCTGTGTGACCGCAAGAAACTAAGATTTTTTTAAACTTCTCTATGCGTTCCTTGATCTTGATCATCTGGTTTGGTTTTATGTGCGGTTCAAATTCAGGCTTGATCTCAACATCGATACCGATATCGAAACGATCTTTTTTAATGTGTCCAAACATCGACAAGGTATTACCGCGAGCGCGTAAGATAGAAGCCACTAAGTGGTTCTGTACTCGGATCATCTTAATGATCTTGTCGTCTAATAATCTACGCTTTGTCTTGAATACTCCAGCGTAGTTGTCTGTTTGGCTAGGATCTTCTGTAAAGGCTATTCGGGGGACGTTGCTTTTCTTGGCAGTTCCCATGGCGTTCTTGATCGCGAAGCTAAGAGGCCCTTCTTTTTCGTTCTTTATAAGGTTATTAGCCTCAAGTGTTGCGGCGTCGATCTCAGCAGAGGCAAATACAATGTTTTGTTTTTTAGTATCCGACATTATTCAATACTCGCAAAATATAGTGTTGCCATCTCTGTTCCGGTATTGGTTATGGCCATAGACCAAATAGTCGATCGCTTTAAGAATACCCCAGGTAGTGAATTAGTAGCTTCGATAAAAGGCTCTAGGTTCGATTCCTGAATGCCGTTTACTTCTACGCTCACCTTCTTGTCCGTTTCTAGATATACTAATTTCTTAGCAAACGCATAGATGGTGATTGATGGATTTGTTAAACCAGTCTCTGGAGGAAGAGTATCGGAAGAGTAGATCTCTACGAGATTGTCTTGAACTCCAGTAACCTCGAAAGTGCGCTGACTAATAGTATTGAAACCAGATCCAAGGCGAATTTTATCGCCAATCTGTACGCCGGAGGCTGAGTATACTCTCACCTGATCCGCAAACCCCGCTCCTAATAAAACCGACTCGGCTGTGGCGTTTGAGTTTTCGACAGTAATGCTGTTAGATGTTTTTGCAAGAACCTTGAAACGTCCCTGGTTTCCTACCGAGAACTGGCTTCCTACTAATACTTCGTCGCCTACTTGAGTAGAGCTGAAGTTAAAAGACGTACCGCCGATACTCGTGATAGTGGCTAGATTTCCAGCTACTGTTAGCCCTACCTGGGTAGTGGCATCAGAAGATATGGCTCTCAATGTTCTGAAAGAGGGGCTGGTTCCTGCCGTGTTTCTAATAACGTAGGTATTGGTCGTATTTGTTTTTAAAGAAATACTAAAAACGCTAGTTAAATCAGATGTTAAGGTGCGTTGTCCGGCAAATAATTGACGAGTTTCGCCAGGAGCCAGGCAGAATTCTACGCTTTGTGGCTTGCTAGCCGAGATACCTTGGCCTTGGCGTGTCCATTTAAAAAATGACAAGTCTGGGTTATTGGTAGGAGCTAAGTCCTTGAAAGCATTAAGATAAATTAAAAAATTAAATTTCACCGAACATCTCCTGAAAGTCTTGTCAAGTCGATTTTATACAGCCTAAAGATTGTCGCGATCACGTACTTCCCCAGAATATCTTCTTCTTAGTTATCTTATCACCGCCCTGCTTAATTTCGGTGTCGGTAGCCCTATTTGCGATCTCTTGCTTCATGAGTTCCGTATTTACAGTATTGGCTACCTGATGGGTGTCTGGCGACAAAGCCGCCGCTACTCTAACTGCGTGCCCAGGCTCTTCCTGGGTAGCTATGATTGGCTTAAAACCTTGTTTTACAGAAAACAAATTCTGAGCTATGTACCTTAAGGCATCGCAAATATCAGACCACTCTTCTCCATCATCGGGGTCCTTTGTAGGTTTTGCTAAAGCGTCTAGTATGAAGTGATGTCTTTTTAAGCCAAGAATCATTGTCTGATTTAATGAAGGATTTTGAGGATCTTTAAGGACCTTTAATCTTCTAATACCAAAAGAATCAACGATTCGACCGCGAACACACTCGATTCCACCAGTAACGTCTTTTTTAAACTCCGTACACTTCATTCCATTTTTATTAAAAGCTTTAATAAATATTGGCTGATTAGTATCTGCGAACCATTTTTTAGGAGCCATACGATCTCTGATAGTTTTACCCAATTCTAAGATCTCGTCAAATTCCATTCCAGTAATTGCATAGGTCTCTAATATCCACCAGTCTCCGTTAGGTAACAACGCAGTTACTACAAATGCTTGAGCCGCTGTGCTTCCCCAGTCTACGCCTACGTATATTGGAATTTCTAAAGATTTTATCAATCGGATTAAATCTGCGTAGGTAGCGCTTCCAGCTGCGGAGTTGTCGCCAGTTAGCTGCATATATGCATCTGAGATATTTATAGTATTCTCAAGTTCAATAAATCTAGGATATACGAGACCCGATAAACTGGGCTTTTTACAATTATGAACGGCGACTCCGTTTACTATATAGCTATGATCACCTTCTACTTCTATATTAAAAACATCGCCATCGTATTCTATTTCTTCTATTAGCGTTTTATCATATCGGTATAAATTGTACCCATCAGTTAATTTAAATTTTGTGCGTTTTTGTTTTCCTACAAAATTAGTATTTTGATACCACACTCTATAGGGCTGCTTACCTGAGTACTTTGCCGTCTTAGAAATTCTTGGACATAATCCGAGTCTTGACGCTATTAAAAAAAACTGAGAAGCAAGGCTGTAGCTAGTAGTTGTTAGTTCTTTATTTGAAGAAAATCTTTTAGTACCATCCCCTGCGTCAAAACCTTCTAAAATTCCTTTTAAAAAATCCAAATTAGCACTCATGAGATCTGGGTGTAATCTTTTTTTATCGCTATATTCTCCACATAGGGATAAAAAAAGCTCAGCTAAGGTATTATTGTAGATATGGACGACATATCCATTCCCTATTTTTGTTTTAAAGGTAGAAGCGTTTAAACCAATTTTACTAGCAAAATTAAAAACTCTTAAATGGTATTCTTTTTCTCTTACATCTGAACAAAAAGTTATTCCCATCAATCTTTTTCCATTTTTATATGTTTTTTTTGATAAAAAACCTTCTGCCAAATAGTATCCTACTATCCATCCAAAATCATAGTCTAATTCGTATTTTTCAGGAACGGACATACCTACGGTTCTTTTTGTTTTTATACGACCCTTTTCAAGAGTTAATGATTTATCAACAAAATCTTGATATCTAATTTCTGTATTCTTTATTGGCTCATAAGATATTGGCGTCGAAAAATAATTACCTTTTGTTTTTAACACTCCGTCCCGTACAAATACAAAAGGTTGTATATCTTTAATTTCTGAAAATTCTTTTCCATTTATAAAATAAGGATGTTCGGGTGTTACTATTACAGGAGAAAAGCCTGAGTAAGTTGGGTGATTCAGCATAAAACTTTTCCCTGTGTGCCTTCTCTTAAACACCTCTGTTACTTTTTGAATTTTTCCAGTATGAGTAACTATGAAATCTCCTACTTTAACATCTTTTATGCTTTTTGAAATACCGCTTCCCATTAAAATTTGAGTTTCTTCACCAAAACACAGAAGCTGAGCCGAAGCCATATCTGGAGACATTGATCTAAACATGTTTATAGTGTGATCAATTTTCTTCCATAACATGCCCTTGTCATTCGGATTTCTATCGGCAAGTCTAGTTTTACATTGAGATACTAGTTTACAGCTTTTGCAGCCAGGATAAACCGCCAACTTCTCGTATTGTTTTTTCTCTGGTTCTAAAAATTTATCATACTCATCTTGCTCAACAGCTCTTAGTGGGGGCTCTGGATGAATATACATAGTTTCTGTTTTTGTATCTGTTAATCTTCTAGAAACATCGCAGTATTCTGTTACATCTAAAATATCCCACTTAAGAATCTTTAGCCCTAGGGCATCTGATTTCTCAATAATCGAGTTCATATTTCCCCACGCAAATTTCCTTGTAGAGAAATAAACCTTAAGAGGAAATTGATTGCCGATTAAAGAAGCGACGGCCTGTACTTCGTCTAGTACTCTAGGATCTCTAACTAGATCGACTTCATCAGTCATTACGATGTTAACGTGGCGACCGTTAACCGAAGACATAGTCGCTACTAAGATGTTAATAAGAGATTTCTTACCACTAGATTCTACGATTTCTAAGTTTCTAGCGTTATTAGATTCGATACTCTTGCCGTGATGTTTTAGATATTTTTCTAATTTTTGAATAAAGCTTTGAATATTATTAAGAGCAATTTTAGACTGAGGTTCGATTGATGCAAGCCAGCAAATAGTAGCATCACAGAAAACCATTAGAGCTGTGGCAAGCATTGTAGCTCCTAGAGTTTTCATCGAATCACGACTCGAAAGCCAAATAAATCCAGGGGTTTGGCTACCATTGTTAGAAATATAATTATTAAAAGATTCCCAAACTGCCTCCATTGGAGAGGTATTAGATCCTTCTCCTTCAAGATGCGAATCCGGCAAATCAAGATCTAGATAAATCTTAAACCAGTCTTTTAATTCGTCCTGAGTTGTTGGTCGATATAGAAATAAATCTAGCTTGATCTTTTCTTGATCTTCTATAGACATTTCTGAATTTTTACCAACTTTCTTTATATCCGACATTAAATTCTCTCGTTGCCTTCATTCGCATATGCGTGAGGGTTCTCTACCATTCGACGGAACTCCGCGTCTGCCTGGCTTTCTTGTCGCTCAAATTCGTGGTCTCGCGGCTCCGCTACTATGCCGCCTAGGGTTCCCATTACTGTAGCAATCGAAGCAGCATTCTTAATAGCTTCTTCTACGGCTGGCAAGCAGTCATAAACGCCTAGCTCTTCGGCTGTTCCGTATGTCTGATTCTCGACATCGTATATCATTCCGGGATTGCTGATTAGGTTTGTAACGATTTCTTTTGCCGAGTCTTCTGTGTGTCCGGCGTTATTTAAGATTCGACGGATGGGCTCTAATAAAGAAGGCATTAAAACCATTTTTACATGAGTGGGAATATCAGTTCGTTTTTCAACTTCTAAGAATAAATCTAAAAGAGTGCGACATCCGCCTGGCAGTGCGCCCTTAGAGATCGCCGCTCTTACTGCGCATACCGCATCCTCACAACGATCGTGAGCTTCTTTTAGCTCTCCGTTACTTCCACCAAAAATAGTGAGCTTAACAATTCCAGAAGTTAACTTGCCGATCCTGTCGTTTAGCCAGTTAAGCTCGGCTCGACTTTCCGGATTGTTTTTTTGAGTAGTCAGCTCTTCAGCTCTGAATTCGATATTGATGGGATTCGGATCTCCTACGATAGTACAGCGAAAACGATAGCATTCAAAATTCTGCATACCTTCGCCTAGGTCTTCGGCGGTAAGCTTGTTGATCTGATCTTTCATTCCGAAAACTCTACTGCCAGTAAAAGCGGCCAAGTCGTGGAGAAAGTGTGTCTGGGCGTTCTGAAACATGTCTTTGGGGGTAACCATAGGAACTACGTTGATAGTAGCTGGGTCTGCAAAGTTAAAAGCTAAAGCAGTCAATACTGACTCGCTGTATCCGTGGGCAAAAATCACTAGATTCTTCCAGTCGACGTCTCCGTTAGCGTATCTGGTCCCGATTTCTTCGAAAGCTTTGTTGATAGTAAGAAGGTCTGAGATGTGGCCATCGAAGAGTAGGAACTTGGGTTTCTCTAAAGTAATGCGCTGGTTTCCTGGGTCGTTTACAAACGCCTGATTAAACTTTCCAGCACTCTCTTCGTATCCGATAGGAATCGGAAACCCCTCAATAAGACTTACATCGTATCCGTATGGCCCACTTACTTCCTTGATTGTTACGTGAGAGTTTTCCCCATAGCCCAAAAGCTCGAAGGCTTTCATAACTGCTTCGGCCATGTCGTCGTCTCCGTTAGCGCTGATTCTAGCTACTTTTTTAAGTAGGCCTAGATTCTCGTTCTCTAGAGAGATCTTAATAGCTTTTTCTCGAATAAGAGGAACTAGCTTATTTCTGACTGTAGACGCCATGTCCCGAGCCAGCTTTTGTGGACTGAAGCTGGGGTTATTGTTTGAATACTCGTATAAATTAGTGATCATAGCAGCAGAAAGAATCGTTGCGGTTGTAGTTCCGTCTCCAGCTTCCGTAGCTGTTCTTTTTGCGGCATCACGAGCCTGCTCGATAATAACGTGCTCAAAAGAATTGTTAGCACCAAGGCTATTAAAAACGGTTACTCCGTCTTTAGTGTTCTTGTTGGGAATGCCGGGAATATCGCTCTCGATCAAGACATTACGACCAGCAGGACCCATAGTAGAGCCTACGATTTCGCTTATTTTCGACATCATGGTAAGGACCACTTGTTGAATTTTTTTCTGATCAGAAATAAATACTTTTGCTGCCGTTTTAGCTTTTTTGCTCACTAATTCCTCCGTTGACTTTATGTATCATTATGATATCATAGACATATGGAGATTAGATGGTCAAGGTAAAAATTATATCCCCCACTGTAGCCTACTTGGATTTTGGCCCTGGAGACTTTGAAAAGATTCAATCTCTAATCAAATATAAGAACACCTCAAATGATTTTGCCTACAGAAAGCACGTAAAAAACAAATACTGGAAAGCCTCGAATCCAGAAGCCTGGCAGACAAGAGGGGACGAACTTAAAAGCAAGATAAATCTTTCGTTGTTATTCGAGGAAGATGGCAGGACCTGTATTCGACCAGGATATCTTCCGTATCTTGAAAATGTTGTGGAATTACAAATAGATAATCAGATAGTCTATCCTGAGCCCAAGCTGTATCCTTGGTATAAAAAGCTAGAAGTCACTCCCTACGACTACCAGAAACTATCGGTAGAGAACCTCATAAAGGAAAAACACGGCAACGTAAGCCTGTGCACTGGCTCTGGTAAGAGCTTGATATTATTAATGATTGCCCAAAAATTGGGACTTAAAACCGTAATAACTACGCCCTCTATATCTATCTTTAATGAGCTTTTAGAAAAATTCGAACACCACTTCGGCAAGTCTGCCGTAGGGGCGTTGGGCGGAGGCAAGAAGAGACTTGGTAAAAAATTCACAGTCTGTGTCGCAGATTCTGTAGAGAACTTAAAACCAGGGACCAAGGAATACGAAGACATATATAGCTCACAAGTTCTTCTTACTGACGAGAGCCACACCTTTGGATCCGAAACTCTAAACAAGATGTGCCATGGCGTATTGAGAAACATTCCCTACAGGTTCTTTGTTTCCGGTACTCAGACTCGAGGTGACGGTACTGAAAAACTCCTCCACTCAATCATCGGTAGAACCGTAGCAGAGCTTACAACAAAAGATGCCATCGAAGGTGGGTATGTTTGCGATCACGAGTTTAGAATAGTAAAAATGCTCTCCTCAAATCCCGGATTTAATTCTGCTGACGCACTCGCAATGAAGAGAAGTCACTTTTTAAAGAACTCAAACATCGCCCAATTCATAGCCAAACTTTCGGAAAGTACGTATCAGGCTAGGGGCCATCAAACGCTAGTTCTCGTAGATGAGCTGTCACAGATATCTTTACTTCTTCCAATGCTAAGAGTTCCGGCTTCCATAGCTACGAGCACTACTGACGTAGCGTCTATAATTGCACTGATGTTTGATGCCGATAAGGACAAAGTCAAAGCAAAGATAAAGTCTGATCCAGAAAAATACCCTCAATACTTCATAGATAATATGACCCCAGAGCAGCGCCAAACGTTTGAGGCTATAAAAAACAGCGATCCCCAGCAGGCAGTAGAAGACTTTAATAACGGAAAGACCAGAGTGCTAATAGGTACGTCGTGCATAGCCACTGGAACAAACATCTTCCCGACTCACAATACAGTAAACTGGTCTGGCGGAACTTCTGAGATAAAAACCAAGCAGGGAGCTGTAGGGCGATCGGTAAGAAAGCTTGAAAACAGCAAATACGTAGACCTTCATGCCCCAAAGCCAAAGTCTATAATATGGGACTTCGACATCGTGGAAGTCGAGCCGATGGAAAGACATTTAGCTCAGCGGATATCCTTCTATGAGGAGTCCGGAGTGCCAATCATAAGACTATAATATACCTCAATAAAGCCGTGATATAGTATTGTTATGGCGAGCAAATACCAACCAGATAACGACCTGCGAGGAATGGCAGTAACCATTACCGCAGCCATCGACAAAAACAAAGACGGAACCGATCAAAAGGTTCAAGTCGAACGCCTAATGCTATTGGAAGAACGCTTTAGAAAAAGCCTGATACCTTTTAGGCAGTCTAGAGAGATGTATCGTAAATTCATATTACTAGTAGCAGTTAAGAATAAAAACATATTGTCAGCAAGGCCTTTCTTTAGAGAAAAATCTAAAAAATTCAGCACTGAAATTACGCCAGCTATAAAAAACGGTAACGTAAAAGCTCTTCAGAGCTTCCATCTTAACTACAATCTCGCTAAGTTTATTCGGACTAACTGGTTAGGGGACTTTCCTCAAAAGTCTGAAAAGATATACAACCAGCTAGTAGAGGCTCGAAGAATATTGATCGAGAATAATATGCCTTTGGCAATAAACAGAGCAAAGCTCTTTTATAGAAAAGTACCACAAAGCCACATCACGCTCATGGATATGATCGGGATTGCAGGCATGGGACTAATTTCGGGAGTTGATAAGTGGGTTGGAAGCTATACTACGGTTTTCAACGGAGTAGCTATAGGTAGAATGGTAGGAAATCTAATAGATCAGTATTCTGAGACCACCCTACATTTTTACCCCTCGGATAGAAGCTTACTTTATCGAGCAAATTCAATAAGATACAGACAAGACATACAAGATTTGACAGAGCTTGCTGACGCCATAAACAAGTCATACGAAGAGGATAGGCAAAAAGGAATAAAAGTCCCTGTTAAGACCAAGGTAACAGCCGACCAGCTTGCCGATTTATTAAACGCCTCCTCGCCTCTAAGTACAGAGATATCCTTCGGGTCGGATTCGGAAAGCGACGCCTCTTCTGAGGTTCCTAAAAATATGCTTGATTATAGGGTCGATGATGATGTAGAATCTCAAGAAGAGACAACTATCAAAAATGATTTGATTTTAAAAATGTCAGCTGCTGCTAGAGAACTTCCGCTAATACAGCAGAAAATACTTAGACTTAAAGGAATAAAAATATGATTTCATTGAACAATTTGTTGATTTTAAAACCATACGTTCAAGGTCAAGGTCTAAAAAAAGAAATCAAAAACGGTTTTGCCATGATACAGCAGAAAACATCCCTAGAGGGCCTGGAAGTATTGGTCGACGCAAAGGTCGATGGTACAGTAATTCCAGCCGGATCTATAGCGTACATTCCTGAAGACATGCTGTCTACAAAAGAATGGGCTAAGCAGGTTCGCAAGGCTGCGGCATTAGAGCAGGAATTCATAATAGTCGAAAGCAGATACGTTACCTTTATTGACACGAAAGAAAAGTAATGAAAATAATGTTAATGGGAGACCCCCACGCACAAATATCTAATCTTACAGAGATGAATAAGCTCGTAGATTTCACTATAGAAAAATGCGCAGAAGCTCAAGTAGATGCACTAGTTGTATCAGGCGATCTATTTCATACGCATTCCGTAATTAGAATGGAGGTCCAAAACTTCTGGATTTCCGCTATTGATAAAATGAGTAAGTCCCCTATTAAAAAAATCTACTTGTTGGTTGGTAACCACGACCAAATCGGGGACAAGCAGAGAGAATCTCAGATGTCCGCTTTGGATATCTTTTCAAACTTTGCAAAAAACGTTATAGTAATAAAAGACAAGCTCGTCGACGGCGAACTTGGTTTTATAGCCTACACGTCAGACAACAATAAATTTCTAGCCGACGCAAAGGCTTTGTTCGAACATGGAGCTAAACGACTATTCTGCCATCAGACATTTGACGGCTCCAAGTTCGATAATGGATTCTACGCACCGCACGGCATAGATCCACAAAGTCTATCGGTGTTTACCGAAGTAGTATCAGGACACATCCATACTAGTCAGACGGTTGGCGCTAACGTTTTCTACCCAGGTACGCCTAAATGGGACAGTCTTTCTGACGCTAATCAGGATAAGGGGATATGGCTGTCTGAGGCCCCTAACAAATGGGAGATCATCCCTACTGATTCCGTATGTACTAAAATAGTAAAAATCACGGTACTTGAATCTGACGAAGATAAAGAGATATCTATAGACCCTAAACACTCTACGATCGTAGAGCTGGTGGGAAATAGTTCTTGGATCAATAAGAAGTCTAAATCCTTAAGAAATAAATGCAGAGTTGTGGCTAGACCTACCGATGCGATCGATAGGAGATCTTCTGGTAAGGTGTCTGGAAAGATGTCGCTAAATGATTATCTTGATAAAGACTCTACGATATACGATAAAAGTTATAAAGAAAAGATCAGCAAGTACATAGAGGAAATATGTCAGTAGAAGAAACAGGCAAAGTTCTTCAGGACTTGAAAAAAATAGTAATGCTTACTGGGCAGCTCTCAGAAGTGCATGTATCTACCTTAAAAAATTCTCCGTTTATCTTCTTTGACGGCCTTAAAAAACTAGAACTCTCATACGACATAAAAGTAGGCGATACGGCGGGAATGCCAGGAATGGGTTCCAAAGTAGCTTTTGTTCTCCACTTAGACAAGAGTACCCCAAATGATTTTATGGAAAAAAGAGTCAGCGCTTTAAAAAAGACCGTGCATGCCATCCTATGGCCAGAAGTGATGGTTTCCATCACAGACGAGAACGGCAAGGACTTATAGTGTCAAATATCGAAGAAGTTAAGCCGCCTCCATTAGACGCTAGCGAGGCGGAGAAAAAAGAATTAAAAAACTACATAGCCAACGGCTTGCCGGGCATATCTGCGGCTAACGAAAAAGTGGTTAAGCAGGCCTTGGAAATGTATATGTCCGGAGCTACCTATTCTGAGATCTCTAATAGGCTAATGCTTAAAAGAAATCTAATAGTGTACCTTAGCTATAAATTCGACTGGTATCAGGCTAAAATAGAGCTACTGTCCTCTCTGGTTGGCAATATAAAGCAAAAAGCGGAAGTAGCCCATGTTCAGGGCATAAACCTTATAACAGATATGATGGCCGCTTTAGAGCACTACTATCGATCGATAATAAATAACTATTCCATATCCAAAGACCCTAAGATTCTGGAATCCGTAGATATGGACAATTTCAAGCTATACGTTAAATGCTTAGAGCAAATAGAAGCTATAAACAACCCAGAATCAAAGAAAAAAGCCCCTACTTTGGGCCTGAGCCTTCCAAATGGAGGCACTGTGACCAAACTAAGTGATAACAGTATAGAAGTATCTGCTCCTTCTCAGGAAGTCAGTAACCAATTAGGACAGGTTTTGTCAGCGTTGGCATCTTTAAAACGAGCTAAAGAAGAAGTTAAGAAATAGGAGATAAAATGAAAAAAATGTTAAAGAAAAAGATGGCAAAGCTTAAAAAAACGCTGTCTAAAATAAAGAGTTCTGTAAAGAAAGCCATGGCCCGGAAAGCTAAGGCTGTGGTCAGCGTTGTTAAAAAGCTAAAGAAGCCAGCAGCTATTGGCGCCGTAGCGTTCTTAGCTGTGCAGACCTACCCATCGATGGTAGTTCTAGGCGAGAAAGCCATGAGCTTAGTTTCTCAGCATCCTAGTTCTTATACTGTAAAAATCACTAATATGGCCGGAAACAGCGGAGGCACTGGAGTTGTAGTAAAGACTTCTAAGTCCGAATCTGAAATCTTAACTAACGCGCACGTATGTGGCGTAGTAAATAAAAAACCAGGAAAGATCACGACCGTATCTGGCCGACAGCACATGATTACCTCAGTTACTAAGTCCCCAGAGCACGATCTTTGTATCGTTACGGTAGCAGCTGATTTAAAACACAGCGTATCAGTGGCTAGTCAAAAGCCGTCTAACTACTCAGAAGCCACTATTACTGGACACCCGGCCTTAATGCCTAACATCATTACCAAGGGTCACTTCGGTGATCACACTATCATCACGATCATGATCGGTGTTAAAAAATGTACAGATGCCGATATGAGAGATCCTAAAAACGGAATGTTTTGCGCGTTCTTTGGGTCGATGCCCATTTTAAAAGAATACGAGTCTCAAGTAGTTTCTGCTACTATTATGGGAGGGTCTTCTGGCTCGGCTGTTTTAGATAGCAACGGAAACCTAGCTGGCCTGGTTTTTGCTGGCAATCAAGGTCTTAGCTACGCCTACATCGTACCTTACGAAGCAGTAGTAAATTTCTTAAGTAGAGACTTTGCAGCAGAAAGAGCTGCGAACGGACGATCTACTCCTTGGGAAGGCTCTGACAGCGAAGAATCTCAGGATGAAGAATCTATAGAAGAGTCTCATACTATTGAACTTTTCTCTAAGAAGTGCTCCATTCCAAACAAACCTTCTAAGATCGAAGAGTTCTGCACAAAACTCCTAAAGTACTAATATGCCCCTTATTAGATACGTATGTTCAAATAAAGAATGTCTAGAAACTTTCAAAGCCTTCGTAAAGAAGGCTTCTGACGTTAAGGATATAGAAATCTGCAAAAAATGCTCTGCTCAAGCAAAAAGAAGCTTGTCTGCTCCGAATACTTCGTCTAAGATAAGTATTGATAACGGAAACCAGGCAAGGGCAGTAGAAGTAGATCCCAACATCGAGGAGCTACGAAAAGACTGGACCAAGCCCCCAAACCGGGGAGACTAATTGTTAAGGCTTAAAAATATATCAATATCTAACGTTGGCAGATTTGTCGGCAACAATATCATTTCTTTTGAAAATCGACAGTCTCCTATGCAGATTGACGCCAAAAATCTAAATACCGGAGGGTCTTCTGGGTCCGGTAAAAGTACCATCTTTAACTCTTTGGAATACCTATTGGGCACCAACTCCCTTCCCTCAACTGTTCTGCAGTCTAGGCTTACCAAAGAACCTATGCTTGTCTCGGCTGATTTTGACATGGACGGCAAAAACCTTACTATAACAAGGGGGAAGGCTGCTGGCTTATCAATATCTTTAGACGGAGTCGTTCTAGTATCTGGAAATAATAAAGCAGCTGAAGAGAAACTCGATGAGATATTGGGCATACCTAGAGATCTCTTGAGAAAAATGATACACAAAAGACAAAAAGAGGGCGGCTTTTTTCTAGGGCTTACCCCTAAAGAGTGTCACGAGTTCCTCATTCAATCACTAGACCTAAACGTGTGGTCAAAGAGATTGGAAAAAATAGAGATGGACAAATCTATCTATACGAAAAAGGCAGAACAGCTCAAAATCTTGATTTCTGGAGCCAAAGATAGTCTTGGTCTTTTTGAGAATTCGCTATCCTCCATGACAGCTCCTTTCTTAAACTACAACCCGTCAGTAGTGGAAGTATTGGAGAACTCTCTAAAGTTAGCAAAAGCTAACAGAGATATAAAGGTCGCAGAATTAAAACAAGAGATGTCAAAGATAGTCTATCCTCAGGCACCGGAAAGTGTAGACATGTCGTCGCTTTCTCCTATGAGGCAGGAAATAGTAGGCCTGAAAGCTCAGGAAGCTTTAGAGAGAAAGAAAAACATCGACGATATGATGTCTAAGAAAGACGCCATAGCCTCTATTCAAAAAGACATCGACAAGACTAAAAACTCAATCGATAAAGAAAACTCTATATCCTTGAGTCTATCATCCATAAAAGAAAAAATCCTCTCCATTAAGAATGCGAAGTGCCCAACCTGCGAGCAGCACTGGTCTAAGGGACAGTCCGAACTAGACAGGCTAATACAGGAAGCTAAGAACTTAAAATCTCAATTAGAGGGTATCGATGCTTTGAAAAAAGACGTATTACCCAAGTTAGAAATGGACTTAGAGTCTGCTAAGAAATCCTTATCTGTAGCTAGCCAGAATACGGCTGTTTCAGAATTCTCAAATATGATATCCTCGCTAGAATTAAGTCTAAGAAAAAAAGAAGAAGACCTTAACGCAGAACAAAAAAACAGATTAGAAGCATATAATAGAGCCCTTGAATCTGTAAGAAATCAGGAAAAGGCAATATCTGAAAAGTTTGAAACAGAAATAAGAGCCATGGAGTACGACATATCCGAGAAGAGCAACACCCTAATACGAACGACCGCAGAGGTAAGGTCCTTCTCAGAATCGCTAGCGGCGTACAACAAGAACATAGAGTCTTTAAAAAACAACCTTACTGCAAAAAACGCAGAACTTACCGAGTATTTGATTCAGCAATCATCTGTAAAGGATAAGCTGATAGTCGTTGAAAATTCCCACAAGGTATTGAAGGGGTATATAAATTCTATGTTCCATGACTCTCTGGCGTCTATCGCCCATAAAGCAACGGAGATTCTCTCTAGGATTCCGAACATGGCTACTGCTAGTATATACTTCGAAGGCTTTAAAGAAACAAAATCCGGTACGATAAAAGAAGAGGTTACGGCCATTCTTTCTATGGACGGAGAGATAGATATTCCAGTCAAGTCCATGTCTGGTGGAGAAAGAACCGCTATCGACCTAGCAGTTGATCTGGCAGTCATTGATATGATAGAAGAGCGTGTCGGTAAGGGACTGGATATATTTGTCTTAGATGAGCCGTTTGACGGATTAGATTCGGTTTGTAGAGAGCAGTGCCTGGAGATCTTAAAGACCCACGTTACTGGCAAGAAGATAGTGCTTGTTGACCACTCTAACGAGACGAAAGAAATGGTTTCAGATAGAATTGTAGTAATAAGAGATGGACAATCAAGTACTGTACATGATACGGTTATTAAAGAGGTATAGATGTCACAAACTGATAGCTTTATTGATGAGATTAAACAGTTTATTTCTAGCGTAGATTCCTTAGACAAGGACGATATGCTCAAGATACTTACGGCTATATACGAAAAACATGTCGCCATGTCTACTAGTGCCCTAGCTATCGAATATAAGGATTTCCATAACATCGTATCAGATGCCAAAGGATTGTTTTCTACTATCTCATTTCCTATCAAGATAGGCGATCAGCAGCTATATCCGTCAGAAAACGCTAACTACTGTCTGATGTCTTCAGTTATCAGTTTTTTAATTAAAAAAGAAGCATTGAAAAAACGCCCATTGTTCAAGAAAGGAACTTAATATGGCAAAAGGTAAAACGTTACGAGAAAAAGTAGAGTCTCAATTTGGCGACTGGACTTCAACCGTTCAAGGTCTTAGTATTCAAGAGCTGGATGCTCAGATTCTTCGATATACGAAATATCGAGAAGAGATCAAAGAATCAAAAACTAAGGACGAGCAGCTCTTAAAAACCCAAGAACTCTTAAAAGAATTAAGCGCTCCTTACAAAGACGCTGTTAAGGCTACTGAGTTAAAAACCCAGTACTTGATCATGCTCTTGGGCGAAAAGGGCGGAGACACCTCAGGAACCGCAAAATAATGGAAAGAATACAAAAGATTCTTAGTCTAGATATGTCCTCTAAGACCGGATGGTCTATAGGAACTATTTCTAAAAATAGTGCAGGAGACATGTCTTACGACCTAGAATCTTTTGGACTCTTACAGAAAACAGAGAAACCCGATAAGAAGTATCCTAGCGACTACATCTCTTGGGCCGTAAACACAGCTAGGCCTATTATAAACATGATAGAGACCCATAAGCCTGACGTTCTAGTTATAGAAGAGACGGCAAAGGGGTCTAAAAACAACTTCAGTCAAAAGCTTCTAGAATTCATACATTACATAATGGCAGAATATATCTCCTTAAATAATATAGAGGCGAGATATTTTATGACCGGAGAATGGAGAGTCCTGGTTGGCGCCAAGATGAGTAGTGCCGAATCAAAGAGAAATCAGAAAAGAAGCAAGATAAAAAAAGCTACCGGAGCAATAAGAATAAAAGACGAAAACGGTAAGGTTTTAGGTAAGATAACTAAGAAGCACGTAAACATACGTAGAGCAAACGAGCTTTTTGGCCTAAGTCTTATAAAGAAAGACGAAGATATAGCCGACGCTATTCTTCTGGGCTACGCCTATTTTATTACACTAAATAAAAATAAAACGCTTGATTCTGATACAAAAGCATAATAAGATTAAGTCCTACAGGAGACTACATGTCAAAAAATAACTTTTTTAACGATGACGAAGTCATGTCCGAACAAGAAGCGGATTCTATCATCGAAAATTCTAACTCCTCTGAGGAGTACGGCGAAGACGACGAATCGTATCTAGAAGTCTTAAAAAACGCAAACCTGCGCCTGGAACAGGGAAAGCTTTATCAGATGCTTATGAAGCATAATCTATTTGAAAACGTAGACGCAGATCCTAAGGCTGTGGAAAACGTCCAAAGAGAGCTTCGGGTCTTCATTAGAGAGCGCCTTGAAGTAATGGTAGGCCTTCGTCAAGACCCAAGACTAAAGAAAAAAGAAATTCCCCAAGAATCGCAGGTTTTCTCAAACGAAGAGCTTAGCCTATTAAAAGAATTTGCAGGAAGAGCTATCAGTAAGACTCAAGATCCTCGACCTAGTCCAGTTTCAAATAATCGTCCGACACCTAACGCAGTAACTCCCGTTAGCTCTCCTGTGCGCAGACAGCAGCCAGCTCCTAAGCCTGTCTCTAAAGCCCCACAAGAAGGCCCAGGGCTTCAAAAGCCGATCAAGGAGATGACGCCAGACGAACTCATGGCCTACAATAAAGGCGTGTCCGAAAGACAGGCTAAGAGCAAAGCTGCCGTTCCTTTAAATAAGTTAAAGATGCCCGATGGTCAGCAAGTAATGACCATGTACGCTCAGCGCGTAAATACTGACGAAAGTCAAAATCTAGTAGCCGCTATCATGAACAAGATGGGAAGACCCCTAGGCGTCATGGAAACGGTTTCTGGCCCAGATGAAGATTCGAACGATTCAAGAATTTAAACAAACCAAGGAGAATAGAATGAATAATAAACAACCTACAAAAACAGCAGCGCAGCGCCTCGACGGATTAGAGGCAGCTATGTCTACACTAGACAACGCAGTTTTTAACATGAGCCGTCAGCTTCAGACAATGAATGAGGCCGTAACTATGCTAGCCGATAAATTGGCAGCAATCACTTCGCTACTTTCTAGCGGACAGCAAGTAAGCAATGAAACTATCGACGCTGCTCACAGCGCTTTAAAAATTGCCGAGATGAAGGGCAAAGTAGACGCTCTCTTGCAAGAAGGCAGTGTTACAAAAGCAGAAGAAATTACAGAAAATTCTTTTATCGTAGTTCGCGAGCTTGACCTAAGTTCGGGCTCTGCGGAGGTTTTAAATCCACGACTTCAGTTCGTAGCTCGAGCAGTCGGTTCGGAAAATCTTTCTAAGCTTTTAGGAAAGAAAGCTGGAGATCAGGTAGCATTTACTGAAAATGTTAACTCAGTGGTAGAGATCGAAGAGATTTATGAGATTACAGTACAGACTCCTGCTCCTACTAATACCGAGTCTAACGAAGTAACTGCTCAACAATAAGGAATTATAATGAGTTCTGCTAAAGAAAAAATAGCTAAGAAATACGCGAAGCTTGCAAAAAAGCTAGTTTCGCATCCCTCTAGAAGTGATCTTATTAAGATCGGTGTGTCCAGAGATATGGTTCGTAGTCATTTTGGAAACATGGAAGAACTCAATTCTTTTGCCAAAAGTCAGCATCCTGAGGACTTCGAAAAGATTATTGACACTAGTCTATATTCTGACGAGGTCTTCTCAGATCTTGAGAAAAAAGCTAGAAGACATAAAAAATTCGTAGTTACAACAGCTGTAGCTGGAGCACCAGTACATAAAGGCTTTCTTGCAAGCTTAAAGACGTATTGCCGATTGAATAAGGCGATGCTATTAGTGATTCCCGCCGACTATGCGTTGTCAGACATCGATCCAAGCCTAGTGGCAGATCCTGAGGTCAACATTGTTTTCAAATCACTAAAGTTAAACTCAAACGTATACGTAGACCCTATTAAGATCGACCCTAAGCAAGTAGACCCAGCGGCTGGCCTAGATGCTCTAGGTCGTCGAGACGGCACTGCTATTATCGGCAGTCCAAAACAGCGACGAGTTCCTATTGCTAATTCCAATAAAAAAATGGCACGAATCATCCAGTCTACTGGGGCCATTACTAAAGCAAGATACGTCCCTCGCGACGGAATGCCGAAGCGCCGCGACATCCTAGCAGAAGCCCACCACGTAATGGGCGCCGTAGTGGTTACTATGGTAGATTCTTCTTTTTATCATTTTAGAGTAGTTCAGATGTCTAAAGATGGATCTTTTAATGATCTTTTTGAAAACTACGACCAAGAGGGTAAGAAATTCGTGGGCTGTGAAGCTATCGTACAGGGAGACTACCACGTAACTGAGACAAATCCCGACGTCGACAAAGCCGTAGATGAGATGTGTGCTATCGGCAAACCTAAATACCGAGTATTTCACGATTTCTTCTCAGGGCAGGCCATCAACCATCATGAGATGGACAACAAAGTAGCCAGAGCTATCCAGGCTTCTAAAAACATGATCGACCTAGAAGACGAGCTAAGACAAAACGTAGCTGCGATCTTAAGTAAGCTTAAGAAAAACACCGCACAAAAACTTGTATTTTCTAAATCCAATCACGATGAATTCCTAGATCGATATCTATCAAAAGGATGGTTTGATGATGCAAACCGCATAATCTCGACAAAGCTTCAGATTTTAGCTATGGAAGGGAAAGACCCTTTAAAAGCAGGCCTAGAAATGTTAGGGCTTCCGCAAACAGATCGAATCGTATGGCTAGAAAGAGATCAAGACTTTAGAGTGGCTGGTATCGAATTAGGAGCGCACGGAGACATCGGAGCTAACGGCAAGCGAAGTCCCGGTTCTAAAGGCATGTATAAGGCGTATGGCAAGGTCATCTACGGACACTGTCATTACGGAGAGATGTGGCACGACGCATGGTCGGTAGGTACCTCTACGTATTTAAAGCTCTCTTATAATCGTGGGGCAAGTTCTTGGGACAACTCTCAAGCTATTATCTACGCTGATGGGACAAGACAGCTAATTAACGTAATCAACGGCAAATGGCGATAGTAACATGGACAAGCTTTCTGGTAAAAATCTTGAGCTTAGCATCGCAAAGCTTAAAGAAAGTATAGAAGATACCAAAAAGCTAAAGAAACGGCTGGAGCTTAATCTCGCCGATCTAGTCCATTATTCCAAATCAGCTGAGCAGAATTTAAAATATTTAAAAAAAACAAGCATAATAACTGTTATAGGCGAGTATGATAGGGTCGTAAAATCCCATAAGATAGCCAGCGAAGAAATAAGGGAAATAGAAAAAGAAATCGTTAGCCTTTCATCATCTATATCAAGGCTAGAAACGAATCTATACGACCAAATAAAGATTCTGGAAAGAATTAAATCTGTTTCAGAACCTAAAATTCTTCCATTTAGGAGAAAAAATGTCTAGTGAAAAAAACAAGAATTTGGTGAATACGGATCCAGATTTTATTCACAGCCCAAAATACGGAAATTCCTTAAAAGAATTCTTAGAAAGACACGACGAAGGGGTTGAAAATTCTCATATAAGTAAGGTACTATTAATGCCTGAGGCTCAGGTAGAGGCCTTATTTGAAGAAGCTCTGGCGAAATTAAAAGAAAAGATGGGTGTTTTAAATGACTAAATATATAGCTTTTGATTCAGAGACTGGCGGCCTTGACTGTCATAAAAACCCTATTCTAACCGCATATTTTGCGGCCTTAGACAAAGACCTCAATATCCTAGGAGAACTAGATCTCTTAATAAGACCAGACGCGCAATATCCCTTCATTGATCCGGGCGCCATGGAAGTCAATAAGATCGACCTAGAAGCCCACAACCTAGACCCTAGGTCTTTATCGCGCCAGGAAGCCGGAATGGCCCTACAGGCCTTTCTAGCTAAATACGGCGGCAAAAACTCAAGAGATAAGAACAGACCAAAGCCCCTCGGCCACAACGTAGGGTTCGATCTGGGCTTCAAAGGACAGATAATCGCAGAACAGGATTGGTCAAAACACGTACACTATTCTAGTATATGTACTAAGGTAATTACTGACTTTTTTAAGGATTGCGGCATATTCCCTGATCACGTCGGAAATCTAGGAAGCCTAGTCAAGTATTTTAACATAAAAGAAAGACCTGCCCACAACGCAAAAGAAGATACCTTGATGATGATAGACGTTTATGGTAAGATAATGGAAGTAGCCAAGAGTTTCGGCTCTGGTTCTAGTATTTCCTTAGATCTGCTTTCAATGTTGGAGAAATAATGAAGTTAGTAGCTAGCCCTCACACCCATCCAGAAAGTCCTATTTCAGGATCTACGGTAGAGGGAATGATCGACAGAGCAGAAAAGCTTGGTCGAAAATATTTTTCGTATACTGATTTTTCTTACATGACCTCTATCTACAGAGGCTACCTGTACATAGAAAAGAAAAAGAAAAACTTAAAATACATACCTGGATTGGAAATCTTTTTTAAAGACGCAAGCTGCCCTATAATCAAAGGCTCCAAAGCTGAGAAGGCGAAGTATTTCAAGCTCACACTCTACGCTACAAATCAAGAATCTTTTCAAAAGATGGGAGAACTCTCGTCAAGAGATACTGGATCTTTGATCAGCTATTACGGATCAGAATTTCCTTGCTGGGACTGGAAGATGTTGCAGGAAGCAGCGGACGCTGGATTGGTAGCCTGTTCTTCCGATATTCACGATATAGTCGGTAAGCACATAGTCACCGGAACTCCCCAATTAGCTACTCCGATACTTCTTAAGTTAAAAGAAATGTTTAAAGACAGGTATTACGTCTCGATAGTGGGAAATCAGGTGTCCCATTCATGGGTAAATCTAGTCCATTTTGAACTAGAAGACGGAACGGAAGAAGTCATAGTAGCAAATTCTAGGATATCTACCAACGCAGCCAAGTTCGCATATGCGAAAGAAATGGTAGAGAATCCTAACAAGCACCATCATTTAAAATCATATCAGAAAAACTTTGTTACGATTCCTCTTAAGGATCCTGGATTAAGAATAGTCAAAGCTTCTATCAAAAGTGGGTTCTTTCCTTTCCCCGAGGGAGACGTTCAGCTAACTGCAAACAAGCTAATGAGCGCACTAGCAGAGCGTCACGGTATTGCAGTTCTTTATTCTGACTATGCCTTCTATGCTGAGCCAGAAGATAAGCAGGTACAGGACGTAAGACTATCGCAGGACGAGATCAAAGAACACTCTAAAAGACATATGCAGACCTCGGAAGAGGCAGAAGCATATCTATCCCAAAAGATGGGCATGACTCCAGAAAAAATAGATCAGATAATGGAGAACAACTCTAGGTGGGCAAGTCTTTTTGATGATTTCAAATTAAAATATTCGTACTCCCTACCTACTTCTGGAGATGGCAAGCCTGCTCTAGAGCGATGCTTAGAGATCATAAAACAAAAAGGCAGGCTGCCTAAAGACAATCCTGTCTACGTAGAAAGGCTTCGTCACGAGATATCCGTATTGGCTCACAATGGAAAAATGGACTTGACTCCCTACTTCTTGCCGATAGTTGATGTTTTAGATTACTACGAGAAAAACGGAAGCATAGTTGGACCAGGACGAGGGTCTGCAGGCGGATCTCTATTTGCCTACCTAATGGGGATTACTCAGATAGACCCTATAAAATATGATTTAAGTTTTGAGCGATTCCAATCTCTAGATCGTATCTTAAACGGTGACTATCCAGATATCGATCAAGATTTGCCATCTAGAAATCTCCTAGTAGGGGAAGACGGCAATTCCGGCTATCTATACGGAAGATGGGGCAACAAGGCCGCCCAGATATCTACTAGAATTCAGCTTAGACTAAAAAGTGCCATAAGAGACGTTAATAAATACGTTAACAACGGAACCATCGAACCCGAGATTGAGCGCCTATCGAAAGCCCTTCCTGTGGCCCCTCAGGGAATTTCCGACAAGGATTTCATCTTTGGATACGAAGACACCGATGGGAACCACTTTGACGGCCTTATAGAGGTCAGCAAAGAACTACAAGAGTACGCAAGCTCAAGACCTAGAGAATGGGACATAGTGCAAAGATCTCTAGGTATTTCTCGGCAGTTTTCGGCCCATGCCAGTGCTTTTGTTATCTCTGACAACTCAATCAAGGACACCGTTCCTACATTTTTAGGAAACATTACTCAGTACGAAGCTAAGGGTGTCGAGGCTTGCGGACTCATAAAGTTTGACTTCCTTGTTGTTAAACAGCTTGAAGATATCGAAAAATGTGTAAAGCTAATCAATAAAAAGAATAAAGAAAAAGAAGAAGCCAGCTACTTCGCTCAGAATGGCGAGCGTCGGTATATCTGGGACTTACCTCAGGATTTAGAAGTATACAAATCCGTATGGGAAGGCGATACCCAGACTATCTTCCAAATCAATACCCAGTCAATGATTCCATACGTGATGAGGATCAAGCCTAGATCTATCGAAGACCTTGCTACGATCTTAGCCCTTGTTAGACCAGGTCCTTTGGATTTCATAGATCCTGTTACAGGACTAAACGCCGCAGAAGAGTACATCGAAAGACGAGAAGGGCGAGGAACTATAGACATCCCCGAGCTTGTAGATCTTTTGCCAAAAACATACGGAAGTCAGGTGTACCAAGAAGACACGAGCAAGGTAGCTCGTGAGATAGGCAAGATGAAACCGGCGGACGCAGAAAATCTACGTCGAGTGTTTTCTAAGAAAGATAAAGCAAAAGCACTTGCTATGAAACCCCTGTTTATAGAAGGTGCCACGAAAACAGTGGGCCTTGAAAAAGCTGAAAAAATCTGGGCTCAAATGGAGACGTCTTCTAGATATTCGTTCAATTGCATATCGAAAGACGAACTAGTAAAAACCTCTAAAGGCCTGGTCTCTATGGAAGAAATCTGTAAAGACGTTAAAAAATACGAAGTAGCATACTGGGACTTTAAAGAAGAAATGATAAAATATGAAACGCCCACCGTAGGTATCGCCATGGGCACAAAAGAAGTTTGGAAGGTAGAGCTAGAAGACGGAACCATGCTGGAATGTACTCCGGATCATAAGTTCTTATCCGAGGGCAATTGGATACCTCTATCTGAGATAGTAGAGAAGGGACTATCGTTTGAAGTTAAATAAAATAAAATGCGAATGTGGCGCACACATATCTCTTAGATGTCTAAAAAGACATATAAAAAGCAAGAAAGACAAGCATTCTTTAGAATATGAATTACAAATAAGTCTACTAATAGATAAAAATAAAGTCCATAGGATGGCCTGGCTATTAAAAGACGGAGAAAATGCTTTGGGAGATACTAAGTGGCTAGCAAAGATACTAAATGGTCAAAATAAAATTGAAGATTTCATCTTTAATACGCCTAGAAAGCCTGGCGCCATGAGAAAAGCTAGTGCTTCTAAAATATCCAAAGAAAGGCTTGGCCTTAACAATCCGTCAAACAAAAACAAACCTAGTTACGATATAGTAGAATTAAAAAAAATAGCTCAAGCAGAATGGCTTAGTTTTGTTCCGACTAATAAAATTAGTCGAAAAATAAATATTTTAAAAAAATTAGAACAAAACTTTCCTCAATGGAGTTTTCGTTTATCAGGCGTTAAAGTAGTCGGAGAAAAAATAAGAGGAAATAATAAACTAAATTCAAAATTAGCGTATATATTGGATATAGAAATAAAAGAATTAATATCTATTTTTCAAAAAGATAGGAGTCTTTTTATAAAAGAAAAATACAAAGATTTGAAATTTAGAGCAAAAATGATTAGTTTTTTAAAAAAAGACAGACATAAGAAAATAATAGGATTTGTTTCTAAAAAACAAAGAGAACTTTTTGAAATGATAAAATCTATAGATTCCGACGCATACTTAGAGCATCAAGAGACCTACGGGAATAGCTGGAAAACTTACGACATATACTCTCCAGTTTATAATTGTTTTATAGAAATGCATGGGAGGGTTTGGCATGACCCATCTAAAACTAAACCAAAACTAGTGCAGATTTGTAAGAAAAACAAACAAAACGATGCTATTAAAAGAAACCTTGCAAATACCCTAGGTATAGGGTATTGTGTTTTTTGGGACGATGAGTATAAAGACTGGAAAAATCAAATTATTAGAATTTTTAAAAAAGAGCCTATAGACTATGAGCAAGCTAAAAGTCAAGCAAATTCTAGAAAAAAAAAATAAAGAAGTATACGATATTACTATGCCTAGCTATAGTAATTTCATCTTAAAAAATGGAATAATAGCTCATAACTGCTCTCATTCAAGCGCCTATTCCATGATTACCTATGCGTGTATGTATTTGCGTCACTACTATCCTTTAGAATGGTGGGCCTCAGTTTTGACAAACGCAGACGACGAAGAGATGTCGACTACTCTATTCAAGAAAGTAAGAGAAATGGTCATCGCGCCAGACATCAACTTGTCTACGAACGAAATGGTGATTGATTACGACATAGGAAAAATCAGAGCAAAGATGACCGTTCTTTCCGGACTAGGAGAAACGGTTTCCTCCGGGATAGTCAAAGGTGCTCCCTACAAAGATATAAAAGACTTTGTTAAGAAAAAAGTAGCCGGACCTTCTCTAGCTAAGAAACTGATTCACGTAGGAGTTATGGACAGTCTGTTTCCTAAAGGCTCTACGCTTTTAGAGAAGATGCAGAGCTATGAAGACGCCATATTAGAAGTAGCCTATGATGAGAAATTGTTAGTAGGGAAAGCTCCTAAAACCCTAAAAAAGGGATCTATCGACCCAGAATACATGTCGATGCATCCACTAGAAGACTTTAAAATTCGTAAAACTATATTGCCTACTATGCCTAGCAATCTATCAGAGCTTGTCGTCAGACACAGCCCTATTCCTATGGAAGGCAGCCCTGATATCCCTATGTTCTCAAACTCCAGGTTTAAACCGAGTAAGTTCATAAGCGGCGATCAGTTGGCGGCTCTAGAATCTAGAGCGCCTTTTGACAAAGACGTCTACTTCTGCGTAGCAGGATATGTAACGAATGTCAAAGAATTCTCCTTCCAAAAAAACGAGAAGAAGGCTTTAAAGATTTTTGTAGACATAGACGGCAAGATCTCAGAGCGGGTTATGTGGCCAGCCTGGGGAGATAGCGCCCCAGTCTACCCCAAAGAAGTAAAGAAGGGTTCGATCGTTCTTCTGTTTATGTGTCTCAAAGAGGGACGGCCAGAATCTCGTATAAACGAGATAAAGATATTGGCTTGATAAATACGGGGATTATAGTTAGTCTATTATAGATGCTACAGATACTTAACATATTGATATCCTTAGTTCTCGCAAGAGAACCGTACAGAATAGCCGTTATAGACAGCGGTTTTGATTTTACTAAAGAAACAAATTTTTCTTTATGTCGTGGAACTCACGCTAATTTTTCAAATATGTCGACCGCACAGTTAGACCAATCTGAAAAATCTCAATTTAAAAGAACTCAAAAATCCGTATTCGATTTGTTCAGCAGGGCTAGTAACCCAAACGTTGGTTTGAAAAAACCTCCTAAGGACACGGCCATCAGTAAGCACGGAACGAATGTAGCGCATATCATAGGAAACTACCTCAAAGACCTTCCTAAGGACAGCTACTGCATATCCATCATTAACTATTATCAAGATATAGACTTAAATCTAGGCGACAATCAGAATTTTTTAATTACGGAAGTAGCTGCGTTCATCTACGCTTCGGGGTATGCGGATATAATAAACTTTAGCGGTAATGGCCCTGAAAAAGATTTTTATGAAAATGCCGTTATAAAACAAATACTTAATAAGAAAAAAACAAAGATAGTCGTCGCTGCTGGAAATTCCGGATTAGATATATCTAAAAAAAGTGAGCATAAAACATACCCGGCCTCAGTAGACTCTAGACTAATAGTTGTTGGAAGTATGGATAACAAGGGAAACATCTCGACATTCTCAAATAGAGGTGATATAGTTTATACTCTAGAAGTCGGAGAAAGTGTTACCGCTGGCGGCGTAACCCTATCTGGCACTAGTCAGGCAGCCCCTAAAACTACGGCTAAGATAGCTAGAGCTGCCATCCTTGAGAGGCTAAAAAATGAGAGATCAGCTAAGAAAATTACAAATGGAAAAGAAAAAAGGGAAGCACATAGTCGTTAAGACATATCTTTCTTTTGACGAACGAAAAATCATAATTCAGGTAACTACTCCGAACAGATTAATCGAAAAAAGCTACCCCAATTCCTCTACGGGCCAAGGTATGGCTAAGAAATTCGTATCAAATTTTAAATCTTTAAAAGATATCAATAACTACCTTAATATAACAAAGGAAATAAAATGAATTTAAAGCAGTTAGTAGAAGACATTAAGCGTCAGCGTAACTATGCCTCTGACACATTAGAGGACGCTACGGACAAAACAATAAACGCTAGACGTAGTCGTAAAGCAAGTGCGGCCTCACGCCTAGAGGAGCTTCTGTACGATTACCGCCAGATGGTAAGACCTTTGGTCATGCCGCTTATCGTAACTGGCGACCAAGCTCAAGAGTTTGCCGATTTAGCCAAATCTGGTCCTGCGTCTTTAGACGGCATCAATTCTAACGACCTATACACTACGATCGTAGACTCAATGAATCAGGAGTTGCTGACTAGGGGCGAAAACAACACATATATTATCGAGGCGGCCTCTTCAATCCTAGAAAACGTAGCAATCGACATGGGCGTAAGAAGTATGCCGCAAATCGTATACAATCAGAAGTACTCAGGAAAAACCAACAGCCGAGAAGAGGCCCTAGCCCTAGTTCAGCGAGTCATCGACGAGCAAGTTGGTCAGGAGCTTCAATCTTTACACATTCTTTCTAAGGCTAGCAAAATCGCCTTCAACGAAGAGTTCGATGGAAAGTTTTTTCCCTATATCGTAGTGGCAAAAACAGAAATGGATTTAAAAAACATCCTTTCGTCGTTGACACTCACAAAAAATAAGAGTATCGTTATTTCTACTGGTACTAAAAAAATCAAGTCTGATTTTTCAGTAGAAGAAGTAAATGAAGATTCAGTTTTAGAAGTACTAAAAAAAGCTAAAAACAAAACTAAGTAAAACTAGTATAATCAAGGAGAAAAAAATGTCTTTAAACGTATTTGGCGAAGCAAAAGCTAGCGGTAGTGGTCGTGTACACTACTTTAAATTCCCTAAAGAAGGGGGATCTTTAACCCTTCGAATTCTTCCGGCATACGGATCTTTAAAAGATTCCGGAAAATGGAACCAGTACTACGCACTCCATTTCGGATACCGCGATACCGCTGGCAAGATGAAACCCTTCGTTAGTTCTCTAGTCCAGAACTACAAGACCAAGATGATCGAGGTCCCAGATGCGGCAGTAGACCGAATCAACGCCATAAAGACAAAAGCCGACGAAGCTGCTTTGGCTGGAAACTTAGAGTTGGCGACAAAGCTTAAAGAACAACTTCGAGTTTTTTCTATTGACAAAAAATACTATATGAACGTAATGGATCTTCAAGGAAAGATCGGCGTAATCGCTATCCCTCACCGCATGAAGGAAGCTCTTGAGGCTGAAATCAAGCAATTACAGCAAAGGGGTATCAATCCATTGGGCGTTACTGGTGGTCGCTACTTTACCTTTACTCGTACTGGTACTGGCCCAAACACTATGCATAAGGTTTCCGTATATCAAGAAGACGTAAACGTAAACGGTCGTATCTTAAAAGACGATAAGGTTTCCGATCTTACTCCAGAAATCGGTGCTCGCATGCAGTTTGAGGGAGCTGATTTGGCAAAAATCTATCCTCGTCCAACTTCCGAAGAAATCGCACGTATCGTGGCAGCAAATGGTGGTAAAGTTCTAGAAGATATCTTGGCTTCTTACCGCTCTTCTGGCGGCGATGCTGAGGCTTCGGTAGAAGAGCAAGCCCCTGCTCAACAGCAGGCCCCAGCACAAGCTCCAGTACAGGCCCCGGTACAAGCAGCTCCTGCTGTAAGTGCTC
>ERZ1066132.12-NODE-12-length-94049-cov-42.013895_pt1 | contig 94049 bp, 76 predicted proteins | sample MGYA00382779_ERZ1066132 | MGnify/ENA primary metagenome ERZ1066132 (study PRJEB33369, sample SAMEA5778362) | biofilm metagenome | biome: Industrial cooling water; feature: Water cooling tower basin; material: Biofilm | place: United Arab Emirates | collected...
GTTGATAGTTGATAGTTGATAGTTGATAGTTGATAGTTGATAGTTGATAGTTACGGAAAGAAACCGGGTTTCTGTGAAAAATGGGTTATGGAACGAAAGAGCGCAGAAGAAACCCGGTTTCTAAGAGCGGATTGTGAGCGAAGCAAATAAATTTTTCCTTTCCCCTTAAAACAGGGAGGCTAACAACCCCTTTATTCTGGTAAATTTATATAATTTAAGATTGCAGAGTGCAGATTTTAGATTTATAGTAAATCTGCAATCTCAAATAAGCCTAAAATCTGCAATCTAAAATCTAAAATCTAAAATTCCTATGACCCATGATGCATTAACCGGATTAAATCGTCTCAGCCAAGCGCTCAACCGAGTTGTAGTTGGTCAAGCTAGCCTCGTACAACAGATGCTGGTGGCACTTTTAGCTGGGGGACATGTAATTTTAGAAGGCGTACCAGGAACGGGAAAAACCCTGTTAGTTAAAGTCTTGGCAACCTTAGTGCAATCGGAATACAAACGAATTCAACTCACCCCAGATATTTTACCCGCCGACATTATTGGCATCAATATCTTTGATTTAAATACGCGCAAATTCACCTTAAAAAAAGGGCCAATATTTACCCAGATCTTATTAGCAGATGAAATTAACCGCACCCCGCCTAAAACTCAAGCAGCACTTTTAGAGGCAATGGAAGAACAGCAAGTCACCCTGGATGGGGAAAGCTTGCCCTTACCCGAACTATTCTGGGTCATTGCCACCCAGAACCCATTAGAATTTGAAGGCACTTATCCCTTACCAGAAGCCCAATTAGACCGATTTTTATTCAAGCTGATTGTCGATTATCCCGACGCGACAGCCGAAAAACAAATGTTATTAAATCGGCAAGCAGGATTTCAATCGCGACGCCTAGACTTAGCGCGTTTAAAACCAGTAGCGACGGTCGAAGATATTTTAGCAGCGAGACAGGCAGTCAACACCATTCAAGTAGATGAAAAAATCCTCGATTACCTACTAGCATTAGTCCAACGCAGCCGCAAACATCCTGACCTAGCATTAGGGGCATCGCCACGTTCCGCAGTTGCTTGGTTACAAACAACTAAAGCACAAGCATGGCTCTCAGGACGAGAATTTGTCACCCCAGACGATATTAAATCCGTCGCGCAGCCCCTGTTACGCCATCGATTAATATTAAAGCCAGAAGCCCAACTAGACGGATTGCAAATTGATGCCGTCATCGCTTCCTTACTCAACCAAATACCAGTACCAAGGTAAACAATATGCCCAAACTAATCGAAAAACCTACCAACCTCTTACCTCTGCGTCCTCTGCGTCTCTGCGGTTGAATAAAATGATTCCATCAGCACGAGTTTATTTATTATTAGTTTTAGGATTGGCGATCGCACCCATCCTAGCCGCCATATTTACCATCAGCATCGGCATCGCCGCCACCCTCATCTTCGATGGCATGATTCTAGGACTGATGATAATAGATGGAATGCGATCGCGCCCCCATCGCGTCCAAATTACCCGGCATCCCCTCACCCGACTTTCCATCGCCAGGGAAAACCCCATCACCCTATCTGTCACATCATCAAATCGCCCAGCGGTAATAACCATCCGCGACTACTACCCCGCCGATTTTTACGTACCCGCTTCAATACCACAAACATCCATATCCGTCAATACAACTAAAGAATTAACTTATACAGTATGTCCCCTCCAGCGCGGCGAATTTGCTTGGGGAGACATACAATTACGCCAGCTAAGCGCGTGGGGATTAGCCTGGAATGATTGGAAAATACCCGCAGCTACCAAAGTCGCAGTATATCCAGACTTAATCGGACTCAAACAATTATCGATTCGCCTCACATTACAAAACACCGGCACCATGCGCCAAGCGCGACGCATGGGCGTCGGTACGGAATTTGCCGAATTGCGGGAATATCGTACCGGAGACGACCCGCGTTTTATCGATTGGAAAGCCAGCGCCCGACGTTTTGGCGCCACGCCTTCAACCTCCTTACAAGTGCGAGTTCTAGAACCAGAACAAGAGCAAACTTTAATTATTTTGCTCGACCGGGGACGTTTGATGACCGCAAGGGTACAGGGATTAAAGCGATTTGATTGGGGATTGAATGCTACCTTATCCCTAGCGTTAGCCGGATTGAACCGAGGGGATAAAGTAGGCGTAGCCGTATTTGACCGGGAAGTGAGTACCTGGATTCCGCCAGAACGCGGTCAGCACCAACTTTCCAAGTTAATCGAACGCCTGACCCCGATTCAACCAGTTTTGCTAGAACCAGATTATGTCGGTGCGGTGACCAAATTGGTCAATCAACAAACTAGGCGGGCTTTAGTGGTTTTAATCACCGATTTAGTTGATGTTACCGCCTCTGCCGAACTTCTCGCCGCCTTGGGACGAATGACACCGCGCTATTTGCCATTTTGCGTCGCGTTGCGCGATCCGCAGGTTGATAACCTCGCCCATACTCCTGTTGATGTTGAGGGGAAAGAAGCTAGCGCTAAAGCTTATACCCGCGCCGTCGCTTTAGATTTACTCGCCCAGCGCCAAGTTGCTTTTGCTCAACTCAAACAAAAAGGCGTTTTAGTTCTAGATGCGCCAGCAAATCAAATTAGCACCCAGTTGGTAGATCGATATTTGCAACTGAAAGCTCGAAATCAGCTGTAAGAGCGGTAATTGGTAATTGGTAATTGGTAATTGGTAATAACTCAAGTTGTTAGTTATGAGATCAAGCATTTTAGATCCCCCTAAATCCCCCTTAAAAAGGGGGACTAAGAATCCGGTTCCCCCCTTTTTAAGGGGGGTTAGGGGGGATCGAACCGACAATATTTGTAACTAGCAACTTGCGTTAATAGGGTTAATATCATGTCCTTAAGATTACCCATAATCATCAGTTGGGACATGGCACGATTAACGTTATCTGTTTGTCCGAGATATTTCTGATGCGTCCCTACGCAACGACTGGGTGAGGTTTTTTTATTATGGGCAATTCAACGGACATCATATAACAAGCTTTTGCCGTCTTGAAAAGTAGCCATTAACCATTAGCCATTAGCTATTAGCTATTAGCTATTAGCTATTGTGCGATCGCAAGAAAGGCAGAGGGATATTTTCTATCCCCTGCCGACAAGGTTTTGGCTCAACGCTAGTCAATTTACGCCTGCTTACCGAGTAATTTAAGCGCAGCAGTTACTGCCCCTAACGCCACCCACCAAAGGGGTTGCCGCCGCCGCTACCGCCACCACCAAAGGGGTTGCCGCCGCTACCGCCACCGCCAAACGGGTTGCCGCCGCTACCGCCACCACCAAAGGGGTTGTCGCCGCCGCTACCGCCACCACCAAAGGGGTTGTCGCCGCCGCTACCGCCACCACCAAAGGGGTTGCCGCCGCCGCTACCGCCACCACCAAAGGGGTTGCCGCCGCCGCTACCGCCACCGCCAAAGGGGTTGCCGCCGCTGCCGCCACCGCCAAAACCGCCACGACCGCCGAAGGAAAAGTTATGTTGGTAATCGGCAGCGGTAGGATAATCCCGGGAAGGGTTATTGGGGAAGCTGCTGCTACCTGTGAGAATATCAAAATCAGAAGTTTCCATCGAAACCAACCCTCCTATTTCTACTAAAGAGACTTTTGAGGTCAGAGGAGACAAATTCAAGCCTTTTTGGTCTTTAAATCCAGATTTTTGTCCTATACAGCCATTAAAAATTGAGCGATATTGCTGAAACTAAATACACAAATTCAAACGTGAAAATTCGCCAGAAATTTTTCTACATTTGAATTTTGTTAGTACTTACGCACCGCTAGGTCAGAAACCGGGTTTCTTCGTGGATATCTGGTTTACAAACCAACTATTTTTCATAAAAACCCGGTTTCTTTGCATAAGTCCTGTTTTGTTTTAGATTGGCAAATATCAACCCATAGCTGGTGACAAAAACTGGCACTTTTCGAGGAATCTCTGGTGACAACTCGTAACAAAACAAAGCAAACGCGAATTTGCTCAATGGTTTTATAAAAGGAATAAAACCAAAGGTTGTGATTCCTCAAAAAAACTGCCAAATTCGCTACACTCTTCCCAAATATTAGGGACAGTGGACAATTATCAACCAAAAACTGGGTTTAAAACCTCGTCCTCACAAGCCGCTTGACTAGCTGTCCACTGTCAACTATCAACTATCAACTATCAACTATCAACTATCAACTATCCACTGTCCACTGTCCACTGTTGAAAAATTAACCTTTGAAACCGGGGATTAAACTGGTACTTAGTCGTTTGATTCCATAGGTTGCTACGTGGGAATAACGCTGTTTACCGCAAAGAATTTCAGCCATAATTTGGCTAGCGACAGGTTTTTTGACGCCGACTTTGTAGCCGACTTTTGGCATCCGGAAGAACAAACCGGCTAAGCGTTGCGCCCATACCATATCCGCACCCCATTCTTCGTTAATAACGTGGGTGTATTGTTCGAGGGCTTCTAAATCGCCGCCTATGGCGCAATCTATCGCTTCTGCTGCTTTGACGCCGCTAAAGATAGCAGGACGAATGCCTTCTGCCGTAAACGGATCGACCATACAGGCAGCTTCCCCAGCTAATAGGGCGTTTTGGGTATGCAATTTTTGATTGCCATGCCATAAGCAAATCGGATGGGAGAACAGCTGGGTTTTGGCGCCGTTTAAGCCAAACTGGGCGGCGTACTTAGTTAAAACACCGTTAGCGTCTTGGAGTTCTCCACCTTGGAAGGTGCCGACGCCGACAGAATAGCCGTCTGCTTTGGGGAAGTTCCAAATGTAGCCGTTTTTGAGGGTGCCAAACTCAAAGTTGATCTTGACATCGCTGTCATTTGATGATGCGGTTTGTGCTTCTAAACCGCCTGCGATGCGGCTTTTACGGTCTTTAAACCCTAGCCATTTTGCCATTGGGCCTTTTGCACCATCGGCGGCGATCAGGTAGCGACCTTCAACCGGGCCATTGGGGGTATTGACTTGCCAGCGATCGCTCTGAAACTGAATCCCGCTAACTTCCGTATTGTCTCGCAGTTCGGCTCCTTGTTTCTGTGCCTGCTCGATCAGAAAATGGTCAAATACATCCCGCCTTACCATCCAAATTGGTTCTAGCTTGTTCAACTTGATATCTACGGGATCTTCCATATTCCAGGTGTAGCGAATTGCATTCACCTTCAGGGAAATTGCTGGGCTAAAGTCAAAATCAAACCACTCGGCGATCGCAGGCGATACCCCTCCCCCACAGGGTTTGTACCGTGGCAGACTTTCTTTTTCTACCACTAAAACCGAGCGTCCCCGCTTCGCTAAATGATACGCTGCGGCTCCTCCAGCAGGGCCAGCTCCGACAATAATGCAGTCAAACATATCGCTGAAATCTTGCTCCTCAATAAAAAACAGGTTTAGATTTTGACAAAAAAGGGTTTTCCCCTCGCAGCCGATTGATTTAACTCATTGATAACTTTTTTATCCCTCATTTGTCATCTTTATTAAGTTCATATTGGCGTTTCCGTAATTTTGGCTACTGAATTTTTCCCAAAAATTTACTCAAGTAAGTTTACCCAGAATACAATTCATTAGTTACACGGTGTGCAAATTTTTTGTGTAGCTCATAGTATGATTGATGAAGTTTCGGTTAACTTACTACCGGAACGATTTATTTATCACCTACTCGAGGCGATCCTTATGATTTGGGAAGTTTGCATTCGCTACGCCAACGGCATTGAACGGATCCTTCGCTCTTACCAAAACCGGGAAACTGCCCTTAAATATGTGGATGCACTTTATAAAGTTCACGGTTATCCGCTTCACTTTGCTTACATTGTGCGCCCAAAACATGCTGTTCAGCCAGCGAGCGCCTTGTAGGGTTGCCCGTAATGGCAATCCCTGTGAGGCTAATCGCTGGGGCATCGGTTGGTTTATACCGTAGTAATGTCTTTTTCTTTTTCGGCTAGCAGTTCATCAATTCTGGCGATGTACTTGTCGGTGAGTTTTTGAATTTTATCTTGCTGGTTCCGGGCTTCATCTTCAGAAATTTCGCTGCTTTTCTCCTGCTTGCGGATATTGTCTACGGTGTCGCGGCGGATATTGCGAATCGAAACTTTTCCTTCTTCGGCATACTTAGCAGCTACTTTGACTAATTCTTTACGGCGTTCGCTGGTGAGGGGTGGAATATTCAACCGAATCACCGAACCGTCGTTACTAGGAGTTAAGCCAATATCCGACATGGAAATCGCTTTTTCGATTAAATTCAAACTACTGCGGTCGTAGGGTTGAATCGCAATTGTACTCGCATCCGGGGTATTGATGTTGGCTAGGGATTTGAGAGGTGTTGGAGTTCCGTAGTATTCCACCATTACCCGGTCGAGGAGTGCGGCATTGGCTCTACCCGTGCGGATAGAATTAAACGAGCGTTGAGTAGACTCAACGGCTTTTTGCATATGACTTTCAGCATCAGCTAACTTCACAAAAACCTCCGACAATTGTTCCCACAGGTTCTCCCATAACGGCGCGATGGATATTACCGCGAACTCCCAGGTCAAATACCATAATTGGGATGTTGTTCTCTCGACACAGAGCGATCGCAGTCCCATCCATCACCCGCAGATCGTTAACCAAAACGTGACCGTAGGTCAAGCTTTGGTAGCGTTTGGCGTCTGGATTGACGTGGGGATCGCTATCGTAAACCCCGTCTACTTTGGTGGCTTTAAAAATCACATCCGCACCAATTTCAGCCGCTCTCAGCGCTGCCGTGGTATCGGTGGTAAAGAATGGATTCCCAGATCCAGCGCCAAAAATTACCACTCGTCCTTTTTCTAGGTGACGAATGGCACGACGCCGGATATAGGGTTCTGCGACTTCCTGCATGGCGATCGCCGTTTGCACGCGGGTAGGAACGCCAATTTGTTCCAACCCATCCTGCAAAGTCATGGCATTCATTACCGTTGCGATCATACCGATATAGTCTGCGGTTGCTCGATCCATCCCTGCTGAGGCGGCTTTGACGCCGCGAAAGATGTTACCCCCACCGACAACGATAGCGATTTGAACGCCACTTTTGATTACTTCTGCCACTTCTTGAGCGATTTCTTGAACCACCGCCGGATCGATTCCGTACCCCAGGTTTCCCATTAAGGCTTCACCGCTCAACTTTAGCAATACCCGTCGGTATGCTATCCCCATCTAGACCTCCGCCAGAATATTCCCACCACAATAATTATTGTTTATCAAATCAAACAATCTCCAACCTAAGATAGCAGTACAGGAGGCAGATGTCTTCAGGAGCGCCATTTGATTAAAGAGCAACCGATGGGTTCGGTTTCGGATGGATCGATCGCTTCTCCTTTGAGTAAGGATGCGATCGCATTGCGTAAATAAGCCATCTGCACCAATTCCGGTGTTTGAGGATTATCGTTAACGCTGCCCCAATAACGCAGCACGCCTCGATTGTCTAATAAAAAAGCCTGGGGTGTCACCGTCGCGCCAAAGCCCTTCGCTACATCCTGAGTCGGATCTCTTAAGTAAGGAAAGTTGAGTTGATACTCCTCACCGAAGGCAAGCATATTCTCAAAGCTATCTTCCGGAGACAAGCTAGCATCGTTAGCGTTGATGCCGATTAAGGTAAACGCTTCGCTCTCAAAATCCGCCTGAATTTGTTTGAAATGGTCGATACACCCCTTAACGTAAGGGCAATGATTGCACATGAAAATAACCCCAACCGCTCGGTACTTTTCCAAATAGCGAGCCAGGTGGTGAACTGCTCGATCGATTCCCGGCAGTTCAAAATCAGGAGCGTAGCTGCCAATGGTTGTGCCGGTTTTTTCCATATTAGGGAAATGTTAGATTTCAGATTTTGGATTTCAGATTTGGGATCAAACGATTGAACAATTGAATTTTAATCGGTTATCCGCCCTGGGGTCGATTTTTTCCGCATTGGGTTCATCAACGGGGTTTCAACCTGTCTTTGCCAACAATCAACAATTCACGATCTCGATCGTGACATAATTTTTGCCCCTCGCTGCACCGTGGAAACGGATTTCTGTGTATATCTCTAGCTTTAGAGCCAGGATTGTTCAGATCAACCCGGTTTCTTTGCGGTATTAGATCCAGGATTCCATAATTTATCAAGAATTGTAACAATAAGAGAAGACAAGATTCTGCTGCACCCTTGCATAGGTGAATTACCACTCCCATGATCGATACAGCTTCCACCACCAGAACTACTCATACTTGGACATGGCAAGGTTTTCCGATCTGCTATCAAACGCAAGGAAACTCAGGCGCCGCAGTGGTTCTAGTTCACGGCTTTGGCGCTTCCTGGGGACACTGGCGCAAAAATATCCCCGTTTTAGCAAAAAACGCCCGCGTTTACGCGATTGACTTAATCGGTTTTGGCGGTTCGGCAAAACCCACCCCTGGAATCGAGATGAATTACACCTTTGAAACTTGGGGAAAGCAAATCGCCGATTTCTGTAAAGAAGTCGTTGGCGGTGCCGCTTTTTTAGTCGGTAATTCGATTGGCTGTATTGCTGTGATGCAAGCGGCGGTAGATTATCCAGAGATCGCCACAGAAGTGGCCCTAATCAACTGTTCTCTGCGGCTGCTGCACGATCGCAAGCGGGCAACCCTACCTTGGTATCGCCGCAACGCTGCCCCAATTATCCAACAACTGCTATCAATTAGGCCGATTGCACAGCTCTTTTTTAGCCAAATCGCCAATCGCAACACCGTGCGTAAAATTCTGCTGCAAGCTTACAAAAATCCGGAAGCCGTCACCGATGAACTTATCGATCTGCTAATGGAACCAGCAGTTAATCCGGGCGCGGTGGATGTATTTGTGGCGTTTACGCGCTATTCTTCCGGGCCATTACCTGAAGATTTACTGCCTATTCTACCCTGTAGAGCCATCATGTTATGGGGCACAGAAGACCCTTGGGAACCAATTGCTTTAGGGCGAGAATTGGCAAATTACCCACAAGTAAAAGAGTTTATACCTATTGAAGGAGCCGGACATTGTCCGCAAGATGAAGCACCAGAATTAGTGAATCCAATTTTACAAGATTGGATTTTGCAGCATCAGTAGTAGAGACACGGCATCAATACATATCCTATTGCTCAAAGTTTTCCCGATGCCGTGTCCCTACCCCCGTTGACTCCACGGCAAATAATGATAGATTTATTTGATGCCCCTTGCCAACTCCAATCTGGACTAAAGTTCTTACCTGGAACTGCGTCAATACTTGTGACTATTGATACTAAAAAACTTTTATGAGAGAATTTAGCGACGCTGCTGTCGTTAATTGTTGTCATAAACAAGTCATAACTTATAGAGAATATTGTCATAAAATATGATAATGAGTCAAATAAGATTAAAATGACGCATGAAGAATCAGCATACAGGATGGCGCAGAGTACTTTTTGGGACACGCACACGTATTCTAGGCTGGTGCATCTTGCTGATTGCTGTCTCTGACATTATATCTATTCTGGCAATTCGTCAAACTCTATTTGCGCGGTTAGAAAGGAGAATTCATAAGTCGCTGATTCAAGAAGTAGAAGAATTTCGCCAACTTGTTAAAGAAGGGAAAGACCCCAAAACTGGAAAACCTTTTGGCAGCGATGTGGATAAAATATTTAAGCTATTTCTGTCTCAAAATATTCCAGATGATGATGAGTTTTTACTAACTATTTTAAATGGGGAACTGGACAGATATAGCCCCAGAGCGCTGCCAGCACCTTTACGTGGAGATTCAAACATTGTCAAGCAATGGGCGCAGCTAAAGCAGCCAAGTGGGGGAGAAGTTTTAACAACAGATGCTACGATCCTTTATAAAGCAGAACCCGTTATCTTTCAAGGGGAAGTTAGAGGGGTTTTTGTGGTTGTCCATTGGCTTTCAGGCGAACGTGAAGAAGTAGATGAAGCTGTTTTTGTTGTGATTCAGGTGGGAATTTTGGTCTTAGCTGTAGCCTCAACGTTAGCTTGGATTACGGCTGGAAGAGTGTTGAAACCTTTACGGGAACTTACAGAAACGGCTCGCGATATCAGCGAGTCTGATTTGACCAGACGAATTCCGGCAAAAGGTAAGGATGAAATTGCGGAATTATCTAATACCTTTAACGAAATGTTGGAGCGGTTGGAAGCTGCTTTTGCGAGTCAGCGAAACTTTATTGATGATGTGGGACACGAACTGCGAACGCCGATTACAATTATCCGAGGTTATTTGGAATTGTTGGGACACGAGATTCCCCAGCAACGCGAAACCATCGAGTTGGTGACGGATGAATTGGCGCGAATGAATCGTTTTGTTGACGATCTTTTGCTGCTAGCTAAAGCAGAACAACCGGATTTTTTAAACTTGGAACTGGTGGATATTGCTGCGCTGACGGAGGAATTGTATGCTAAGGCAAAAGCTTTAGGCGATCGCAAGTGGTGTTTGGAAGGCAAAGGAAAAGGACGGATTGTCGCGGATCGTCAGCGGTTAACTCAGGCGATAGTGAACTTGGCGCAGAATGCCACTCAGCACACCAAGCAAGGAGATGAAATTGCTTTGGGTTCTGCAATAATTCAGGGTAAAGTTCATCTTTGGGTCAGGGATACGGGTGCGGGAATTGCCCTTGCCGACCAAAAGCGGATTTTTGAACGGTTTGCTCGTGCTTCTGCGAGTCGCCGTCGTCCGGAAGGGATGGGTTTAGGATTGGCAATTGTGCGCGCGATCGCAGAAGCTCACGGCGGCTCAATCGAACTGGTGAGCAAACCGGGTGCAGGCTCTACTTTCACATTGATTTTACCACCGGAACCCCCCAGGAGGTATTGTTAAATGAACAGAATTCTCATTGCTGAAGACGAACAGCGGATTGCTAATTTTCTGGAAAAAGGTCTACAAGCAAATGGCTTTTCCACCACTCAGGTTGCTAATGGTAATGAAGCCGCTTCTATAGCTTGTAGCGAAGATTTTGACCTGTTGATTTTGGATATCAATCTGCCTGATAAAAATGGCTGGAAGGTACTCGAAGAACTACGGGGACGGGGAGAAAAAATTCCAATTATTATTCTAACCGCGAGGGGCGATGTGAGCGATCGCGTAGCCGGATTAGAAAATGGTGCCGATGATTACATGACCAAGCCCTTTAGTTTGGAAGAATTGGTGGCGCGGGTGCGCTTGCGGTTGCGGGATGCTAGCTCACCAAAAGCGAACGAAGAAATGGTATTACAAGTACGAGATGTGACATTAGACTTACGCAAGCGGGTGGTGATGCAAGGCGATCGCACTCTCGATCTATCTGTGCGCGAATTCGCATTAATCGAAATGTTTCTGCGCCATCCGGGGCAAGTTTTGAGCCGCGATCGCTTGTTAGAACATGTCTGGGGTTACGACTACGATCCCGGTTCCAATATTGTCGATGTTTATGTGGGATATCTGCGTAAAAAGCTCAAAGGCGACTATATCGAGACAGTCAGAGGCATCGGTTATAAACTCCGCAGTAATCGGTAATGGGTAATGGGTAATGGGTAATGGGTAATGGGTAATGACAACCAATTTTATCGATCGCCCATTACCAATTGTGAGAATTTTCTCATTTATGATTCATGAAAAAATTATAAAAGAATAATATAATTTTGCTCCAAGTAGTAGAGCGAAAACTGTGGTTGAGGGCGGATTGAACAAGTTATTAAACTTAGGTCAAAGCCTTATATTGGGGAGCTATTTAAGCTTCATTTCTGGCGAAAGTTCCGGCGCGTTACAGATGCCATTTGCTCAGACAAAACCAGGGGATAAACCCTTTTTCCCCACTAAGCAAAATCAACAAAATAAACCCAGAGAACGCATTACTCCAGTGTGGCAATTAACCGATGTTCAACCAACAGACTGGGCTTATCAAGCGCTGCGATCTTTAGTAGAACGCTACGGAGTAATTCAAGGTTATCCAGATGGAACATTTCGGGGAAATCGTCCCCTTAGCCGCTATGAATTTGCGGCAGCACTTTACGCCGCGATGGAGTATCTGCGCCCAGTCACAAAAGAAGAGATAGAAGAAATCAAGCGATTACAGGAAGAATTCTCCAGAGAGTTAGCAGCAATTCAAGGAAAATTGGAGAGTATTGAAAATCGCTTGCGGACAGCAGAGCCATTTTCTTTAACAACTAAACTGACGGGTGAAGTTTTATTTGCTACCGTTGCAGTGGGAGATACAGAAAAAGCCGATGGTAGTGAGGAAGACATTGATTATAACGTCACATTTGGTCAGAGAACCAGACTAACTTTTGATACCAGCTTTACTGGCAAAGATCGCTTGAGAACTCGCCTGCAAGCTAGTAATATTTCCAGATTAGAAAGAGCGACGGGAACAGATATGGCTCGCTTATCTTTTCAAGGCGATAGCGGCAATCAATTAGAACTAAGTCGCTTGAGTTATCGCTTTCCCGTTGGCAAAAATGCGATCGTTTCTGTGGAAGCCACCGGGGGTGGATTGGGAGATATTGCCGATCCCCTCAATCCTTTGTTTGGTACGCCTTCTTATGGTTCAATATCGCGATTTGCTACGAAAAATCCGATCTATAGACAAGGAGGCGGTAGCGGTGTGGGGATGACTTATGAATTTAACGATGCTGTTAGTTTGAGTTTGGGATATTTAGTAGAAGAAGGGAACGATCCGCGAATTGGCATTAGCGGCGGTGCTTATGGTGCGATCGCGCAACTCACCTTTGAACCCAGTAAAACCGCGGCGATCGCATTAACCTACGTGCGGTCTTACAATAACATCAATACCGGAACCGGAAGCGATCGCGCCAACGATCCGTTTGATGACGAGAGTGAAGCGATCGCTGCCGACTCTTTAGGAGTGCAATCTAGTATCGAATTCGCGCCTAATTTAACCTTTGCTGGCTGGGTGGGCTTCACCCGCGCCACCGCCACCGATGTACCCGAAAATCCTCAAGCCAATATTTTAAACTGGGCGCTGACACTGGCAGCAACGGATTTAATTAAAGAAGGTAGTTTAGCTGGTTTAATGATTGGCGTACCGCCAAAGGTGATTAATAACGATTTTGCCGTTGATGGTAGGGACTATGAAGACTCCGATACCTCGTTGCAACTCGAAGCTTTCTATCGCTATCCAGTCATGGATAATATCGCCGTCACCTTGGGTTTTTTAGTAGTTACTAATCCCGAACACAACCGCGATAACGACACAATTTATCTGGGTACATTGCGGACAACTTTTAGTTTTTAATGGTAATTGAAAATTGGTAATTGGTAATTGGTAATTGGTAATTGCTCATGAGAATATTTTGCGGTTATAGTATTAACGATTAACCATTAACGATTAACCATTAACCATTAGCCATTAGCATTTATGACCCATCATTATTACCTTCATAAATCTGAATCCGCCCAAACCCTAAAAATTGACCGTGGGGTTTTTCCCCGGTGGGAAATGCAGTAACACCGTATAAATAAACGCCTCCTACATTGGGATTGCGAGTTGCATAAAGTCTGATGGTGACTGTTTTTCCAGGGGGAACGGGTGGGTCAAAAGTGACTTTTATTCCTCGCGTTTGGGGGTCGATTGTGACTTCTTTTAAGGATAATCTGGCGGCGGGACGGTTGCGAGTTCCTTCAAATGCGTCGGTTCTACTGAGATCGAAACGCGGACGCGCGATGCCTTGTTGTTGTGCGATCGCTACTTTCTGCAAAGGTTCCCCCGCATTTTCCGGTATCGTCAGCGTAAAATAATACCTTGCTCCCGGAGAGTTAGCCCCCTTTTGGGTAGTCGTTGCAGTCATCAATCGCGGCGGATTGGCAAAGTAGGTGGTGCCATCTGCAAGTCGGATAGCTTGTGCAGACCAAGCAGCAAAGCTGAAAATACCTGCTGACAAAGCTAGTGCGATTGGTATGTGCCAGGGATGAACCTTCATATACAGTTAAAAACCCGTAGCATTACTGACAATTTTCACATTTGTGCATAAGTTATAGGTGAAACTTTTATGAGAAAAGTTTCATATTTGAGAGCGATCGCATTCTACTTTCCCGCAGACGTTGCTCCGTCTCAGTAGTTCCACAGGAAAAATGAGAAGTTTCTTATGTCAACTTCATAAAATTTTTATATATTTTTACTAAGATACACATAGAGCAATCCTCTGACTATCAGCCTCGAGGTTGAAGGCCAGTCGCTCGTTCTCTAGCAGAGCCAAATCGCTGCAAAGAACTCTAAAAATTAGCCAGAAACTTTTTGATTGATGCACAGTCAAACCTAAACAAGATTATCTAAGTTTTGCTAACCAATAATCTTGCACGCACATATTTTAACAGTCCAAAACTACCTCGCGGACTTGCTCCAAACACCCATTGAAAAGTTGGGAGGCATTTGAAAATGAGACTGATGGTTTATTCTCACGATACATACGGTCTCGGCAATATTAGCCGAATGCTTGCCATCTGTAGCTATCTGTTGAAAGCGATTCCAAATCTTTCAATTTTAGTTGTATCTGGTTCGCCCATGCTCCATAGTTTTCGGTTACCTCAAGGGCTTGACTACGTCAAACTTCCTTGTCTGAATCGGGGGGAATCCGGTCAGTTATCAGCTAAATATCTCAACACTAAAACTGACGAAACGTTAAAGCTTCGCTCGGAAATAATTCTGGCGACAGCGATTAATTTCAAACCGGATATGTTCTTGGTTGATAAAAAGCCTGATGGCATAGGTGGAGAACTAAAAGATACAATAAAATATTTGCAATGCGTGCTGCCAGAAACAAAACTCCTGCTGTTGCTGAGAGATATCTTGGATAGTCCAGAAACCACGATTTCTGAATGGAAAATTAACGAGTATCACGAAGCGATTTACTTTTATTACAACCAAATTTTGGTTGTGGGAATGCCAGAAGTATTTGACCTGCCAAAAGAATACCAATTTCCCGACCATACTGCTAAAAAAGTTCGATTTTGCGGCTATATCCGGAAACAACCTGGTTTAAAGCCTCCTCGCATCCTCCGCCAAGAATTGCAAATCAAAGCAGACGAACAATTAGTATTAGTTACGCCGGGTGGCGGTCAAGATGGCGATTACTTGATTGAAAACTATTTTGCCAGTCTAGAGCATCTTCCTGAATCACACAAATTAAAAAGCGTCATCCTGTGTGGCCCAGAGATGAAGGCATCCCAGAAAGAAGCTTTTTATCAGACAGCGCAAAAGTATCCCCACGTCCAGATTAGCGAATTTACCGATGATTTAATGAGCTACATGGAAGCATCTGACATCGTTGTTTCTATGGGTGGCTATAACACGGTAACAGAAATTCTTTCTTTAGGAAAGAAATCAATTATTGTTCCCCGCGTCAAACCAGCTAAAGAGCAATTAATTCGCGCTGAACGTCTAAATCAATTGGGTTTAGTGAAAATGATTCATCCGGATTCTTTGACACCTCAAGATTTGATGGAAACAATTTTAGAACAACTCAACAATTCTACCAGCCATCTGACGGGACTTTCCCGCCTTGATATGGATGGACTGCCCCAGACTACTCGCTACATTTATAACCTGTTGCACGGAATTAATTCTGATGAGTTTTTTTACAACTATTCCAAGTCTTTAGATCCTTATTTACCGACAGCGGTTTAAAGATAATTTATTCACCCAAAAGCAAACGTTTAACAACCCAAGTAATAGTTCCATGAAAAAGATCTTGTTTTACTGCCAAAATCTTCTAGGTCTGGGTCACTTAGTTCGGACAACAGAAATTATTCGCCACCTGAGTAAAGACTTTAAAGTTTGTTTGGTAGAAGGGGGAACCACCGTACAAGGATTTGAAATTCCACTGGGTGTTGAAACAATCCATTTACCAGTCATTCAGGTAGATCCTACAACCCTGCGGTCAAAAAATAGAATCATGGTTGCAGATGGTTCCCTTACCTTGGAGGAAGTTAAAGAAATACGCAAAAATATGCTGCTCAAAGTGTTTGACGTATTTCAGCCTGATTGTTTAATTACAGAAGGTTTTCCGTTCAGTAAAAAACAGAGCTTGTCTTTTGAGTTAATACCACTCCTAGAGCGAGTAAAAACGACAAGACCTTCTACCAAAGTCGTTTGCAGTTTGCGAGACATTTTCATGGTTAAAGAATTTGAAGATCGAGCTAATTTAGAAGCAGAAAGATGTCAATTTTTCAATCATTATTACGATTTATTACTGTATCATTCCGATCCAAAGGTGCATCGATTAGAAGAGAGCTTTTCTATGGCTGAAAAACTGAAACGTCAAGTATGTTACACAGGATATGTGGCGCAATATCTACCAGAAAATACAGAGATTAGCGCTCAAGATATTGCTAGCTTGAGTAATAAAAGGCCGATGATTATAGTCAGTGTCGGTGGCGGGAAATTAGGCTACGAACTTCTCGATGCTGTTATAGAAGCCGCTCCAATTTTGGAAAAACAATTGCCGCATACGATTCAAATCTTTACAGGGCCATTGATGCCTGATGAAAAGTTTTTACAACTTTGTAATTTAGCCGCAAATTACAGCAATATCAATATTCGGCGGTTTACTACCCAGTTAATCGCTCACATGGAAAAAGCCAGTCTTTCCATTAGTCTGGGTGGCTACAATACTACAATGAACGTTCTCAAAACTGGCGTCCGTTCGTTGATCTACCCTTCTAATAAAGACCGCGAGCAAGCAATTAGAGCGGAAAAATTGGAAGAGATGGGAATTCTGGAAATGATTCGTCCTGAAGATTTAAATCCGGCTCGTCTGGCTGAAAAGATAGTTAACAGTTTGAGCAAAGAACCTGTGAAAAGCTTATGCCAGACTTTAAACTTACAGGGTGCAGAAAAAACGGCAGAGTTGCTGCAAAATTTACTTGAATTACAACTGATTGAGGCTGCTTAAGTAGAGGGGAAAATGAAGAAGGTTTTGTTTTACTGTCAGTATCATTTAGGAATGGGTCATCTCGTGAGGAGTACGGAAATTATTCGCAGCCTCGCTAAAGAGTTTAAAGTTTGTTTTGTCAAAGCTGGAACCGAAGTGCAGGGGTTTGATTTTCCAGCCAATGTTGAAGTAGTGACTCTACCTTTACTGTTGTCGGAAAACAAGCAAGTAAAAGTTGCAGATAGTTCGCAAAACCTTGAGGAAGTCAAGGAAACGCGAAAAAACTTACTGCTCAAAGTGTTTGATGAATTCCAACCTGATTGTTTAACGATAGAAGGGTATCCGTTTAAGAAGTATCAGTTTGAGTTTGAATCTATTCCGCTGTTAGAGCAAGTGCAAGCAACAGGGCGTAAAACAAAAGTTGTTTGCAGTCTGCGGGATGTAGTGATGGCTCAAGCGTATGAAAATCGGGATGCAGTGATGGAAAAAACTTGCGATCGCTTAAATCAATACTTCGATTTACTCCTGGTACATTCCGATCCCTCTTTCCATCGTCTAGAAGAAAGTTTTCCCCAAATTCAAAACATCAAATGCGATATCCGTTACACGGGATATGTAGTTCAATCTGCACCGGAAAATCCAGCCTTACCACCGCAAGATTTAATTGATTTGACTCGGAAAAATCCAACGATTTTAGTCAGTGTAGGTGGTGGACAATTAGGACACAATTTGCTAGAATCTATTGTGGAAGCAAGTTCAGTAATTAAACAGTTTTTACCCAACCATCACCTGCAAGTATTTACTGGGCCTTTTATTCCAAATGAAAAGTTTTTACAACTGCAAAAAGCAGCAGAAAATAAACCGAATCTCACCTTGAGGAAATACACATCACAGTTATTGGCTTATATGGAAAGAGCAGAGCTTTCCATTAGCTTGTGTGGCTACAATACTGCCATGAATGTTCTCAAGACAGGCGTGAAGTCGATGATGCTGCCGTCTAATAAAGATTGGGAGCAGAAAGTCAGAGCCGAAAAAATGGAACGACTGGGAATCGTTAAGTTGCTTCAGCCAGATGATTTAAACCCAGAAAAATTGGCGAAGGAAATTATCGAATATGTCCACCAACCTGTGGTGAAACCGGAGAAAAATTTTGAATTTAAAGGGGCGCAAAAAACCGCCCAATTGCTGGAAGAATTAGTCGAATGCAAGGTGCTAGCCTAAACTTTGAAATTTGCAACAGTTAACCTTTGTTAATTTCTCAGGAGTAGTTATGACCGTCGCTATCAACATACCCCAAGAACAATCAGAACTGGAGAAATCAACCATGCAAAAACCACTTGTGACAATTGTTGTCGTACCGCGCGAGCGTTTTAGCTATAGTCGCGAGTCTTTAGAAAGCATTTACAGCGAAACCGATGATTATCGCTTTGAATTAGTTTATGTTGATGGGGGTTCTTCTCCCTCGCTCAAGCGCTATCTGCAAGAACAATCCCAGGAGAAGAATTTTAAACTGATTCGCACCGAGCATTTTATTTCTCCTAACAAAGCCAGAAACTTGGGACTGAAAGAAGTTAAAACCAAGTACCTTGTGTTTATTGATAACGACGTACTGGTTAAACGCGGTTGGCTAAAAAGCTTAGTAGAAACAGCCGAAGAAACTAATGCAACTGTGGTTGGAACTTTAACTTGCATTGACGAACCCGTGCATGAAGTCGTTCACAATGGCGGCGGCGAAACGTACTTTGAAACTCGCGTAGAAAATGGCAAAACTGGACGATTTGCGGTGCAGAATAGCTATTTAGAAGGACGGCGCGTTTCCAAGATTGCCCGCGAATTGGAGCGCGTTAAGTGTGATTTTGTGGAATTGCACTGTGCGTTGGTGCGTACCGAATTCTTGGAAAAACATGGCGGGATGGATGAAGGTTTGCTCAGCACGAGAGAACACATCGATATGTGTTTGATGGCGGCTCATAATGGCGGTACGGTTTATTGCGATCGCCAAAGCATTGTCACCTACATGACGGGGGCAACATTAGATTGGTGGGATGTGACTTATTTCATGTTGCGCTGGAGCGATGCTTGGGATCTTGCCAGCTTTAATCACTTCCGCCAAAAGTGGGGACTTCAGGAAGATTGGTATTTTGAAAAGCGCTACAATCGTCTCGGACGCCGTCGCTATCGCGCTTTACTCCGCCCTGTAATTAGCCGTTTTCCTTTAAAAGATCAAAGGAATTGGTTTGCAGATTTTATCAAAGATGTGGAAAGACCGCTGAATAATTTTATCAGTGACATGTATGCTCGCAAGCATGAATATGCTCGTCACAGTTTGGGTTTGAGAAAGCCGAACAAGGTATTTGAAAAACCTGAAAAATCTAAAACTCTGGTTGCTTCATCTGCGAATGGGTAATCGGAATTTTAGATTTTAGATTTCAGATTGCAGATTTTAACTAAATCTAAAATCTGCAATCTGAAATCTGCAATCTCCAATAAGAGAGGTATTGAATGAATAACTCTGAAAAGGATCTGAAGGCAGTTGTACCAGGAATTTTACGGATTTTTCGCAAGTTCTGGCCTCACATTCGCCAACGCAAATTTCTGATTGGTGGTTCCTTATTAGCACTGTTGTTCGAGACTGCTTTGGGGTTATTAGAACCTTGGCCTTTAAAGTTTGTGTTTGACCGGATTATCTTACCGGGAACTAATGCTAATTCTTGGAATGTAGCGCTACCGGCGGGAATTAGTCCCATGATGCTACTGACTTATGTGGCTGGGGCAATTATAGCGATCGCATCCCTCAAAAGCCTCGCTTCTTATTTAAGCACCTACGGCATGGCTTTGGCTGTGATTCAGGTATTAGCAGAAGTTCGCAGCCATCTTTACTCGCACTTGCAACGCCTTTCGCTTTGCTTTCACAGCAAACATAAAAGCGGAGATTTGATTACTCGCGTCACTTATGATATAGAACGCCTGCGATTAGTGACGATTAAAACTGCCTTGCCCTTCGTTACTAATATAGTGACCATAGTAGGGATGGTAGGGGTGATGTTTTGGCTCAATTGGGAACTGACGCTGATTGAGATTGCGATTTTTCCCTTCTTTATATTTTTCACCAAGCATTTGGTTTCTCGGATTCGCAAAGTCACGCGCAAACATCGCAAAACTGAAGGTGCGATCGCAGATACTACCAGCGAAACAATCGGTGCAATTAAAGTCGTGCAAGCGCTTTCCCTCCACGATATGTTGGAGGACAATTTTTACAAGCAAAATAGCCAAAGTTTAGATGAAGGGGCAAAATCTCTCAAACTGGCAACTTTGCTAGAAGGAACGGTGCAAGTTTTAATGGCAATCGTAATGGCGCTGGTGGTGTGGCGAGGTTCCCTAGTCGTGCTGCAAAAAGGACTGACTCCAGGGGAATTATTAGTATTTACCAGCTATCTCAAATCTGCCTTCGATCCGATGCGCCATCTTTCCAAACAAGCTGGGCAAATTGCCAAAGCTACAGCTTCCGGCGAGCGAGTTGTTGATATTTTAGAATACGAACCTCGCGTCCGCGACTTGCCTGGAGCCAAAAAAGCACATCCTTTTTATGGTGCGGTGCGTTTTCAAGGCGTATCCTTTGGCTACGAGCCAGAACGGGAAATTTTAAAAGACATTAATATGACCATTAGACCAGGTCAAAAAGTCGCGGTAGTTGGCCCTTCTGGTAGCGGCAAATCAACCTTAATTAGCTTAATTCTCCGCCTTTACGATCCGGTTGCGGGTCGGATTTTAATCGACGGACAGGATATTCGCGAGTATACCCTGGACTCTTTAAGACAGCAAATTAGCGTGGTTTTGCAAGATAGTATGCTGTTTGCAGTCAGCATCCGGGAAAATATTGCTTATGGTAAACTAGGGGCATCTAATCGAGAAATTGAAACAGCGGCTCGCCTCGCCAATGCCCACGATTTTATTATGGATTTGCCTGAAGGTTACGACACAATTTTAAGCGAGCGGGGAGCAAATTTATCCGGCGGTCAAAGACAGCGAATTGCGATCGCTCGTGCTGCGATTCGCCAGTCGCCAATTGTAATTCTTGACGAACCTACTACTGGGCTAGATAATGCAAGCGATCGCGCTGTCAGCGAAGCACTAAATCGACTGACTCAAGGGCGCACAACCTTCCTAATTTCTCACAATCTCAGAGCCGTTGAAAATGCAGATTTGATCCTCTACATAGAGGCAGGAAACATCATAGAACGCGGTACTCATACAGAATTAATGCGTCAGGGAAGTCGCTACGCAGCTTTGTACCAAATGCAAAACGCAATTAATTACAGCACTCGCCCCGAAGGAGATTCCTATGCAATTGAAGTCTAACGAACTGGCAGGCAATTTTCTGCAACCAACTTGGCGCGTAAATTCTACTCTCGGTACTCGCGTTATTCTCGTGCGCCACGGTGAGAGTACATTCAACGCTCAACATCGCCATCAAGGTAGCAGCGATGAATCAGTTTTAACCGAAATTGGTCACCGTGCGGCGCGTCAAACCGGAATCTTTCTCAGGGGACTAAGTTTTGATGCAGTTTATACCAGTTCGCTGAAACGAACCCAACAAACTGCCAATGAAATGTTAGAGGTAATGGAACCAGCAATTGAACTAAATAAAATTCACGCTACTTATGCTTTGCGAGAAATTGATTTGCCCGCATGGCAAGGTTTATTACATCGCGAAGTGCAAGAAAAATTCGCCGAAGATTATCGCTGCTGGAGACAACGCCCGCACGAATTTCGCATGGTTACCCCGGAAAAATATCGCGGTTTGCAACCGGATGAGATACACCTTGGTTTGTATAGCGGCAGCATTAATGCTGCCGCTATACAAACTAAGCCAAAAGGCTTAACTTCACTCGCTGAGAATTCTGTGTATACTTTTCCCGTCGTGGATTTGTACTCGCGCGCCCAAAAATTTTGGCAAGAAATACTGCCCCATCATGCCAATCAAACGCTATTAATCGTCAGTCATTCTGGCACAATCCGGGCTTTAATTGCTACAGCACTGGGTTTAAAACCAGAACGTTTCCACACACTTCAGCAATCTAACTGCGGCATTAGTATCCTCAATTTTCCCGATGGTTGCCAAGCGCCAGCGCAATTAGAAGCGATGAATCTCACCACCCACTTGGGCGAAACTTTGCCCCCAACCAAGGCAGATCCTAAAGGGTTGCGTTTGTTGCTTGTACCGAGTGGAAATGAGGCGCAGATGCGGCAGGTAGCACAGTTGCTCAAACAAGAGCCGATCGACTTTAGCATTAGCGGTACTGATGATGAGGCGAAAGCGATCGCAACCACAATTCTCCCATACCATCCCACAACCGTGCAGCTACAGGTGACGCGAGACGACTTCCCCCAAGTCTGGCAACAAGCTATTACTACCCGCAGCTCCCTCTCTAGCAACTCCAGCCAATTGATAACTGGTTTAGTCGTGGCTAGTAATTATATCATTCAGCGCCTGATACGTCAAGTATTAGGCATGAATTGCGATGAAATTGGCAATTTGCAACTGCGGCAGGGAAGCATCAGTGTTATCCATTATCCTTTGACAGAGCGATCGCCCATGCTGCAAGCCATGAATATTTCTGGGTAATAGGTAATAGGTAATAGGTAATAGGTCAAAAGCTAATCACTAAAAGTCAACAGTTATTTACTAGCTCACAATTACCAATTACCAATTACCAATTACCAATTACCAACTACCAATCACAACAAAGAGGTTCCATGCTTTATCGCGAATTTGGTCAAACAGGTTGGCAAGTATCAGCTATCGGTTTAGGCACTTGGAATATCGGCAATCAATGGGGTGAAGTCGAAGAAACAACCGCTTTAGCAACCATCCGCAGCGCCTTCGACAATGGCGTGAATTTGTTTGATACTGCCGAAGCTTATGGCATTCCCCAAGGAGTATCTGAAGAGCGTTTAGGAAAGGCGCTAACGGGCATTCGCGACCAAGCTTATGTAGTGACAAAAATAGGCAGTTGGGGCAGACGCAACGGCGAAATTTTGCCGAAATCTGTTGATACAATTCGCCTTTGCTTGCACGCTTCCCTTTATCGATTGCGGACAGATTGGGTAGATGTCGCGCTTTGTCATGAAGGCGATATTGAAGATCCAAGCGTTTATTTAGAAGCGTTTGAAATGTTGAAACAAAAAGGTCACATCCGCGCCTACGGCATCTCGACCAACGATTTTGAAGTCCTCAAACGCTTCAATGTTAACAACACCTGTAAAGTCGTAGAATTTGACTATTCCCTATTAAATCGCCAGCCTGAATTAGACATGCTGCCTTATTGCCAAGAGCATGGCATAGCCGTACTAGCGCGCGGGCCTTTGGCAAAGGGATTGCTATCTGGCAAATATTCTGCCGATACAGTTTTTAAAGATACCATTCGTTCCAAGTGGCACAAAAAAGAAAAAACCCAGGCCAAATACGAGCAAGAAATTGCCACAGTAGAGCGCATCAAAGCAGCATTGCCACCTGGAGAAAATATGGTTGAAACAGCTTTGCGCTTTGCCATTTCCCATGCAGTAAAACCCGTAGCCATACCCGGTGCTAAATCCCCCGAACAAGCAGCGATCAATGCTAAAGCAGGAGATAAACTATTATCAGAACAAGAGAGAAATAATCTCATTCTCAGCTTAGAACATCCGTTCCATCAACGGGAACTGAGCGTAGTAGGAACTAGAGAGTAGAACACCTTTCTTATCAGTCTGCGTAGGCAGACTTTGTTTGTGTAGGCGCGACTTAAGTCGTCAAGCCTGTTACGCGATCGCTTTTCTAGGTATAGTAATACAATTCGGAAGCGATCGCGTATTTTCCCTGTGGTTAGGTCATGGGTCAAATGCCAGCATAAGGATGTTTAATATAACTTCCAGGTAACTCCCATGCTGGCTATATCTAATTACCAAGTCCACTCAACTCTGCACGAAGGGAGCGAAACCATCGTCTATCGAATACTAACCCCAACCGACCAAAAGCCAAGAATTCTGAAAATCCTCAAAGCCGAATATCCCACCCTCGAAGCCATTACCCGCATCAAACACGAATATCAAATCCGCAAAAACTTAGACCATCCAGGCATTGTTAAAGTTATTAGTATCGAAACCTTAAACAATCATTTAGCACTGCTTTTAGAAGACTTTGGCGGCGAATCACTGTCAAAATTTTTAGAACCAGAAAAACTTTCTATAACAACCTATTTAAACATCGCCATTCAAATCGTTAAAGCCTTAGAGTATTTGCATCAAAACCAGATTATTCATAAAGATATTAAACCCAGCAACATTATCATTAATTCCCAAACGGGTATTGTTAAACTAACTGACTTCGGCATCGCCTCGCAACTGAATAAAGAAACCCCGCAATTTATTAATCCCAATATTGTAGAAGGCACTCTCGCTTATATGTCTCCCGAACAAACAGGGAGAATGAATCGCACCCTCGACTATCGCACAGACTTTTATTCATTTGGTGTCACTCTATATGAAATGCTCGCTGGTCAATTACCGTTTGAGAGCGATGACCCCTTAGAGTTAGTTTATAGCCACATCGCCAAACAAGCCATTCCCCCACAGCAAATCAATCCAAACATTCCCCAAAGCTTATCAGAAATAACGATGAAGCTGATGGCAAAAAATGCCGAAGATCGATATCAAAGTGCTGCGGGAATCTTAGCAGATTTAGAAATTTGTCTCAACCAATTGCAAACCAAAGGCGAAATTGCTGATTTTATTCCCGGACGCTTAGATGTCTTGAGCCAGTTGCTGATTCCCCAAAAATTATATGGTCGAGAAAATCAGGTTAATTTACTCTTATCTGCGTTTAATCGCGCTGCTGAAGGAACCAGCGAACTGATGTTAGTTTCTGGTTATTCTGGCATTGGCAAATCTGCCGTTGTCAATGAAATTAACAAACCGATTACCAGACAAAGGGGTTATTTTATTTCTGGCAAATTTGACCAATTTAAACGAAATATTCCCTATGCTTCTTTAAGCCAAGCCTTTAGTTATTTGATGCGGCAATTACTGACGGAACCTGCTGAAAAATTGCAAAAATGGCAAGAAAAAATATTAGCAGCTTTAGGTGTTAACGGACAAGTTATTATTGATGTCATTCCCGAAGTAGAATTAATTATTGGCAAGCAGCCAGAATTGCCGCTACTAGCGCCAACAGAATCCCAAAACCGCTTTAATCGGGTATTTGCTGAATTTCTCCGAGTTTTCACCCAAAAAGAGTATCCATTAGTTATCTTTTTAGACGACTTACAATGGGCGGATTCAGCAACATTGAACTTAATGCGATCGCTGATGTCTGACCCTGATATCAACTATTTATTATTAATTGGTGCGTATCGGGATAATGAAGTAAGTTCCACCCATCCTTTGATGCAAACCGTAGAGGAAATTAAACAGGTTGGTACGGTTGTTAATAATATTGTTTTGCAACCCTTAGATTTAGATAATGTCACTCAATTAATTGCCGATACTCTTCAAGACAGCCAACGAGTAATTGAACTGGCAGAACTACTCTGTAATAAAACCGGGGGTAATCCTTTTTTCTTGACCCAATTAATCCAGGCACTATATCAAGAAAAACTTTTAAAATTTTGCTTTAATAGCGCTTCGTGGCAGTGGAATTTAAATCAGATTCAGGAAATTGGTATTACCGATAAAAATGTAGTCGAATTGGTAGCTTCTCGAATTGAAAAACTGCCAAAATCAACCCAAGAAGTACTAAAGCTGGCAGCTTGCGTGGGAGACAGGTTTACCTTAGATGTTCTGTCAATTGTCAATGAAAAATCCCCATCAGTTACAGCAAATGAACTTTACTCAGCTTTACAAGCCGGGTTAATTTTACCTTTAAGTGAAGCTTACAAAATCCCTTTAGTGTTTGACGATTCAGAAAATACAGTCGAAATAATAGAAGCCAAAATCTCTAAAGTGGGTTATAAATTCTTGCATGACCGAGTACAACAAGCAGCCTATTCACTGATTCCCAACGAACAGAAGAAAGCCACCCATCTCAAAATCGGTCGATTGCTTCTGGAAAATACTCCCAAGGAGAATTTAGAAGAAAATATTTTTGATATTGTCAATCAGTTAAATGTAGGAATTGACACAGTTATTCACCCCCCAGAAAAATACGAATTAGCTCGATTGAATTGGATAGCAGGCAAGAGAGCCAAAGCAGCATCCGCCTATGAACCTGCGGCTAAATATCTGAATACGGGACTGAAATTGCTCCCATCTGATAGCTGGCAGAATCAATATGACTTAACTTTAAATCTTCACCTTGCCACAGCAGAAGCCGAGTATCTCACTACCAAATTTGAGCGAAGTCATGCGCTCTTAGATGTTATCTTGACTCAAGCCAAAAACCTCCTCGACCAGGCTCAAGCGTACAAACTGAAAGTTGAGGTTTACATCGCCCAAATCCAAATGGAAGTAGCGTTGGATATTGGCATATCTGCTGTGGAAATGTTAGGGGTAAAATTAGAAGATAAGCCGCCACAAATTCAGGAAATTGAAGAGTTAATTAATCTTCCTCCCATGACTGATGCTAATAAAATTACCGCTCTGGGAATTTTATGCAAGATTACTGATGCTGCTTATGTAGCTAATCCAAAGTTGCTGTTATCGATAGTGTTTACCATAGTGAATCTTTGCCTCCAATATGGGAATCCTCGGCAAGCTCCCTATGTATATGTATACTATGGAGTGCTTCTCTGTGGAAACCTGAATGATATTGAGACAGGGTATCGTTATGGTCAATTGTCTTTGAGAGTTTTGGAGCAATTTCAGGCGCAGGAACTACAAGTTTTCGTTTTGGGCGAGTTTAATGGTTTTGTCAGGTTGTGGAAAGAACATGTTCGAGAAACTCTAAATTCTTTGCTGCGGGTTTATGCTTCCGGTTTAGAATCTGGAGAAATCGTATATGGGGGCTACGCGATTTTGAATTATTGTATGCACAGCTTTTTTGTGGGCGAATCCCTAGAACTTCTCGAGCAGAAACATCGCCATTACATTGATGAACTCAAGAAGCAACGGCTCGATTACCACGTGGTATATGGTCAGATTAGCAGACAAATTATCCTCAATTTACTGGGTCAAGTTGAGGAGCCAGTCTTGCTGATGGGTGATGCATTTAACGAGGAGGAGATGCTTCCTATTCTGACCGAACAAAAGAATGGAACTACGCTGTTTTTTGTTTATTTGGCTAAAGCGATGCTGCATTATTTGTTCGAGCAGCCGGAATTGGCGATCGCTTTTTCCCAAACCGCAGAATCATACGTAGAATCTGTATCGGGATTGTTGATTTCTGCCCAGTGTAATTTCTATCAGTCTCTGGCGCTTTTAGCTCACTATCCCCAGGCTGAAGCAAGTCAGCAAAGCTTATATTTAGAAAAGGTGGCATCGAATCAGCAAAAAATGCAGCAATGGGCGTACCATGCCCCAATGAACTTTCAGCATAAGTACGATCTAATAGAAGCCGAAAAAGCGCGGGTTTTAGGCGATAAATTCGCAGCAATCGATAATTACGATCTGGCAATTAAATCAGCCGCAGCGCACAATTATCTCCATGAAGAAGCCTTAGCTTATGAATTGGCGGGGAAATTTTATCATTTTTTGAACAAAGAGATAATTGCTCAGGCATACCTCACCAAAGCTTATTATGCTTATATTCGCTGGGGAGCGATCGCTAAAGTCAAAGCCTTAGAATTAAACTATCCTTTCCTAATAGCACAAACTTGCTCAGTAGAACCCCAGAAATTTGATGCCAAAACCACTACGGCGACAACTAAAACCAATAGCAGATTCGGAGATTTTCTAGACTTAACCACCTTCGTCAAATCTTCTCAAGCCATCACCAGAGAAATTGTCCTGGAAAATTTACTATCCCAGTTAATCAAAATCCTGCTGGAAAATGCTGGCGCTCAAAAAGGCTTTCTCCTACTGCTAAAAGATGACCAACTTTTTATCGAAGCATCGGCAACCGCTACCGATGATGTCGTTAATGTTTTACAATCTATTCCCGTCGCTACCTCTGGCTATTTACCCCTATCTGTCATCAATTACGTCAAGCGGAGCCAAGAAAATCTGGTTTTAAATGACGCAACGGTTAGCGAACCCTTTAATGCAGATGTCTATATCCAAGAATTTAAACCAAAATCCATCCTTTGTTTGCCGATTTTGTATCAATCTAAACTGCAAGGGATTCTCTATCTGGAAAATAACTTAGCTGTGGGAGCATTTACCAACTCGCGCATCGAAGTTCTTCACCTTCTATGTTCCCAAGCCGCTATTTCCCTAGAAAATGCCCGACTATACGCCCAATTAGCAGAATATTCCCACACTTTAGAAGAAAAAGTTGCAGCCAGAACTGCTGAACTCAAAGCCGCACAAAAGCAAATTATTGCTCAAGAAAAACTCGCCTCTCTGGGAATTTTAACCGCAGGAGTTGCTCACGAACTCAAAAATCCCCTCAATTTTGTGAATAATTTTGCCGAATTATCAGTAGAGTTAGCCGAAGAATTACTCGCCGAAATTGAAAACCAAGGCGAGACTCTCGATGCCAATACCCTAAACTACACCAAACAAACTTTAACTGATATTAAAGAAAATGCCGCACTTATTCAACAACACGGTCAAAGAGCCGACCGCATTATTCACAACATGATGCAGCACGCGCGGACTGACAGCGATACTCCCCAACCCACTAATCTCAACGCTCTGCTCGATCAAGCGGTGCTGCTAGCGTATCACAGCAAGCGTTCTAAAAATAACTGTTTTAATGTGACGATCTACAAAGATTATGACGACTCTATCGGTCAACTTAATCTAGTCTCCGCCGATCTCAACCGTGCTTTCATTAATATTATCGACAATGCCTGCTATGCCATCGAGGCGAAGCAGAAAAATTTTCAGGCGCAGATGGATAACCAAGGTGAAATCTTTACCCCTACACTTTGGATAAAAACCCAAAACAAAGGAGAAATTGTAGAAATCCGCATCCGCGATAACGGTATCGGAATTGCACCGGATCTAATAGATAAAATTTTCCATCCTTTCTTTACTACTAAGCCAGCAGGAGAAGGCACTGGCTTGGGTTTATCTTTAACCTACGACATTATTGTAGGGCACCCAGGCGGCACTTTAAACGTGGAAAGCATCCTGGGAGAGTATACCGAATTTATCATTACTTTGTCTGCCTGACTCTGCCTCAACTTGATTATGCTCCTCGCTCCTAAAGGGGGTAGATAACCCAAATTTGGTATAACTTAAAAATTCTCTGTTACTTGTAACGTCAACTTTGCAAAAGTATAATCATTTTACCAACAATTATAAAATGAAAAAAATATCCAGTTAGCTTTGTAGTCATTTAACTTCGGCTTTCTAAATTGGTTTTTTCTATTTTAAATTACGCTTAAGTGATCGATATCACCGCTCGCCGGAGCATAATAATGTTATAGGAATCTATAGGAAGCTTCTTTGTTTAGATTATATGTTTCTTATGAAACCAGCAAAGATATTAGTGGTGGATGATGAGATGGATTTGGAGCGGCTGATTAAACAACGCTTTAGGAAAAAAATTATAGCTAAACAATTAGATTTTGTTTTTGTTAAGAATGGTGTAGAAGCAATAAATAAACTACAAACAAAAGATGCGGTTGATATGGTTTTGACCGATATCAATATGCCGGAAATGGATGGGTTAACCTTGCTGACCAAGCTGCCTGAAATTGACCAGACTCTCAAAGCGGTGGTGCTGTCTGCTTATGGGGATATACGAACGATTAGGGTAGCAATGAACCGAGGCGCGTTTGACTTTATCACCAAACCAATAGATTTTCAAGATTTAGAAATTACTATCGACAAAACATTAAGTTTTGTCAAACAAATTAGAGAACAAAAGCAAAAGCTGCAACAAGCACTTGAGCAACTACGATACGAAGCATTGTACGACCCACTTACAGGTTTACCCAATCAAAATTATCTTCTCGGTCGCATTCGCCAGTGTATCCAATCGAGACAGCAAAAAAATAGTTTATTCGCGGTTTTATGTTTGAGTCTAGATGGCTTTAAAGCGGTGAAATATGGGTTAGGTCATGCTTTAAGCGATCGCTTGTTAATAGAAGTAGCGCGTCGTCTAGAAAGCTACACCCATCCTACAGATATAGTCGCTCGTTGTGGCACAGACGAATTTGCTATCTTGCTCGCCGATTTACCCAACTTCAAACATGCTGAAAACAAGGCCGAGCAACTGCGTGAGGCGCTCAGAACTCAATTTAAACTCAACGGGTCTGTGGTGTCCTCAAATATCTATATTGGTATTGTTAACAGCACTATTGATTATCATCAACCCGAAGACTTTTTGCGGGCAGCCGATACGGCAATGAATTATGCCAAAATGCCTGGAAAACCCAATATAGTTGTATTTGATACGGGGATGCAGACAAGCATTCTCGAACGCCTAGAGTTAGAAGCTGACTTGCAAAGGGCAATTGAACAGCAACAGTTTCACCTCAACTATCAGCCAATAGTCTCCCTGTCTACGAGTAAAATTGTCGGTTTTGAAGCGCTGGTGCGATGGCAGCATCCTACGAGAGGGTGGGTTTCCCCCGATAAGTTTATTCCCTTGGCAGAAGAAACCGGGCTGATTATCCCCCTGGGTAAATGGGTGTTGTCGGAAGCTTGCCGACAGTTAAGCGTTTGGCAAGAGCAATTGGCTCAACCTTTGCCTCTCAGTATCAGCGTCAACCTGTCTGGGATTCAGTTATGGAATCCAGATGTGTTACAGTCAATTGACGAGATTCTCAACTCGCTGTCGTTGAGCGGGTCGCATTTAAAGCTCGAAATTACGGAGAGCATTTTGATGGATAAGGAATCAGAAGCTACAGCAGTGCTAGCTCAGTTGAAACAACGCGAGATCCAGTTGTCCATCGATGATTTTGGCACGGGTTATTCTTCTCTGGCGTACCTGCAATCTTTTCCCATCGATACTTTAAAGATCGACCGTTCTTTTATTAGCGGTATCGAACAGCAAGATAAAAACTTAGATATCACGCGCACTATTATCGCCCTCGCCCACTCGCTCGAGTTAGATGCGATCGCTGAAGGGGTGGAGACGCAAGAGCAACTCGAGATCTTGCGATCGCTTGGCTGCGAATACGGACAAGGCTACCTGTTCTCTCCCCCCCCTCGAAGGTGCAGCCGTTGTTAATTTGCTAACACAAGTTGATCTTTTTGGCTAGCCGATCAAAAAATCTTTATACTAAAACTGACATTGACAAATTGATAATTCTCTCACCCCCATAGCTTATGAAAACCGCCAAAATTTTATTTGTAGATGATGAAATAGATTTAGAACGGCTGCTCAAACAGCGATTGAAAAAAAATATTCGGGATAATCAATTTGAGTTGCTGTTTGCCTCGAATGGCAAGGAAGCGTTAGAGATACTCAAGAGCGATCGCTCTGTAGCAATGGTAGCTACAGATATCAACATGCCCGAAATGGATGGCATCACCTTGCTAGCTAAAATCGCCGAAATCGACCCCACGATTAAAACCATAGTCATGTCTGCTTATAGCGATTGGCAAAATATTAGAAACGCGATGCACTGCGGCGCTTTTGATTTTATTACCAAACCGATAGATTTTGAAGATCTGGTAATTACCATTTTCAGAACTCTGGAGCAGGTGCAACAAGTTAGAGAAAACCTTAACAAGTTGCAACAAGCCCAACTCTTATTGATTCAGAGTGAAAAAATGTCTACACTAGGCCAGCTGGTGGCGGGTGTAGCTCACGAAATTAATAACCCGATTGGTTTTCTTTCAGGTAATATCGAACAAGCGACTGAAGCAATAAATGATTTAATTCATCACTTACAGCTGTATCAAGAAAAATATCCCGATCCGGGTTCAGACATCGAGCAGAATGCTGAAAACATAGATTTAGAATATCTCTTAAGCGATTTACCCGACATGCTGTCATCGATGAAAATGGGCGCAGAACGCATCCGTAATATTAGCAATTCTCTGCGAACTTTCTACCGAGGCGATACTGGGGATAAAGTATTAGCTAATATCCACGAAGGCATCGATAGTACCTTAACCATATTACAGCATCGACTCAAAGCTAATAACGAACGTCCGGCAATTCAAACGCTCAAAGATTATGGAGATATCCCTCTCCTCAAATGCTATCAGGGAAAACTGAATCAAGTTTTTATGAATCTTTTAGTCAATGCCATCGATTCATTAGAAGAATCAAATCAAGGTAAATCGTTTAACGAAATTAATGCCGCACCTAACATTATCGCTATCAAAACTGAATTATCTCAAGACGAGCCAAGCGTGGTAATTAAAATAAAAGATAATGGCAAAGGCATGTCAGATGAAATAAAATCCAAAATATTTGAACATTTTTTCACGACTAAATCTATTGGTAAAGGCACGGGGTTAGGGTTATCAATCAGCCGTCAGATAGTGGAAGAAGCACATGGGGGAAGTTTAACTTGCACCTCAACCGAAGGAGAGGGATCGGAGTTTGCGATCGCGCTCCCTATCGAACTGAATAATAGTTAATATTACCACTTTGGCATTCATATCATGTCCTTAACATTACCCATAATCATCAGCCGGGACACGGCACGATCAAATTTATCTGTTTGTGCGAGATATCTCTGATGCCGTGTCCCTACGCAACAACAGAATGAAGTTTTTTTATTATGGAGAATTCAACGGACATAATATCACGTTTACTTGGTGGTAAACACCCGCCACGCGATAAAAACAGTCACGGATATATAACCAAAAACAGCTAGCCAATCTAGCCAGTTGTCGGGAATCATCAAAGATTGGTCGTTCATCAATAGATATCACCAAATTGCGTTGTTTGTAGGGAGAGAGCAATCTGAGAAACCGGGTTTCTGTGTCCCGGTTTCTGGGCGTAATTTTGCATTCTGGGATAATTGTTCTTAATCAGAAGTATCTTTTGGTTGCAGCCAATCCCTACCCAACTTAATTGTAATGTCCGAGTTTAAATGCCCGGTGCTTTCTACGCGCACTTCTCCAAAATTGAGTGCTTCGCGAATTGTTTGGGCTGCCTTATCATCTCCAGCCTGCGCCACAATGCGAGTTTGACTCAACGGTTCAGTCCAAGGTTCAGCCACGTAGACGTTACGATAGCCAGCTGTTTTGAGTTTTCTCACCAATTTTTCTACGGCTTTGCGATCGCCCGTGCTATCTTGAATCGCGATACTCAAATCGGTAGAGCTAACAGATGAGCGCCTTCTGGAGTTAGTTTGAGTCAACTCAAAGTGCTGCGCCATCATCGCGTTGATGCTGCGGCGGTGCGGCAACCAATAGCTAGCATCGTACTTACCGGCGGCGCTATACTCACCCGGAACCAGCAACATCTGCGCGTCATCGCGATTGGTTTGGACGCCAAAACCAACTAAAGCCACCAACTCCTCGACGGTTAAATTTGTATCGATATGGGACTGAATCACCGAGAGAATTTGCGGCACTCTAGCTAAAGTGACTGGATTGAGCGCTTGTTCCATCAAAGCCCGCATCACCATTTGCTGGCGCTGCACCCGTCCCACATCCCCCAGCTTGTCGTAGCGAAACCGCAACAATTGCAACGCCTTATTACCGTTGAGGTGCTGCTTACCAGCCTTCAAATCGATGTATAGGTGCTGGCTGTTGTCGGTATATTTCATATCTTGAGGCACGTAAACCGTCACCCCGCCCAAGGCATCGATCAGTTTTTCCACACCCTGAACGTTGATGCGGACATAGCGGTCAATTCTCACACCGCCTAGCATGTCGCTCACTGCTTGGGCGCTGAGGGCGGGACCGCCATAAGCATTCGCTGCATTAATTTTAGTCATCCCGTATCCTTCCACCATCGTGCGGGTGTCGCGGGGAATCGAAAGTACGGTTAACTTTTTGGTTTGCGGGTTAAACCGCAGCAGCAGCATCGTATCGGAAAGACCATCAAAAGAATTGACTAGGGCGTGGTATCCCAATTTTGGATCTGGTTGTTCCCCCAAATCTGAAGATAGAACCTTGACCCCTAACACCAAGATATTCACAGGTCGGGTGAGTTCTGGCAATCGCAGATTCGTCTTCGAGATGCCGCCAGAATTAAACACAGCGGCTTCTTCAGCCGTCAGATGGCTTTGCATTAAAGGAGTAGTGGAAAGCGAAACTGCCAGCAAAGCGCCTGCTGTTGCTGACAACATCGCCACCCCAGTCAAGCCAAATCCAAGCCAGAGCCAACGTAACTGGTTTGCTTTGGAAGACTGACTGATAAAAGGCGGGGCTAGGAACTGCCCGAGAGACGACATATCAAAAAAGTTTCGCGTTGGCACTGGCTTCCTCACACACTAAAAATTAGGAGTGTTTGAAAATACTGAGAGTTTTCCACCAGAATACTCATACCAGTATTTCCTTCCTTTTGGTACACTCATCCGGCTAATTGGCTTGGGAGTTGAGCATGGGACATGGAGCAAGTGTACTTCTTAAGAGTCCACCTGCTGCGAAGGGGGGCGGGTTTAGTTGAATTGTCTGCTTCTATCAAAGGTGATGGGTGAAATCCGCCCCTACAGATCCTACCTACACACCTGCTCACTGGTTTACCTGCACCCTACTTCGTACTACTGATGGCGTTTTTTCCACAAGGCTACGGGTTTGCCTTGGGATAGACGAATCATCAACCAAACACTGACGATAAAGTAACCAGAGGTGAGCAAACTATTCATTACCAATAAGGGTAATTTTAGAGATTCTGAAGCATCCGCAGAAGCTCCTAACAAAATGTAGCCCAATAGCCAGGAAAACGCCAGACTTACCGCCAATCGACTGACTGCTTTTTGTCTAGGGGTTCCAGTGCGGCGATAGAGCGTCCACAGCGCGGGTATAAAACCGATCCCAGGAGTTAAATACAGATACAGCTGTAAGCGGTTGATGTCTGGATTCTCAAACGGGTCGATATCATGCATAGCGATCGCTTTTTCTCGATCCTAGCCCAGCTACGCGCCCAGGGGAGATGGGGTCAGCGGGGGAGATGGGGGAGAAACAATCGCTTGATTGCTGATGAACGCTGAATTTTTCGGATTCTCACCCAATTTTTCCTTAGTTTTACCGATGTTGCCCGCGAAAACACTTGGCTAGGCTAGATTAGGATTGAACTTCGTTATGACTGTTCATATTCAATTATTAAAAGTATACTGTGTAAATTAATTAAATAATTACAAATAATAGGGTGCTGAAAACAAGTCAATCAACATTTAAGCGCGATGGTTTTACTTGGAAAAGTTCACGCTTTTTGCAAAACAATCAAACCAGGCTTTATGAGGTTTGATTCGCGAAATAAACTGGAAAAGAGCCAAACCTCAACCTTGCGTCAAAAAACAGCGATCGCAATCGGCGGGGCGCTAACCAGTCTGATCGGTATTGTGTACGTTGCCACATCAACCATTTTACTCGAAGGCTACGCCAAGCTGGAAGAGCAAAACACCCGCCAAAACGTTGAACGAGTACTCGAAGCCTACGCCAACAGCTTAAACGAACTCAACCTAACTAATTTTTATTGGTCTGTCTGGAACGACACCTACAACTTCGTTGGAAGTCCTACCAAAGAATTTATCAATCAAAACTTTTACGATGGCTTATTTTCTCAAGGTAATCTCAACGCAATTTTGTTGATCGATACTGTTGGAAAAATTGTCTACAGCCAAGGTTACAACAGCCAATATCAACGCGCTCATGGTATTTCAAACAGTTTGCGAGAATACATTCGGTTAAATGCTTGGGTTTTGCAGCACAAGCTTCCTGATAGCAGCCATGCGGGAGTTATTTTGTTACCTGAAGGCGCGATGATGTTTACTGCCCGCCCCATCGTCACCAGCAAAGGAAAAGCACCGATGCGCGGTACGCTGATTTTAGGGCGCTATTTAAACTCAAATACGATTCAAAAATTAGCCCGCACAACTCGACTGGCTATCCGCTTGCATCGACTTGATGGCAAAATTAAACTGCCTTCCAGACTTCGTGTAGTGCGCGAAAAGCTGTCAGCAGCAAAACCAATTTTTGTCCAGCCTCAAAGCGAATATTTAATTTCGGGCTATACCTTGCTCAACGATATCTCTGGAAAGCCTGCAATGCTTGTGCAGGTGGATATGCCGCGAGAAATTTATCAACAAGGTCAAATCAACTTGAAATATCTGATTGTGGCTTTGACAATGGTGGGGCTAGTATTAGGGGTGGCAACTCAGTTATTGGCAGAAAAATTAATTCAAATTTGGCAAGAACAGGAAGAAAGTAAAGCTAGATACAAAGCCGTTGTTGTGCAAGCGAGGGAAGGGATTTTCTTGCTCGATGCAGATACTAAAAGGTTTCTGGAAATTAACGCCGCGTTTGAAAATTTGCTGGGTTATTCGGTGGCAGAAATTCTGCAACTGACTTTGTACGATGTGGTTTCAGAAGACAGCGAGACGATCGACCGAGATATTGAAGATATTTTAACCGGCGATCGCTACTTCACCAGCGAGCGCCGCTACCGCCGTCACAATGGCGAAATCGTCGATGTTGAGGTGAGCGCTAACTTAATCAGATACGCTGGCAGAAATGCTTTTTGCATCGTTGTCCGCGATATTACGGATCGCAAGCGGGCTGAAGCGGCACTACGGGAAAGCGAGAAACGCTTAGCTTGGCAAGCAAGTCACGACGATTTGACAGGATTGGTGAATCGACGCGAGTTTGAGCGCCGTTTGGAGTTGGCTTTGAGCGATGCCAGAACTGATGGCACGCAGCATTCCCTATGTTATCTAGATCTAGACCAATTCAAGATCGTAAATGATACCTGCGGTCATGGAGCGGGGGATGAACTGCTGCGTCAGGTAAGTGCTTTGTTGCGAATGCATATTCGTTCCACTGATGTTCTCGCTCGTCTCGGCGGCGATGAATTTGGCCTTTTACTCAATCATTGTCCCCTAGAAAATGCATCGGGAGTTGCCAATGCCCTGCGCCAAAATCTGTCAGATTACCGCTTTGTCTGGCAGGACAAATCCTTTACGGTCAATGTCAGTATTGGTTTGGTGGCAATCGATGTGGATAGTAAAGATTTAGCCAGTACTTTAAGCGCTGCCGATGCGGCTTGTTTCGCTGCTAAAAATAAAGGCAGAAATCGCGTTCACATTTATCAAGCAAATGATTCCGAATTGGCTCAACAACGCGGAGAAATGCTGTTGGCATCGCAGATTACTAAAGCGTTAGAAGAAAATCGTTTTTGTCTTTACTATCAACCCATTGTTCCCGTTGCTAATGCCGATTCCCACGGGGAACATTACGAAGTCCTGCTGCGCCTTTACGATGAATCAGGCAAGCTAGTACCGCCCAATCTTTTTATTCCAGCGGCAGAACGATACAATCTTATGCACCTGGTTGATCGCTGGGTTATTTCCACGCTGTTTTCTAGTCAGAAAGAGCATTATCGCCAAGCTTGGGAGCGCTGTCAAAGCCAAGGCGATCGCTCTCTCTATGCGATTAATCTTTCGGGTTCCAGTATTAACGACGATCAATTTATTGAGTTTGTCCGCGATCAGTTTGCCTTGTACCAAATCCCGCCCCAAGTTATTTGTTTTGAAATTACCGAAACCGTGGCAATTACCAATTTAAGCAAAGCGGTTCAATTTATTCAGGAACTGAAGCAATTAGGCTGTTATTTTTCTTTGGATGATTTTGGCAGCGGTATGTCTTCGTTTACCTATCTGAAAAATCTACCAGTAGATTATCTCAAAATAGATGGGCAATTCGTTAAAGATATTGTGGAAGATCCGACAGATTTGGCAATGACTGAAGCGATTAATCGAGTCGGGCAAGTAATGGGTATTCAAACGATCGCAGAATTTGTAGAAAATGACGCAATTCTGGATAAACTGAGAATGCTTGGGGTGAATTATGCCCAAGGTTATGGCATTGCGAAGCCGCGCCCGTTTAGCTAGTAGCTAGTAGGGTGCGTTACGGCTACCGCCTAACGCACCTTCTCAACCTTGCTGCTTAAACCTCTTCCAGAAACCCGGTTTCTTAAGTTCAAAATCTGGTTTGTAGGGGCACGGCATCATACAATCTTTGGGTAAAAATCAAAATTTATCGACGCCGTGCCCCGGAGGCTTTCCATTTATCAAGTGGGAACTGTCGAAGAAATACAGTCAAATATTTAAGGTGAGAGAAAAAATATGAGCTATTCAGTGGATTATGCGTTGACAAATGTTGCGATCAATGATTATGTTTTGGAGCCAGATAGGCAACCGATTTTCCAAAGATTGAAATCAGCATTGACATTTAAGTCAAAGATATCGACCATCTAGGTATCATTGCTGGATTGATCAACCAGATGTTAATAATTAAGAAGTGATTATAGATTCTTTAAAAAGTCCTGTCTCAATGTCCAAAATTAGGTTGTCTCCCTCTAAGGACTTAATTACCAAATTTTTACCGTAAGCTGAGATTTGAGAACTTATATCAGGAAGTCCTTTTATGCATCGGATAGATTTGTCCATGTTAAAAAGCAACACCTCTAACTCAGTTAATACAGCGGTTAGCGACGGTAACGCTAATATTTGGACGATATTACTGGTTAGCGACAAAGCGACAGAAATGCGCCCGTGATTGATCTCAATAGCGGCTAATTGCCGATCCACTCCAATCCAGGTGGTTAGTTGATCGTATGACAATGTGACAATAGGCTCAATTAAATCACTTCTCCAACTAATTCCATAGTCCCCAATGTCATTTAAATTAATAAGTGCAAATCTTCTAGCATGATCGTGAGCAATAATCTGCCGAATGCCATCGATTTTATTAAATAATGATTCATCGATGCTTTGAATTTCCACTTTGACTCCTAGTGATAGATTTTAGGGATAATAGAGCTTATTTCTGGGCGGGCTGACAGACTAGAGCCACCAGGATAGAAGTAGAAGATTTCTATAGCTCCTCTAGCTTCAGCTCCGCTGACTTCCACTTGTCTGACAATAGTTGTTCCGTAGTCATTTGTTGTTCTTCTCACTTCAGGAGAACTCAGTCCATCTTCCAAAATCTGCATGAGACGCTCGCGTCCACCTGCTGCTTCGTTTATACCTAGCTTTTTCAAATCCTGCAAGTTCTGCAACGATCTAGCTTGATTGTGCGGACTCGAAGTAACACGACCAAAAAAGTAGTCAAACTTGCTTTCTTTAATGCTAAATCCATTTCCTTGAATCATTCTAGTTAAATTTTTTTCAGGTGCGTTACACTGCGTTAACGCACCCTACAAAAGAGATTTATCGAGTTGGTACTGTCCACCAAGCTAGGGCATAAGGTTGACTCGCTTCGTTGACTTGTTTCTTATACGCTACGCGGATTTTGTAATTTCCCGTTGTAGGCACTTGACAGAAAATATGTTCTGTGCTGTCAACTTCGCTAACCGAAGCGCAGGTGTAGCGGGTGGTGTCGTTGCTGTCGGCGGGAACGAGATAGACATCGAGGTTGTTTAAACCGCGATCGCGAAAATCCTCGCCGATGTCGTACACTCCATTTTTGTTGGCATCGTTGAGATCGACTACCCGATTCCAAGCCATCGTAATTGAAACGAAACTTCCTTGCTGCAAGGGTTTTTCTAAGACGTAATCTTGGGATTTGTTCAGTTCTACTTTGTTGTAATCCCAACCAATGGGGGCGACTGGTTGTCCGGGTTTCCACTGACCGCCGCTAAATTGCTGCACTGCCCGATAAGCATTGAGTTGACCCGTTCCCATTTGCATGTCTTTGGAAATTTTGTCATCTTTATAGGCATCGGATTCCAGCCAATTGCGGTTGCTTTTATCGGTAATCGTCTTGGTCATGCCCAAGCGCAAACCGTTGCCTTCATCTTTGATTTTGTCGGCAGAATTGAGCAAGATGACTTTGGATACTTCGTGGCGGCGGGATTCTACACTCCAGTTTGACTTGCGACTGGTGAGTTGGCGATCGCCGAATTCCTGGATTAAAGCAACGGTAGCAGTTACCTGGGGCGTTGCCAAACTTGTACCGCTGACTTGGGATACCCTACCATCAAGGTTAAGAACGGGTACTTCATGACCGGGGGCGACTATACCGATGGCGCGACGGGGACCAAGGTTAATTTCCTTCCCTTCGAGTCGCCTTCTGATTCCTTCGGCAATATCGCCGATGTTGGCAAAGTCAATCTTAGAAAAAATTCCATCGACGCGCTTGGTAAAGGCGACGTTAATACCGTTGTAATTATCGGTGGGAATCGGAATTCCTCCCCGTCCTTGATTTCCCGCTACCAAGTGCAGCACGTCGTAAACGCGGGCAGACCAATCTAAACATTGGGTAAGCAAGGCGTTACCGTCTAAAATCGCATCGGGGCGCGGGTCGCGTTCTAAGGATTCGCCAAAGCTATAATTAATGGCGCGCAAATCGCCGCCGTTTTGCAAGGCTAAGTTTTGGGCGGCGAGGCATTCTTCGGGTTGTCCGCTTTTTTCCATCGAACCCACTGCGGCGGAATATAACCTGGCTGCGGGTGCAACGCCCGGTACTTCTTTGGCAGTGCCAATCATCATCCCCGCGACGCTGTAGGCGTGGGGATCTACATCGGTATCGGTTTTGGCTGGGTCATCGCGCCAAAATACTCGCGTCACGGGTACGGCATCGGGGTTGCGGTTTGCCGCTTTATCGATGCCAAATTGTCCGGGGCGACCGATTTCTACTTGACCGATGGCGATTTTGCGACCGAGTAAGTTATAGGGTGCTTGACGCAGGCGCAAGGCATCGATTCCCGTTTGGTCGATTGAAGTTTCAGTCGCTTGCACGGGTGTAGAAACAATTGCAGCACCTACACCCCCAATTAGCCATGCCAGTTTTTTTACTATTTTGTGCTGAACCACGGCAGCTTCTCCACGCGATCGCTTTTTTGGTTTAATTATGAGTCGCAATTTTCTTAAGACTTGCTAAAGATTTTGTTAAACTGGTTACCGAGAACCCAGGAGAATAGTGCCAGTCATGACCAAAACCCACAAGCCAATTGTTGTTGCTCCATCAATCCTATCAGCTGATTTTAGCCGTCTGGGCGATGAAATTCGCGCCGTTGACGCCGCCGGTGCCGATTGGATTCACGTTGATGTGATGGATGGTCGCTTCGTTCCTAACATCACAATTGGTCCCCTGATTGTGCAAGCGATTCGCCCCGTCACCCAAAAGCCTTTGGATGTCCACTTGATGATTGTGGAACCCGAAAAATACGTGGAAGACTTCGCTAAGGCGGGGGCTGATATCATTTCGGTTCATGCTGAGCATAACGCTTCTCCTCACCTGCACCGCACGCTTTGCCAAATCAAGGAATGTGGCAAGCAAGCGGGTGTAGTTCTCAATCCCTCGACGCCTCTAGCTTTGATTGAATACGTGTTAGAGGTTTGCGATCTAATTCTGATCATGAGCGTCAACCCCGGTTTTGGCGGTCAAAAGTTCATTCCGGCGGTGTTGCCTAAGATTCAAAAGCTGCGCCAAATGTGCGACGAACGCGGTTTAGATCCTTGGATTGAAGTCGATGGCGGCCTCAAAGGCGATAATACTTGGCAGGTTTTGGAAGCTGGCGCGAATGCGATCGTCGCTGGTTCTGCTGTATTTAACGCTAAGGATTATGCTCAAGCGATTGAAGGCATTCGCAACAGCAAGCGTCCCACTCCTGAATTAGCTGCGGTTTAAAATCATTTCCCATGCGATCGCGCTAAAAAAAATTCGACACCCTTAAGGGTGTCGCTACACAAACAAAGCCCGCCTGCGCGGGCTTTAGAATTTTAGCCCGCCTCCGCGGGCTTTGTTTGTGTAGCCCCAGGCTAAAGCCTGGGGTATTGGGGTATTGGGGTATTGGGGTATTGGGGTATCTTGGCGCTTGGCGCTTTGTTTAAAAGTTTAGATTTTGTCGATGAATTTTTTGACTTGGTCTTTGGCGTTTTCCACCACGTTCATTGCTTGAGCTTGAACTTGCTTGGCTTGGCCTTCTGCTTTCTGTTGCGGATCGCCGGTAATTTCACCCACTGCTTCTTGAACTTTGCCTTCTATGTTCTTGGCGATCGCTTTGGCTCTGTCTTGTAAGCTCATTTTTGCCTCCTTTAGTCGGCTAGGCTACTTTAGATGCACTTTAAAGCAGCTATCTTAGCTTATACTGTCTCCTGCGTCAATTCTCCTCTTGTCAGAGTTAATTGAAATTTATTCTTAATTAGCTAGCTTTTTTATTGACAGCATGTTAGACTTGCTGCTAAAGAGCCAGGTAAGCCAACTGGCGGGATGAGGGGAGCGATCGCTTCCCCCAACCCGCTTCATGACCATCTGCTCTAAATGGGTGTATTGAACTTGGAGATACAGCATGTCAGAACAATTCAAAGCATTAAGCAACAAACAACCCCGTACCAGTAAAATTCAACTAGAAATCAAGGAAATAGCCCAACCAACGACCATTCGCCACAGCAAATTCCATCATGGCGTTGATGGCGACGGCGGCGACGCCAGCAACGAATAGGTTTTAATTTTGGTTCCCAGGTTCCACCTGGGAACCAACAATCGGAGGTTCCACCTCCCGTAGTGCAATTTTTTTAAATTTGTATTGATAATAATTATCAATTATGTTGTTTCTAGCCAATTTATTACAACCCTATAGCGTATCAGACTTTTTAGAACGCAACTGGACGAGCAAAGCGGTTGTAATATCTGGTGAAGGCAAGAAAAAATTTACCCATTTATTTTCTTGGGAAAAACTCAACTATCTGTTGAACTATCACAAATTAAAATATCCCGACTTACGCCTCGCCTTAGATGAAAAAGTACTAAATGAAAGCGACAACGGTAATTTGGTCGAGTTGTGTCAATCGGGAGCAACGTTAATAATTGACCAAATTCACAAGCATATTCCGGAAGTAACGCAATTTGCTGCTGAAATCAAATACGATTTAGGTTATAGTACGCAAGTCAACGCCTACTGTTCTTGGCCTGGAAGACAGGGTTTTTCATGTCACTACGATACCCACGAAGTCTTTATCTTACAAGTAGACGGCAAAAAGCAATGGTATGTATTTACCGATACGATTAAACACCCTTTAACCGACCAAAAATCCACATCTTTTTCGCCTCCAGAAATAGATCCCTATTTAACCTGTACCCTATATCCAGGAGATATTTTATACATTCCTCGCGGACATTGGCATTATGCAGTTGCTTTAGATGAACCATCGCTACATTTAACATTAGGAGTTCATTGCAAGACAAGGATTGAATTTCTCGAATGGTTAATCAGCGAACTAAGTCAGAAAGAAGAATGGCGGAAAAGCTTACCCTTACCCGTAGAGATAGCTTTGGTAAAAGATAGTTTAGATACTTTAATTCAAGACTTAAGTCAGTTACTGGCAAGCAATAATATACGCGAAGATTTTATCAGCTATTTTGAGAATATAGGAAAGCCAAGCACTAGATACTCTTTCCCCTACCAAGCTGGATTCAATATATTCCCCCACGGTAAGGACACAAAATTCAAAAATCCTAAACTTCAGCGGGTAAAGATTTCAGAACTTGCCGATGGCAGTGGATATAAAATTATCGCTGCTGGGAAAGAAATAACGCTTAGAGGAGTGCCGGAAAGTTTTGTTAAAAGATTGTTTAGTCAAGATTTCTTTACAGGCAACGATGTCGTAAATTGGTTACCCGATTTTGACTGGGATATCGATATTGCTCCGCTTTTATCGCGTTTAGTTACTCAAGGCGTTATCTTGGTTGACAATTAACTATCTTTTTTCTTCTATAGCAGCTATTGCCTTTTTAAATTATTCATTAGATCTGGACTGAAAGTAAATTAGTTAAAATATATTAAGGAGAGGAGTGACATCAGGTAAATTCTACACAAAGCGAGAGATAAATGAATAAGTTCTTTTGTGCTGATGCTTCTCGACAAGCCGGAGAAGATATTATCGGTAGTGGCTCAATTTTTCAAACTTACGTCCTAGTGGAGTGTCCGACTCCGTGGGAATACGAGGCGTTTGATTCAAAACAGGTTCCCGATAATCTCAAGAATTTGGTAGCAGAAATCAATCAATCTAAGCAGCCGATTCGGTTTTTATTGATAACCAATAACAAGCCTAAAAATACAGCAGAAACAAAGGTTTTAATTTACGACAGAAGCCAGAAAAAATTCTCCCGTGGATACAACAAGAGAGAGTTTAATGTAGATAGCATTGACTCTGTAGCTGGGGTGGTGAAAAACTACTTAGCTGGGGAGAATTCCGACTGCGAAGTTTTGACAGAGCCAACAAGAGATATTTTAGTTTGTACTCACGGAAGCCACGACCAATGCTGTGCGCGGTATGGGAATGGATTTTATCTTCAAGCTTTAGCCACTATTGCGGAATTAGGCTTAGATAATGTTCGGATGTGGAAGGCGAGTCACTTTGGAGGACATCGCTTTGCACCGACTGCGATAGACTTCCCAGATGGCAGGTATTACGGCGTTTTAGAGCAAGATTCGTTTAAGTCAATTTTGGTGCGGGCTGGGGATATAAACTGCTTGAGTAAAGTTTATCGAGGTTGGGGAATTTTACCAAATCCGATTCAGGTTTTGGAACGAGAAATGATTCTGCGTTATGGATGGGATTGGTTTAACTATAAAGTGGCGGGTCAAATTATCGAGCAAAGCGCAGACAAGAGTTTAATTAAAGGAGAAATATCTTTTGAAAAACCCGATGGTTCGGGGTACAGTTACCAAGCTGATTTGATAAAAGATGAAATTAAAACGCTGCAACTGAAAGGTTCTTGCGGTGCTGGGAAGGAATCAACTTTCCTTAAGTATTCTGTGGAAAATCTCCGCCTGACTTCACAGATGCTGGTATGCCTAAGTGCATGAAAATGTGAGGAATGCCAAGGTAATCAAAGACTTCCCCTTCTGGGGAAAATCCCAGTTTTTGGTAAAAATTTAAGGCTGAGATGCGAGATCTTAGCCTTAAATGTGTGAGATTTTTTTCTTTGGCTGTTTCGATCAATTTTTTGATTAGTTTTGTACCAATTCCTTGGTTTTGGAATTCGGGTAAGACTGCTACGTAGGCGATGCTAGCTAATTCTGTTGATAATTCTCGCAGTCTAGCAGAACCGATGATTTGGTTGTTGCATATAGCTACTAGATGAAAGGCGCTATCTTCGTAACTGTCTTGTTCGGTTCCTCTGTCCATGTTTAGAGGCGCTCTGAGGACAAGCCAGCGCTGGTAGAACATTTGATTTAGTTCCAGATTATCTTGTATGGGGCGCACTTCGATGTTATCCATTTACCGGATATGATACAGCGGTTTTTGTTGTTATGAGGTACTGTACCAGCTATTAGGGAATTAATGCCTAATGATATTTGATCGTTGATTGATTGTATCCCATAGCAGCGGGAACCGCTTGAGCTTGGTGCGTTACGCTCACGCTAACGCACCCTACATATAGATAGATATATATATATAGCTTGGTGCGTTACGCTCACGCTAACGCACCCTACATATAGATACTATTTGAGCATCGTTACTAAGAACGACGACCGCTGAGCCATTTAGCCGCCATGATACCAACAATTGCGGCAACTAGGGGATTGCTGAGAAACTTCATTAAACCGGGTTTTTCCGCCAGGACATCTTGGAAGATATCGGGATGGTTGTGATAGACGAATGTAGCCATTTTGGCAACATCGTCAGCACTCATGCGGCTAGCGTGGTGAGTAGAGAGGTTTAGTTGCTGCTCTAGTTGGCGATCGCTAAATCCTCGTTCGTGTAACCGCTTCATGAAAGCGCGCGCTACATCATCGCGTTCGTTGGGTTTAATTTGTTCGATTGCTTTCCGCAATTCCGGTTCCATTTGGCTGGCGGGAATGCGTTCTGGATGCAAAGATTTACCGAACAATTGACGCCTTTCGTCAACGCTAGAACGCTGAGCAAAATCATCAAAATCTTGATAGTCTCTAGATGGATCGCTGGGAACATCGTCGAGGGATTCGACATTCCCACTCGCCAAATCTTTCATGATTTGACGCTTGTAATCGTCAGAAGAGTAAGTCATTTTTTTGTTCTCCTGTTCTTTGAGTGCTAATGGTTAATTGCTAATGGCTAATGGAGTGCAATTACCAATTACCAATTACCAATTACCAATTAGCTATTAGCCTGGTACTTAACTTGGTTCGATTGATGGTCGTACTGGGCGGTTAAAATTAGGTGCTTATCGGGGCCGTAAACTAAAACCGATACGTCTTGATTGGGGAAATTATTGTGGAAACCTTGCACGAGACTTCGCGCTAAATCACGAACTTCAGTTGGCTTGACTTGTGGCGCAATTACAACCCCCAATTTGTTGTTGTCGCGCACGTAAGCATCTTTAACCAGCCCTCTGGCAGTTTGCACTACCCAGTCACCATACTTTTGACCTGCCGAGGTATTACCCCGTTGCAGTTGGCTAGAAACTTGATTGATTGAAGGTAGCTGAGGTTTTTGGGTCGCTACGCTTGGCCCTGCACAAGCCGTGGTAATTGTCAAGACTAAAATTAATGCGATCGCGGTTAAAAATTGGCGACTTTGCTTGAGAAAATTCACCTTAATTTCCTCCTTATTTTAGGAAAGAAACCCGGTTTCTTAAAGAAACCGGGTTTCTGGTTTGCAACTATGCCCGGTCGATCATGTCTTTGGCTTTATCTTTGAGGTCTTCTACGCCGTGACGCACAGAAGCTTCACCTTGTTTGGCTTTACCTTCGGTTTTATCTTCGGGGTCGCCGCTGATATTTCCCAGGGCTTCTTGGGCTTTGCCTTCGATATTTTTGGCAGTTGCTTTGGCTCTATCTTCCAGGCTCATTTTGTACCTTCCTTTAAAAAATGGTTTGATTTCAACCGTTTATTGTGAAGTTGAAATGTTGCTTAAATCACAATAAATAATGTAATTCAAAGGTTAAAACTATGTCGTCTTTCGTAAGAAACATTGTCGGGTTTCTTTACTGTTCCCAACGGGATAGGCTTTCAGATAGAGGGTTTTGTGTCGCAAGGGGTGTGTTTATATCATCTCTGGTGCCATCGGTAACGTCAGCAAAGGAAGGGTTTAACGAGGCGATCGCTTTAGTTTCTTCGTAGCTCTCTTGTTTTCAAATCAAAGATTGTCATAAACCCGCTCCGACAAAATCAAAAATTATACACAACCAAAGCACCCGAACATAATATGATTAGAGACGTGTTATCAGAAAAAATGGGTTGAAAGGTTCCGTCTTTTAGGGGGAAAGGGAAAAATAATTTGCCTTGCTCGCAATCCTATAAGCTTGAGGAAGAGGTAATAACCTTTTCCCATGAATCCGCCACACTTGGGGGCGGGTTTAGAGAAATTATTTGTTTTTTCCCAACATGACTGGTAAAACCCGCCCCTACAATTGTTACATGTTGATGCGAAGCATTTTCAAAGGCAATTCGTATAACTGTCAACTGTCAACTGTCAACTGTTGAAGTTTTGGAATTGGCAGCGCCAGTAATTAGATAAGTCAGGGCTTCGATTAGGCGATCGCTTTCCATTGGTATAATCTCTTTGCCGTGCAGCATCTCTTGTATCTTCATAAAACTAATCAAAGATCCTACTAAAATCCAGGCTGTGGCTTCTGGATCTGGTAAGTTCAGTTGGGGATGATTGCTGAGGTATTGAGTAACTGTTTCAATCGCTGGTTTTGTCAGGCAGCGGACGCAAACTTGCGCTAACTCCGGGAAACGACCCGATTCGCCAATTATTACCCGCATAAACTCTCGATGTTCCTTGTTCTCAATCATCTGAGCTAATGCGGTTCTGGCTAATTTTGGCAGCACGACGCTAGCATCTCCTTCCGGAGGTTGCTCGCCAAACACAGACTGAAACCGCTTAGTCGCCATTTGCTCGACTAAGGTTTTAAACAGTCCTTCTTTGTCTTGAAAGTAACTGTAGACGGTGGCTTTGGAAACTCCGGCACGGGAGGCTACCCTATCCATGCTCGCACCGGCATAGCCGTGCGCCAAGAACTCTTCCATTGCTCCTTGCAGAATTTTCTCGGATTTATCAACTGAAATCTCTCGCTCTGCTTCACTAGCTTTGATGCGCGCCATTTTTTTCCCCTTGTGTCTTCTTCATCTTAGAGAAATACAGCGGATTGCAGCCGTATTAGGTATACCGAAGGTTTGTGTAGAGGCAGCGTTAACGCTGCCTCTACACAAATGAAGCTTTAAGGCTTTACCTCGCTAAGAATGCAATCCGCTATATGTCCGCTCTCCGGGAACTCACGTCTTGCACCAGAGCCAACAGAAATAAATTTCTGGCTTAAAGCTAAAACCCGTTAAAACGGGTTAAAAACTTGATGAAAGTTAGCTTTAGCTAACTTAAGCTTTCAGCCCGGAATTGATTTGGGGGCTGTTTATCGGGTAGGTGCAAGATGTGAGGGAAGGTACTTGACTAAACTAAACGGTTTAGTCTAATATTATTGTAAGACAAAACTAAACGGTTTAGTTTAAACTTCTGCTTTTGCGAGGCAGTTATGGTTCAGCACTGGAAGCTAGAAAATATACCTACCGATCTCCTTTCGCGTTCGCCCAGCGTTATCGCGATCGCGGCATCTCTATTAGTAAGCGGAGTGGGAATTTATACAGCTATGCGGTGGCATAATACCGCAGAAACCAGCGCCCCCGTACCAGAAGCGATTCAACCAGAAGTAAAAACGGTAACAGCCTTGGGAAGATTGGAACCCAAGGGAGAAATCGTGAAACTTTCGGCACCCGTGTCAAACGAAGGGAGTCGGGTAGAGAAACTGCTGGTGAAAGAGGGAGACAGCATCAAAACGGGACAAGAAATTGCGATTCTAGACAGTCGCGATCGCCTCTTAGCAGCATTAGCAGAAGCGGAAGAAGCCGTCAGCGTAGCGCAGGCAAACCTCGACAAAGTGCAAGCAGGAGCTAAACGGGGCGAAATTGACGCGCAAAAAGCCCAAATTGCCCGAATTCAGGCGCAATTGCAAGGTGACAAGACAGCGCAACAAGAAAGTATCTATCGCATCGAAGCGCAATGGCAAGGCGACAAGACAGCGCAACAAGAAACCATCGCCCGGATTCAAGCGCAGTGGGAAGGCGACAAGACAGCGCAACAAGAAACAATCTCGCGCATTCAAGCACAGTGGGAAGGCGACAAGACAGCACAACAAGAAACAATTGAACGGATTCAAGCGCAATGGCAAGGCGATCGCACGGCACAACAAGCAACAATTAAGAAACTGGAAGCACAATTAGAAAACGCACAAGCCGAATATAAACGCTACGAAAATATCTACCAAGATGGTGCAATTTCTCGATCTGTTTATGAAAGCAAGCGTCTGGCGGTAGAAACAGCGCTTCAGCAACTCAACGAAGCCAAAGCCGTTTTAAATCGAATTGATACAACTGCTAGCAAACAAATAAGCGAAGCCCAAGCCGTTTTAAATCGGATTAATTCTACAGGGAGCAAACAAATCAGCGAAGCCAAAGCGGTTTTAAATCGGATTAATTCTACAGGTAGCAAACAAATAAGCGAAGCCCAAGCCGTTTTAAATCGGATTAATTCTACAGGTAGCAAACAACTCAGCGAAGCCAAAGCGATTTTAAATCGGACAAATTCTACAGGTAGCGAACAAATTGGCGAAGCAGAAGCGACATTAGACAGAATTGCCGAAGTGCGTCCAGTAGACGTAGAAGCAGCAAAAGCAGAAGTTAGGCGAGCGATCGCAGCCATGAATCAAGCCAAGGTAAATTTAGATCGAGCAATCGTGCGATCGCCGCAAGATGGGACAGTTTTAGAAATTCACGCGCGTCCAGGTGAATTAGTATCAAACGATGGCATTATCGACATTGGAGAAACTCAACAGATGTATGCGATCGCCGAAATTTACCAAAGCGATATTAACAACATTCGTACCGGACAATCAGTGAGAGTTAGCAGCAATTCCCTACCCGAAGAATTGCAAGGAACAGTAGACACAATTGGCTGGCAAGTCAAACGACAAAACATCGTCAACACCGATCCTAGCGCCAACATTGACGCCAGAATCGTAGAAGTTAAAATCAAACTTGACGAAGCATCCAGTCAAAAAGCAGCCAAATTCACCAACCTGCAAGTCAAAGTAGTAGTGCAACTAGATAACCCTAAATAACATCATGTTCGCTTACATCAGCATCGCGGGGGGCGGGTTTATCAACACAACTAGCTGGGAATCAAAGCTATCAGGTAAAACCCGCCCCTACAACACCATTAACCATACGAGGGGCGGGTTTAAAGAATATCTCGTGGTTTTACCCAATGGTTGGTAAAACCCGCCCCTACCTAACTCGATATAACTCCCCAACTCCTCTCTTTTTTCCTCTCTGCGTCCTCTGCGTCTCTGTGGTTCGTTTAAAAAATTCATCCCTCAAAGAAGATTACCATATGACAAACTTAATTCAACAACTGAGACGACGAACCCCCCTCGGATGGTTGCAACTAAGTCGCGAAAAAAGTAGATTGCTAGTTGCCATATCAGGCATCGCCTTCGCCGACGTTCTCATATTCATGCAACTCGGCTTTCAATCCGCACTTTACGACAGTAACACCCGCCTGCATCGCAGTTTAGAAGCAGACATAATTTTAATCAGTCCCCAAGCCCGAAACTGGCAAGGATTATCAACATTTTCGCGACGCAGATTGTATCAAGCGGAAGATATTGCTGGGGTAAAATCGGCAGATCCAATGTATGTCAATATCATCAACTGGAAAAATCCCGAAACCCGCGACCAAAGACAAGTGCAAGTTATTGGATTTGACCCCGATCGACCAGCCTTTAACTTGCCAGAAGTGAATCAACAATTAGACAAACTTAAACTACCCGATACCGTTTTATTCGATCGCGGTGCCAGAGGGGAATATAAAGAAGTCATTACCCAAGTTGAGCAAGGAAAATCCGTCACCACCGAAATCGAACGGCGCACAGTTACCGTCGGTGGCTTATTTAAAGTGGGGGCGTCATTTGGCGCAGATGGTAGCTTAATTACCAGCGATCAGAACTTTTTACGACTGTTTCCCAAACGAGAAGCAGCAAGCGTAAGTTTGGGTTTAATTCGAGTCGAACCAGGTTACGATCCCAAGCAAGTAGCAGCCGCGTTAAAATCCCACCTTTCTGATGATGTCCGAGTGCTAACGAAGGAAGAATTTATTAACTTTGAGGTGAATTGGTGGCAATCAAATAGCCCGATTGGGTTTATCTTTAATTTGGGCGTAGCGATGGGGTTTGTAGTGGGGGTGATTATTGTTTATCAAGTCCTCTCAACCGACGTAAATGCCCATATGAAAGAATACGCCACATTTAAAGCGATGGGATATCGCAATATCTATTTGCTGGGTGTGGTGTTTGAAGAGGCGATAATTTTGGCACTTTTGGGCTTTATTCCCGGATCGCTTCTGCCTTTGGGATTGTACAGATTGACGCGAAATGCGACGAATTTACCCCTATATATGACGATGGCGCGAGCGGTGACAGTACTGATTATGACTATTATTATGTGTACGATCTCGGGTGCGATCGCAACTCGCAAACTGCAATCTGCCGATCCGGCGGACATGTTCTAGGAGGAATGGATTTATGCAAACTCTCATTAACTCTGAACCCGTCATCTCTATTCAAAATTTAGACCATTATTTCGGTAAAGGTCAACTGCGAAAGCAAGTTTTGTTTGATATCAATTTAGAGATTAATGCTGGGGAAATTATTATCATGACCGGGCCATCTGGTTCGGGGAAAACAACGCTATTGACGTTAGTTGGTGGATTGCGTTCTGCCCAATCTGGAAGTTTGAAAATATTAGGGCGAGAACTTTGCGGTGCTAGTCCAGAAAAATTAACCCAAGCACGACGCCATCACGGTTATATTTTCCAAGCTCATAATTTACACAACAGTTTGACTGCGTTGCAAAACGTCAGGATGGGATTAGAATTGCATTGGGAGATTTCACCAGAAGAAATGCAAAGCCGTTCTGCTAAAATGTTAGAACATGTAGGTTTAGGAAATCGGCTCAATTACTATCCAGATGACCTATCGGGCGGACAAAAACAACGAGTTGCGATCGCGCGGGCTTTAGTGTCTAATCCCAAAATAGTTTTGGCGGATGAACCCACCGCAGCGCTAGATAAAAAATCGGGTCGCGATGTGGTTGATTTGATGCAAAGATTGGCAAAAGAACAAGGTTGTACGATTCTATTAGTCACCCACGATAATCGCATTTTGGATATCGCCGATCGAATTGTTTATATGGAAGATGGGCGGTTAGCAAATAATCCTAATGTTGCCGTTGCTAATGGCTAATGGCTAATGGCTAATGGTTAATGGTTAATGGCTAATGGCTAATGGCTAATGGCTAATAGTAGAAGCGCAAAATATTCCGACGATCAATTAACAATTAGCAATTAACAATTAGCAATTAGCAATTAGCAATTAGCAAATTAAGGCGTTTTGGATAGCATCGCGAATTGGTAATTTGAACCGTTAGATTGGACTTGGATAATGACTGGATTGCCGATGCGATCGCCCGATGGTGCAAATCTGAGGGCACCCGTGGCGCCGCTGACGGTAAATCCTGGATTGTGCAAGGCTTGGGGTAAGCGATCGCGCGAAGTACCTGGTTGCAATCCGGCAATTATCGCTTGCGTTGCATCATAAGCCGTCGCCGTGCGCCAGTTAACTGTACCGCGCCACCGCTGACGCATTGTTTCTGCCAAATACGGGTTAACTTGAGGATGCCAAGGTGCGACGAGAGTTAACCCATTAACGGCTTGCTGTCCAACTTGTAAGGTTTTGACAGTGTACATCGTCGGATCGCTAAAAAGCGCCAATCTGCCTTGATTAACTTTGGCGAGAGAGACGGCGGCATCAATCCTATCCACGTGGCTAGCAATAAACAAGGCATCCGCACCGCTGTTGATAGCTTCACTCACCGCAAGATCGGGGTTAAAGTTAGGAGTTGATAAATCGCAAACTGTGGGAATGAATCGCCCTCCTTTGCTGACAAATGCCGCGACAAATTCATCTTTGAAAGAGATATTACCGGGCGATTGAGAATCGTAACAATAGGCAATTTTGGTTTTACGGGCAGTATTAACCGCATAGTCGGCTAATGCTTCTGCCATCAATTTGGTAGTGGGAACAGTGCGAAAAATATATTGACCGATGCCAGAAAGATTATTAGCAGAAGAGGTAGGCGATATCATCACCAATCCTCCCCGTTGATAGATAGGCGCAGCAGCCAGAGAAACATCGCTGGAATTGTGTCCGACGACGCCAAGAACTTGGGGATCTTTGACTAATTCTTGAGCAATTTTTTTGGCAATTTCTGGGTTGTTTTCATCGTTGACAATCTCAACTTGCAATTTCTTGCCGTTTATCCCGCCTTTTTGGTTAATTTCATCTTGGGCTGTGGCTACGCCGCGCAGGATTTCTTGCGCCACGTTTAAATTGTTGCCAATTGGGACGCTGACGGCGATTTTGAGCGCATTGTTTCCCGCTTGGGCATTGTTTAAATAGATCAGGGTTTCTGGGTCATTTGGTTGCTGGAGAAGGGAAGATTTAAAGGATGCGATCGCGCTCTGATAATCCCCTTTAGCAAAAGCTTCAATTCCCTTTTGTTTGTCTGAGGTTAGTTTTTCTGCAATCAACGAGCGATTCCCGATACTGCCAATTCCAGAATTAATTTTCAACATCCCCTGCACTCGAGGAAATAAAAACCAACATCCCAATCCCAGAAAGATGAATAAAATCGGCGGAAATTTGCGCCTTTTAGTTTGGACTTGTTTTGTTTGTGCCACGATCATTTTCTCCGTTTTGTTCTACGACGTTCAACTGAAACGAAACTGTAGAGTTAGGCTGCGATGTAGGTAAGTTATGTTTGTCGGCTTTCAATTGCTGGAAGCGACGGGAAATTTCATCGGTGAGCGTCAATTGGTCTAAATCTGCTTGCAATTTTTCCGCCGGATTTTCAGACAATTCGGCGCGAGCGATCGCTTCTAGATTGCGCCCTTGCACCGCTGCTCTTGCAGCTTCAAATTGATTGCGTTCCGAGTACATGTCTAAACTACTATCAACTTGGGAAATGGTTTCTAAGGCTTCATTGATGTCTGCTAAAGCCTTCATATTTTGCAGGTCTATCTGATAAGCCTCTAACTTTTCTCGTTCTCGACAGAGTTTTTCTTTGGCACCCAATACGACTTTTTCCGCTTGAGTTACTTGTTCTTCAATTTTGGGCAGCAAGCGTTCGATGGAAATTGCCCGACTCATCGCCAATCTTGCGGCTGCTTCATTTCCTTGTTGGTACGCGAGTAAAGCTTGATTTTCTGCCTGTTTAAATTCCTGCTGTTTGACTTTATATTGCGCTTTGACTTTCTCATAAGCGGCAATAGCGAGGGCGACAGATTCGGCGAGTTGAGCGATGGATTGTTGCATCGATTCAAGAGAACTCCGCGCCACTTCTACAGCGATTTTGCCACCGGATTCAATCGGCATACCCCACAGCCAATTCCAGATTGCTACCACAGTACGCCCGGATTTTTTCCAAGTTAAATTAAGCACGAATCCGCCAATCGCGGTGAGGATTAACGGCACAAGCCACTGCCGAGACTGGTTTTGGTTATTGTTAGTATTAGTAGGTTTCATTCGGTTCTCACTTGTAACGCATCTAATTTAGGATTGGGATGAAGTGAGAAAAATATGCACGTCTATGTAAAGAAACCCGGTTTTTTGAAAAAACCGGGTTTCTGGAGCTAGGTAGGTAGGCGATCGCTCACACCCTGTCTCAGCTTGTATAGAAGATGTAGGATGCCGTGTCCCTACTCTCAAACTGGGTTTCTGGCTTCGTCGCGCCTAAGTCCTGATGCAGTTTATGCAAAGAAACCCTGTCTCAGCCACCGCAGCCACCGCAGCCGCCGCAGCCGCCACCACCATCACCACCGCAGCCACCACTGGCAGTAGTAGGAGGAATGAAAACCTGGCGTAAGTCGGCAAGCGTGCTATCAGTTAAAACTCCAGTGCCAAATAAGGCAAACGCGAGTGGGAGTTGCGGATCGTCGGTGCTGTTAACAACTACCTTCCGTCCTATACGAGTGCGAATGTTTGCCAGGACGCGATCGCCCATAAGACTGCGATGAGGTCGCCCAAACAGATAACAGAACCCTATAATTGCAGCGATAAAACACAAAAACATCAGATATCCTACAGGCTTGCCACGAGAAATTCCGACTGCAATTTTGCTAATACCGAGTGCCAACAAAGCGAAAATAGGAATTGCTGAAAACATCCCGGAGATGAAAGCTTGCTGTTGATTCACTAGCAATTGCAATTGCCGTAAGCGATCGCCAATCTTTTCAACGGCAAGAATAACAGCAGTAGATACTCTGACTCGATCGATGTTTCCATCCGTTTCAATTGCTGTTGCAATTGTTCGTTCGAGTGGGTGGTCAATCTGCTCTAATGTTGTTGTCAGGACAAGCTGACGTTCCTGTGCTTGGGGCTGCACGTATCCGCGCTGGAAAAGACTAGCGATCGCTGTATCTACAGTGTGGTATTTTCCTGCACTGAGGTAGGCAGTTTCGTACACATCCAGCGAGACAACAGAATTGCCATCCGGCTGTCGCAGGCACTCGCGGATAATGTTTGCCAGGATAATCGATAGAATTCCCAGCAACAGATAGAGTTTCAAAAATTCTGGCCCTGTGAGATTGAGTAGATTTGAGATAGTATGCGATCGCCCCAAAGAGCCACAGCTTGTCACCGTCAATGCTAGCAAAAAACATAAAACGAAGATCGCACTTCGACTCAGACGGAATCCGGTGCCAATATTGTTATAGACCGCGCAGGCGGTCTTTGTTTGTGTAGCCCCACCCTTCAGGGTGAGGGATATTGGCGGTGATGGAAGCAGACATGATATCAGACGAAATTCCGACAAAAAATTCAAACTTAGCTTCGGTAAAATCCAGTTATCCTGCGTATTTACTCGCACAAAGCGAACATCCCGTCCAAACCGAATATGAGATGGAGGCCAGATATCTACAGGCGGTGATTGTTGAAAAAATCCCTCGTAGCTCGCTAAAGTTTTGTTGTACCAGTCATCGAATTTACGCCCCTCTTTTTGTCCTCCTTTGGTAGGGCCGTGATGCAGAGGCATTTGTAAAATCTGGGGACAGAATTCCTCCCAATAGGAGCGGGTATATAGTAAGTGTAAATGCCAAGCTTGATCTACCTGGTCAGAGGGAGTAACAGGATGACCGGCTACTACTGCTAGAAACATGAATTTTTTGTATTCATCGATAACGCGACGAGCGTATTCAATTGTCCAGCCGTTATCTCGTGCGAGTCGTTTGCTAAATGGCAGACTTGCATCAGCAGCATCTAGGGAAAAGGCTTGAAGGCGTTGATAAAGTTCCGCTTGCTGAGTATTTATAAGATTCACGATTGCTTACTTCTAAAGCATCTAATTTAGGATTGGGATAGAATCAAAAAAATATGCAGTCTAGGCAGATTCAGATCTTGCACCAATCTCATAGCCCGCCCGGAAATAAATTTCCGGGCTAATAGCGAAAGTCCATTAAAATGGACTGAAAGCTTTTAATCATAAGTATTCAGTCCACTTAAGTGGACTTGTGCTATTAGCCAAGGACTTAAGTCCTTGGCTAATAGCACAGGTGCAAGATGTCAGCTTATTCTCTTGTAATTGGTAACTTTAACCAATCACTTAATTCTTGTGCCAACCAATTGGCTTCTTGCGTTGTCAGATAGCCATAAAACCGCTTTTCACTGTTTGCACTCAGGGATTTACCAATGGTGTAAGAGCTAGTTTTATTACCCTGTTTTGCCCAAATCTTTAACTCTGGCGGTACTTCTACAAAATCTCCAGTTTCAGAATCTCGACAATAAAGGCGCTTAACGTAGGTCAATTTGTAGAGGCTATTGCGACTTGCCTGAAAAACCCGGTGCTGGATTCCAAACCCTGAGATAGTTGTTACACTCATCGACGTTCGATCAATATGGATGTACTGGTATGCGTTCGCTAGGAAAACACTTTGCCACAGGAAGCTAATAATTGCCGGAAACAAGAAAAACAAGATCAACAACACGCTAATCCAGTTACCAGTAAATAACGCGGTAAATAACCAAATCCCTGGAATAATAATAAAAAATAACCCCAACAGAAAGAAACAACCCGATCCTACAAAACCTGACGCTTCAAGACATTCTGGAGGTAAATATATCTCAAGAGTTTCTGCATCCTTGCGAAGAGAAATGCTGCTACCATCAGGTTTTTGCAAAGTTAGAGGAGTTGATGTAGTCTGTTGAACAAATTGGGTTTTACTCTTAGGATTCTCCAGCGCTTGCAAAGCAAGTTGAGCAGAAGTAAACCGCTGCAAGCGATTGGGATGTGTTATTTGCTTGAGCCATTGAACAAAGCTGGCAGAAAGATGCGTCACATCTTCAAACTGAATTTGCAGATCTTCTTGGATCAAATCGGCGGGATGTGTCCCCGTTACCAAGTAAATTAATGTGGCTCCCAAACTATAAAGATCCGAAGCCTCAAAGGCACGTCCGCTAAATTGTTCGGGTGGCATATAACCATAGGTTCCAACAATCGTCATCGTACCTGTTTTCTTTATAGTGGTTTGAACAGAACCAAAATCAACTAAGTATAAGTTTCCCACTTGATGGGCAGTGCGATCGCTTGTTAATAAAATATTGCTGGGCTTGATATCGCGATGAATCGCGGGCGGATTGCGCTGGTGCAAATACATCAACACATTCAGTAACTCTTTAGCGATTTGTTTCACCTCTAATTCACTAAATGTTCGCCCTTGTTTAATCCAATCTTGTAGCGAGGTGGCATCAATATAAGTTTGCACGAGTACAAAGCCTCGACATTTGGGCAAGTTTAATTCAAAGTAATCTTGATAGCGGGGAATTGCTGCATGAGATAGAGATTTGAGCGTTTCCGCTTCTCGTTCAAATAATTTCAGATCGTCCCAACGAAAATCGCTATTAAAAGTCAGAATTTTTAGTACAACCAGTTCCTGGGTATGTAAATCTTCAGCCAGTAAGGTACGCCTAGAGGCGTTGCGTCCTAACTGACGTTGAATCTGATAGCGATCGCGTAATATTTGTTGTCCAAAGCTAGTATTTGTCATTAATAGCCCTTTTCTACTTGGTAGGTATAAAATTTTTGCAACGCTGCCACGGTTTCAAAGCGGTAAGCAGGCAACAAAGGACTGATAGAAAGTTCGGTGCGATAAATGCTCAAAAAAATAAAGTTGCGCTGGTTGGTGTTATCGGCAATTAGTTTCTCAAGTTGAGGGCGCCCAATATTAACTAGCAACGTGCAGGAATGCTGGAGCAAACTATCCTCATCTTTGAGAGTTTGGGTACAGGTGTTGTCTTTTAGGTAGGCTGTTAACTGAGCGATCGCATACTCTTCGTAGTCAGACTGGCTGGGATTGGTAATTGTCATCGCTATTCCCAGTCCAGCCAGAGTTGCGATCGCTGCAAATTTAATCGGATTCATCACCGCAACCTTTGAACGCATCCGATCTAGGATTGGGATAAAATTAAAAAATTATGCAAGCTATGAAAGAAATCTCGCTACTTGCAACCTTGGTTAGATCTTCTGCCATCAGGCATCGTCGCACCACATAGATTAGTACCCATTAAGTTAGTTGAATGTGTAATTCTTATTGCCCGATTCGCGTATGAACTCCTATAAGCCTCCGCTAATGGATTCGCAGAATTAATCGTAATATAGCTCAAATTTGCATTTTGAAGATTAGCTCCCTCTAAATTAGCCAGCATCAGATCCGCTCCCTTGAGTGTCGCTTGGCTTAAGTCTGCCTGCTGTAAATTCGCATACTTGAGATCGGTGGGGTTTCTATCGTTGGCGTTCAAGTTGGCGTTTCTTAAAATTGCCCCTTCTAAGTTGGTGCTTTGTAGGTTTGCCCCGCGTAATTTTGCCGATTCTAAATTCGCCTTTACCAAGGAGGCGAGAGTCAATATGGAGCGCTCCAAATTTGCTCTTGCTAGATTAACACCGTTGAGGTTTGCTCCTACTAAGTAAGCCTTTTTGAGTCTAGCTCCTGCTAGATTCGCGCCCTCTAGATTGGCTCCTTCTAAATTGGCATCTTCTAAATCTGCTGACTGTAAATTCGCTCCTCTGAGATCGCATCGAATACAGACTTTGGTTTGTAATAATTGCCTGACTTGCGCGGATTTATCGCTTGTAGCCGCGATTTCCACTTGAGTTGCCAACTGGCTTTGAAATATAACTTTAGACGAAAAGTTGGTTGTTCTTCCCAGTTGAGAACGCAGATTAAGCCCAATAGATTCGTTGGCGATCAAAACTTTCACAAAATTGCTGCGATTTTCAGCTTTATTATCTAATTCTAGCGTGAAACCCACATCAATTTCGGCAAATACAAAATCTGCTCTTCGGCGCGACCAAGTTTGCCAAATTCGAGTATTATGAGCAAATATATTTTGGAAGGGAATCTTGATTTCAAGAGTCGCACGTTGGTTATCTAGCTCTGCGATCGCTGAACCAATTTCAATGTATACCGTTAAACCTTCGTTGTTAATAACAACTTTGCAGGGTTCGAGCGCGCTGTCCTTGCTTGATAACAACTGGCATTTTCCTTCATCGCCTGGACGATCGGCTAGAAAAATCGGAATATTGCGACCTTGACAGCCGGAGTTTAAAGGAAATTTAGAACATAAGTTGTACAACTCTCGGATATTCATCTCAGTTTGTGCATAATTAGGGCTTGCAAAAAGTAGAGACGTGAGAATTAATAGAGGAGAAAAAAGCTTCAGTTTCATGGCAGCGTACTTCCTTTTGATGATTGGGATGCGTTGAAAAAAATACTATTTTTTAACCGTCGAATCTGGGCAGGAATTCCATACCGAGACTTGACTGGATGTGAGCTAACCCATCCAAGAGGTTAGGCTCAAAAAACAAAGCGCCCGTGGTAATGTTCTGCGTCATACCTGCGTCTATAGGTATCGAATTAAATGGTAGATGAATCGATGCGTTTGCAAAGCTTTCCGTAGGAATCGCATCTTGATCTACATCACTAATAGCAGGAGTCGCAGCAGTATTGCTCGAACCAAAATCATTGCTTTCAGGTTCGATAAAATCTCCAGTTACGCTGTCAAAACTCGCCGATAAAGCCGCGAGTCCTTGCGTCTGATTTGTAGAATTAGCCAAGCTAAATCCACTGCGGGTTGAATTAGTATTGGCAGTAATTAGCCTTTCTACCTGCACGGGCGACAGATTAGGATTGGCACTTAAAATCAGAGCAGCAATACCTGAAACCTGGGGAGCCGCAAACGACGTACCACTATCATAACCATGTCGATTACCCGGCAATGTAGAGTAAACACTTCGTCCAGGAGCGGTTACATAATCTAACCGAGTTGTACCTGCACGATTGGAAAAGTTAGTCAAAGTGTTAACAAAGCTATCAACTGCCCCAACAGCAATCCCAAAATGGGTAGCATAACGGGCTGGGTAATCGGGTACAATGTCACCTATACTAAGCCGATTTCCTGCTGCTGAAACAACAACCGCACCCTTTCCAACTGCGTAGCGAATTGCTTGCGAGACTTCATTATAAGTGGGATCAACTCGCAAACTCAGGTTAATGATATCAGCGCCATTATCGGCAGCATAACGAATTCCAGCAGCAAGAGTTGCACCATTTATATAATAGTATGTGCTGGCAACTCTGACTGGCATTATTTTGGCATTGTAAGCAACGCCAGTCGCGTCAAATCCGCTATTTTCTGCCGCAATAATTCCGGCGACATGAGTACCGTGTCCAAGCGAATCCATCGGGTCGTTATCGTTGTTTACAAAGTCCCAACCCCGGATATCATCAACTTTGCCATTGCCGTCATCATCCAGTCCGTTGCCAGGAATTTCTCTTGTATTAGTCCAAATATTGCTGTCTAAGTCGGAGTGTCTATAGTCAACCCCACTATCTAGAACAGCAACCACAACACCCTGTCCGGTGTACCCCCGATTCCAAACTTCTGGAGCCTTGATTCTATTATTATCAACATTAAACAACCCTGTATCAGGCACATCTGGAAAAGGGCTTTGTCCGATGGCGGCAGCTACGGCTGCTGCGGCATTGACTAAGCCATAGCCAGAGATAGCATTATACGGAATTGCATCAAGACTGCGGAGTTCAAACCTCCCATAACTCGTGAAATGTTCCCAGAGTTGGCGATTGTTAAAACTTGCCAGATCGCGATTGCTGTTGCGGTAAAAATTCAAGTCTATAAATGGTGAAAAATTCCTGCCTTCATTTAAACCCCAGTCAATTAAGTGATTGAACAGTTGACGATTATTTAAACTGGCTAAATCTGCATTATAGGCGCGGTAGAAGTTGATGTCTATAAACGGTGAAAAGGCTCGCGCTTCGTCGGCACCAAAATTTAGTAAATGATTGAACCTTTGACGGTTAGTTTGGTTGGCTAAATCCGGATTGCTGTCGCGGTAGAAGTTGAGGTCTATAAAACGTGAAAAATCTCGTCCTTCATTCAGTCCCCAATTTACCAGGTGATCTAACAGTTGACGGTTATTAAATCTGTTCAAGTCGCCATTTCTAGTGCGGTAGAAGTTGAGGTCTACAAACGGTGAAAAAGCTCGTCCTTCATTCAGTCCCCAAGTTGCCAGGTGATCTAACAGTTGACGATTATTTAAATTAGCCAGATCCGCGTTTCGACTGCGGTAGAAGTTTAGATCTACGAATGGCGAAAAAACTCGCCCCTCAGCTAAACCGTAATCTCTCCAATGCTGTAATGCTTGCTGGTTGTTAAAGTTACGCAAGTCTGTGTTATTGGCTCGATAAAAATCTGCGTCAAATAGGTTTTCTAGGGCTATAGCTTGATTCGACATAAGTTATCTCCTAGCTGGAATGGGGAAAGTGAATGCATCCAACTTAGGATTGAGATGGACTGAGAAAAATATGCAGTTTATATCTCGTTTTCTCGTTTCTCGTTCCCAGATTCGTGTTTCTCGTTCCCAGGTAGAACCTGGGAACGCAATAACGGAGGCTCTGCCTCCCGGTACAAAGGAGGCAGAGCCTCGCTTATCTGCGTTCCCAGGCTCCGGCCTGGGAACGAGAGCAGCCTGGGAACGAGAGGAGAAAACAAGCTATTCAAGCTTGACAAATTGACCGTTTTCAACTCTGATTAATGCGTCAGATCGCTGTTTCTGAAACAGGAATTCTCGTTCGCCTGTGGTGCTGCTGAATTTAAATTCGCCGGTGGCTCCTTTGACTTTAAACTTAGGAGATCTGAGGATATTGTCTAATTGGTCGCGAGTTGGATTTTTTGCTACCAATAGTTGTTGTAAAGCGGTAGCGATCGCTAGTGTTGTATCTTTCGCCATCGTGCTTCGCCAATTGTTTAATTCTGTCTGCCAAAGCGAGCGAAACGAATCTTTTTCTTTCGCATCCGGGAAGTAAGGAACTGATATTGTCAAACCTTCTACTGCTTTCCCTCCCAACTTAATGGTTGTATCGTTGTATAAAGTTGGACTGCCAAACAGCTCAATCTGTAATCGGTTTTCTTGGAGTGCTTTGAATATCGCGCTCGCCTGTGGCAGATTATTAACAAAGGGCGCGATTAACAAGCTGTTAACGTCGTTTTTTCTAATTTCTTCAACCACAGTCATCGGATTGAAAGTGGGATCTGCCAAGTTACATTGTAAATCGATATGCTGTCCTTTATAGGCTGAAACAACATACTTAAATTCGTTCCTAAATGATTCCTGATCTGGGGATACATTATCTACACAAATTGCCACTTTGGGGTGAGGAATTGCTTTGCCAAGTCCTTTAGATAATTGCGCCGCAAAAAACGTAATCTGGGGAACCATGCGAAAAACATACGATTCTTCTCTCAATTGGTTAGCAAAGCTAGTGGGGGAAATCATCACTAATTTCCCGTTTTTATAGATGGGCGCTGCTGCGACGGAGGCATTACTAGAATTATGTCCAACTACGGCAAAAATAGCCGGATCTTTGACCAGCTTACGAGCCACTTTTTCAGCCAGAGCGGGGGTATTATTATCATTAGCGACGACCACCTGTAACGGCAATCCAGTAATCCCGTAGTCGCGATTAATCTCATCTTGAATCTGAGCGACACCTCGTAAAATCTCTTCGGCGACGGGTTGGTTGCTACCAATAGGTACGCTGACGGCAATTTTAACGGTTTGTTTACTATTTGCCGCTATTGCATTGTTTAAATAAATTCTGGTTTCCGGATCGTTGGGATGCTTCTGAAGAGAAGCTTTAAAATTAGCTATTGCTTGCGGGTAGTTTTTGTTTCCAAAAGCTTTTATACCCGCTTGTTTTTCCGGGGTGCTATTTTGGCTGAGGATTTCTTCTCCTAAGCTAATTCCAGGAACACGGGTAGAATCTTGATCGATATCGATGATTTTATGGATGGCAAAGGCTAGGGTGATGAGTGCTAATGCTCCCAATCCCCACCATGCAAATTGCCAATTTTTTTGTTTCTTTTCTGCCGATTTCGGTTGAGGTTCTTGTATTATTGTAACCGCAGGTTGCGGATAAAACAGCGGTGGTTCTTCCGGATTTTGGAAAATTACGGGTAGCCAAGAAGCGTTAGGAGAAGACTTTTCTACTTCAGGGCTACTTAACTTTTTTCTTGCCTCACATACTGCTCTATGTAGAGATTTCCCCTTGGCAAAGCTATTTAGAAAATGCTCTAGAAATTTTTGGGCAACTTTGTCGTGAACAGGTTCCCGCATAACAATAATGTGGGGAATGTTTAAATTATCAAGTTGTCGTGCTAAGCCCAATCCATCACAAGAATTAAAAATCGCTAGTTTCAATCCCCTTTCGACAGCTTCTTGCAATTCTATCTCAATCTCTTTAGGCGATAAGGATTTTTGGTCGTTAATCCAAATTCGCGCATCATTTTCGTCTGGATAAGTAGTACTATGTCCCGCAAAGAAGACAACATCCCAAGGCTGAGAGTTAAGTTTTTCTCTTAATTCGGGTAATTGAGGTTTGTCTATCCGGGTTAGGTTGGCTCCGGGTAATGCCTTAAGACTATTCCAATCAGGTTCGAGATCGATGTTTTCATCGCTTCCCAAAATGACTAAAATTTTGACAGGAACGCTCAGTTCTCCTTTTATCGGTTCTTTTTTTCGGCTCAAAGCTACTTGAAAATACTTATAGCCTTCGACTAAATCACATATATCCCAAGGAAGTTTTTGTAACTCTACGTTGTCAGTTTGCACGATGAAAGTTACAGTTTCATCTTCTTTAACATTTCGCCATAATCTTTTTTCTATGTCTTTTATTAAGGATTGATTTAGCCAATTATTGAAAGCTGTTTTAAACTCGTCAGCCGCATTTTTCACGCGATTTACACTGTCTTCACTACTAGAGTAGTTTTGATTTATGCTGGATGGAACATCAATCGTTCGTCTCCACCAGCGACAATTTTCATCTTGACCCCAAACGTAGTAAGCTTGTTGCCATTTCTGGTACTTGGTGACAATTTCAGAGTTGGGAACCAGAGTACCGAAAACTTCCCCAGCCACAAGGTTACGCTGATGATCGCGAATTTCTAAACTGACTCGGAAACCTTGCTCGAAATTACCTTGATCGATTCTGAAAATAGCTTGCTTACTCATTTTGATACTCCTTTAACTTTAGTTGTTTACTACTTGTGAATTGGACGCCAATAGCAAGAATCCGATGAACAATCTGGCTTGATTAATCTAACTGTATTTTCTCGGCGATCGCTTACATTCAATGTAATCTTCCCACTCAATCCTTGAATTGTAAATCCAGGCTCTGATAATGCTTTCTGTACTCCTATTCGATTGGGTATACCTGGCTGTATTTCTATTGCATAAATTGCCATTTTTAAGGCATCATAGGATAGGATAACAGGCCAATTTAGCTTTTCTGTATTTCCCCAGAAATCTTGAAATTGCTGATGATGGCTACTAGAGGGATACAAAGGAGTAATTGCCACCATTTTTCTCAGTGCTTGCCTTCCTAAATTCAAAACTTTATCTTCTCTAACTGTCTCGTTGCCAGCAATCAACAATTCGCCGTTGTTTTCTTTAATCACTGCTAGTTGATTATCCTGTTCGTTAGAAATGGTATAAGCATCGGGAAGTAGCACTAAAGCAACATTTTTAAAGTCTTTTTTCACTCTAGCTACGTTACTTCTTACTATGGATGTATTTTCCCCTAAATCAAAGTTGCCAACAATTTTTACCCGCCCAGCCAAATGGGTTTTAAATTCTTTTTTAAATGACTCGCTATATGCTTGGCCTTTTGTGTAAAAGAACGCGATATTTTGATATTTATTGGCAATCAGGTAGTCGGCTAATGGTTTGGATGCCAATTGGGTGTTTGCGGTGCTTCTAAAAAAGAAATTGTTAACAGGAACGGTAGCAGTAAGTCCTTGAAAAGCCGCAGCGCTTGGCGATACCAAAACTAACTTGTTGTGTTGATAGATATTTTTAACGTTGGTTGTGAGATGGCTGGAATAATGACCGATAACGACTAAAATATCGGAGCGCTTCGCTAATTCTTTGGCAATCGTTTGAGCTTGTGCTATATTATTACCATCATCGGCAATTAAAACTCTAATTTTCCCTTGGCTTTGAGGGTTTTTATTGACTCGATCTTGCAGCCAAGCGATCCCTTTGACTATATCCTTACTTTGGAAATATGGCGCATTCGAGATCGGAACGACTACAGGAATAGTGTAAATCTGATGTGCAGGAATTTGCTCGGCTAGAATCTTGGCATTGTTAAGATAGATCAGCGTTTCTGGATCTTTTTCCTCCTGCCATGCTTGTGTTAGTAAGGCGACGGCTTTTGGATAGTTACGTTGCGCGATCGCATTAATCCCCTCTACCTTTTTAACTTGCGGCGGACTATATTTTGGATTCATTAACGCTTTCTCACCGCAACTCAGCGGTAAATTTTTATTCAGCTGCACATCGCAAGCTTTTTGTGACGGCGTGAAGATGACAGATGCACCTAACGTCAGAGTTGCGATTCCTACGGAAAGCTTCGCTAACGCTCCCATCCCGCACATTACCAGCTTTAACAGTCGGCGATCGCTTTTTCTTCGATAAAATAGCGGTGGTTCTTCAGGATTTTGGAAGATTACGGGTAGCCAAGACGCACTAGGAGAACTTTTTTCTATCTCTTTTAACTCCTTGCGCGCTTCGGATACTGCTTCGTGTAAAGAAGCACCGCTAGTAAAACTTTTGAGAAAATCATCTAAAAATTTTTGGGCAACTTGATCGTGAACTGGTTCCCGCATGACAATACTATGGGGAATTTCTAAACTTTTCAAGTGTCGTGCTAATCCCAATCCATCGCAGGAGTTAAAAATTGCTAGTTTCAATCCGTTTTTTACCGCTGTTTCCAGACAATCCTTTAGATCCTCTTGCGATAAATCTTCTCGATCGTTGAGCCAAATTTTTGCATTATTTCCATCTAGCTGGCTCGAACTATGTCCCGCAAAGAAAATAATATCCCAATGCCGCTCTTTCAATATTGCGATCGCATCATTTTTGCTAGGTTGTTTTAGCGGAACTAATTCATCTTGTTGTAATCTCTGCCTAATAATATCCCAGTCCGTTTGAATATCAATATTTTTGTCGCTTCCCAGAATTACCAGAATTTTAACTGAGCTTTTCCACGTTCCTTTTTTAGGTACGCTTCTGCGGCTCAACGCCACTTCAGCATCGTAATTATCCTGAAGTAAACTCCATAATTCCCAAGGAAATTTTTGTAATTCTTCGCAATTGGTTTGGACAATGAAGCTCGCCGCATCTTTTTTATCAACTGTACCCTCCAGTTCCTTTTTTAGCTCTTGCAATTGCGAGCCATCTAGCCAGTCATTTAAAGCAAATTCAAACTTACGAGCATATTTGTTAACATCATCCTCGCTGTAACCCGCACAGTTTCTCTCTATTTCCGGTGGCACATCAATTTTTCTTCTTCTCCAGCCACGGTAGTTTTGTCCCCAAGAGCAGTAAGCTTCTTGCCATTGATTATAAAGCTCGATAATTTCTGGTGCTGGTTTCAGTCTACCCTTGACTTCTGGAACGCAAACTTCCCCATTTTCCTTAATTGTTAAGGTGACAGTAAAACCTTGCTCAAAATTCCCATCATTATCAATTCTGAAGATGACTCGCTTGCTCATTTCTCATCTTCCTTGAGGTGAAATTATTGAGTTGTATAATACTATAAAAAATTGCTAAATAAAAGTGGATTTATTAATTTTTAATAAACCTTTACATACACTATTTAACCGGGTTGAATTGAGCGATCGCTCTAGTCGTGCCGGAGGCATATCGCTTAACCCACACATAACAGTATAGTTGGGTTTCGTTACCTCAACCCAACCTACATTCAACCTCTAAATATCAGGATTAAACGACAAATTGTTCTGTGATGGTGGTATCTTCTAAAGTTAGGCAGATGCTAAAGCGATCGCCCACATCAGCCGTAAAATAAAGCGCGATGTAATCATCTAAAGGTTGGCTTCTAGATACCGCTTCCAAACGTGGAATTGGATCGCCATTTTCATCGAGTACAATCAATTTCAAATCGGGGGGTAATTTAGTCTGACCTCCCATTGAATAAGCTCGCAGCAACACGGCAATTTTGCCATCTAATTTTCGCAAAACTGCAATCATTAAAGCGATGGGATGCCCCATCAATTGTACGCCTAAATCCATCACCCTTCTAATCGCCGGATTGGGATAATTTGGATCGATTGTCCACAAATACTCAGCCGCTTTCCAGCGCACTGTTTCATCGTGGGTATGCTGTAACAAATGAACCAACGCCTCTCGATCTTCAATGTCATTAGGAACAACTACTTCACTTTGACTATTACGAAACTGGGAAACTGCTCGTTTAATTTTTTCTGGTGAGTCTAGTTCAATTCCCTTGACTTGTTTTGATCGAAATGCTGGGATTTTGGCATTTAACCATTCATCAAATGTCTGCCAACCCGCTTCAACTATCCCATCCAACCACTTACTGAGATTAAATCCGACAGTCCGTATTTCATACAGTTGCTGTAACCAACGACTCTCATTTAATAAAGCTCCCCACTTTTCAAACTTTGCTTTCAGGCGGGGAGAATAAGGCGAAGGTTCGCTCAGTTTTACCATTAAATTTTCTGCCTCCCCATTTGATAGTGTCGTTAAAGGCACAACTTGTCCTTTTTCATCGCGTAAATTAGACGCACCCTCCAACATCTCTAAATTAGGAATAACCCAGTCTCCCTCAACGTAATACAGGCGATAAATCGAGTCGAAATCTGCTTTAGCTTTCAAAGTGCTTCGGGAAACAAAACCCCAAAAATGAACCGAGCGATTTTCTAAATCAATCTGGACGGGTAAATAATAATCCGCTGCTAAATTGGGAATATCCACCCACTCTTGAGGTACGGCGAAATCTGCCATATCGATGGCATCTGTGGGAATTAATACCAGTCGTTTGCCGTAAAGATTAATTCCACAACCAGTGAAAAATTCCCAAAGCATGGGTAAAACTTCCTCATTGGGAAATACGGCAGGTTCTAATTCTAAATTTTCCTGGCACCAATGCAAAAATGCATTCAAACACAGGCGATTGAAAAATGCATAATTGCGCCCAGTATCGTTTGAGTAATTTTGAGGATTTGGACGAGCTAATTCCAAATCGCTGTTAGAAATTTCTAACCACAAATGTTCGGAATAAATCTGGCTGAGGTTGGCTTGACTTAATTTCATTGTTTTGTTCCCCGCTTAGTGTAAATATTGCAGAATTCGTTCTAGCCGAGTTTCGACGATTGTAGGAATGCTCTTGAAAGCTACACCCTCTGGTTGCAATTCGAGGTTAAATTCAGCTTGAATTTGAGCAAGCATGTTGCTGCATAACTGCTGTAGGATTGCGTTTAAGCGATCGCGCACTTCCTCTTCAGTTCTTTGAAACATGTTTCCAATTTCTGAAAGCGGTTGTTTAACCACATAAAACAACTTTAACAATTTCCAACTTTCTTCGGTAACTGAAGAAATTGAATTTTGAACAAAGCGGTCGATTTTATCAGCATAATCTTGGTACAATACGGCTTGTATCTCAGCCAATTCTGTAGGACTATATTTGGTTTCTTGCTTTCTGTTGAACCACTTCCAAATTCCCAACAAAATGCGCTTGATTAACTCATTGATCCGGCGACTGACTGTCGATTGATTTATACCTCTTTCCTCAGCAATTTCACCTTGGGTCAGTTCTAACCCATACTTGAGAAAAAGCATTTGCCTTTCTTTAATTTCTTGTAAGCCATTCAACACATCAGCGATCGCTTGTCTCAATCTGTTTACATTTTCCTCCATCTCTTCATCGTAGCTTGTCTCAAATGCAATGTTTTCTAGCAAATTTCTTCCCTCATCCGATTGGAAAGAAAAACCAGTCCATAAAGAGGTGCGGGGTGGATCTGATAAGCGTCGAATCGCTTCTCCAATGTTGTCCAACCAGGTTTGAATTTCCGAGCCGGTGACGCTGCTTTCACTTTGATTCAACTCATTATAACGAGTGGCGATGTTTTGAAAATCTCTGCCATTAAATTGATTGAATCGTCGGTTGACGGAATCTGTGTATTCCTGAAAACACTGCCAAGCTAACAGATATCTTTCTATTTGTGCGTTTCCATAACCAGAACGTTCGAGTGCTTCCCTGACTCTCCTTCGACTCGATCTTGCCACTAAACCTAAATTACTTTGTCCAAACATATGGTTTCCTGTCTCCCTCCTTAATTCGGGTAGTAACAAATTCCTGAGTCTGATGTCGGTAAACCTGATGAATGTCGGATACCAAAATCCCAGTTGAACGCGACTTTCGTCAAAATTTCTAAAGAACTGAACCGGAGCGATTGCTGCAACAGACGCCATCATAAATAAGTCATCGAAGCCAATATGGTGGCGATCGCCTAACAGCGGCAAAATTCTCTTAGCAACTATTTCGCAACGCCTCAGTAGAAATGCCATCCAATGCTTACGGATGAGTTCGTCTTCTGGATGTTGCCGCAATTGCTCGAACAGATACTGGGCGATCGCTGCCTCCCACGGGTCGTTAACTGGGTAGTTCACTGGTTGTATGATTTGACGCAGGTTTTCAATATGCCGTCGCGATCGCGGCTCTATTTGCCATAAAATTCGATGTTCTTCTACGCACGGTAAGGTATAAAAATATTCAAGCGGCATGGTTTTCACCTGAGTAACTAGGTTGAGCGCTCTAAACTAGCTTCTCCGTTCAACCCCTGTATTGGGGTCTACATTTATGGATTGAGATCGATGCAAAAATTTATGCACGCCAGCGCGAGATTGGTGAAATTATTTGAGGACTTACGCAGCGGTGGCGGTGGCGGTGGCGGTGGCGGTGCTGTCAACTGTCAACTGTCCACTGTCCACTGTCAACTGTCAACTGTCCACTGTTTAACCATCCTCACAACTTCCTCAAATTGTTGTCCTATAACTCAAGATGTAGAGCCTAAAAGCATTTCAGCCTACAGAGTCTCTAAGATCCAGTTTGTTGGATCGCCCAGAGCAAACAATGCTCGATATGCGAAGGAATTGTCATCGGGGCTGATTCAACAGCCAGAGTAGCAAGGAATGCACTAGCTCTAAAAACCGAATTGTGAGGCGGATTGAGTTTTATGGTGCAAGTAACTGAAAGAGTAGAAACTCTCCAATCTCCGAAAGAAGAAGCTTTAGTCCTGTGGTTCGAGGACGTTGGCATTGCTGATATTCCATTAGTGGGCGGTAAGAACGCTTCATTGGGTGAAATGATTCGCCAGTTGACACCTAAAGGGGTGAACGTACCCACTGGCTTTGCTACTACAGCTTATGCTTATCGGTACTTTATCGAACAAGCTGGACTAGAAAAAACACTGCGCCAGCTATTTTCTGATCTGAACGTAGACGATGTTAAGAACCTGCGGATGCGGGGGCGACAAGCACGCGCTTTAATTCTCAACACGCCATTTCCGGAAGAATTAGAAGAAGCTATTACTCAGGCATACCTGAAATTATGCGATCGCTACGGCACCAGTACCGAATTCTGCGAAAAACTGCCAGCTGAAGAACAAGAAGAATGCAAGCGCTACAGCAGCGACGTTGACGTAGCGGTTCGTTCCAGCGCCACGGCGGAAGATTTACCCGATGCCAGTTTTGCCGGACAACAAGAAACTTACCTCAACGTTTACGGCGTTGATGCAGTATTGGAAGCTTGCCATAAATGCTTTGCTTCTATCTTCACAGATCGCGCTATTTCTTATCGCACAATCAAAGGTTTCGACCATTTTGAAGTCGCCCTCTCCGTCGGCGTGCAAAAGATGGTACGGTCTGACTTAGCATCTTCCGGCGTCATGTTCTCCATCGACACCGAAACCGGCTTCAAGAATGCGGCATTAATTACCGCCGCTTATGGATTAGGTGAAAACGTCGTTCAAGGTGCCGTCAACCCAGACGAATACTTTGTATTTAAACCCACGCTGAAAGAAGGCTTCAAGCCGATTCTGGAAAAACGCCTGGGCAGCAAAGAAATCAAAATGATCTACGACGTGGGTGGCGGTAAGCAAACCAAGAACGTCCCCGTACCAGAATCAGAACGGGGCAAATATGCCATCAACGATGACGAAATTCTTATCCTTGGTAAGTGGGCTTGTATCATTGAAGACCACTATTCCGCAGTGCGGGGCACGAACAGCCCAATGGATATTGAATGGGCAAAAGATGGTTTAACCGGCGAACTATTCATCGTTCAAGCCCGCCCGGAAACAGTACAATCGCAAAAATCCGCCAGCGTCATCAAGAACTTTAAACTCAACGGTACGAGTAACGTTTTGACAACGGGACGCGCAGTTGGCGAAATGATCGGTGCCGGTAAAGCCCGCGTGATTCTAGACGTTCACCGCATCGACGAATTCCAACCTGGTGAAGTACTGGTAACCAATAAGACCGACCCAGATTGGGAACCGATCATGAAAAAAGCGAGTGCGATCGTCACCAACCAAGGTGGACGCACCTGCCACGCCGCAATTATTGCACGGGAAATGGGAATCCCTGCGATCGTTGGTTGCGGTAACGCTACCGGCACGTTGAAGACAGGACAAGAAATCACCGTTTCTTGTTCGGAAGGGGAAGAAGGACGAGTTTATGACGGTATGGTGCCGTTTGAAATCATCGAAACCCAACTCGATAACCTGCCTCGCACCCGCACCAAGATTTTGATGAACGTGGGTAACCCAGAAGAAGCCTTTGGTTTATCGGCAATTCCTTGCGATGGCGTGGGATTGGCACGGCTAGAATTCATCATCGCCAACCACATCAAAGCCCACCCTTTGGCATTGATGAACTTCGATACCCTCGAAGATCCATTGGTGAAGAAAGAAATCGGCGAACTGACGGCATTGTACGACCACAAACCCGACTTCTTCGTCGATAAACTCGCCCACGGTATCGGCACGATCGCAGCCGCATTCTATCCCAATCCGGTAGTCGTGCGGATGTCCGACTTCAAATCCAACGAATACGCCAACCTCTTGGGTGGCAAACAATTTGAACCCAAAGAAGAAAACCCGATGATCGGTTGGCGGGGCGCATCTCGTTACTACGATGAAAAATATCGCGCCGCTTACGGCTTAGAATGTATCGCCCTCAAACGGGTACGCGACGAAATGGGCTTAACCAACGTCATCCCGATGATACCTTTCTGCCGCACCCCCGACGAAGGTCGCCGAGTATTGGCAGAAATGGAAAAATACGGCCTGAAACGCGGTGAAAACGGCCTGCAAGTCTACGTGATGTGCGAAATTCCCAACAACGTCATCCTCGCGAATCAATTTAGCGAAGTATTCGACGGATTCTCCATCGGTTCTAATGACCTAACGCAACTTACATTAGGTTTAGATCGGGACTCCGCATTAGTCGCCCACCTCTTCGACGAACGCAACGAAGGCGTCAAAGAAATGGTGCGCTTGGTAATCGAACGCGCGAAAAATAACAATCGCAAGATCGGTATTTGCGGTCAAGCGCCTTCTGACTACCCAGAATTTGCCCGCTTCCTAGTTGAACAGGGAATTGACTCGATCAGCTTGAACCCGGACACCGTTCTCAAGACGATGCTGGAAATCGCCAAAACCGAAGCTGAAATAGGTAATGGGTAATTGGTAATGGGTAATTGGTAATTGGATTGAAGTCGCAATTCCGATTACCCATTAAACACCTAACTCCTATTACTCCTTCCCTTTCCCCAAAGGCGAGGGAAGGAGTAAAAAAGCGAAAAGTCGCCAATTACCACAGGACTTACACAACGCCTCTAGATGTAGGGGCAACCACGGGGGGATTGCCCCTACAAAACACTATTTATGGACGAGCTTACCAATTACCAATTACCAATTACCAATTACCCATAAAAACTATGTTTCACAAAATTTTAGTAGCAATGGATTGTGACAGCAGTCAACAAGTTTTTGATTCGGCTTTGACATTAGGTAAGGCAATGAATTCCCAGATGCTGCTGTTGCACGTATTGACGCCAGTTGAAGAAAGCAGTCCCAGAATTGCGGGGGCTTTTTCTGGTTTGGAATTTTATCCAGATATAGCACCAGAAGTTTCCGAAGAAATGTTGATGAACTATCGGAAACAGTGGGATCAATTTGAAACTCAGTGTTTGGAGATGCTGCGATCGCGCACCGCCCAAGCTACCAACGCAGGCGTCACCGCCGAATTCACTCAAAACGTCGGCAATCCAGGCAAAACCATCTGCGCGATCGCTCGCACTTGGGGCGCAGACTTAATTATTCTCGGTCGTCGCGGTCTTTCTGGTTTGAGCGAATTCTTACTAGGTAGCGTCAGCAACTACGTACTCCACCACGCTCCCTGCTCGGTTTTAACCGTACAAACTGTTAAAACTACAACAGAGGAGTCTGAACTAGAACAATCAAATTTAGTCTAAAATTGCCATTTATTAATCAGGAAAAAGCATGAGCTATAAAGTTTTTACTCCCTTGACAACAGAAGATAACCTATTTATAAGTTATGTTTCTTTTTTGATGGATTCGCGCTTAAATGGGTAGTCTTGAAAGGGGGAAAAATGACAAAGCTCGTGCTTCAGGCTGAAAACTTATTGGGATAAAGAACATGGTTGCCAACGCAGAAAAAGTCACTCAAAAAAAAGCAGAGCAAAAACAACATCCCAGCGGCGATAAACGCTTCAAAGCCCTGGATATTACGATGAAGCGGAATCAATATCGCCAAGATGCTTTAATTGAAATCCTGCACAAAGCGCAAGAAGCTTTCGGTTACCTGGAAGAAGACGTGCTGCTATACATCGCGCGCGGGCTAAAATTACCCCTCAGTCGCGTCTACGGAGTTGCCACTTTTTACCATCTATTTTCCCTCAAACCCAGCGGCGCTCATAGCTGCGTAGTTTGTTTAGGAACAGCTTGTTACGTCAAAGGCAGCGGCGAAGTTTTAGCAGCGCTAGAAAAGAAAGCTTGCATTCACCAAGGCGAGACAACAGAAGATGGACAAATGTCGTTAATGACAGCACGGTGTATCGGTGCTTGCGGCATTGCCCCCGCCGTTGTTTTCGATGGCGAAGTAGCAGGAAAAGTAACGGCAGAACAAGCACTAGAAAGAATCGAAAAATGGGGAATTGGTAATGGGTAATGGGTAATAGGTAATGGGTAATGGGAAGAAAAAGCAATTACCAATTCCCAATTCCCAATTACCAATCACCAATTACCAATCACCAATTACCAATTACCAATTACCAATTACCAATTATGGACTTACCAGAACTACTCGAACTTGGCGAAAAAGAGCGCAACAATTACAAACCGATTCGCGTGCATTGTTGTACCTCAACTGGATGTCGCGCTGCCAATTCTGTCGCGGTGAAGAAGAATTTAGAAGGGGCAGTCAAAGAATTGGGAATGAGCGATCGCATCCAAGTCGTCGGCGTGGGATGCATGGGTTTTTGCGGCAATGGCCCGCTCGTAGAAATCGATCCGCAAGATAAACTATACGAACGAGTCGAACCCGATCAAGCTGCGAGTATTATTGCCTCCCTCAATGGCGGCACCACAACCGCACAAGAAGGTGATTTTAAACACCCATTCTTTAGCCGTCAAAAGCGAATTGTTAGGGAAACTAGCGGCAAAATTGACCCGGAACGCATCGAAGAATATATCGCCGCCGGGGGCTATCAATCTTTGTATAAAGTCATACACGACATGACCCCCGCCCAAGTCGTGGAAGAAATTAGTAAAAGCGGCTTGCGCGGGAGAGGCGGTGCTGGCTATCCTACCGGCTTGAAATGGGCGACGGTGGCAAAAATGCCTCCCGGACAAAAATACGTGGTCTGTAACGGCGATGAAGGCGATCCGGGTGCATTTATGGATCGGTCGGTGTTGGAAAGCGATCCGCATCGGGTGTTGGAAGGGATGGCGATCGCAGCGTATGCCGTCGGTGCTAGCGAAGGCTTTATTTACGTTCGCGCCGAATATCCCCTGGCGATCAAACGCTTGGAAATTGCGATCAAACAAGCGAAAAAACTCGGTATTTTAGGCAGTCAAATTTTTGACTCACCCTTTGACTTTAAAGTCAGCATCCGCATCGGTGCCGGTGCGTTTGTCTGCGGCGAAGAAACTGCCCTGATTGCTTCCATCGAAGGCGGTAGGGGTAACCCGCGCCCCCGTCCACCTTACCCCGCCCAATCGGGATTGTGGGGTTGTCCGACGCTGATTAATAACGTGGAAACCTTTGCTAATATTGCAGCGATCGCGCGCGAAGGTGCAGACTGGTACGCCAGCATCGGGACAGAAAAAAGCAAAGGTACTAAAGTGTTTGCGCTCACGGGTAAAATCCGTAACAACGGTTTGATTGAAGTACCGATGGGAATTACCCTGCGCGAAATCGTCGAAGAAATGGGCGGCGGCGTCATCGAAGGGGAAGTCAAAGCCGTGCAAACTGGGGGGCCTTCTGGCGGTTGCATTCCGTCGTCGTTGCTAGATACTCCTGTCGAATACGATTCCCTGGTGCAACTCGGATCGATGATGGGTTCGGGTGGCATGGTGGTGATGGATGATACAACTAGCATGGTGGAAGTTGCCCAGTTTTACATGGAATTCTGTCGGGGCGAGTCGTGCGGGAAGTGCATCCCCTGCCGCGTCGGAACGGTACAGATGTATCAAGCATTGACTAAAATCCTCAACAAGAAAGCAACTATGGAGGATTTGGAACAGTTAGAAGCTTTGTGCGATATGGTGAAATGCACGAGTTTGTGCGGGTTAGGACAATCTGCGCCGAATCCAGTTTTGAGTACGCTGCGTTATTTCCGGGATGAGTATTTGGCGTTGATTCAGAAATAATTGCAGATTGAATTTAAAATCTACAATCTGCAATCTGAAATCTGAAATTAGAAGAGAGGGTTTATGTCGGTAAAGACGTTAAGTATTAATGGGAATGAAATTGCGGTTGAAGAGGGGGCGACTGTTCTTCAAGCGGCAAAAGAGGCGGGGGTTCGGATTCCGACTTTGTGTCATTTAGATGGGGTTTCTGATGTTGGTGCTTGTCGGTTGTGTTTGGTGGAAATTGAAGGGATGAATAAGTTGCTTCCTGCTTGCGTGACGCAGGTTTGGGAGGGGATGAAAATTCAGACTGACACGCCGAAGTTGCACGAATATCGCCGGATGACGGTAGAGATGTTGTTTGTGGAGGGCAATCACGTTTGTGCGGTTTGTGTGGCGAATGGGAATTGCGAATTGCAAGATTTAGCCATAGAAATGGGGATGGATCATGCGCGCTTCCCCTATCGTTTCCCCGAAAGAGATGTGGATATTTCTCACGATCGCTTCGGCATCGATCACAACCGTTGCGTGTTGTGTACCCGCTGCGTGCGCGTCTGCGATGAAATTGAAGGCGCGCATGTTTGGGATGTGGCATTTCGCGGCGCTGCTGCCAAAGTCGTGACGGGGTTAAATCAACCTTGGGGTACGGTTAGCGCTTGTACCAGTTGTGGGAAGTGCGTCGAAGCTTGTCCGACGGGGGCAATTTTCCGCAAAGGCGTCACCGTGGCGGAAATGGATCGCGATCGCACTAAACTAGACTTCCTCGTCACGGCAAGGGAACAACATAAATGGACGCGGTAATAGGTAATGGGTAATGGGTAATGGGTAATAGGAAGAAACACTAATCACCAATTACCAATTACCAATTACCAATTACCAATTACCAATTACCAATTACCAATTTTCAGAGAGAGGGTAGCAATGGAAAAGATAAAATTCGCCACGGTTTGGTTAGCGGGTTGTTCGGGATGTCACATGTCTTTTCTCGACTTAGACGAGTGGTTGATTGAACTTGCCGAGAAAGTGGATGTTGTTTATAGTCCAGTTGGTTCTGATATTAAAGACTACCCGGAAAACGTGGATGTTTGCTTGGTTGAAGGCGCAGTCGCTAACGAGGAAAACCTGGAACTGCTTCGCAAAGTTAGAGAAAGAACAAAATTCCTCATTTCTTTCGGAGATTGTGCCGTAACTGCCAACGTACCGGGAATGCGGAATATGATCAAAGGTACAGATCCGGTTTTAAGGCGCTGCTATCTAGAATTGGGAGATATAACACCCCAATTGCCCCATTTCCCCGGCATTGTTCCAGAATTACTCGAACGAGTTGCCCCAGTGCATGAAGTCGTAAAAGTTGATATGTTTATGCCCGGATGTCCCCCTTCAGCAGAGCGAATTAAAGCCAGCATCGAACCACTTTTACACGGCGAAAAACCCGTCATGCAAGGTCGAGATATGATTAAGTTTGGGTAATGGGTAATGGGTAATAGGTAATAGAAAAAAATCATTACCAATTACCAATTACCAATTACCAATTACCAATCAAAGAGGATTAATATGGCTAAGACAGTAGTTATTGACCCAATTACGCGCATTGAAGGTCACGCCAAAATCTCCATCTATCTCAACGATGGAAATGAAGTAGATGATGTTCGGTTTCATGTTGTCGAATTTCGCGGATTTGAGAAGTTCTGCGAAGGGCGTCCGATGGCAGAAATGGCGGGTATTACTGCTAGAATTTGCGGCATTTGTCCGGTGAGTCACTTGTTGGCATCGGCGAAAACTGGGGATAAAATTTTGGCGGTGAAGGTTCCCCCGGCGGCGGATAAATTGCGCCGATTGATGAATTTGGCACAAATTACCCAGTCGCACGCGCTGTCGTTTTTCCACCTATCTAGTCCGGACTTTTTATTAGGTTGGGATAGCAATCCAGCAACTCGCAATATATTTGGTTTAATCGCAGCCGATCCGGATTTGGCGAGGGGTGGAATTCGCTTGCGCCAATTTGGACAGCAAATTCTGGAAATATTGGGAGGCAAGAAAATTCACTCGGCGTGGGCGGTGCCTGGTGGAGTGCGATCGCCTCTCTCCGAAGAAGGCAGATCGTGGATACGCGATCGCCTCCCGGAATCCCGCGCCACCGCCGAACATGCTTTAGGTTTGTTCAAGCGCCTGCTAGATCAATTGCAAGACGAAGTTCAAGCGTTTGGCAATTTCCCTTCCCTCTTCATGGGGTTAGTTGGCAGAAATGGCGAATGGGAACATTACGATGGCGTGCTTCGCTTCCGGGATAGCGAAGGTAACATTGTTGCCGATAATCTCAGTGAAGATAACTACCAAGACTTTATCGGCGAAGCGGTGGAAAACTGGTCTTATCTGAAATTCCCTTATTACAAACCGCTGGGTTATCCAGATGGGATGTATCGAGTAGGACCATTGGCGAGATTGAATGTATGCGATCGCATCGGCACCCCAGATGCGGATAGAGAGTTGCAGGAAATGCGCGATCGCGCAGGCGGCAGGGCAGTCACATCCTCATTTTTCTACCACTACGCCCGACTGGTGGAAATTCTGGCAGCGATTGAAAAAATCGAACAACTCGTAGACGATCCGGATGTTGTTTCTCCTCGCACCCGCGCCGTAGCAGACATTAATAGTTTAGAAGGAATCGGCGTCAGCGAAGCCCCAAGAGGCACATTATTCCACCACTATCAAGTAGACGAAAATGGCCTAATTAAAAAAGTCAATCTCATCATTGCCACCGGACAAAATAACTTGGCAATGAACAAAACCGTCACCCAAATCGCCAAACATTACATCAAAGGCAGCGAAATTCCCGAAGGCATGTTAAACCGAGTCGAAGCCGGAATTCGCGCCTTCGATCCTTGCCTCAGTTGTTCCACCCACGCCGCCGGACAAATGCCCCTGCACGTCCAATTAATTGCCGCAGATGGAACAATTCTCAACGAAGTTTATCGTAATTAGGTAATGGGTAATCGGTAATAGGTAATTGTAAAAACACCAATTACCCATTACCCATTACCCATTACCAATTACCAATCACCTATGAAACAAAATCTCTATCTATGCATGGGTTCCGCTTGTCATCAACTGGGAGTTTATGAAGTATTGCCCAAACTCCAAAGTATGATGAGCCAATATAACCTAGAAGAAAAAGTCGAACTCAAGGGATCTTTTTGTCTAGAAGCCTGTAGCGATGGTATAGTGATGAAATACAAAGACAAAGTCTTTAGCAAGATTAATCCTGAAAACGTCGAGCAAAAATTCAAAGACGAAATATTGCCAAATATAATTTAAAGGCAGGAGATTGTGAAAAAAAACGAGAAAAGTCTGTGGGAACTGTTATGGGAATATGACCCCAATGGTCTTATAGTAGTTGACAAGGAAATGAAGATTACCATTGTCAACCCCGCATTTTGTAAAATGTTTAATGTAGACTCAGAAGAAATAATCGGTCTGCCAGTATCCTATATTTTGAAAAACGATGTCAGGGATTTCCAAAAAGTTTGGGAAAAAAATGAAGTGATTCGCGTGGAAGAATCCGAATACAAAGAACACAATCTATACGTCAGAAAAGTTATTTTTCCCATTCCAGATGAAAGCATTGTCGCTTGTATCATGGTTGATACCACCCATGACAAACTACGCCAAAAAGAAATCATCAAATTAAAAACTGAAACCATTTCTAAAGTCAACGAGGTAGTAGACAATCAAATGAAAGTCGCCCAACAAATTGCTGGGTTACTAGGAGAAACAACCGCAGAAACAAAAGTCAGCCTCTTAAAAATAGTCAAAATGCTCGAACAGGAGGTTTTTGAAGATGGATAACTTTTTGGATATTTACAATTTAAGCTTAAACAAAAAAGAAGAAGAACTTTGCGGCGACAAAGTCAAGTTTTGCAAGAATGAAAAGAAAACTACAATTGTTTTATCCGATGGGTTAGGAAGTGGAGTTAAAGCCAACATTTTGGCTACCCTAACCACAGAAATTATTATTACGATGCTCAATGCAGATGTTGCTATAGAAGAGGTAATTAAAACCGTTATCGGCACTTTACCGATTTGTCAAGTTAGAAAAATTGCTTACGCTACATTTACGATTATTCAAATCGAACGAGAAACGAATAAGTTTAAATGGATTAATTTTGATAATCCTCCAGTTCTTTATTTTAAACAAGGTAAGCTAGTTAAATTAGAAACCCAAACCGAACATATTTTAGATAAAAAAGTTACCGTAGCCGAAGGCTACCTGGAAAATGGGGATTTTTTAGGGGCAATTAGCGATGGTGTCCTTTATGCAGGATTGGGGCAAACGCTAAATTTTGGTTGGGGATGGGAAAGCATTGCTAAACATATAGAAGAATTGTTTATTAGCCAAGTTCATAATTCGCGGAATATTGTTAATAGCGTTATCAAAGAAACTCATTCGCTTTATCGAGGCAAAATTGGCGATGATGCAACTTTTGTAGGTTTGTATGTCAGGAAAACAAACCCGTTAATGATATTTACTGGCCCCCCTATTGATAAAAATAAAGATAAAGACTATGTAGAAATGCTGTTAAAATTTGAAGGCAAGAAAATTATTTGCGGTGGAACAACGGGAAACATCGTCGCTAATTATTTAGGCGAAACGATTGACATGGAAATTGAAACTATGCGGAAAGATCTTCCCCCAATTGGCAAATTAAAGGGGATTGATTTAGTCACAGAAGGTATCTTAACCATGTCAAAAGCAATTGAAATTTTAAAACAATGTCATTGCGATATATCAAGACTGCCTGACGATAATAACGGTTCTGTCATGTTAGTGAGGGAAATTTTGTCAGCGGATTCGCTTTTATTCTTAGTAGGACAGAAAATTAACGACTTTTACCAAAATCCCCTGCTGCCCAAAAATATCTCGATTCGCCGCAATCTCATAGAAGAGTTAGTTAAAATATTGCGAGAAAAACAAAAAGAAGTCATTTTAGAATATTGTTAATACTAAAATCGGAATGCTAATGGCGTGTAAGGGCGAAGCATTTGCGTAGAAATATTTCAGCTTTACCGATAAAATAACAGCGCAAATGCTTCGCCCCTACGGCGTGTAAGGGCGAAGCATTTGCGTAGAAATATTTCAGCTTTACCGATAAAATAACAGCGCAAATGCTTCGCCCCTACTAATGGCTAATTATGAGAGAGTTTTGTTAGCATTTTTCCTGATTGAGCCATTAGCCGAGGGTGGGTGGCTGGGCAATCCCTGGCTTACCCTGGTAACAAAACCGCAATTGTTAGGAAAGTTGTAGAAATATTTAGATTAGAAAAAAAGTGTAGAAAAATAAGAATTAAGCTGTCATTATTAGAGGTGAGGTAAAGTCTATCGGTAAATAGGCTCTGCAAAGAAGTGCTGTTGCCGGTGGTTCTGAATTGACAAAGCTTGCAGCATAAAAAAATTGGCGGAAAAACCGTAAAACAAATCCTTTAACAAAAAGGACAGAAAACTATGTTTCGCAAAATTCTAGTAGCGATGGACAGTTCCCTGATCGGCGAGCAAGTTTTTGAGCAAGCACTGAACCTTGCTAAGGCGATGGGTGCGAGTATGATGTTAATGCACGTATTATCCTCGGAAGAAGAAGGCAGCCCAAAAATATCTGGATTTTCCAGTTTGGATCTGTATCCGGAGATTTATCCGGAGGTGCGAGAAGAAATTGTCATGAACTATCGCAAGCAGTGGGATGAATTTGAAGGGAAATGCTTGGATTTGTTGCGCGATCGCACCGCAAAAGCCAATACCCTTGGTATCAACGCCGAATTCACCCAAATCCCCGGTAGCCCCGGTAAAACCATCTGCGAAAAAGCCCTGAATTGGGGCGCAGACTTAATAGTCGTCGGGCGTCGGGGTAGATCTGGATTGAGCGAGTTATTCTTGGGTAGCGTCAGCAATTACGTCCTCCATCATGCCCCCTGTTCGGTGCTTACCGTGCAAGCGATCGTTCATAAAATAGAAACTGCACCTGAAAAAGAATCAGCCGTTTCTTAAAATTGAGCGGGATGAAGCTGGATAAAAATTGCGAAATATTGCGCGATTCCGGATCTGAGTAAAATGCTTTTGGAGCGTTAATATACCCTCATAATCAATTACTAGGAGGCCGCATGGCAAGACAACTAACGCCCCAAATGCTAGATCCGAAAACACCACCCGACGTAATTGTTACACCCCAACCGCGCCGCCCGGAAACCGATCCAACTTTAGGAATTCCAGTTAACGTTAACCGCCAAGGAACGCCCCGCCATCGACTCGTTACCATTGGCGACTCTCTCACCCACGGCTTTCAAAGTGGAGCGATTTTTAATACTGGCCTTTCCTATCCGGCAATGATTGCCAAAGAATTAGGCTGGTTAGATAAATTCCGCTATCCAGTTTACAACAGTCCGGGGGATGGACTGCCGCTTAACATCGAACGACTAGCGCGAGATTTAGAAGCAAAATTTGGCAGCAATATCGACTGGTGGGAATACGTCTCAGCTGCGTTATTTTTACAATCAGCGATGGATGCCACCGAAGATTATTGGGAACGGGGCGATGGATTGCGCTTGCCAACCCAAACACAAATTAACCACAATTTGGCAGTTTATGGCTGGGATTTGCGAAATACTATCGAGCGCAACGCCGATATTTGCCAACAGGTAATTGCTAAAAATCCGCCCAAAGACGATCCAGTGCAGCAAATCGTCAGCAATGCTAACGAACGCGCTGCATTGCGAGTGTTGAACTCGGCAAGAGATAAAGCAGGAAAGGCACTTTCACCCGTACAAGCAGCCGCAACTTTGGGCGCAGAAGGTACCTCTGAAACTGGCACCGGCGATGGAATTGAAACCCTAATTGTTCTCATCGGTGCTAATAACGCACTCGGCAGCATTCTCACATTTAAAGTCAATTGGACGGCTGAAGGTTACGAGGATATGGATAAAAATGATATCTATACCGTGTGGCGTCCCGTTCACTTTAAAGCTGAATTAGATGTACTGGTCGAAGAAGTCAAAAAAATTCGCGCCCGTCACGTAATTTGGGGTACGGTTCCTCACGTCACCATCGTGCCATTTGCCCGAGGCATCAGCAATAAAGTTGAAAAGGGTTCGCGATATTTTCCTTATTACACCTTGCCTTGGATTGCTGACGCAGAATTCGACCCCAAAAAGCACCCGCACATCACCGAACAAGAAGCCAGATCGATCGATAGTGCGATTGACCAATATAATGAATTTATCGTCGATGCAGTGCGAAAGGGTCGCTCTGAAGGCCGAGATTGGTATGTGTTTGAAACCGTTGGTTTGCTAGATCGTTTAGCATCTCGTCGCTATATTGAAGACCCCGATGCAAGGCCAGATTGGTGGACGCCTTACCCCTTACCACAACCACTGCAAGCGCTTAAACCTGAGCCGGATTCCAAGTTTTATCTAGCTAATGCCCAAGGGCGAATTAAAGGCGGTTTGTTCTCTTTAGATGGAGTGCATCCGACGACAATTGGCTACGGCATTGTGGCGCAAGAGTTGCTGAATATCATGAAATTGGCGGGAGTTAAGTTTAATGGGAGCGGAAATATCGATTTCAAACGCTTAATCGAGTTGGATACGTTGATTTCTAAACCACCGCGCTTGGCTGCCAATATATTTAATATAATTGGTTGGGTGGACAACAATTTCAACCTCATGGCGCGTTTGCTTAATTCTAGTTACTAACTCAAGTTGCTGGTTATCTCGAATGCAGGGCTAATGGCTAATGGCTAATGGCTCATGGCAAGGGAAATAGTATATTACCTCACGTCTTGCACCCAGCCCAGAAATAAATTTCTGGCTTAAAGCTAAAACCCGTTGAAACGGGTTAAAACCTTGATTCTAGTTAGCTAAAGCTAACTTAAGCTTTCAACCCCAAATTTATTTGGAGGCTGTTTATTGGGTAGGTGCAAGATGTGAGTTACTGAAGCTTATGATAGCTTAGGGTTCTTGAAACCAGCGTTCTTCAATTAGCAATTAGCAATCAGCAATTAGCTATTAGCAATTAGCAGACGCCAAGGCTCGAAAGTAGTTGAAATCAAATGCTCCCAGATAAAGAATTTCATATTAGGGAGAAACAATGATGAATCACATCAAACGATGGCGAATTTCAACTAAAAAAGGATTGCTATTCCTTTTAGCCTTGGCGTTATTACCCCTGCTATTGGTTGTTACTCCAGTTTGGTCGAGCAACAATCAAACACCAAAGCAAGTTATTATCACCGCCGAGCAAACGATTAACGATGACTTATATTTGGCTGGGGAAACTGTCACCATCGATGGGACAGTGAAAGGAGATGCGGTACTGGCTGGAAAGCGAGTCACAGTTAACGGTAAAGTCGAGGGAGATTTAATTGCTGCCGGACAAGTGGTGACGATTAACGGTAGCGTTAGCGATGATGTTCGCATCGCGGGACAAGTTCTCACGCTGGGAAATAAAGCGCAGGTGGGAGATGATGCGATCGCTGCTGGCTTAAGCTTAGAAAATAAAGCAGGTAGCACTATCGGCGGCAATCTCAACTTTGTCGGCGCTCAAGCTTTATTAGCAGGTAACGTCAAGCAAAACGTCTTAGGCGCGATGAATTCCTTTGCCCTCAGCGGCACCGTCGGTCAAAACCTGCGCGTCGCCGCAGTTGGCGATTCCGATCCTTTAGAAGTGCCTTTTGCACCAAAACCACCCGTAGAAATACCGAAACTGCAACCCGGTTTTACCCTCGCCGATACGGCTCGCATTGGTGGCAAGGTGACTTACCAATCGGTGAATGAAGCAAAAATTAGTCCAAAAGCCCAAATAGCGGGCGGTGTGGTACGAGAGCCGTTGCCAAACGAACGAGTGGCAACCTCAACGCCGCAGCCTGCAACTAACAATCTGCTGAATCAATTACAGCGTTTTGGTGCCTTGGTGCTGATTGGCTGGCTGCTGCTGCGGTTCGTCCCCGGTTGGACTCGCACCTTGGCAGCGACGGTGCAAGCAAAGCCACTGCCGAGTTTGGGCTGGGGTGTGGTGACATTTGTTACAGTGTTGGGGGCAGCGATCGCGATCGCTATCGTCACCATGTTGCTGATGATGGTATTGGCTTTCACCCTACCAAACTTAATTTTGCCTGCCATCGGCATTGGCATGTTGGCTAATTTTGCCCTCTTAATTGGCTTCGGAATTGTTAACAGCTTCGTGCCTCAAATTGTCCTCAGCTTTTTGGGCGGGCGGTGGCTGCTGCAAAAACTGCGCCCTGACACCACATATACGAATTTTGTGGCGCTAGTTGTCGGTTTGGTAGCGTTTGTCATCCTAACAGCAATACCCGTGCTGGGCGGCATTGTTGAATTGATTGTCGTTTTGCTAGGGTTGGGTGCTATTTGGATTTGGGGACGAACAAAACTCAATTCTGCGGCAGAAGATCGAAAACTGATGGCAGTTTGATTAACTAAAATTGCTAATTGCTAATTGTGTTCCCGCTAAAGAAGAATGCTACCCAATTAGCGATTAGCCATTAGCTAACTACTAACCCAAGTTGCGCTAGTCATAAAACCGATCCCCCCAAACCCCCCTTGCCAAGGGGGGCTTAAGAGCAGCTCAACGCTACAGATGACAAAGCGATCGCTTTCTGATTACTGATGACAAAATTACCCGACCCCCCGGTACCAAGGGGCAAGCGATCGCTCTAGATCTCACCTCACCCAAAGAGCGATCGCTTCATACCAACCTACTAACGCACAGTTCCCTTCAACGCTTCGGCATCAATCGGTTTGAGCAGATAAATCCGCAGCAAATGACCGACAATTCTAGCCTGGAACGGTAACTTGCGTAACACCTTCAACCACTTGGGTTGCGAACTACCATCGATTTCGGACATTTGCATATTCAAATCCGAACACCGATGCAAGCGGCGGAAAAATTCTGGATTTTCCGTATCCAAAACCGATGGAAAAGCGCGCGCTGCTGTTTCGTTAGTTTGGCGAATTACTTCCGCATCAAACTCGGTTTCATTCAATCCCAACACGCGATAAAAATTAGCCCGTTCGTGAACGGTTAGCGTGTGGGTAGCAAACACAGTCAGCAGGAAAAAGCGACTCCACAAGCGGGATTGCCAAGTTTGCCAAAGTTTGGGTTGCGACCTTAACAGTGCTTTAAAAATATCCCCGTGGCGGTTTTCATCCTGACACCAACTTTCAAAGTAACGGAACAATGGATAAAACTGATTCTCAGGATGTTTTTCCAAATGGCGATAAATAATGATGTAGCGCCAGTAGCCAATCTTTTCTGACAAATAAACCGTGTAAATCACCCATTCAATCGGGAAGAATGTATAAACTCGATTTTTTGTCAAGAAGGCCAAATCCATCGTGCAGCCAAAATCCCCCATTGCTTTATTAAGGAATCCCGCATGGCGCGCTTCATCCCGTGCCATCAGGTTAAACATTTCCGCCAGCAAGGGACTGCGATTTTTTAACTTGCGAGACAGTTCCTTAAACAGCAGAAAGCCGGAAAACTCGGAAACGCAAGATCTTTCCAAATAATCGATAAATGCTTGTCTCGCTTCTCCAGTCAAGTTATCCCAAGATCTATCAAAAGCCTCATCCCGCACGAAGTGGTGGCGGTTGTAATCGGCGCGCATTTCTGCCAGCATCGCCTGTAGCTCAGTTTCCTGAGCAGACAAATCCATTTTTGCCGTTTTTTCAAAATCTGTTGTATAAAACCGGGGCGTGAGAATGTTTTCCTTAATCGCCCTTGTCTTTGCTTCTGATATCTCCAGATTCGGCTTTGGCAGAGAGTTAACCATGATGTTCGACGTAAATCAGTTTAATAGCTATTAAGTTATAGTACTTGTCGCATCTTGAACAGACCTGTTGCGGAAAAATACAAAAAGCGTTTACTTGGTTGGAGTTTTGTTAAGTTATGAAAACTTCGTCTCATTTAATCGCTGAATAGCTATACAGTATTTACCGGGTCGGTTGTCTGCCGCGTGCCTGCTGAGGGATCTAACTGCTCGTAGCTCAGGAGGGCTGACGCGCCCCGAAGCCAGAAACCGGGTTTCTTCGTAGATCTCTAGTTTCCAAACCAACGATTTTTCATAGAAACCCAGTTTCTGTGTGTAAGGTATCGCCAAAACAACCATTTATGACGAATGAGGTAATTTTGACATGAACCTGGATCTAGCCAACTGCCTGCGAGAAGGCACCAAACAGTCTCACACCGCCGCAGAAAACACGGCTTATATGAAGTGCTTCCTCAAAGGGATTGTGGAAAGAGAACCTTTCCGTAAGTTGCTGGCAAATTTATATTTAGTCTACAGCGCGCTAGAAGAAGCACTTCGGCGTCACCAGGCTCATCCAGTAGTCGGGCCGATCTATTTTCCGGAACTAAACCGGACATCGAATCTGGAAGCAGACCTGGCATATTACTATGGCGACAACTGGCGCGAACAGATTGTACCCTTACCCGCAGGTCAAGTTTACGTTAATCGGATTCAAGAAATCGCTAATACCGACCCAGCGCTTTTGGTGGCTCATGCTTACACCCGCTACATGGGCGATTTGTCTGGCGGTCAAGCCTTGAAAAATATTGTGCGTTCGGCGCTGAATTTGCCTCCCGACCAAGGTACGGGACTGCATGAATTTCAGCAAATCCCGACGGTAGAAGCAAAACGCGCATTCAAAGAAAAATATCGTCAAGCGCTCAATTCTTTACCCGTTGACGAGGCAACAATTCAACGGATTGTAGACGAAGCTAACTATGCATTTGAGTTGAATCGAGATGTGGTTCACGAGTTAGAAGATGATGTTAAAGCGGCAATTGGCGAACACGTGTTTGATTTACTCACCCGCCAGAACATTCCCGGCGCAACCGAGCGACCTCATCACGGTTCTGTTGCCCAACCTGTAGCGCTTGAATACAGCATTTAAAAGATTTGATTCGCCAAATCGCCTCATTGAGATCTTGCACAAATCTCATAGCCCGCCCGGAAATAAATTTCCGGGCTAATAGCAAAAGTCGGTTAAAACCGACTTAATCTGATCAAATCAGTCAGTTTTAACTGACTTTCGCTACTCGCTGTGGGAATTTATTCCCTGGCGGACTATGACGCTGATGCAAGATCTCAAATCAACAACTCTAGTCACCAATCAAAAAGGGAACGCGCACCAATGAGCTTTTCGCTGCCGACTGTTCAATTTGACCCGACATTACTTCGCAAGTACGACCAGCCCGTACCGCGTTACACCAGCTATCCACCTGCAACCGAGTTAAAAACAGAGTTCGATCAAGTTGATTTCAGGGCAGGAATCGCCGTCGGCAACTATAAAAAAACGCCATTATCGCTCTACTGTCATATTCCCTTTTGTGAAACGCCTTGTTATTTCTGCGGTTGCAATACCGTTATCACCCAGCGAAAAGAATTCGCCATACCTTATCTGGACTATACAGTTCGTCATATTCGCCAGATGGCTGAGTTAATTGATAACCAGCGCCCAGTCGATCAGATGCACTGGGGAGGAGGGACGCCGAATTATCTCTCGTTGGATCAAGTTGAACGGTTATGGATGACGATTAACGAGCATTTTCGCTTTGCTCCAGATGCTGAAGTTTCTATCGAGGTCAATCCGCGATATTTAGACAGGAATTACGTTTTATTTTTGAAAGATTTGGGATTTAATCGGATTAGTTTTGGCATTCAAGATTTTAATCCGCAAGTGCAAGAGGCAGTTAACCGCATTCAACCAGAAGCCTTGCTGTTTAATGTGATGGAGTGGATACGAGAAGCGGGTTTTGAGAGTGTGAATGTTGACCTGATTTATGGTTTACCTTTCCAAACTTTGAGTACGTACCGCGAGACTATTAACAAGACGATCCAACTCGATCCAGATCGGATTGCTGTATTTAATTTTGCTTACGTGCCTTGGTTAAAACCCGTACAGCGACTGATTCCCCAAGAAGCTCTACCCAAACCTTCAGAAAAACTCGATATTCTGCAAATGGCGATCGAGCAACTGGGTCAAAATGGCTACCAGTTTATCGGGATGGATCATTTTGCCAAGCCGAACGATGAATTAGCGATCGCACAACGCCAAGGCCAGCTCCATCGTAACTTCCAGGGGTATACAACTAAACCAGAATCGGATCTGATTGGGTTTGGCATGACCTCGATTAGTATGCTACATGATGTCTACGTTCAGAATCACAAGCGCTTGAAAGACTTTTATCAAGCGCTTGATCGGGGAATTTTACCCATTGAACGCGGGGTAAGGCTGAATCAAGATGATGTAATTCGTCGGACAGCTATTATGGAATTAATGTGTCAATATCAGCTGTCAAAAGATGATTTTGAAGAGAAGTATCATCTGAGCTTTGACCAAGATTTCGATGAGTATTTTGCCGCCGAGCGGTATGAATTGAAGCAACTAGAAGCCGATGGACTGATCCGCCTGTTCCACAATTGCATTCAGGTAACTCCTGCTGGACGATTGTTAATCCGCAATATTGCTGCTGTTTTTGATACGTATCTCCGCCAGAAAATTATGTCCAATTTTTCCAAAGCTATTTAATTGATGGCTAATAGCTAATGGCTAATAGCTAATGGCCCAAGAGTAGCCATTAGCTATTAGCTATTAACCTAAGTTTCTAGTTGCATCTAAAGCAAACTGGTAATAGGTAATGGGTAATTGTCAAGATCGAACCCCCTATGAATCCAATTAGCAATTACCAATTAGCAATTACCAATTAGCAATTACCAATTAGCAACTTATAACTAAATTTAGTTGCTAGTTACAAAACTCTTGCGCTTGCGTGCTGAATTTGCACCGAAAGCAGCAACAGCCAGTATCCCCAGCACCGAGGCGGGTTCGGGAACTGCCTTACCCGGTACTGTTGGTACTGTTGGTACTGTTGGTAATGCAGGTACTGAGGGTACTGGGGGTACTGCGGGTGCTGCGGGTACTGCGGGTGTTGTGACAAATTTTGTGGCTAATCCCGACGTATCTACGGTACCTCCTGATGCACCCACAAGAGTGCTGGTAACGCGGGATGTAAAGTCTCCAGCAGTCCTTTGTCCATCAAACTGAGTTGAAAAACCTCCGGCAAAGTTTCTCACATCAAGCAAAAGATTTCCCGCACTGGGGTTATAGAGAAATGGCGTCATCAAATTAATGACGATATCAAAATCTTTTACCCCCGTCGTATCCCCAGTAAAGGCGCTAGAAAGCGATAAAGATCCTCTGAAAACTACCTTTTCATCAACTCCGATGTTCTGAGCAAAAATCCTACTTAAACCATCAGGAACTTTCATTGTTGTAGAAAGGTTAATTTGAATATTAGGCAGCGTCGAGGAAAAAGCCCTGCCCCTCTCGGCATCAGGGCGAAAGAGAATTTGGCTAATCAGGAATGGTTCTGATAGCGATGCAAATTCGCTGGCTGCGAATACTTGCTGATACCGCGAAGAAGGAGTGGGAAAGTTAGAGCTATTGAAAGGTAAAATATGATTAGTGTTACCTTCTATATTCTCCAGATTACCTGGAACGATCGCAGCCCCATGCGCTGCACCCATTGTCTCAAAAGCAAGCAAAGCAGCTCCAGCAGCTACTGTTGATAGATTCTTCATCATTAATCGAGTCTCTCCAGGGAACTTGTCAATTTGACTTGTCTTAAAGGGTAAAAAGCAACACTAAGCATCTTCCGGCAAAGCAATTTTGCCATGCCAAGAATTTGCCCTAAATGTCAGGCGCTTCGCATCTCTCTGGGTGTATAAAGCTTTAACCAGGTGCGTTTGCCAAGCGTGCGTCTGTGCGTATCGCCTTTGTTTTTCAGCCACTCTTACATGTGGTATTTACTGAAAGCGTATAGCTTGCGATCGCAATCGCCTTACCCTGCTACTCAATCTATGGTTTTTGCCTATTGCCGTTCAAGCATTTTTAGGTAATCTTTATGAAATAATTATAAATCTATATACTAATTTAAAGTTTACGTAAATTTTTGACAAAAATTGCACAATTAGCTTGCGCTAATCTATGTATAATTACTTAAATGGGGGATTTCAGTGAAATCCGCAAGCGATCGCAACACCATCCCCCAGATACCAGAGCTTGAAACTGATAACAACACCCAAGTACCCGTATCGTTTAAGTAATTTTACAGAGAAACGATTCCTCATGCCTTCCTCAAATTTTTCTCCTAAGCTGAAAGTAGAGTTGGCTTTGGACGAAAGCAGGTTGCCTCGCGCGCAAAAGCTCAAATAATGTCCTACTCATCGAAAACAGGGAGAAATTGAGGGATTGATTATGAGTTGCAATTTAACTGCTACGCTAAAAACCCTGCGTCAGTCTATTCTGGTGATTGGCTACGGTAACGAACTGCGCGGCGATGACGGAGTGGGACAAAGAGTAGCGCGTGCGGTGGAAAGGTGGGGAGTGCCTAACCTACGCAGTCTAGCGGTTCACCAACTCACCCCGGAATTGGCGGACGAACTCGTAGATGTGGATCGGGTCATCTTTGTAGATGCTTATACTGAGGTGACAACACCAGAAGTGAGGGTATGTCTGTTAGAACCCGCCCATTCCGTTGCCACAACGGGACATACCAGCGACCCGCAAATGTTGTTAGCGATCGCGCAAGCACTGTACAATGCTCATCCCCAAGCTTGGTGGATCGGCATCCCAGCGGTGAACTTTGAGTTAGGCTATGACTTCTCAGCCATTACCGAACAAGGGATGGAGGAAGCTTTAGAGGAAATTGACCGCCTAATTAAACACCAGTCTTCCCCAACCCATAACACCTTGCCAAAGGGCAAAAAGCATCCGGTCAATTAAATTTTTCCCTTCGATCTAAGGCTTGTTTTGCTTTCAAAACGGCTTTCAAATAAGCCAATTGACTGTTCCAAGCTTGGCGGGGAAGCAGAGGAGTTTCCCCATCAAATTTTGCATTTCCGCTAGAAGAATTTTCTGTCACGATCTATACCCTCAATCAATCAACCAACAACTAACGCATCAGAAACATCGGCTTCATCCTGCCAAGTTTCGGGCCATTGAATGCGATCGCTTGTAAAGTGCAGCGGGTCGTTTTCAGGCCAGGGAGTATCAATTGGCTCTTCAATTAATTCAAATTCGCCATTATCAAATGGCAGCCCTTGCGCGCGAACTTTAGGAAGGACGCGCTCTCTGATGCCTCGTTCCGCTTGCACCAGCGCCCGGTGATGGCAGTAAGGATTGTTACCTCGACGGTCAAAGAAAACATGCGCCGTCCAAGAACAACCTCCCCGGCAAAGTTCGGCGAATTCGCAGGTTTTGCAGAAACCCCACAGGTGTTTTGTGCCTTCGGGCGTTCCTGCACCTAAATTAAAGCGCAATTCTTCAGCATTTTCGACAATATCTCTCAAGCTTCGATCTCTGATATTGCCACCCGTATAAGCAGCAGTCGGTAGGGAAGGACAACCTTTAATCGCACCGTCGGCTTCAATTCCCAAGGTAGCAAGTCCGGCGGCGCACCCTTGCCAAAATGTCCATTCATCAGCTTTTCCCCGCCCGCGTAACAGTCGCTCTTCTGGGCCATAATAACCGATGTTATTTCCCGGTTGCACCTGCACGCCTTCACTGTAAGCACGGCGGGCGACGCTGGTAATCATCGGGTAAATATCGAGTAATTCATGGGGTTGCAGCAGGATATGTGCGTTGTCTGCGGCATTTCCCATCGGCACGGTAAGTTGAATTTGCCACGCCCGCGCCCCCGCATCGCGAATGCATTCGTAAATGCGGGGAAATTCTGGTGCAGACAGGCGATTAATTTGGGTATTGCAACCAAATGGAATCCCCACTTCTTTCAGGTGGCTCATGGTTTTAAAAGCGTATTTCCAAGCCCCCTTTCTGCCCCGCAAGCGATCGTGAGTTTCCTCTAAACCATCAATCGAAACTGAAACCGTTGCAATCCCCGCTTGCTTCATTTTGCGTGCGGTTTCTAAGGTAATGCCGTAGCCGCCAGTTGTCATCGTACAACGCATTCCTGCCTGGTTAATAGCGGCGGCAATTTCCAACCAATCTGGGCGCAGAAACGCTTCACCGCCGATCAAAGTTACTTCTTTAATTCCCACTTCTGCCATCTGTTGGACTAGATCCAAAGCTTCATCTGTAGAAAGTTCTTTGGTACGTGCTTGCCCCGCTCTTGAACCGCAGTGACTACAAGCTAAATTGCATTTTAAAGTAATTTCCCAAACAGCATAACTGGTGCGACGATATTGCATTGATGCTAACCCTCATGCGGTAATTGGTAATTGGTAATTGGTAATTGGATTAACGGAGTTTTGTTGTCATACCGAGTCCGTTAGCTTTGGTTGTCTATAGTAGGGGCGGGTTTTACGAAACCAGAAACCGGGTTTCTTTGTAGATATCTTTCCTGGCTCAACAATTTTTCACAGAAACCCGGTTTCTTTCGCCAAGTATAAATAAACCCGCCCCGGCTTAGGCTACCGATGGCAATCCTATAAGCTTGAGGAAGAGGTAACCATCAACTGTCAACTGTCAACTGTCCACTGTCCACTGTCCACTGTCCACTGTCCACT
>ERZ1066132.21-NODE-21-length-77938-cov-40.771015_pt1 | contig 77938 bp, 75 predicted proteins | sample MGYA00382779_ERZ1066132 | MGnify/ENA primary metagenome ERZ1066132 (study PRJEB33369, sample SAMEA5778362) | biofilm metagenome | biome: Industrial cooling water; feature: Water cooling tower basin; material: Biofilm | place: United Arab Emirates | collected...
CCTGCCTTCGCAGGCTAAAAAAGTCCGCGTAGGCGGACTTTGTTTGTGTAGCCGCTATACAAAATAAGCCTGCCTTCGCAGGCTAAAAAAGTCCGCGTAGGCGGACTTTGTTTGTGTAGCCGCGCCTTTAGGCGTTAGGCTGCAGGGTGGCGGCGTTAAGCATCAATCAGCTAATTTCCCAGTGCGAGATGAGGGATTTTTGTTGATGATGAGTTGCTTGGTTACGGATATAATTAGCGATTTGATCTATATTTTGGTGACTGACTGTAAATGCACCGTAACCGCCTTGCCATTTGAAAAATTTTCCGGGTTTAATTTCATGGGTAATTAGGTGAGATGAAGTGCCTTTAGCTTTGCCGATTAGTTCCGATACGGTTAAGGTAGGCGGAAAATCGGTGAGTAAGTGAACATGATCTGCGACGCCTCCAATGGCAATTACCGTGCATCCTAATTCACGGCATTGACTAATAATTGCGGCATAAATGACTTCTTGAATCTCTGGCGTGACTAGGGGCAATCTATCCCAAGTTCCCCAGACAAAATGTAGGTACAATTGTGTAAAATTTCTGTGCATTTTTTCCTCTTGTTAAAATACCGTCACCCTGAAGGGTGGGGCTACACAAACAAAGCCTGCCTTCGCAGGCTAAAACACTCACAGCCCGCGCAGGCGGGCTTTGTTTGTGTAGCCGCGAGTTTACTCGTTCGGGCTATTTTGCGTTGGTGAGAAAACCCAAAGCGGAAAGCCCTTTATTCTATTTTGCGAACCCTTTTCTCGCGATCGCACCCGCAATCTTACCGATTTATATCATGTCCGGTTGCATCGGAATGATTAGGTTACTTGCTAATTGCTAATTGCTAATTTCAAGCAGGCCCCTACGCGGAGTAATTCCGATGCAACCGGAAACGATATTAAACACCCAGCCCGCGAAGGCGGGCTTCGTTTGTATAGCGGCGCCTTCAGGCGTTCGGCATTCTCAAAACAAAATTTTTTTATTGTATTTTCTAGCATTTTTGTAAGCGATCGCACCCGCAATAACACGCAGACAACCGCAAAGCCTGCGAAGGCAGGCTTCGTTTGTGTAGCCGCGAGTTTACTCGTTCGGCTTCGTTTGTGTAGCCGCGAGTTCACTCGTTCGGCTCGTTGTTGATCGCGATTCTATTAGTTTCAAGCATTCTGTAAATCTGATAAAAGTTCTTCTTCTGTTAAATCGATCATCGCGACTCCATAACGATGTAAATTCAACAAGAAAGTTACTCGATCTGTTCCTACCAATGCAGCAGCCATACCCGAAGATAAGCGTTTCATTTCAAACAATTTGACCGCCATAGCCCATTTAGCTTCTTGCTCAAATTGCTCTCTTGTCTGTTGCAATGCATCGGGAAATGTCTCTGGGTAGTCGATTTTGAGTTGTGCAGTTTTTACCATTTGACGGTTTCCAGCAGTCTGCTACGTTGCGATCTGACTAGATTCTATCCTCTGCTGCCTGCGATCGCATTACCATAACAATAAGTAATCCATCTCTAACCCACTCCCACCATGACTCTCACCGAACAAATTCTTTCCCAACTCCCCGGCGATGTCTTAGCACAACTTCGCCGCGTCGATACTTTGTGGAAAACCCTCAAAGAAAACACCGCACCCATCCCCAACGTAGTCAAAGAAAATCCCACACCCTTGGGAGAAGTAGATTTTGATGTTGTCATCTGCGGCGGCACTTTAGGCATATTAATCGGCGCTGCATTAGCCAAAAAAGGTTGGCGAGTTGCTTTAGTTGAACGAGGAATCTTACGCGGTAGAGATCAAGAATGGAATATATCCCGCAAAGAATTAGAAACATTTGTCGAATTGGGAGTGCTTTCAGACGCAGAATTAGAGAAAGCGATCGCCACCGAATACAACCCCGCCCGCATCGGCTTTTTTGGCGGTAAAGATCTCTGGGTAAAAGACGTTCTCAACATCGGCGTCGATCCAGTTTACCTCCTAGAAACCCTCAAAACCAAATTCCTCGAAGCAGGCGGCAAACTATTTGAAAAAACTCCCTTCCAAAACGCAGTTATCCACCCTGATGGCATATTTATAGAATTCCACCAAAATCCCCAATTACCAATTACCAATTACCAATTATCCAACTTGAAAACGCGCTTATTAATCGATGCGATGGGACATTTTTCCCCCATCGTACAACAAGCCCGGGCAGGAAGAAAACCCGATGGCGTCTGTCTCGTTGTCGGAACTTGTGCGACAGGTTTTCCGAAAAACGATACAGGCGACTTGTTGTACTCCTTCACGCCGTTGCAAAATCAATGCCAGTATTTCTGGGAAGCGTTTCCCGCCCGCGATGGCAGAACAACCTACCTGTTTACTTACATGGATGCTAACCCGCAGCGCTTTAGTTTAGAAGCATTTTTTGAGGACTACCTGCGCCTTTTACCCCAATATCAGCAAGTACAACTCGAACAATTGCAATTTAAACGGGCGCTGTTTGGTTTCTTCCCCACTTTCCGCGAAAGTCCCTTAAGAATGCCTTGGAATCGCATTCTTCCGATTGGAGATAGTAGCGGCAGTCAATCGCCTTTAAGTTTTGGCGGTTTTGGGGCAATGGTACGCCATCTAAAACGTCTTGCGAACGGCGTCCACGAGGCGCTACAAAGCGACCAATTGAGTCAAAATGCTTTGAAAATCCTACAACCTTATCAGCCAAGTATAGCGGTAACTTGGATGTTTCAGCGTTCGATGAGCGCCGGGATTAATCAACAAATACCCCCGAATCAAATTAACGAACTTTTGACTGGGGTATTTAAAGAAATGGAGCAGTTGGGAGAAGATGTGTTAAAACCGTTTTTGCAAGATGTGGTGCAATTTCCTGCCCTGTCGCAAACGCTGTTTAAAACTTCTCTTTCTCAGCCTGGATTAGTTCTCAAAATTATTCCGCAGGTGGGTTTATTTCCCTTGTTGGATTGGATGGTTCATTATGTAAATTTGGGCGCTTATAGCGCTCTTCATCCATTTGGTAAAGCAATCGAACCTTGGATGAAAAATTTACCGGCAGTTCAGCAATATTATTACCATCGTTGGCTAGAAGCTTGGCAATACGGTTCTGGCGGTGATTATTCGGAATAATTGCAGATTGCAGATTGAAGGCTCACTCTCAAATCTGCAATCTGCAATCTTAAATCTAAAATTATTTGAGGAGATCGGCAGGATGAAACAGCAATTTCAGGGGGCGAAATCCTTTAGCGTGATGATAAGTATGCTGCGCGATCGCTCCCTTTTCCTCGAAGAAATCCGTCAAGGCGTAAAACTCCCCAGCAAAATCTTTTCTCTCCTAGTTTGCAGTTCCCTATTCCTGGCTATTTATGGTGGAATCATGGGGGTTTATCATAGCTGGATGCAAGCTTTATCCTCGGCGGTTAAATTGCCAGCACTTTACTTAATTACCCTGCTTGTTTGTCTGCCAACGCTGTACTTTTCTAATATTATTTTTGGTTCCAAGCGCACGTTTGGTCAGCATTTCGCTTTGGTACTAACGGCGGTTTCGGTGACTAGCGTGCTGTTGTTCAGTTTTGCACCTATAACCTTGTTTTTCTTGATTAGTACTAGCCATTACCAGTTTCTGATTTTGTTGAATGTGGCTATCTTTGGTTTAACTGGATGGATTGGGGTATCTTCGTTGTATCAAGCGGCGAATAGTATCTTAGAACAAGAGACTGAAGGTAGCGATACGCGGCGCAAGATTTTGCAAGCTTGGTTATTCCTTTACGCTTTCGTTGGCTGTCAGTTAGGATGGACGCTTAGACCTTTTTTCGGGATGCCTGATTCTCCGTTTTCGTTATTTCGAGAAAGGGAGGGTAATTTTTATGTGAGTGTGTTTCAATCTCTCGCCTATCTTTTGGGATTTCGTTAATTTAACCGCCAAGACGCAGAGAACGCAGAGAGAAGAAGAATAGGTAATTACCAATTACCTATTACCAATTACCCATTACCAATCATTATGATTCAAAAAACATCTCGCTCCACAAATCATTTTACGGTACTGATTACGCTGCTGCGCGATCGCAAGGCTTTTCTTCAGCAAATTCGCCACGGGGAAGGGCTTCAAGGTAAAATTGTCTCGCTGTTGGTTTGCAGTTCGGTTTGTTTCGCTCTTTATGGCGCAATTGTGGGTTTATTCCACAGTCCAGCTCAATCTTTGTCTTCGGCTATTAAGCTACCAAGTCTTTATTTGCTGACTCTGTTAATTTGTCTGCCTACGCTATACATTTTTAGTACTTTTTTTGGCTCGAATCGCAGTCTGGGGCAGCACTTCGCTGTTGTTCTGAGTGCGGCTTCTGTAATTAGCGCTCTTTTGTTCGGTTTTGCACCCGTTACTTTGTTTTTTCTGATTACAACTGGGCATTATCAGTTCTTTAAATTGCTGAATGTGGCAATTTTTATGCTCACGGGGGTAATAGGGGTTCAATTCCTATATAATGGTATTCAGCTAATTTCCGATGAAGACCCAGAAGGCCAAGCAATTCGTACCAGGATCTTGCAGTTCTGGTTGATTCTTTACGGGTTCGTCGGCAGTCAGCTAGGCTGGACGCTGAGGCCGTTTTTTGGTTCTCCTGACAAGCCTTTTGAACTGTTTCGTCAGATGCAAGGTAACATTTATCTTGATATCGTCAAGGCAGTCTCTGAAATCTTTGGTTTTAATTAAATGGAATTCCCCCTCCCACGGCAATACTTCTACAAAGAAATATATCAGCCAGAAGAACAAATCGACCTGGCAAAGGCAGCTTTGTATATTGCCCAAGAGGAGTATCCAAACTTAGATCCGGATGAATACCTCGGCGCTCTCGATACAATGGCAGATGAGGTGAAAGAGCGTCTGCCATCTCAACGCTATCCTCTCCGAGTTATCCAGACGATTAACCAGTATCTTTACGATGATTTGGGGTTTTCGGGAAATAAGGATGATTACTACGACCCGCGTAACAGTTTTTTAAATGATGTCATAGAACGTCGCACTGGCATCCCGATTACTCTATCTTTAGTTTATTTGGAAATTGCCAAGCGGGTCGATTTTCCGATGGTGGGAATAGGGATGCCCGGTCATTTTTTAATTAAACCTGATTTTGAAGATGCTGGCATCTATGTAGATGCATTTAGTCGCGGCGAAACTCTGTTTGAGCAGGATTGTCAGGAAAGATTATCTCAACTTTATCAGCAACCAGTTGAGCTAAAACCTTCATTTTTAGAGCCTGTTAGTAACCGCCGCTTTTTATCGCGGATGCTGATGAATTTGAAATTAATTTATTTGAATCGCAATCAATTGGATAAAGCGCTGGCAGTGGTTGAGCGCATTTTGCTGTTGTTTCCGGGTACGCCGATGGAATTGCGCGATCGCGGTCTTCTCTACTATCAGATGGGAGAATGGACGTTAGCTAGTCAGGATCTCGAAACCTATCTCGTCCGAGTCCCTAATGCTGAAGACGCTAGCACGATTCGCAAGTTATTAGACCAGATTGGGAATGGCTAATTGTAAAATTGCAGATTTAAGATTTCAGATTGCAGATTGAAAAAATTTTAGATTTTTGATTTCAAATTTAAAACCAATCTAAAAGCAGATTACAGATTGCATATTTGTGATTGAAACCAAATCTAAAATCTGCAATCTAAAATCTAAAATCCCCTTGCGCTTCTGCGACTCGTTTGAGGCGACGCAGTTGCGCTTGCATATCTTGTTGAGTTAAAGCAGCGGCAAAAGTATTGAACCCCCAGCGAATAATTGGGTTGGGAACCTCGAACTCGAAGCGATTAAGGAGGCGAGTTCCTTTTTCGATTGGTTGGCATTCCCAGCGATCGCGTCCTTTAAAAAATCCGTCAAATTCCCATACTATCAATCCCGGCTCGCGCTCGACTACCGTGCTTTGCAGTGTAGGTTGTAACAACGGCACCTCGATGACAAAGCGACTGCGACTGCCAACATCGGTACTCCACTCACCCACGGGATCGCATCGCAACGCGGGGTTGAGCCATCGGTGCATCAAAACGCGGTCGGCGATACAATGCTCAACTACTGTGGCTGGAGCATTGATTTGAATCGATTGTTCAAAAACTTGTTGCTGTGACATTTTTATTGGGAGAGGGTGAGGAGAAAGCAGTCTTTTCTCAGATAATACCGCCCACCTGCTCACCTGCTCACCGGCAAAAGACGCCCGCTCTCGATTTAGTAGCAAAATATAACAAATACTGGCTTCCCACAATCGATTCAGTAGTGTAGTATCTGCTCAGTCAGCGATTACTTCGCTTTAAGCGATAGTTTTCGCCTTTTTGCCGCTGAATTCTGAGGTTAATTAAAAACCATGAATACCATCTGGCAAGATCTGGCACCACCCCTGCATGAGGGTGTATTGATGCCAATCAATGGAATTCTGGCACAAGCACAGAACGCACCAGCACGACCAGCAACCCCGCCACGGGTTCAGGATATCCCTGCCGAAACGGCTGCCTTTTTCCAAACTTTTTGGCTGAATTTAGGCAGCTTTATCCCGAATATCCTGGCAGCGATCGCGATCTTACTCGTAGGTTGGCTGATCGCCGCGATCGCCTCCGCTGCGATTAAAGGTCTTCTGAGTCGCACCAATATCGATAACCGCATTGCTGCCTGGATCGTCGGTCGTCCCGATGCCGCTGAGGCACCAGAAATCGAGAAATGGATTGCCAATGCGGTCTACTGGATTATCATTATCTTCACGTTGGTGGCCTTTTTACAGGCACTCAACCTGACCGCAGTTTCTACCCCGCTCAACCAATTACTCACCCAAATTTTTGACTTCCTGCCCAAGTTAGCAGGCGCTGCGGTTCTGTTAGCAGTTGCTTGGTTGCTGGCAAGTTTGGTCAAGTTGTTGGTAACTCGTTCGCTGCGGACGCTGAATTTAGATCGGCGTTTAGGTCAGCAAGTTGGAGAAGCATCTACTACTGAGTTTTCTCTCAGCGAAACCATTGGCAATACGCTGTATTGGTTTATCTTTTTGCTGTTTCTCCCAGCGATATTAAATACGCTACAGTTGCAGGGAGCGCTGCAACCAGTACAGCAGCTGCTGAATGATATTCTGTCAATTCTGCCGAACATTTTTGCTGCGATCTTAATTGGCGCGGTGGGTTGGCTAATTGCTCAAGTTGTGCGGCGAATTGTCACCAATTTGTTAGCAGCAACCGGGACAGATCGCTTGGGTGCCCAAATGGGCTTTTCTCGCGGTACTTCGGGTCAATCGTTGTCAGGAATTATCGGTACGGTCGTCTACGTATTGATTTTAATTCCGACCGCGATCGCCGCCCTCAATGCGTTGCAAATTGCGGCGATCTCGGTGCCAGCGATCGCTATGCTTCAGCAAGTTCTCAATGCAATTCCGAGAATTTTCACCGCTGCGGTAATTTTGGCTCTCGCCTACTTCATCGGGCGATTTGTGGCAGATTTTGTCACCAATATCCTGACTAGCATTGGGTTTAACAATATCTTCTCTTGGCTGGGTCTACCTTCACCTACGCCTACTCGTAGGATTATTATTTCTCCATCTTCCGCCCCAGTCTCAGAAGAAACTTCTCCAACAGGAGAACCAACCCCACTTCAGTCATCAACAACCACAACTCGCACTCCATCGGAAATTGCGGGCATTGTGGTACTGGTCGGGATTATGTTGTTAGCGATCGTCCCGGCAACCGAGGTACTCGCTTTCCCAGGATTAACCCTGATTGTCACGGGAATTATCGCGATTTTTGGTCGCATTCTCGCAGGATTGCTGGTATTTGCCGTTGGTCTGTATCTGGCTAACTTAGCCTTTAGCCTGATTGTCAGTTCCGGTTCGGCACAAAGTAGAATACTGGGTAATGCAGCCAGAATTGCGATTATTGCCTTAGTGTCTGCGATGGCGCTGCAACAAATGGGAATCGCCAGCGATATCGTTAACTTGGCGTTTGGTTTGTTGTTGGGTGCGATCGCAGTAGCCATTGCCCTAGCATTTGGTTTGGGTGGTCGCGATATCGCCGCCGACCAAGTTAGAGATTGGCTAGCCTCGTTCAAAGACAAAAAAGACAAACCCTAATGGCTAATGGCTAATGGCTAATGGCTAATGGCTAATAGTTAATTGCTAATGGTAAAACCAGAAAATATTCTCACCAGCAATTAGCTATTAACTCAAGTTGCTAGTTATGAGGTCAAGCATTTTAGATCCCCCTAAATCCCCCTTAAGAAGGGGGACTAAGAATCCGGTTCCCCCCTTCTTAAGGGGGGTTAGGGGGGATCAAACCAACCATATTTGTAACTAGCAACTTGCGTTATTAGCGATTGACCATTAGCTATTACCAATTACCAATTACCGATTACCAATTGGCAATTTCAACTTTCCTTGCAGTTCATCTTTAAGTCGGCTGAGAATCGATTCTTCATCTAGCGATTCTAAAATCCGCGATACAACTGCTTTCGGGCCATCTGGCCCCCAGGAAGCGCCATTGGCTAAGTAAGTTTTCGTTACTTGCCCGATCGCATAGGAAGACACACCGGCAACCCCCGCTTGGGTAATCGCTACGGATACGTAAGCGCCTAAAGATAGCCCACCCGTTGCGGGTGTTGCCAAACCCAACAAGCTTTTGAGCGAACTTAAACCCAAGTTCGCCAGCAGTTCCCCCGCACTTAAACCACCCATTGCGATCGCTATCTTTTGCAGTAAGCTCACCGCTCCGGTTTGAGTCATACCTATACCATATAATTTTGATAAAGTCAAGATTAACGCCACATCAATTGCCGCGCTGCTGAGCAAATCAATCGCGGCGATCGGGTTGAGTGCAGTAGCAACGGATTTAGCGATCGCTGCATTCCAAATCAATTGGTTAGCGCTACCCTCTCTAATTTCCATCTTTCGCTGCACCAATTGCTCGTTGACATCACCTGCGTAGAGCATGGTATTTAAAGCTACTAAAGATTTCCCTTCTCGATCCAAAATCTCCAGAATTTTGAGTTTCAATTGATCGACTTGGGGCGTACCGGGTTGGCGCTGGACGGCTAAACTGCCATCAGGACGGCGAGATGCTTTAGCAATCAGGGGCGATGCCGCCGCCATAACAATTTCATCGGGGGAAAGTAACTCGCGCACTCGTTCATCGCGGATTTTTTGATAAATTGCTTGCCTATCGGCGTCTGGATATTGGTCAATTTTGTTAAACACGAGCAAAATTGGCTTACCCACTTCGCGCAATTGGGACAGCGCCTGGTGTTCGACTTTAGTCATGTCCCCCGCGATGACAAATAAGATTAAATCTGCACTTTTAGCTACATCGCGTGCCAAGGCGGCGCGGGTTTCTCCGTCCACCTCGTCGAGTCCGGGAGTATCGATCAGTTCGACTTGGGAATTGTCTGTACCGCGTAGGGTTACTTGTAGAATAGAGCGATCGCTATCCCCAGAAGGTTGCCAATTCGCCCGGTGACTGGTGCGAGTCACCCCGTGTAAAGCGCCAGTTTCAAATACTTTTTCCCCCAACAGCGCATTCAGGATCGAAGATTTACCCCTTCCTACCATGCCAAAAACCGCGATCTGCACCACAGATCGTTCCAGCTTGGCAAGCATCGCTTGTAAATCCTCAATCGCCGGTTCTAGTCCAGAACGCTCTTGAGGCGTCAGATCTAGCTTTTGTACCAAATCTCGCAGCGCCGTTTCTGCTTGTTGGTAATTCAATTGCGCCTGAAGTTCGGAAAAGCTCTCAACCGTGCTTTGCAGTTGCCGATCCAGGTCTGGGGGATTTAATGGAGTAGGGGGGAAGAAAGGTTTCTTATCCCCAGGATTTGTCGTACTCAAGAAGCTCTCCTCCAAGGATTGACAGACGATAGCTGTGGCGAAATGCGATTTTCAGCCGCATCGCTTCACTGCTTCGATCCTAAGAAATATTTAATATCGACATATGGGGCTGAAGCTGGTAATGCCAAGAGGTTTTTATCATAGGTAATTAAATTCACATCTTGCACCTACCCGATAAACAGCCTCCAAATAAATTTGGGGCTGGAAGCTTAAGTTAGCTAAAGCTAACTTAAATCAAGGTTTTAACCCGTTTCAACGGGTTTTAGCTGTAGAGACGTTACATGTAACGTCTCTACAGCCAGACATGTAACGTTTCTACAGCCAGACATGTAACGTTTCTACAGCCAGACATGTAACGTTTCTACAGCCAGACATGTAACATCTCTACAGCCAGAAATTTATTTCTGGCCTTGGTGCAAGATATGAGTAAACGAACCTGGAGTAAATCGACTAACCTTTGAACCGTGAGTTCTAAACGTTTACCGGAAACCACTGCCTATGTCCGGATTACCGTACAGTCTTGGCAGTTGGGCAAAATCGAGGGGGAAGTAAGAGCGGGTGAATATGATTGGCAGTTCCAATGGTGTTTCAGGCAGGGGAAATTATTCCTTCAACCTTCCCTGGGACGCGCCCTAATTCAAGAACCGCTCAGCCGTTTTTTAGAAAAATCCGACTACAAACTAGAACCTGGGGGGGACTATGCTTTTACTATCCGCGCCGAGCTGTAGAATGGCAGATTTTAGATTTTAGATTTGATTTGTCTTCAATCTGGAATCTGCAATCTACAATCTCAAATCTCCTATGCCCGCGATAAGTATCTTTCAATCAGAAGGATAGCGACAATGTCATCTACCGGGCGTGGTAGCGATCGCATTCCCTTGGGAAGTAAGCGAGAAAGGCCGCTTGGGGGGTACATTTGCCAGTAGCGATCGCGCGCCTCTAGGGTACTATAGCGCTCGTCTACGAGCATAATCGGCGGTGGTGCTGGCAAGTCTTGTTCTAGTTGCCGTTTCCAAGTTTTAGACGTGGTTTGATCTCCCATTACCAAAACAGCGATCGCATACTTTTGCTGCAAGCGGGAAATGGTAGCGATCGCCTCTGCTGCCGGAATTACTTCATGGTAATACAGTTGCCGATCTGCTCCCATAACGGCGATACCGCATTTATCGCGCCCCGGATCGAATCCCAAAATCGCAGACATTTATTTAGCTAGTGGGTGAAGTGCGAAACAGTATCTGTCCCTTTTGAACGGCTACCAGATCCATTTTGACCGGCCCTGCCGTGTAGGTAACATCTGATGCTACCACTTGCACGTCTATGGGTGTGTCTGACTGCTTTAATTGCTCGATGAAGCGCATCAGCGTTTCCACGCGCGCATCGCCGATTTGAATTTTATCTGCCAACACCCCAGCGCGACGCACGCGGAATTGAGAAGCGGCAATTAGCTGCTCGATTCGTTGCTCAAGCTGCTCTTGAGTCATGCTTGAAGGATTGGTAGAAGTTGCGGCTACCACTTCCCCAGCTTGAAATACGATGCGATTGGGCGTGACATCGGCAAAAACTTGGACGGCAGATTCTCCCCTAATGTAGTTGCCTGCTGAGAGAATTCTGATCACATAGTCTCGACCGTCATCGATCCGATCGACGATCTGAGCTACTTCTGTGGGCGTAATTTGAATTACTTGTTGATTGAAATTTTTGTCACCCGGTCGAGTATTTTCAATTGCGACTTTGTTGGCGGTTACCAACAATTGATCTACAGCTTGACGAGCGGCTTTTGGTTCAACGATGCGAACTACTCCCGTGACCAAAACTTGGTTGCGAAACAAAACTAAATTGCCGCCCCGCAACGCTTGATAATCTTGATAATACTCTTCTAAAATTTTGACTGCCCGTTGTAAGTAGGCTTGTTTGTTTTCTAGTTCTTTTTGTTGGTTTTCTAGCTGTTTTAGGCTATTTTCCCGCTGAGCAATCACTAGGTCGCGCTGGGAAATGGTTTGATCGAGTTGGGCAATTGCTTGATCTTGAGCGGCGATTTCTTGGTCGCGTTGGGCAATCTGCGATTTAAAGTTACCGATTTCGTTTTTTAGGCGATCGCGCTGTCCCACTAGCGCCGATCTTTCCTGTTGTAGTTGATTGCGCTGTCCGAGCAAATCTTGCCGTTCTGATTGCAGTTGATCGCGCTGACCGATTAAATTTTGTCGTTCTGCTTGCAGTTGATCGCGCTGTCCAACTAGGTTTGAGCGTTCGCCTTGTAATTGATTTCGCTGTTGGATTAACGCCGATCTTTCTGCTTGCAGTTGGTTTCGCTGACCGATTAAATTTTGCCGTTCTGCTTGCAATTGATTGCGCTGACCGATTAAATTTTGCCGTTCTGCTTGCAATTGATCCCGTTGCTCGATCAATTTCTGCCGTTCGTCACGCAGCGCCATTACTTGTGAAGAAACAGCGTTTAATTGTCCCTGAGTTTGATTTAATTCATTTTGAGTTTGATTTAATTTACCCTGAGTTTGACTCAGTTGGCTATTGGTGTTATTTAATTGTCCTTGAGTTTGTTTTAATTGGGCTTCAGTACGCGCTTGATTTGTAGTTGCTTCAGACAGCTTAGCTAAAGTCGATTGCAAAGATTGATTTGTTGCATCGAGTTTTTGCTGTGCTTCTGCCTGCTGAGATTTAGCTTGAGCTAGCTCGGTTTCTACTTGGCTTTTTTGAGTTTTAGTTTTTTCTAGTTCCTTGCGAGCGTTGCGAAGGTTTTTCTGAATTTTTTCCAATCTAAAAACCCCAGTGCGTAGTTGCTCGCTCGCACCAAATAATATCGCCAACGTCGAGGCAGAAATCAAACTACCCGTCAACATGGTAATTAAAATAGCCGTTTTGCGGGGACGTAAATTAAATAGGCTCAGCCTTGCTTTACCTACCTTGGTTCCGACGCGATCGCCTACTGATGCGATCGCTCCTCCCAACACCAAAATTGCCGCAATCAGTATCCACCCGGTGGTCATATTGTTCGACGATCCTCACCCAGATACAGCCTACCTCATGCTGAGTGCGCTTGCTGTTTCACCTATTCAACTAGGTAAATTGATGGCTTAAGGCGACTGGATTGTGTACGGTAATTTTTTTCTTGTGGATCGAGATCATTTTTTCTTGACGCAGATCCCCCAACAAACGAGTCACCGTCACTCTAGTTGAACCTATGGCTTCAGCGATCGCTTGATGAGAGAGCTTCAAATCTATCGTAATCCCTTCTGCACCAGGAACGCCAAAATCTCGGCAGAGAATCAGCAGAAAGCTGACTAATCTCGATCCCATGTCTCGGTGCGCCAGCGTCTCGATCATCATCTCGGTTTGCAGGATGCGCGACGACAGCCCGCGCAGCATTAACATAGCAAATTCTGGATTATCTTTAAGCGCTTGCTCTACCTGGTCGATCGGCGCTGATAGCAGCTCCACAGGGGTAAAGGCCACCGCATGATAAAATCGATCGGATCTATTCCCCGTAATCAGCGACAGCACGCCAAAAACGCTATTTTCTCGCAGCAAGGCAACGGTTATCTCTTCCCCAGCTTCGTAAACCCTCGAAAGCTTCACAGCCCCCTTCAGCAGAAAATATACTCTTTCCGCCGGATCGCCAGGGAAAAAAATCGTTTTTCCCCGATCAAACGTTTCTACAACGGGTGGAAACGATGGGTTGCTGATTTGCCGAAATACGGCTGCTAAAGGTCTATCCTGCATCACGACCATTTGACTTTTCCTCACCAAAATCTAAAGACTTATCTCAACTCCTTAGCAATGCACTATAACCTCACAAACCGAGCGGAAAGTCTCTATGTGAGTTAGCTCAAAACGGCAGAACGCTACGGATGCCGTGTGATTGTTTGTATAACAGTCTTTTTTGTTTAAATGTATATTTTAACACTTTTTCTTCGGTTTTTCATCGTTCCGTAGTCTGAAAAATAAACGAAGCTTGATTTATTCTTAACCAAGTCTGTATGAATCGCTACAGCATTTTGGGTAAATTACCTCAGATGGAACCGGCAGCGTGACGATTTTAGTTGTTGAGTTGGCAGCAAGCGGGCGATTCATTTATACCAGGAATCAACTGAAAGGGGATGAGGGGCAGCAGTCCTCACTGCTTACTTTTGGCGATTTTTTGCGGAAAGTCAAGCAATTGGGAAGATGGGGGCAACGATCGAGTAATATATTCCCCAGTTTGACCATCTTCCCGCTGGAAAAGCTCGGGTAAAAAGTAGCCGCCGTTCCGATATAATGAACCTTTATGCTGAATTTAACTGGAAAAAACGCCCTCGTGACGGGCATCGCCAACGATCGCTCTATAGCCTGGGGTATTGCTCAACAACTGCATCAAGCAGGCGCGAATCTTGGCATCACCTACCTACCCGATGACCGGGGTCGCTTTGAGAAAAAAGTATCTGAACTGGTAGCACCCCTGAATCCAAGTCTATTTTTACCCTGTGACGTTCAAAATGACGAGCAGATTCAGGCAACCTTCGATACTATCCGCGACAAGTGGGGCAGATTAGACATTCTGATCCATTGTTTGGCCTTTGCCAATAAAGATGATTTATCAGGAGATTTTAGCAAAACCTCCAAAGATGGGTTCAACTTGGCTTTAGATGTTAGCGCTTACTCGCTGATTCAACTGAGTGCAGCAGCTAAACCTTTAATGACAGAAGGTGGTAGTATCGTCACGCTCACCTATTTAGGTGGCGTGCGAGTCGTTCCCAACTATAACGTGATGGGTATCGCCAAAGCCGCCTTAGAAATGAACGTTCGTTACCTAGCGGCGGAATTAGGCGCGCAAAATGTGCGCGTGAACGGCATCTCAGCTGGTCCAATTCGCACCCTGGCGTCCTCCGCTGTCGGCGGAATTCGCGATATGATTTCCCACGTTGAGGAAGTCGCCCCCCTACGACGCACTGTCACGCAGTTAGAAGTGGGAAATGCAGCGGCTTTCCTTTGTAGCGACTTAGCTAGCGGCATTACAGGTCAAATCCTGTACGTCGATGCTGGATACGAAATCATGGGAATGGGGTAATGGGTAATGGGTAATAGGTAATGGGAAAGTATTTACCTACTACCCTGTTGACCAATTACCAATTACCAATTAGCAATTAGCAATTATTAAATTATGCAGACAAGCGAATCGCTACGCGACGGCTACGCCGAACGCCCAACAACCGACACCCAACATCCTGAACTAATTCTACCCGCCCGGACTGCTTCAGTCAGCCGCAAAACCGGGGAAACTGACGTATATGTGAGTCTAAATTTAGATGGCACGGGAAATTGCACCGCCGCGACGGGAATTCCGTTTTTAGATCACATGCTGCATCAAATATCTTCCCACGGACTGATTGACTTGGAAGTCCGAGCCAAGGGAGATATAGAAATAGACGACCACCACACTAACGAAGATGTGGGGATAACATTGGGGCAAGCATTGGGGAAAGCTTTGGGCGATCGCAAAGGCATTGTCCGCTTCGGACATTTCCTCGCGCCTTTGGATGAAGCTTTAGTTCAGGTAGCGCTAGACTTTTCCGGACGCCCGCACTTAAGTTATGGTTTGGAAATTCCTACGCAGCGCGTTGGCACTTACGATACTCAATTAGTGCGAGAGTTTTTTGTAGCAGTGGTGAATCATTCTCAGATGACGCTGCATATCCGGCAATTGGATGGAATTAATTCGCATCACATCATTGAAGCAACGTTTAAAGCATTTGCTAGGGCGATGCGGATGGCGGTAGAAGTCGATCCCCGTCGTGCGGGTGCAATTCCTAGTTCTAAGGGTGTGTTGTAGATTTAAACCGCAGAGGCGCAGAGGACACTCGTAGACGCAGCAATCTCCTGCCAATTTTTATCCGTGCTGGGTCTTGCTATGAAACAGAAAGATCTAAGAAGTGATTCTTGGAATCCCCATCCGCCTACGCGGTGGGGAGGATGTCAAAAAATAATTGATGATATATTTGTGAGTGTTTTCGGTAGGAATATTTAAACCCTCTCGCTGTTGTAAAAAATTGCGTGACTTGATGAAAGCTGCATAGTAGGCTCGACTAATAGCCGATCTTAATTTTGCTTCATCTGTGGGTTGCTGTGCCAGTTCCCGTGCTAAATCTAGATACTCTGACCAATGAAAAGTCATCAATTAGTTAAACCCGATAAAAAGCTTGCCTTGAGCGTGTTTTTCAGCATCGATCCACCAATCGTCATCTAGTTGTTCAAGAGTGTCAATGGCTGCTTCTGGGTCAAACTCTAATGGTCTTTCAATCAAGACCCACAACATATCATCATCCTTTGATGCTGCTTCGGGATCGGTAACGACTTTTAGAAACAACTGTGCATCTGGAAAGTATTTGCGCGTCGGTTCATGTCCTTTTACCAAGATGGGAACTAGAAAGGGATATTGTTCCAGAAACTGCAAGACTTCTGGTTTTTCTTGGAAGGTGTATAGCGTCTCAAGAAATTCAATATCTGTTAGTGATAGCGGAGTTAGCTTAGTTAGACTGTCGTGCAGTAACATTTGCGCTAGGGTGTCAGCGTCAATTTGACGGCGTTTAGCTTCGGCAGCGAGGCGCAAGCTGTCATCGCTAGAAAGTTGGATAGTAAGGGTATTTGCTGCACTCATATTTTTAGTATAGGTGCGAGTAAAGGAAGGCGATGCGTGGAAATTTCAAGGGGTTTAGAGGATTTTAATTATTCAGTTGGAGTTGTGTCAGTCAGGTTGAACGAGTTTATTATCTGCCCAGATTCCGGATTGTTTTCAACAATCTTCTGAAAAAAAGCCTCCTGCCTGTTACCACCTACCACCTGCCACCTACCACCTACCACCTTCAGCGATCGCTCTTCAGACAGACCCCACTCCCCCAGCCATCTATGATATAAAAGTCGATAATTCTTAACGTTAGTTTATCAATGCTGGTTTCCGACTCCGAGTTGTCCGATCTGAAAAAAACCTTGACAAAAAAGCTATTTTTTGGTAAAGAGGTAAGTTCAGAACTGCTGGCAATTTTGCTGGTTTACTTCGTGCAGGGCATTATAGGACTGGCACGCTTAGCCATCAGCTTTTTCCTCAAGGATGAACTGGCACTGAGTCCGGCGGAAGTATCAGCCCTGATGGGGATTGCCGCCCTGCCCTGGATCGTCAAGCCTTTATTTGGCTTTATTAGCGATGGATTGCCGATTTTAGGTTACCGACGGCGACCTTATTTAATATTGTCGGGATTGCTGGGATCGGCGTCTTGGATTTGTTTGGCGACGGTGGTACACAGCGCTTGGGCAGCGACGGCAGCGATCGCTCTCGGTTCCCTAGCAGTTGCCGTCAGCGACGTGATAGTAGATTCCCTCGTCGTTGAACGCGCAAGGGGAGAATCTGTCAGCAATGCCGGATCGCTTCAATCGCTGGCGTGGGGCACTTCGGCGCTGGGAGGCTTAATCACTGCTTACTTTAGCGGCTATTTATTAGAACATTTCAGCACCCGCACCGTATTCGGCATTACCGCTACCTTTCCGCTGATTGTTTCCTGTGTCGCTTGGTTAATTGCCGAGTCGCCAGTATTTGAGATGCCGGATGCCAGTAGCGTTTGGAACCAAGTACAGCAACTGCGGAAAGCCGTTAGTCAAAAAGCGATCTGGTTGCCTACAGCGTTTCTATTCCTTTGGCAGTGTACCCCAACCGCAGATGCAGCGTTTTTCTTCTTCAGTACTAACGAATTGGGTTTTGAACCAGAATTTTTGGGACGAGTGCGCCTGGTAACCAGCATCGCATCTTTACTCGGAGTCTGGCTGTTCCAAAAATACTTTAAAACGATTCCATTTCGGACTATTTTTGGTTGGAGTACGGTGATATCCAGCATTTTGGGGATGTCAATGCTACTGTTAGTTACTCACACCAACCGCGCGTTAGGAATTGATGACAAATGGTTTAGTTTAGGCGATAGTCTCGTCCTTACCGTGATGGGACAAATTGCTTACATGCCGATTTTAGTTTTAGCCGCCAGACTCTGCCCAGAGGGAGTAGAAGCAACCTTATTTGCCTTGCTAATGTCAGTAGTGAATTTGGCAGGACTACTGTCCTATGAATTTGGAGCCGTACTGATGCATTGGTTGGGTATTAGTGAAAGCAACTTTGAGTCGCTCTGGCTGTTAGTAACGATTACCAACCTCAGCACGCTTTTGCCCTTACCTTTTTTGGGTTGGTTACCAACCGGAGATCCCCAAACAGAAATTCATCCAGGTACAATTCAACCCATCCCGGCTTTGGAACTAGATTCTACGGCTTCCAAGCACATGGGACAGCCTTTTTTACCAGATCTGATGTCTGAATTAGTGCCGCACTCCCGCTTAGCCGAAGTTGAGAAGACAGCTGAATAAACAATGGGTAATGGGTAATAGGTAATGGGTAATAGAAACAAGATCCGAATTACCAATTACCAATTACCAATTACCAATTACCAATTACCAATTACCAATTAGCAATTAGCATTATGCAAACCTTTCAACTATACGAACACGCCTCAACCATTCCAGTAACTCCTTATAATGCCGAAGATTGGCAAAAAGGATACGAATCAGTTAAACAAGAGGTTGATTACTGGATCGATGATATAGAAGGAGAAATTCCCCAGAATTTAAACGGCACTTTGTTTCGCAACGGCCCTGGCTTGCTAGATATTAACGGGCAACGCATCCACCATCCATTTGATGGGGATGGGATGATTGCCAAGATTTCTTTTAAAGATGGTCGCGCCCACTTTTCTAACCGCTTTGTCCGCACGAAAGGCTATCAAGAAGAACAGGCGGCGGGGAGAATTCTTTATCGCGGTGTATTTGGCACTCAAAAACCAGGTGGTTGGTTAGCAAATGCCTTTGATTTAAGGCAGAAAAATATCGCCAATACGAATGTAATTTATTGGGGCGATAAACTTTTGGCGTTGTGGGAAGCAGCGGAACCTTATCGCTTAGATCCTCACACGCTGGAAACTTTAGGACTAGAATACCTTGATGGGTTGTTAGAGCCAGGTGATGCTTTTGCTGCTCACCCCCGCATTGATGGGGAAACTGAGAGATTGGTAAACTTTTCTATCAAACCTGGTTTATCAAGCACGATTACAATCTACGAATTCGAGCCATCGGGCAAGCTGTTGACAAAGCACGCTCATGCGGTGCCTGGTTTTGCCTTTATTCACGATTTTGCGATTACACCGAATTACTGTATTTTCTTTCAGAATCCGGTGACGTTTAATCCACTGCCTTTTGTGTTAGGTTGGCGAGGCGCGGCAGAGTGCATTAAGTTTAATCCAAACAGACCAACCCAAGTTATTATTATCCCCCGCAATCCCAAGCAACCGATGCAATTGCTCCAAACCGAAGCGGGTTTTGTTTTCCACCATGCTAATGCCTTTGAGCAGGGGGATAAAATCTATTTGGATTCAATTTGTTATGACTCCTTGCCTGCTGTTGAAGCTGAATCAGATTATCGTCAAACTAATTTTGAGGCTTTATCTCCTGGACAGTTGTGGCGGTTTGAGATCGATTTGATTGCCAAAACCGTGCAGCGCCAAAATTTGGAAAGTCGGTGCTGTGAGTTTCCTTGGGTTAATCCCAAAAAAGTAGGGCAACCTTATCAATATCTTTATCTGGGTGCTGCTCATGCGCCCCAGGGTAACGCGCCGCTTCAGGCAATTCTTAAACTTGATTTAACCTCGGGTACCAGAGAAGTCTGGAGTGCAGCACCCAAGGGCTATGTCAGCGAACCAGTTTTCGTCCCTCACCCTGAGGGGATGAATGAAGATGATGGTTGGCTGCTAACATTAGTCTATGATTCGGCTCACCATCGTTCCGATCTGGCGATCTTAGACGCTCGTGACTTGAATCGAGCGCCTGTTGCTCGATTACACCTGAAGCATCACGTTCCCTATGGTTTGCACGGCAGCTTTACTCCCGATTGCTTTGAACCATTGCGATCGCAAGATTAGCAAGGTTGCGGTGATTCTCCCAACGTCGCCCCTAGCCTGTAACAGCAGCTTGGTGATTGTGAGCCGATGGCGATCGCTGTATTATCCCTTTTGGCAGTTTGCTTGAGCAACGATAAAGTAGTAAGGAAAGAATGAGGGTAGCACTACTTCCTACTTTCCCGCTCGCACAACTCTATTGCTAGGGCGTTCTACTGATGACCCAGATTAAATTTAGTATCGTCATCACGACTTATAACCGCTTGTCATTTCTCAAGCGGGCAATAGAATCCGCTCTTGCCCAAACTGTCCCCTGCGAAGTAGTGGTGGTAGATGACTGCTCATCGGATGACACCGAAGATTATGTCCGCAGCTTGGGATCTAGCATCACGTACCATCGTAACCCCACGAATATGGGTCATGCGGCGTCGGTAAATGCGGGGGTACAGTTTGCCAGTGGAGATTGGATTAAGCCAGTAGATGACGATGATTATTTAGATGCTAACTGTATCAGGGAGATGATGCGAGCGATCGCTCTCCGCCGCGAAGCCGTAATCTGTTCTTGTCAAGCTGCTCAAGTCGATGTTAATCGCGTAGAAATTAGCCGCACCCGTAGAATGGGACCAGGGCAAGCTTTTTATATCCCCCAAGCAGATATTCATTATGGAATGCTGTTAGAGCAAATACCGTTTGGCACGCCGATTCAAGTTGCCTTTCGCCGCGATGCTTTTATTCAATCTGGAGGTTGGGATTCCAGTTTAGATGCTAACTTTGACGATATTGATTCCTGGTTGAGAATAGCTCAGTTTGGAGATGCAATTTTTATCAATAAATGTTTGGCTTATCGCACGGTTTGGCCTGGTGGTTACAATCAAAAGTTTTCTCTAGAAAAGCGCCTAGAAACCAATATTTTGATCAAGGAGAAAATATACGCTTTAGTCAACGAACAACACCGAGAATTACTACCCGAAATTGGAGCTGTTCGAGCCTATGTTAAGTTACATTGGAGCTTAGTTGCACTGAAGCAAAAAGCTTATCTTAGTTCTATGAAATTTGTGTTTCCAGCCGTATTATCCTCACAGGCTTGGAAGCTTTTAGTCGAAGCAATTATTTTCCGTCAAAAGCAGCCTCCTTGGTTGCAAAAAAGTATAGATAATAACCTATTAGTAATGGCAAAGATGTATTCCCTTGCTAACGAAAAGCATCGGGCTGCTCTGCCAAACCTGCAACATTTTCAATCTTATATGAAATTGCGCGGTGGTTGGGCCGCTTGCAAGCAAGGAAAGTTGCTGACAGCCCTCCAGCTCGCTTTACCAGCTATGTCTTCGCCCGCTGCCTGGAAGCTAGTAATCAAATCGGCTATATCGGCTCAAGAAAGCGATAAACAAATTGCGATTCGCAAGTTTGTTTTGATAGATTTTTAAACAGTGGACAGTGGACAGTGGACAGTGGACAGTGGACAGTGGACAGTTGACAGTTGACAGTTGACAGTTGACAGTGGACAGTTGCCTCTTGCTCAAGCTTATAGGATTGCTGAGGAAATTTATTTTTCTTTTTCCCCCTAAAGCGGGGCTAATAAGCTAACGCGCAGCTAATTTGTATATTTCTAATATCGGGATAAAACTGCCAATCCCTCTCCCTGGCTCCAAGAGATCCCCCAGCTCCCCCAGCTCCTCATGTACAAATTAAATGCGTAACAGCTTTTGCTCAAGGGAAGAAGTATTAAAATAAGTTACAAAATTTATCTAGTTTCCCATTTTATGCATTGTTACAATGGAGATATAGATGATGAATTGAATAAGGATTGACCCCAGTGACATCATTGATACAGATTACACAGACCGATGGAGAGCAGCTGATTGCCGAATTTTTCCAAGAGTCTGAGGGTAATTGGCGTTCAGAACGTCGTTACTACACCCTACCCGATGGAAAAACCCAGGAGATGGTAAGCTTTATTACCGTCAAGTTTCTCCAACGAGGCAGCAAAGAACTACGGCAACTGGCGCAACTGCACGGTCTGGGCGATGAGGTATCCTTGACTTGTGGGGCGAAAATTACCTGGGATAGCCAGGATTCGGTAACAGATCGGAAACAGTCGCAAGGTGAGACGCTGTTTGGGGTGTTGGGAAAAATAGTGTATCGCGATCGCGGTTTCGCCACATCCAAACCCGTCACCGCGCAATATTACTTCACCAATCCCAAAACTTTGTGTTTAAAGACAGAATATAACGATTCTGTGTTTGAGGAAGAATTAAAACTGATTGGCAATAACTATCGCACGCGACAAAGCATTATTTCTCGTGCTGGCGAACAACTGATGATCGGTCAATATTTAGAAAAACGCATCCCGCCATCTGGTAATATTCACGAAACAACTTCGTAATTTATCAAGATTAAATATGAAGAGTCAAACTCACCTGATTTTGCGGTTGATAGCTTTTGTTTTGCTTGTCTTCACCAGTGCTTGCGCTGCTCAACAACAAGCGCCTGCTCCCATTGCGCCAAATAGTCCGCAGCAGCAGCTACAAAATCCCCCCAAGGATGCTGGTAATAAAGCTGATGACGAAGATGAAAAGGATGGGGATGATGATGATGAAGATGAGAAACAAGGAGAAGGCAATGAAGGTGAAAAGGATTAATACTAAATCTGCTTTTATTACTCCTTTGATGCCTAACGACTAAAGTCGCGGCTACACAAACGAAGACCGCCTGCGCGGTCTATAAGAGTCGGGGGGGTAATCAATCTGGATTTGGTATAATTTAGGGTGTTAAAGCTACCATAACACTTAGAAACCAGACTTCTTAAAGAAGTCTGGTTTCTAAACTTATAGCGCATTTTAGCTGTAATACTAATTTCCCTTGATAATGCTACACATCAACAGATACCGATTGTAGGGGCGACGAGATATTTCGTTAAATCCTTACTTTGCTTACGCTACCGATGCCACCGGACATATAACCTGTGACACCAAACCCGGGTTAACAACCCCCCTTATTCTAACAGACCGCGCAGGCGGTCTTTGTTTGTATAGCCGCGACTTTAGTCGTTAGGCATAAAAGAGGTAATGAAAGCGGATTTGGTATGAGACAAACAAACAATTGAATGACCTAAACCCGCCCCTTGTGTGGCGCATTGATCGCGAAATAGTATAACTTAAAAAACCGGGTTTTTTGAGGGAAATTTAGGCTTTCAAGTTTAGCTATTTGCCAGAAACTAAGGTGTGAGCCACGGTGCAAGATGTGAGGTTACCTACTGCACGGGTTTGGCAACAGCAGTTAAAGCCATGACTTGTCGTTTTGTAACCATAAAAGCAATTCCCAAAACCAAAAGCAGTGCGCCGGAAAAAGCATAAGTCAAACCCAAACCGGCATTTTGACTAACAGGTTGAGTCAGGATTGGTGAAAGAAATTGCCCTAAAAATAAAGCTGTAGAAAGTCCCCCTAAAGCGCGTCCTCGCACTGCATCGGGTACGGTGGCAGATACCCATACGGTCATGTTAGGCATTAGCAATCCCAATCCTAACCCTGCTGTGGCTAAACCTAACAATATTAATCCATAATTACCCGCTAAACCGATAATCCCATAACCGATGCCCATAAAGCCGAATATGGCGGGTAAAATGCTGACAAAGTCGAGTTTTGCTTTGATTTTGCCATAGCTTAAAGAGGCAAAGGCGCTAAACAGGGTACAGAATGCGATCGCCATCCCGCTTTGTGCTGGTGTAGCATTGGTTAAATCGCGGAGATAAAACGGTAATTGGACGGGAATTAAATAGAAAATCACCTGACTAAGCGTTGTTACACCATAAACAAGTATCAGCAGATTAACAGGTATAGCAGCATTGGTTTGAGATTGAATTTCTCCTGGTACGCCTCCAGAATTAGCGCGACGCGGTTCGTAAATAAAGAGCAAAATTAAGGGCAATAAAACCCAAGCAAACAGATAAATTAAAAACGGATAGCGCCAACTAGCTGAAGCAATAGAACCCCCGACGGAGAGAAACAAAACGCCTCCCAATCCCATAAAAGCTGCTTGCAACCCCATGAAAGTAGCGCGAGCTTGTCCGATATAATAATCGGCAATTAATGTGGTAGCACTTACCATGACTCCCGCGACTGCTAAACCTAGTAAAGCACGACCGCCTAAAATCGCAAATAGAGAGTTTAGAACATAACCAGAACCCCCTGCAAAACCATACAATACAGCACAGAAAATTAACAGCGGTTTGCGTCCAAGTCGATCTACAATTACACCTGCAATCGGCGAACCAATGACAATAAATAAAGCCGGAACGGTTAAGACTAATCTTACCCAAAGATCCGAGTTTTGCACTGAGGCAAAATGGTCTTGCATCGCCGGTAAAGAAGGGGCAATTGTTGCGCCAGACATTACGGTTAAAGTACTGGCAAGGAGCAAGGTAGCTTTGGTGAGTGTAGAATTAGGATTGGGTTGGTTCATCGCAGATTTACCAAGTATCTACTATAGTTTGAATTGCATTCCGCGCCGCAGCTAAAGATTGCTGACGGGCATCATTTCCCATGTTAAGGTTGTCAGCATGGATAAAACTGATATCTGTGATACCCATAAAGTTTAAAATTGCTCGGATATAAGGTTCCTGAAAATCTAATTCTGCCATTGGAGTTCCAGCAGGGTAGCTGCCACCACGTGCGGTAATAATCAAGGCTTTCTTGTTTTTTAACAAGCCTTCATAACCATTCTCTGTAACGGCAAAAGTTCGACCTGCCCGCGCAACTTGATCGATATAAGCTTTGAAAGTTGAAGGAATTCCAAAGTTATACATAGGTACGCCTAAAACGTATCTATCTGCGGCTATAAGCTCATCGATTAAGTCGTTAGAAATTTCCAGCGCTGCTGTAAGTTCAGGTGTATGTTTTTCGGGGGGAGTAAAGCTAGCTGCGATCCAACTTTCATCAACGTGGGGAACTGGAGAATGTCCGATATCTCGATAGGTTACATTATCGTTGGGGTAGGCAGATTTCCAGGCAGTAATGAACTCGCCTGTGAGGGTGCGACTGTGAGAGCGATCGCTACGAGGACTGCTGTCAATATGTAGAATATTTGCCATGAGATGAACTCCCGATTTTAGAATGAAAAAACTGTTCTCAATGTGCCAGTGATAATTGTACCATTTGCTTCTTGATTTGCCGGATTGGTAATCACCTGAATTAAAGGTGTAACCCGCAATCTATCGCTGACGGGAAAGTTGTAAAATGCTTCAAAGTTGGTTTGAGTCGCATTTCCAACGGCATTCTCAATCAAAGGTTGACCGATGGCAATGCCTGCTAAAGCTTTTGGTATAAACAAGTCTCGAAGTCCAATTCCCGCACTCCAGTAATTCGGGCTAATATCGCCCAAACTGGTATCGGGATAGGTGGCATAACCATATCGTCCAAATATACCGAATTTCTGGTTCACCGCCCAGTCAAAATTGATACCAAATCCATTAAAATGGCTGCCAAATATTTCACCGCCGCTGTACTGGAGACGCAGGGCAAAATTTTTACTCGGAGCATATTCTAGTTCTAAAAATCCTTGGTAAGGATCGCCAAAAAAACCGCCTTTAGCACCGCCACCTGCTGTAGGAAATAACCGGATATTTTCAGGCGCGCCACCACCGATTAATCGCTCGTTTTCGGGTAGTCTATCTGCGGCATCTCCAGAAACATATAGTCCGCGTAATTTTACCGCACCTCCTCCCGGATTCCAGTCAATCACAATTCCTGCGCCTCCGGGTCTAGGAAGTAGGATAAAGTTATTAACTAAAGCTAAGGTAGAAAAGTCCAGAAAGCTGGTATTTGCATAGCGATTTTTATCAACAAAATCTGGAGCGACTAAGGCTGGCCCAACTGTAATTTTGAGGTCTTTTATAGGTGTAAAACTGTAGTATAATCTTGCAAGACTAAACCGACCATCGCGACCGGGAATTGAGAAGTCTAAAGTACTTCCTAAGTTAGGTTCCAAAAATCCGGCAGCGTTATCGGTAATGCCATCGCTTCCGGTTACTAATCTAACTTTTAATAAATCTGTGCCGTGAAAGCTGGTGTTTAAATCTAAACTGGCTCGATAAAGAACAGTCGCATTTGGGTCATCTTCGCTAATAACTGCACCTCTGGGAGCGATTATCCTTCGGCTAGCCATACTCCCTGCATTTACGGCAAAAATTACTTGACCTGTGAGCTTTGTTGTGTTAGAAAATTGATTGGCTTCTAACTCTGCCGCCCGTGCTTCTATCGTATCGACTCGACTCCGCAATGTTGCTAATTCTGCGGCGAATTCTTCCCTTAGTCGCTGTAAGGTCAGTAAGTCTTCGCTAGCAATTAAATTCTCTGTTCCTGTGGCGATTAGTTCGTTAATTCGGTTGAGCGCTGCATTTAAACCGGCGGCGAATTCGTAGCGAGTTATTGCTCGGTTTCCTCGGAAAGTTTTGTCAGGATAACCTTCGATTACGCCATAGCGCTCAACTAACGATTGGAGTGCTTGAAACGCCCAATCAGTTGGTTGGATATCTTCTAATTGGCTGACCGATGTTACTTGACCAACTAGCGCATCGGTGGTAGTTTGAGCTAAAACTATTGGGGTTTGAGCGATCAGAAATAAGAGACAGAATGTGCTGGAGAAAAGTTGAGGCAATTGGGTCATTGGTTGTAGCGATCGCATCTATCTTTAATGCAAGTTGCTAGTTATAAACTTAGGTGTTTGAAAATTGCTAATATCATCACATAGGTAGCATGGTCGCCAGCCACTTTTCAACTGCTTTGGGATCTTGGAGTAATTGTGCTGCCATTTCTGTTGCTTGTTCGCCGGGGTAAACGTCTTCAACTCGCTCGATTACGGCTTGCAATGCAGCGCGCGCTACCTCTTTTGGAGCTACTTTAGGAGGAGGAAAATCTTTACTCATCCCTGCATCTACGGCTCCCGGCATGACGGCAACAACTAGCGTATTTTGTGCTGCCAATTCTGCTCGAATTCCCTGTGTCATTGATAGCGCTGCTGCTTTGGAAGCGCTGTAGGAACCATTGCTGGGAAGATTTACTTTCGCCAAAATCGTGAGCATATTTACAATTGCTCCTCCACCATTAGCTTTTAAAATAGGTGCAAATGCCCGACACATTGCCAGGGTGCCAAAGTAATTAACCTCAATTTCTGCTCTGGCACTTTTGATATCTGGGGCAGAAATAAAGCCTTTAAGCAAACCGATTCCAGCGTTGTTAATTAGCAGGTTAACATCCTGGCATTTGGCAGCAGCATCGCTGACAGATTGCTCGTCGATAATATCCAGTTGAATCGGGATAATTCTTTGAGGATCGGTTGCTGCAAGTTCACTTAAAGAACTGGGATTTCTTGCCCCTGCATAAATTCGGGCTGCTCCTGCTGCTTGCAAGGCTTCAACGTAATATTTACCAATCCCGCCATTCGCACCTGTGACTAATGCAACTGCACCTTTAACTTGCATTGTTTCTCCTTTTGTATTGTTATTTTCGGGACGTTTCGGGTTGATTTAGCCTATCTTTTACTGGCTGAGTAATGAGGGAACTATAAATCGCTGAGTCTGCCCCAGTCTTTCCCGTTCTTGTGAAAATTTGTCTAATCTTGCGATTTTTATCGTTGTTTCGGTTTTCCACACCTTGCTGGTTCGAGTGTAAATCTCCTAAATTTTATTTAGACGGCTAACTAAACCCGATTATGGCTGATAAACCAATGCTCCAAACCATCGGCTATCTGATGGTGCAAGTTTCTAGGGCGCACCGCAATCAAGCTGGCGCGGTTTTGGCTGAACTCGGACTCCACATCGGGCAAGAAATTCTGCTGATGTACCTGTGGGAGAATGACGGGTTAATTCAATCTGAACTGACGGAGTTGATGCAGGTGGAAGCGCCAACTTTAACCAAAATGCTCAACCGGATGGAAAAAGCCGGGTTATTGGAACGCCGTCGGGATGCTGTTGATGCTCGTGTTTGTCGAGTTTATTTGACACAGATGGGGCGGGAGCTTCAAGCACCCGTCACCGATGCTTGGAATGTTTTGGAACAAAGGATATTGAACGATTTAACCCGGTCGGAGCAACTGCTGTTTCGTCGATTGTTGCTGCAAGTGCGGAGCAATCTAACTCCGCCCAGCCCGTCAAGAAATAAATTTCTTGGCTCATAGCTAAAGTCGGTTAAAACCGACTGTTTATAAACATTCTTAGTCGGTTTCAACTCAGATCTTGCACCGTGGCTCAACCTTAGTTTCTTGCAAATAGCTAAACTTGAAAGCCTAGATTTTTCGTTAAGAAACCCGGTTTTTCAAGGCTTGTTGAGAATGGTGCAAGATGTGAATTTCAACCGAATTTAGCTATTAACTCAAGTTGCTAGGTATGAGGTTAAGCGTTTTCGATCCCCCTAAATCCCCCTTAAAAAGGGGGACTTTGAATCTGTTTCCCCCCTTGTGAAGGGGGGTTAGGGGGGATCGAACCAACCATATTTGTAACTAGCAACTTGCGTTATTAGCCCGGAAATTGATTTCCGGGCGGGTTGGCGGAAAAACCGACAATTTGAATTTTAACCATTTATTTAGCTGGCTAATTAAATGATGGTGCGTTAGCGAAGCGTAACGCACCCTACGGCTGCCTCCATTTCCAGAGGCAGAGCCTCTGTTAGGCATTCCCACGCTCTGCGTGGGAACGAGAACCAATCCAACATTGGAGGAACTGCGATGGATTTGTTAACGCTGGAAAGTTTACCTGAAGGGTTACGAAATGGAATCGCGTACCGCAATTTAGCAGCCAAAGAAATGCTGTTTCAGCAGGGTGACGCGGCTTCTGCATTTTTCGTTGTGGAAACGGGACGAGTAAAACTGGTGCGCTACACCAGCGGCGACAAAATGGTGACGTTTCAAGTTGCGGGTGTGGGGGAATGTTTGGGTGAGGTGGCGTTATTTGCTGATACTTATCCTTGTGGAGCGATCGCAGAACTACCTTCACGGCTGATTGTGTATCCAAAGGAACTACTTTTATCGGCATTGCGCGATAATTCCGATTTAGCGCAAGATTTCATCGCCATGCTGGTGGGTAAAATTCAGGCACTCAAGCTGCGCTTAGAGTTGCAAAATATACGGAAAGCCCACGATCGGGTGTTGCAATATTTACGCTATCAAGTGGGTGAGCAAAATGCGATCAATTTTGACCGTCCGCTCAAGGATATTGCTGCTGACTTAGGACTAACGCCGGAGACGCTTTCTCGCGCATTAGCCAGTTTAGAGGAAGAGGGGATAATAATGCGATCGCGCCTCGTCATCACGATGCAGAATTCCCCCGCAACTTGATTCAAATCAATGCAATTGTGGGATTGAGCCAGTATTATAACTAGAGGTTCGGAGACAACGCTTAAAATTCCAATAAATTAAAAAATAGCTGCATATTCGCTGCTATTTTCTTGCTCAGCCAGGTGAAAAATGAGCGATCGCAAACAATTAGATCGGGAAAAGGCAATGCTGGTTGATTTCAAACAGCAAGGAGCTTCGGAAAAACTGTTTCCTCACCCACCGCTTTTAACCAGTTACAATTGCGGATGGAATGATATTTACTTCGAGTATCATAATCAGCCTAGTTACGAGACTCCTGAACATCAGGTGACGATGCATAGTATTAGTTTTTCTCTGTGTAATACTGAATCTGAACGATGGTTTGATGGGCGATTTAAGAGCGAGTGTATAAAGAAAGGATCTACAGCTATTATTCCTGCTGGTACAATTCACCGTTGTTTATGGCAACAAGAAGCTCAATTCGCGATTATGGCAATTGACCCCATGCTCATAGAAAGGTTAGCGCGAGAATTAGCTGCAATTGACAATATTGAACTAATTCCTCACTTTGCGACGCTGCAAGATCCGTTAATTGAGGGTATTGCTTTTGCCCTCAAAGATGAAGTTGAATCAGGGTGTATGGGAGATAGTTTATATGTAGAGCAGCTAACCACAACATTAGCGATTCATTTGTTAAAAAAGTATGGCGTCAAACAGCATCAAATATCAACTTACTCTGATGGTTTATCGAGTTACAAGCTGCGACGGGTAGTTGAGTACATTCACGCTCATCTGGACTCTGAGATTAAATTGAGTGCTTTAGCCGAATTACTAGATATGAGTCAATACTATTTTTGCCGATTATTTAAACAATCAATGGGTGTTGCTCCCTATCAGTATGTGATGGAGCAACGAGTGGAAAGAGCCAAGGATTTATTACGACAAAAAAAGGTAGCGATCGCAGAAATTGCCCTGCAATGCGGCTTCGCTAACCAAAGCCATTTTACCAAAAATTTTCGCAAACTTACAGGCACAACACCCAAAGCATTTCGCGGCATATAATACAGCCACCCGGTTGCTCTAATAAACCGGGTTTATCAACTAAATTTTAGCTGGCTAATGCTGGATAATCCGTATAACCTTGCTCTAAATTATTGTCTCCCATACCGTAAAATGTTTTGGGATTTGGTGCATTCAATTCTGCATCTACTTCAAACCGTTGAGGTAAATCTGGATTGGAAATAAACAACTTGCCAAAGGAAACTAAATCGGCATCGCCAGCGGCAATAACTGTATTTCCTTTCGCTTTATCGTAGCCGCCATTGCTAATAATTGTACCGTTATATATTGTACGGAAAATCGGCAAAACAGGATTGATAACTTCCCGCGTTGATAGATCGGTTTCATTCGGTTCCATCAAGTGAATGTAAGCTAAATTGTAGCGATTTAGAGCATCGATAACATAACTAAAAGTTGCTTTGGGATTAGAATCTTGCATCCCGTAAAAAGTGTTGCTAGGGGAAAGTTTAATTCCGACTTTCTCGCTTCCCCAAACGCTGGTTACTGCGTCCATTACTTCCAGCAAAAAGCGGGCGCGGTTTTCTATCGAACCGCCGTATATATCGCTACGCTGATTCGAGCCATCTTGCAGAAATTGGTCGATTAAATAGCCAAACGCGCCGTGTAATTCAACGCCATCGAATCCTGCTTTTATAGCATTTTCTGCCCCTTTTCGGAACTGTGCGACAATCTGTGGAATTTCCTCAGTTTCCAAAGCACGTGGTGTATCGAGATTTACTTTGCCGATGGGAGTGTGGAGAGTGCCTGGGGACGCGATCGCGCTAGGTGCAACGGGTAATTCCCCATTCAGCAAAGCAGGATGGCTCACGCGCCCGCTGTGCCACAATTGCAAGAAAATCTTGCCATCTTTAGCATGTACCGCAGAGGTAATTTGCTTCCATCCCTCAACCTGTTCGGGTGAGTAAATTCCCGGACAATTCATGTATCCATTACTCAAAGGCGAAACCATCGTGCATTCAGTAACAATCAAACCAGCAGATGCCCGTTGAGCATAGTAAGTCGCCATTAAAGAATTGGGAATTGAATTAACAGCACGCAGGCGCGTCATCGGTGCCATCACAATGCGGTTGGGTAAAGTATAAGCACCAAGTTGAACGGGAGAGAAAAGATTGTTTTCGGTATTCATAGGGTTCTATCTTTAAACGCCAGAATCATCATAGCCCTTGCTTGGACTTGCAGATGTGTTTCTCGAAACAACAGGAACCGATGAATCAAAGGTAAAATTAGGAAAAAATTATACTATTGAACAATATCTGCACGTAGCAGATGTATCTCTATAGAAATGCTAACCATAATTGATATCAACGATCCTGGAGCGGTGCTAAAACCGAAAGGGTTTATAGAAAATCCAAATCGTCCCGGAAATTGGGGTAAATATGATGGCCCAAATGGCAGATTTAGGGAATATTGGCGAGTGGATAAAGCAGAACTAGGAAAACCAGGTTGGCGGGGTCAAGACCACGTTCACCACTATGGTAACAAACAACATTTAGATCCCAATACGCCATTTGACCCAGATGCACCCTATCCTGGAACTCTATCGCCCTAGTGCAATCTCAAATTTATTTTATTCTAGCGATCAACAGTAGAAGGAGGATAAACAGTTTATGGCTATCTTACTAAAAAATTTAGATATTCTTGAATGGCTGTGGCATGATGCTGATATTTACAAGCTACAGACATCTTGGTCAGATCATGGGGAAATATTGGTAAATTTACGATGTGAAATCAACCCAGAAGAGTCAAGGCAACCTCTATTAGATTTGGGGATTAAGACGAGTGTTGTAGATGTCCAATTTCGTAATGTATGGCGTCTGAAAACAGATTTTGTCGGTGATATGGCATTGAGAGAAGTTATTCTAGATTGGAGCGTTATCGAGCCATCCTCTTTAATTTCACAAATTAGAACCAACGGTGCAGCGAATGATATAGATATCTTTCATCACCAGATTAAAGGTTCTGGGGGGTCTACAGTTGATATTGTGTTTGAACAGATTTGGCTGGAACAAGCGATATCAGAAATGAAGCAGAAAATTCGGAGCAACTAAATAGCTCATAGCTGGCTATCTTCTCGTTCGCGATAGATGCTTTCGCGGCTAATGGCTTCGTCTGATAGAGGTGGAACGTTTGCCAGATCAGGATTGTTGCAAAATACTTCTAGTAGCTCAACCCAGTCTTGTGTGGTTTGTGTTTGAGGAAGCGATCGCGCACATCAGATAATGGAGAGCGATCGCTTCAGCCCTAATTTCAAAAATTGGAACCATTTCAGTCAGTTTTAACTGACTTTAGCTTTCAGCCAGAAATTTATTTCTCGGCATTCTGGGCATTCTGGACAGATTGCCATCTCCAATTCCCTAATAATAGCTTCCCGACTTGCGATGATGCACCGCAGTAACGCCATCAGATTGCAGCACTTTACCATCTTCTGCAACGGCATAAACTAGCCAGTGATCGCCGCATTCCATCCGGTTTTTTACGGTGCATTCGAGATAAGCAAGCGCACCAGAAAGAATCGCACAACCGTTTTTAGCTTCAGTTGTTTCTACATCTGCAAAACGGTTTTCACCTGGGGCAAAAGATTTCATGAAATGCTTCCGGATTTGTCGCCCTTCTGCCAAGATATTCAACACTAATTTATCGCCAACGTGGGTCATTGATTCAATTGCGCGATCTTTGGCGACGGCGACGGTTAAACCGGGAGGATTAAACGTTGCTTGCGATACCCAAGAAGCTAACATTGCACTTTCAGCATCGCCTTTTTTGGTCGTCATCACGCACAAAGATCCCAAAATTCGTCCTACTGCTTGTTCGGTACGCGCTGCTTGAGATTCGCCAACAGCTTGACGAATGGGACGAACTTTTTTGGCGCGTTTGAGCGTTTGGGCGAAGTCTGTTCCCGCTTCTTCGCACATTTGTAGCGTGGCGTCGGTGGGTTTAAATTTCACCCGAATCGTTTCAAAACCAAGTCTGTAACCGGCGTCTTTTAGCTTTCCTTCGAGTAAGTCTACTGCTTCTCCACTCCAGCCAAAAGAACCGAATACACCTGCTAATTTAGTTTTCGCAGCAGTAGATAAAACGATTCCCAATGCGGTTTGAATTTGTGTAGGCGCGTGCCCCCCCAGGGTGGGAGAACCGATAATAAATCCATCAGCTTTTTCAACTGCGGCTTGAATTTCTGCTGGTTCGGTAAATTCGCAATTAATTGATTCTACACTGACGCCTGCTTTGGTAATGCCGTGCGCGATCGCTTGCGCCAATGCTGCTGTATTTCCATACGCCGAAGCATACAACAGCGCCACCGTTGCTTCCCTTTCCTTTTCCTGCTGGCTCCATTTCTGATAATCTTTGGTCAGATCGATCATGCCGTAGCGCACCAAAGGCCCGTGACCCGTAGCATAAAATTTAGGCTCAAATTCGCTAAATTTATCTAACGCGGTTTCCACTTGGCGCGCGTGGGGTGCCATCAAACAATCAAAATAATAGCGCCTGTCTTCGTTAAATGTACTTGACCCTTCATCAAATACTTGATCGCCGCAAATATGCGCCCCAAAAAACTTATCTGTATACAAAATATTTGTTTTTGGATCGTAGGTACAAAGCGAATCGGGCCATCTCGGAGTCGGCGTCAGAATAAATTTTAAGTGATGCCCTTGACCTAAATCTAAACTTTCTTCACCCTTGACTACATTGATTCTCAAATCCAAGTCTGGTAAGATGCCGCGTAATGCGATCGCACCCGGATTAGAACAAATAAAAGTCAATCCCGGTGACAGTTCGAGCAATGCTTTTAACGTCACGCCTCGGTTAGGGTTAACGTGTCCCAAAATTACATAATCTATTTTTTTCGGATCGAAGCGTTGCTGCAATGCTGCCAAAAAGATTTCCGTAAACGATTCTCCTGGCGGATCGATTAAGGCGTTTTGGGTTCCTTCAATTAGATAGGTATTCGCCGTTGTTCCCCGTTGCAGCGCGTATTCGATTTCAAACTTGAGCCGATCCCAGGTGCGCGATCGCATCACTCTAGTATCTGCCTCTACCGGAAAAACTTGGACATCTCGTCTTTTAATTGCTTGCATAGATTTCCTTGATTGGTAATTGGTAATGGGTAATTGGTAATGGGTAATTGGTCAAATATCCCATTACCTATTATCATTTCATTCTTTATGTCTCAATCGACCATTTGTTTCTACTAAACTCAGCTTTTCTATATATTCAGATGCTTCTTCTGGTGAGAATTCCTTCAATCTTTCGGCAATCCGGCGTTCTGGGTCAATGCCGTTGAAAGTTGGCGGTAACCAAACTCTCACAACTAGCAGCATTGCCATCACAATCAAAAAGGCGCAAGTGGCTAATATTTGAGTCCATTCAGCTTCTAAAATTCCTCGCACGATCACTTCTCGTAAGGCGGATACAATCGACACTTCCACCGCTACGCCAATCGATACTCGTTGTTCCTGCAAGTAAATAATCAGCAGCCGGAATAATTCGACTAAAATCAACAGAAATAAAATATCTGAAGTGACTTCTTTAAAATCCAAGGGAGGCAACAGCGAGTAAAACATTCCTCGCAACTGGATCAGCATAAAGCAGAACAGGCCGATACATAAAGAAATTACAATTAAATCTTGAATGCCTTCCAGCATTTGCACGATCCGTTGACGATTCAACCATTCATTTCTCATCGGTTGCTGCATATCAGATTCCTCTTGTTTCTTTGATTAGTATCTAGCTTACATTTAATTTTGTTTATAACTCAACCTTTTATCTATCAAATTTCTCTATGGATTTCATCAATACTAAACAAGTGTTTTTTTGCAATTGCAGCACAGTAGGGGCACGGCGTCAGCAACATTCAATCGCTTGAATAAATTCTCTCATGCCGTGCCCCTAACCCTCCCTGGGAATATTTCGCTGCTATTAAACACAAATTCGGCAAAAGGTCAAAAATTGGTAATTGGTAATATCAAAAACCAATTACCAATTACCAATTACCAATTACCTTTCTTAGTAGTGATTTCCGACTTTGCGGTGGTGAACTGCTGTCAACGCATCGGTTTTAGATACGCGACCAGATTGAATGGTGCTATAAACAATCCAGTGGTCGGTACACTCCATACGACTAACAACTTCGCATTCCATGTAAGCGAGGGCATCTAACAGAATGGGAGAACCGTTGTCAGCGCGTTGGGTTTTAATTCCAGCGAAGCGATCTGCACCGGGGGGGAAGCGTTTGAGGAAGTGTTTCATCAGCGCTTGGTAATTCGCTTCTTCCAGTACATTTAATACGAAGCGATCGCCCACATGCATAATAGACTCGATCGCCCGGTCTTTTGCGACAGCAATACTAACGCCCAAAGGTTGGAAACTCGCTTGCGACACCCAGGAAGCTAACATCGCCCCGGAAACATCGCCTTTTTGAGCCGTAATAATGTACAATCCACCGCTGATTCGACCTAGCGCTTTGTCTAGTTCGTTATCCAGCGATTTCATTTGCTTGATGCTGCGATCGCGTGTCAGCCATTGTCCCATGTCTGTACCCGCTTCTTCGCATAGCTGGTAAGTCCCCTCGCTGGGAGTCTCGGTAATCCGAATCGGTTGGAATGATTCTACCAATCCCAATTCCCGGAACTGGTTCCGCAACGTGTAAACCGATTCATCTTCTCCACCGCCAGACTCAAACAAACCGATGCTTTGTTTGGCTTTCGCAGCTGCCAAAATTGTCCCAATCGCCGCTTGAGCATTCGCACTCGCCGATACTGGCGGCATACCGATAACGATACCAGCCGCGCTGCTGACTAATTCTCTAATTTCTTGCTGATCGGACGCTTTTAAGTCCATCATTTCTACAGCGACGCCGGTTTTGGTAATCCCGTGGGCGACTGCTTGGGAAATGCGATCGCTATATCCGTAATCGGAAACGTAAAATACTGCTACTGTGGTCGCTTCTTTTGCTTGTGCTTGACTCCACTTGCGATAGCGTCCGGTCAATTCGCTCACGTGGTAGCGTAGCAGGGGGCCGTGTCCGGTTGCAATCGTGGTAATTTCCGGTAACTCACCCATCCGCTTCAGGGCAGACAAGACGGAGCGAGCATTTGGCCCCATCAAGCAATCGTAATAATAGCGGAAATCTTCTTCAATTGCGGTTAAATCTTCATCAAACGTGCTGCTGGAACAATAGTGCATTCCAAAAGCATCGCAGGTGTAGAGAATTTGGGTTTTATGGTCGAAACTAAAGCTAGTATCGGGCCAGTGTAAGTTAGGCGCGATCACAAATTCGATTTCGTGTCCGTTACCCAAGTCAATGCGATCGCCGTTCTTAATTATCTTTTGTGTAAACGGCTGATGCACGAATCCTTCTAAAAACTGAATCGCCACTTTCGACCCCACGACGGTCACTTGCGGCGCTAATGCCAGAATATCTTTTACCAAACCGCTGTGGTCTGGTTCGGTGTGGCTGATAATTAGGTAGTCAATTTCTGCTGGATTGATGAGGCCGGTCAGGGTATCGATATACTGCTGACGAAACTTCTCGTGGGAGGTATCCACCAGAGCCGTTTTCTCACCTCTAATTAAAAATGAGTTATATGTGGTGCCGTTTTGCAGCCCAAACTCAATATCGAAGCGATCGCGATCCCAATCCAGAGAACGAATTGCCGTAGTATCTGCGGCAATTTCCACCGTCTCCATTGTCAGCCTGCGTTGGGCGCGTTCCGTTAGCACTACCATCGCGGGTCTCCTTGTTGGCTACTCATCTTTTTTTGCTTGTCAATATTCTCACACAGTTACTTAATAAATTTTTATTAAAAATCCTATAGGCACGTTAAGATTTATCAATATAACTTATGGCAGAGGCGATCTAGGTCACCAGAAATTAGGACTTGGATTACAGCCAGAGGCTCAGTGCGATCGCGGAGATCCTGCGATCTGTCGCACAGTTTTTCCGGATTTAAGTCACAATTTTTTCCAATCAATCTCACTTTTAAATAGCAAAAATATCGCTGATAATAAATTATCCTGTCGCTCTACTTATTCAAAATGTCTATTTCCAAAGACTTCATTTTAACCAAGAATATTCTTTTAACTATTCCCTGTGACGACAAAGATGTTTCTGTGGTGCTTGAAGCCAATATAGACTTAGATTTATCAGAGTTCGAGTTAACCCAAGAAGAAGCTGATAAGCTGCTCAAAATCATGTATAAATTAACCTGGAGTTTATCAGAAGCCTTATCTAAAGATTGCCTTGCGACTTGCATCTTTACCGATATCCGGCCTAAAGATAATGTAAGCTGACGCACTTGCGTTGGTAAAAAATATGTTTTATAATTTATGAAATACTTGTTTCCTAAAAACAGCATATATTGCATTTAGAATTGAAAAAAGAGCAACCCATCTGGATGGGATTAACGATTGGAAATTCTCGGTTGCATTGGGCATTATTTATTGGAGAAACCCTGCATACCTGGGATACAAACCATCTACCAGCAGCTCTGATTAAAGAAATTATTCAATGCTGGTGTGTTGGTAGATGGCCTCAAGAAATTTTTCCTTTAGAAGCTACTGTCAGCATTCCCAAGTATTTACCCTTATATTTAGCTTCTGTGGTTCCGATTCAGACCCAACTTTGGCAGGAATATTCAGGAGTTCGCATTATTACCCTCGACCAAATTCCTTTAGGCGGAATTTATCCAACTCTGGGAATAGACCGCGCTTTGGCAGTATGGGCAGCTGGTAACATTTGGGGATGGCCTGTATTAGTCATCGACGCGGGCACAGCATTGACTTTTACCGGCGCAGATCAGAACCATCAACTGGTAGGTGGGGCGATTTTGCCTGGATTGGGATTGCAGTTAAAATCTTTGGGGCAAAAAACCGCAGCGCTACCGGAAATTGAAATACCCGCAGCATTACCCCAGCGTTTTGCTTTAAATACAGCAGCAGCAATTCAAAGTGGAATAATTTATACGGTGATTGCAGGGGTGCGAGACTTTATCAGCGCTTGGTGGGACTCGTATCCAGGTAGTAGCATCTTGCTAACGGGAGGCGATCGCACTCATATTTTCACCTATCTGCAAGCCCAAGCACCCGAAGTCGCTGCCAAAATCACCCTCGAACCAAATCTAATTTTTTGGGGAATGCATTCATTGACATACTCCGCGGCGTAAACGCACGGGGATTCTAGGGTCAAACGGCAACAGCAGCTCTTACCTGTCTTACATCGCCTAACCTAACGGTTGATGCCCCAACCGCACAAATATTCTTAGCAGCGTTTTCGTCTCTCCCATTCACTGATTGACAAGAGGGACAACGCCATTCTCGGATTGACAAATCAAGGCTTTGGAGGACATGACCACAATGGGAACAAGTCTTAGAACTGGGATACCACCGATCAATAAAGACGACTTGCTTCCCTTTTTTGAGGGCAACCCATTGGAGAATCTTGAGGAACTCACCAAAGGCAAGATCTGAAATCTTTCGCCCCCAAAGGCGTTGCATCCCCTTTAGATTAATGGTTTCAAAACACAGTACATCGAACTTATGGGTTAATTGATGCGCTATTTTCCAAAACCAATCAGAACGATGATTCACAACATCTTCATGCTTACGAACCAGATTCAATCTGGCTTTCTCTCGGTTGGATGACCCTTTCTGTTTTCGGGAATGGTGCCGACTTGCCGTTTTGATGGCATTTAGAGATTGCTTCAGAAATTGGGGTGATTCAATCTTAGAACCATCAGAGCAAGTGAGAAACGTCTTGAGTCCAAAATCAAATCCAGCGATTTTACCCGTCTCGAATTTGATTTCTGACTCATTAACGCCATCAACAACCACAACCATAAACAACTCACCCAAGGAAGTGCGTTTAATGGTTAGAGTCTTGATGATTCCCTCAACCTCTCTAGATTTCCAAAACTGATAAACCTGATTCCCAATCTTGACCCGATTACCACCTAAGAACTTGTAGCCTGCCTGTTTCAGGGTGAACGATCTGTATTTCTTGACTTTCTTAAATCCGGGGGGTCTGACTCCTGTTTTGTGGTGCTTGAAAAATAGTTGATACGCCTTCTCAATCCGTTGACAAATATCTTGTACCGCCTGAGAACCAACCAACTGCCAATACTGATTTCGTTTTCTGAGTTTGGCAATGTGAGACTGAAGCTTACTACAATTCAAATGCTTACCCCAGATCCGGTAATACCGTTTATGGAGGGCGATGCAATGGTTATAGATCGCCCCAGCTGCGTTGATAACTCGCTTGAGATGTCTATTCCGCTTATGGCAGTAGATCTTGAACTTCAGTGTTTTCATCCCTTTTATGATCGCATAAATGGGTAGCCAATGGATGGTTAAATGAAAGAAAGATTAAGCGTTCGGATTGAGCCTGAATGGCTTGCGAAATTACGAAGAATTGCCAAGCAAAGGCGCAAAACAATGACTCAGATGCTCGAAGGCTGGATTGATCGGTTACAAGCAGAAAAGTCGCCCTAGAAGGGCGAGGCTTTAGACCCAGTTTTTTGGTAATAAATAGCCTGTAAAGCCTAATCCCTAGCCCCTAGCCCCTAACCCCTAAATTTAAGCGATCGTTGTCACCCCGTTCAGATAATCTTCTAACTGACGAGCGTGGTCGTGACTGAGTTTGCCCTTTGGCAGATCGGCGCGGGTAAAAGCTTTGATTTCGATCAGTTCCAGCGTATCTTGAATCTGCATCGCTCCCTGCACTTGCGCTTCCACCAATATCGCGATGGAATGAAGTCTAGGGTCGCGATCTGGTGCAGAATAAACACCGACTAAGCGACCAATTTTGACCAATTCCAATCCGGTTTCCTCTTTCAACTCCCGCGCCACCGTAGTGGGAATATCTTGTCCCCAATCTACGATACCTCCGGGTAAGCTCCACTCACCCGTATCCCGGCGGCGAACTAAAACAATCTGACCGTCCGGTAAAATCGGGACAATCGTCGTCCCGACAATGGGATGGCGAAACAAAATACCTAGAACAGTTTGTACGAATTGCCACAATCGAAGCATATATAAGCTCAGGTAGCTGCACTTCCAGCCACAATAAATTGCCCTATCGCCAGCAAATTTTCAGTTTGCACGTAAGGTAACATTAGCAACAATACCGGCAGCGAGGGATTTTGACTTAATTCTATGGTAGATTGTTTCAATCTTGACCAAAGAAATGCGATACAAGCCCCGTGCTAGAAGCACGGCTTGATGATACGATTGCACTAATCGCAACACAGGCAGAGGCTCGCGCCATTGTTGCTGCGGAACCTGTCTCGCAAGGGGCGTAATCTCCTGAGAAATTTCTCCTTCCTGGGGAACGTAAGGATTTTCTCTCATACAGCGGTGGGGCACATCGCAGTGAATTTTGGTGAGGGTAAAGTCGTTGGACTCCCGACGATCCAAGAATCCCCGAACTTCAGGACGGGGAGTTGTCAAATTCTCGTAGCGCTAACTGCAAGGGATCGATGGCTGCGGGTTAACAAATACCTTGCTAAGCTTACTCATAGTTGCCTACTATGAGCAAGCTCAAACTAGGCTATACTTGGTTGTCTGAGCTATCAGACTGTATGTTGCGCTGTAATCATTGTGGGCAGATTTAATGCCGTAATGAAAACGTCGCAATTAATCTTCCATATGCCTTAGAAGATAAAGTACGGCTGGCTTAGTCGGAACTTAACGCCTGTGGACAAGAAGGAGATGACTCCCTTGGTTGAAACAGGAAGCAGACCCTCCAGAAATTGTTTCTGGTTGAATGGTGAACTTTAAGTAAGTTTAGCCAAGCTCTGTGAAGCACAACCGACTGTTTGGGCAAGGCTGACGCTGATAAGCATTTCTTGCCCGACTCCAGAATCGGTTTTTGTTGTTTATTTAACGAGGTGACCATGTCTAAGCGCCGCAATCCCAAAAAAGAAAAGGAGCAGCGCAACAAAGCTTACGCTCGTAAGTTTCGCAAGCGTACAACCACAGGTCGTTTTTCCAAAAACCGGCGTTCCCCAATGGGCGGTAGAAGCGGTGACAACTTCAGCGACAACGCCGAAGATGATATGGAAAAACTTGAGTAACTTTCCATTGGGCGATCGGTCATAAAGGTGCGATCGCCTAAACAAGTCTACAAGAAGGAACTAGCGCCACGCACTTGATTGCGTGGCGGAATGGCGAAAAGGCAATTTTAAACGCCTTCAAATGAGAGCGGGAAGCCTCAAGCGAGTCTCGACCGCGCTGCCACAAGTGCCTGTCTTACTTGCTCAAATCCGGTGCCGCCGTAACTATTGCGCGCGGCTACTACTTGTTTGGGAGAGATAGCGGCGTAAATATCTGCATCAATTGCTGGGTGCAGATCTTTCCAATCTTCCAAACTCAAATCCTTTAGCAGTTTGCCTGCTTCCAAGCAAGTTCGCACCACCTTCCCCACCAGGTTATAAGCTTCCCGGAAAGGGACGCCTTTGGCGGCGAGATAGTCTGCGACATCGGTAGCGTTAGAGAAATCTTCTGCTACGGCTTCCGCAAGGCGAGTGGTGCGAAATTCTAGTCCTTCCCGCAACAAAATAGTGGTAGCTTCCAAGCAAGCTTTAACTGTCTTGACGCTATCAAATAAAGCTTCTTTGTCTTCTTGCAAGTCTTTGTTATAAGCCAAAGGCAGTCCTTTGAGCAATACAAGCATCCCTTGTAAGTGACCGAAGACGCGCCCCGTTTTACCCCGTACCAGTTCGGGTACGTCGGGATTTTTCTTTTGGGGCATAATGCTGGAGCCAGTGGCGCAGCTATCTTTGAGCTTAACAAAGCCAAATTCTTGCGATGACCAGAGGATAATTTCCTCGGACATGCGGCTGAGGTGAACCATAATCAGGCTAGCAGCATTCAAGAATTCAATCGCAAAATCGCGATCGCTCACCCCATCCAAACTATTAGCATAAGGTTGCTCAAAACCCAGTAGCTGCGACGTAAAATGCCGATCGATGGGGAATGTAGTCCCCGCCAGCGCACCGCACCCCAAAGGAGAGATATTAACTCGCCCATAAACCTCTCCCAGGCGCTCCCAATCCCGCTGTAGCATTTCAAAATAAGCCAGCAAGTGATGCGCCAAACTCACCGGCTGCGCGCGTTGTAGGTGCGTATAGCCGGGAATCAAGGTTTCTACATGTCCCGTCGCCAAGTCGAGTAACACCGCTTGAAACTCGCGCAATTGGCTGCGAATTTGTTGAATTTGATCCCGCAGGTAAAGTCGGGTATCCGTGCCTACTTGGTCGTTACGCGATCGCGCCGTATGCAGCTTTTTCCCCACATCACCGGCAATTTCTGTCAACCGTCGTTCTACAGCAAAATGAACGTCCTCGGCGTCTACACCCGGTTTAAACTGCCCTTGGCGATATTCTTGACGAATTTGTTCTAAACCTGCTACCAGTTGCTCTCCTTCTGCCGGGGAAATAATTCCCGTATGCGCCAGCATTTTGGCGTGGGCGATCGAACCCGTGATATCGTATTCAATTAGTTCGATGTCAAAACTGATACTGGCATTAAAGCGAGCGATCGCGGGATGCAGCGCCGACTCAAATCGCTGGCTCCAGGTTTTTGGCTCGTTACTGGTATTGACTTCTGGTGATATTTGCGTATCCAACTTGTCCTCTTTTTATCGCTCCAACCGGGAATTTATTTTAGTAACGTAAGTTGCTAGTTATAAAATTTTGCCTTGCTAATTGCTAATTGCTAATTGCTAATTGTTAATTGCTAATATCAGATTTTTACTTCCATTAGCCATTAGCTATTAGCCGCTCTTTGCAAGATAACTAGCAACTTGGGTTAGCAGTCCACCAACAAACTGAGTTCAATTTTCAGTCAGCGAACTACTAGGGGCGGCTAACCAAAGCTGGTAAAACTCTTGATCATGTAGCCTAAGATAAATCCGATGATCATCGCCCAAAGCTGCCCGGTTTTGACAAACTGCCCCCAGGCTCTTTGGACATCGCCCCACAGGTCAGTTTGTCTAACTTGTAGAAAAATATCTATCCAAGTAAATGGAATTTTGGCGATCCAGGCTAGCATCCATTCATGATAAACAGCTTGGAAGCTCAACCAAGTAGCGGTTATTGCTTGTATTCCGTTAATTACCATTGTTAAGTTTTGGCGAATTGGATATAGACGAAGAAGGCAAAAGCCAACCTCCAGGATTTATTTAGCACAAAAACGCCGGAAAGGAAGGCGATGTTACAGGAATTTTCGGCATTACCTAACTGGGTTGCACTTGCATTACCACTAAGGTCATATCATCTCCATTACGGTTTCCGGGGCCAATAAATTTAAGCACTTCCTCAAATAAGTAGTCTAAAATTGCTGGCGCTCCCGTACAACGCTGACAAGCTCGCTCGAAAGCATAGATCAGGTTTTCCTCGTCGAAGCGATCGCCGTTGGTATTCGCAGCCTCAGTTAACCCATCGGTATAGTAGATTAACGTATCTCCGGGAGCAAGCTGCACTTGAGCATCCTCGTATTGCGAGTCCACATCCAACCCGATCAACATCCCTGCCGTATCCAAACGCATCACCTTGCGAGTTGCTGCTTGCCACAAAAATGGCGGATTGTGAGCGGCGTTGCTGTAATGTAAGATCTGACTGTTTAAATCGTATTCAGAGTAAAACAAAGTGACGAAGCGATGGGAGTTTTCCAGATCGGCGTACATTACCTGGTTCAAATGTTGCAGAATCCGCGCCGGAGAGTGACCATTGAGAACCTCTGCCCTGAGCATTCCCCGCGTCATAGTCATAATCAAACCCGCCGGGACGCCTTTGCCCATCACGTCGCCGATGACGATTCCCCAGCGTTTCTTTTGAATTTTACAATTGGGATTTTGGATCGTTCCCAGGTTCCAGCTTGATAGTGCCGATGGGAATTTTTGCCCGTCGCCCTTAGTTTTAGCATCTTCGCTTTGTAGAGTTCGCTGCCAATCCGGGTGAGTGGGGATAAAGTCGTAGTAGTCTCCGCCTACGCGATTGGCGGGTTTACAGCGAGCAGCTAGTTCTATGCCTGGAATGGTAGGACATTGGCGAGGCAGCAGGCGTTGTTGAATTTCAGCACCAATTTCCAGTTCCCGATCGAGGCGTTCTTTTTTGCGTAGTTCTACCGTTAGTTCGTCGTTAGCGATCGCTACAGCTGTTTGATCCGCTACTAACCTCACCAACTTCTGTCGCGTTTCCGTCCAACTGTATTCTGGATCGCGACTAAAGACATACAATCGCCCCCGTTCGTCTTGTTTCACCAAAATGGGCGTACCAAATAACTGAATATCTGCCCCCAAATACTGGTTAATTTGCTCATCCAGCAGCGTCAGTTTTTTATCCTGTCGTTGCGCTTCTGCGATCTCTAATTCTGAAGAGTTTTCCGGTAGGGACTGAGATTTTTTCGCCCCTATCTCTACCACCTGACGCGCTGCTGTTTCGATCGCATTGCGAATTTGCGTACCCTGGGCGCTATCCTGACAGTGCAACTGCTCTAGTTTTACTTGACCGTTAGGTTTTAACAATACCAAAGCACTCCCGTCAGCATCGGTTACTCGCGTTGCCATCAGCGGTATCAGTTCTAAAAACTGGTTTAAATTGTTGAAACTTCGCAGGGCAAATCCCAAAGAACTCAACAAATCCTGAATTTTATTTTGTTCTCGATGTAAGCGCGCCACCAGTTGTTTGAGGGCAAAAACTGGCGTTACTTCAGCAGCGGCGTCGCTGTTCGAGTCAGATGAGTAAGACGATGAGCGATGAAGGGGCACAGCAGTTAATAACCCAGCAGTGAAAAGTGGTTAATCTAGCATAAATGCAATCGGCTTCTAATAGCAGGGCAATTAATCCTCAATGTCTGAGGCTGCGATCGCATTTACCAGTAGTGTTTTTAGATCGCTACTGACATTGCTGCGGCTCGCAAAAATCGTTAGTACTGAACCTAGACTAAATCTCAAGGCTAAATACTTATTAGCCCAACAGTTTATGACCGCTTTTAAAGAAATGAATTTTATCAGCTTTTTAGTCAAATGTCAAAAAAACCGTTCAGCTCCCCCAGTAGGCTAGGGAGCTGGGGGAGCTGGGGGAGCTGGGGGAGCTGGGGGAGAGGATGAAGTATAAGTGGTGACTTCCCATCTTGCCAGCTCCTTAAGTAAGTGCAATTCGGCGATTAACCGCTGAGCAAGGCTTCTACAAACTCGTAACTGGAAAAGGGACGTAAATCTTCAATCCCTTCACCTGCACCGATAAAGCGGATCGGCAAACCCAATTGTTGTACGACTGCCAAAGCAACGCCCCCTTTAGCCGTTCCATCCAGTTTGGTTAATACGACGCCGCTGAGTTGGGCGGCTTCTGAGAAGACTTGGGCTTGGCGCAGTCCATTTTGACCGAGTGTTGCATCTAATACCAGCAAAGATTCAACGATCGCGCCCTCGGCTTTTTTATCGATAATCCGGCGTACCTTGCTCAGTTCGTCCATCAGGTTTTTCTTGTTCTGGAGACGCCCAGCGGTATCGACTAACAGCAATTCGGTTTCCCGTGATTTGGCGGCGGCGATCGCATCAAATACCACTGCTGCCGGATCGGTATTCTGTCCCGGATTGGCAATCACTTCCACGCCGCTGCGCTGTCCCCAAACCTTGACCTGTTCTACTGCTGCCGCCCGGAAGGTATCTGCCGCCGCAATTAAGCATTTATAGCCGGATTTGTCGGCAATGTGGGCAATTTTCCCAATCGTTGTGGTTTTTCCAGCCCCATTCACCCCGGTAATCAACCAAATATTCAACTGGTCTTTTTCTGGGACAAAAGCCCGTTTTTGGGATTTTTGCACGGGTGCTTCGAGCATATCCCGCAGGATTTGTTTCAGGTATGCGATCGCTGCATCTGGCGGTAGCGCTTCTTCTCTTAGTTTACTTTGTAGCGCTTTTATGATATAATCTGTCGCCTCTACTCCTACATCGGCTTGCAACAGCAACGCCTCGATCTCCATCACCGCATCTTGATTGAGCGGCCCCTGACCGACAATTGCTTTAAGCTGGTTGACGAGATTGCGGCGAGTTTTGTCTAAGCCTTGACGTAGCTTTTTCAGCCAAGTAATTTCTTCCACCGAGATATCTTCGGCGCGGCGTCCTTGAGCTGCCAGAACTTCTGCTGACCACAAAAATCCCTCATCAAAAGCCAATTCAGGCATTTCTTCCGTCACCGCTGTCGCCGTTACCACAGCGGCTGCCTGTACTTCCGGTTCGGGTTCTTCAATGGCTTCTTTCTTCAGGCGATCCATCCGCGCCTGTCGGTCATCTTGTCGCCAAAAAGGAACGGGTGCGGGTGCCGCAGTTGGTTCGGCTGTTGCTTCCTCCCCCACTTCGGTGGTTTCTGCGACGGGGGTTGGTGCTAACGCTTCTGAAGTGTCGGCAGATACCGTTGCCTCTGACTCAACTGAAGTGGCAGCAGTTTCGGTAGTTTCTGCAACAGCAACCGTTTCAATCGGTGCGTCTGGCTCAGTCGTCGGCGATGGGGTTGCACTTTCTGCGGGCGTAGGTGTTTCGAGTTCCGCCGCTGGGGTTTGAACTTCTTGTGGCTGTGTTTGTTGCTTCGCCTGAATATTTTTATAGGCAGCTTTTGCCCAAGTCAGGTAATCAGCAGCAACTTCACCAGATGGCTTTGGTACTGCCTCTGGTTCAGATTGCTTGACTTCCGGTTGAACTTCTTTAGTTTCTGCCGGTTGCTCTTGTTTCTGTTCGCTATTGTCGCTATGCTGGCGGCGGAACCAATTAAAAACCATTGCACCTAAATTTGCTAATTGCTAATTGCTGATTGTGAGGCTGTTTTTCTGGGGAATTGAGGCTGCTATTTATATTATGTTGACACCGAGCGGTCAACTAGCACTAATTTGGTCGAGCGTTCGACGCAAAACCCCATTAATAAATCGGTGTCCTTCCTCACCACTGTAGCGTTTGGCTAGTTCCACCGCTTGATTAATTGCCATTTGATGAGCGAGTCCGACAAATTGGATTTCACACACCGCGATGCGTAGAATATCTCGATCAATGCGAGCGAGGCGATTTAATTGCCAATCTACTAAGGATCTAGACAAGATATCGTCAATTTCGGTGCGATTGTTATTGACAGTAGTGACGATTTGCAGAGCGTAATTGCGTACCTCGCGTTGATTGGAGAGGTGAATAAATTCTGGCAATTCTACAGCGCCGCCCAAGCGGTTGACAGCTGTTTGAGATAGTTCAATGGCATCGTTTACCATTGCTCTAGCACTCTGGACATCCGAGGCGCGGGTTTCACTTTTAAGCAGCCGATCCGCAGCACGTTTGAGTTCCGCCGCGGAAGACTCTAAAGCATCCTGAACTTCTGTACACAGAGTACGAACAGCAGCGAGAACTACATCGGCTAGTTGTTGATCGGAGAGTTTTTCTGGATTAGTTGGTAGTTGAGATAGGCTCAGCAGAGCCAGTTCGCGGGCAATTTGACGGGGTTGCATAAGCTTGGTCGGGCAAGTAGGCAGGGGGCAGGTAGGCAGGTGGCGGTTTTTAAGAGAGATTTAAGCCAAGATTGGGAATTATAAGACAAAAGCCAGGTTTATGCACTTACGGCTCTCACCCGCTCACCAGATGTTTGCAGCTCACCTGCTCGATCGGCCCCATGCCCTACTTTACACCGTTTATCTTTCAAACTTCTTCTTTCAAAAGGGGTTGTTCTAGCTGTCGTTGTTGAAACGGAGGTAGACTCAACGGAGCGATCGCACCAGGGCTAACTATGCCGCCGGAGATAATCACCTTAAAGGCATCTTCTACAGACATGGGCAGCTCAACGACTTCATCTTCATTGACGATCGCATACCAACCCGTAGCCGGGTTAGGCGTAGTGGGGATGAAAATACTCAACATCGGTCGAGAAGATAGCTGAGACTGAAGTTCGGCACCGATAGATCCGGTGACGAATGCGATCGCCCAAATGCCTCGTCGGGGGTACTCGACCAAAATCACGCGGCGAAACTTCCCGCCAGTATCCTTTAAAAGAGTTTCTAGCAGTTGTCTCAGCGTTTTGTATACCGATCCAGCTAAAGGAATCGCTTGCAGCAGCTGTTCGCCCAGATCGAGCAACCAGCGCCCGAAAATATTACGTGCCATCAAGCCAATCAGCAGAATACCCAGCAGCGGTACGGCGAATCCCACCACCAGATTGAGCAGGTTAACTAAGATTGGATGAAGGCCGTCAAACGGATTGAGCCACTTGGGGATGCGAGTCAGAAAATCGATCGCCCAAATGGCAACGGTAATCGTCAACCAAATCGTGGTAGCTAGGGGAATTACTACCAACAAACCTGCAATTAGGTCGTTTTTTAAGTCCTGCTTTAGGCGTTGGAACACAGTTAGCTTACTCTTTGTCAACTGGCTCAAGTTTACGCATCACAGGCAAGCTGCCTATTCCACGTATACAGGGGATGGAGTAGATGGTATCAGAATTAACTGTTTTCCGCACGCTATTGTCTAGCTAAGACAAAGGCTTGACCCCAACCGAATCAACATTAGACTTCTCCAGAGCGGAAACCTGGGTTGATGCTAAATTCGGTGACGGCAGGTTTTGGATTTCCCAGACTTTGAGCAAAATCAGATATTCGTAGAAAGACTGCAAAGTACACCAAGCAAAGCCTGCTTTTCCATCCAGAAAGCCGCCCAAAATGAAATACATGTAAATAAAGCGCAAAAATGGCCTAAAGGGCAATCGCAGCGACAAATCTTTGAGACTTCGCCGTTTTTCTACCTCCGAGCGCCCAAAGAATAGATCCTTCCACTTGACATTTCCCCGTTCTAGCTGATGCAAGGTTTCGTAGGCTTCATCAGTCGAGTAGCGGTTGTGCTTCTCCAGCCAGCGACTCAATCCTTTGCTGCAAGTGTAGTGGGGATAGGTTTGTTTGAGAAAGCCCGTTGCCCCATCGCAGACTTCCCGTTCGGTGTGACCGTAATCTGTAAACCAAACTTTGTCCTTGCGGAACAGACGCATCTGGTAACGCGGGTATTGAGTGCTGCGGCGAATCCACTGCCCCAAAAATATTACCCTCTCCGCCACGTAGTAGCCGATGTATTCCTGACTCTTGATTGCTGCTAGGCACTCTTGAAACAGCTCTTTTGTCATGCGCTCATCGGCTTCCAAGATGTACACCCATTCGTGTTTGGTGGGGATTTCTTGCAGCATCCAAGTCCGTTGGCGTCCGTGGCTTTCAAACTTGTGCTGCTCTACGCGAACCGGATAGCGGCTGGCAATCTCAACAGTGCGATCGCTACTACAGGAATCTACCACTATAACGTCATCGGACAGCAAAGCTGACTCGATGCAAGCGGCAATATCAATCTCTTCGTTGTAAGTCAGGATATAAATCGAGAACATGCCAAGCTTCCAGTCAAAGCAACAAATCTATCGATCCTATACACAGGCTTCCCAATCCTAGCCTGACGATCTCCATAGGTGCGATCGCATCTCTAAGCTGGGCAACGGCTCAAACATTAGCGACGAGGAGGCTTGACACCGCCCAATAAACCGCTGACTCCGCTCCAGGCAATTCCTAAGTAACCCAAACCCAATAGGACGCTACTGGCTCCGCTGCGTACCGACGATTTGATAAACTCTTGTCTGCTTTGCTTCAGGGTTTGCTCCCGCTCGCTGCGAATTTGGGTCTGAGCATCCTTCACTCTTTGATCCAGGGCTTTAGGATCTTGCTTAAACTGCTCTAATTGCTGTTTAATCGCCTGCAACTGCTCGCGCTGCGGTCCTTGGACTCGACCGCTACCGAGCGCTTGATCCAACTCAGAAAGCCTCTGGGGGTCATTAGCGAGGGCGGCAACCTGTTGGGAGCGGTCTTTCAGTTGTGTTTCGGCTTGCTGGGATCTGGTACTAATTTGCTCAACCGTCCTTTGATTGAGCAACCGCTGGCTGTTAACGTTAACAAACGTCAGCGCTAAAAATGCGATTCCCAATATCACAGACAATGCCAGCGCTCCGGGTTGTAAGATGGCTGACAATCCTTTTTTGCTGGCTCCAGAATTGCTGTCAATCCAAAACCCAGCAAACAGAAAAGCCAGACCGACCATTGGGATAATACCCCGGTCGATTAATTGGGTGGTCACCGAAACAGTTTGTTGCAGACCCAGCAGTTGCAACTGTTCCGGGTTCAGATTAGCCGGTGTAACCGGCGGAATCAGTAAAACTGCGTAGTCAATCAGGGAGGATAGAATCATAATCGCTCCCACTAGCTGGAAAATTCCAGCAGCTACGGAAGAAGGTTGACCGCTACTTGTCGCTTTCATGGCTTGTGTTTTGTGAATCGGTTATAGTCTGTGTTGTTTAAGCGCAATTGGCTATATCTAGTTTGTCATTGAAAGAAACCGCTGGAGAGATACCTTTACTGGCTTTGCCTTACCAGGAGAGAAAAACAGACTTTTTGAGCTGCACCAGCGAAACTGGTTCGGCAGGCAGATCGCCCGCCAGCCCCAGGGAGTATTTTTGCTGGTTCGCGATTCAGGCGTGGGGGAGTGTGTCACAATGAATTCCAGTGTATTTGGCGATTGAAGCTCCCCATGCTGCTCAAGAGTACAACCCGTCATATTCGGATTTTTGCTGCTGAGGTCGAGAACAACGAGCTAGCACCCAGTGACAGCGTTCTCACGTTGGATATCGATCCAGATAATGAATTGAATTGGAACGAAGAAGCGCTGCAACAAGTTTATCGCCAGTTCGATCAACTGGTTGAGTCTTACAGCGGTGAAGATTTGACGGATTACAATCTCCGTCGCATTGGTTCGGATTTGGAGCATTTCGTGCGCGGTCTGCTTCAGGGCGGTCAAATCAGTTATAACCTCAACAGTCGCGTTCTCAACTACAGTATGGGCTTGCCTCAAGTTGCATCTGAAGGCAGCGTTTAAAGGTAGCCGCTTTCAATGTTTTTGGCGAACCAGAGGTTTTAGGGAGAGAAATGAGGTGAGCTTCTCCTCACGTTCTCCCTATTTTCGCAGCCATGCCCAGCCAGGACGCAGCTAGCACCTAGTTAAGAGCCTTTGCTCTTTTTTTGCTCTAAAAATTCTTTAAAAGCCTCTTGACGATTGACCATAAACCGGCTCCAAAAACCTGGAATAAAATTATCCATTGTGCTGACCAGCGCCCAAATCTCAAGGCTCGTTAGCTGATGGCGCTGCGAGTGCGATCGCTTCAGGCTTTCCAATTGCTGAGCCATCTTTTGGCTGTCAGGCGATTCTGTTACTGAATTATTTTGCTCTGGCAATTTGTTAAATTGAAAGTTAGGCATAGCGATCCGCCAAAAGAGGTCGATGCGCTAATATTAAGATAATCCAAAAGCTAGATAGAACCTCAAAAAGATTTGTTTATTATAAAGATCTAATTAAATTTTCCCTGGGAAGAGGCGATTAACTCCGTACCTCAATCCAATAGCGCAGCTAATTTTAATAAAATAAAAAATAATTCTATATAACTTGTAAAATCTTCTGTTAACCCCACTCAAAAGTTATTATTTAAATATACCATGTCTGCTCAAGAATCTGTAAGTCCTTGGAGTTATAAACCTTGGTGGTGCCAGCCTTGGTCAATCCTGCTTGTAGGCATAACGCTGATCGGTGGGAGTTGGGCATTGCTCAAGACCTGGTGGGTTACTATTCTGGTAGCTATTCCAGTATCTGCCTGGATGGGCTTCTTTTTATTAATTTGGCCCGAACTGATGAGGCAAAGCAGCGTTTTACAGCCTCTGCAATCGCCAACCTCAGATCTGGGGCAAAAATCCGGTGATGGGTCAACCAGGGACGAATATAACTGAAAACTGCCAATGTTGATCGGGAAAATCAAGCGCTAAGATCGGCGATCATCAATACAGATACAGCAATTTGAGTAGAAGCCTAGTGTCCGCTGACAACACACCCAAGGCTGATAGATGCGAGGAACCTTCATGCACGACACGGCTAAGATTACTTGTCCCTTCTGTCAGGCAATCAATCCAGAGAGTCACAGATTTTGCCAGCAGTGTCGTGCGATTTTGCCAAAACGGTATTTGTATGCTCTGGGTAGGGGAATAGAAAACTTAAAAGAAGGCCAACTTTTGGCAAACCGCTATCTGATCGAGAAGGGCGGCGAAACGGCGAATAAAGAGCATAGCGCTGGGGACAACCAGCCCTTTGGTATGGGGTGTTTAAAGCACAATCGCATCGTACTCGATACCAAACCCGGGTTGCCGCCAGAGTTTCCCTCGGATATTCCACCGGCGATCGCTCCTTATTTACGGCTGTTTCCCTACCGATTGCACGTTCCTCAAGTTTTTGGCGTGGCAACGTGGGAAAAAAAAGGCAAGTCTGAGGAAATTTGGCTGTTAGAACAAGCGCCGATTTACAGGGAACTAAACCAGCGAAAAGCACCAGGAAAACCCCAGTTTTTGCCCGAATTAACCAGCATTTGGCAAAGCGCATCGCCTTTGCGCCAGCTCAATTGGTTGTGGCAGATAGCAACGCTGTGGCAGCCGTTTAGCAGCGAAGGGGTTGCTTCTAGCTTGTTGTATCCAACGCTGCTGCGTGTAGAAGGGGCGCAAGTGCGACTGCTGCAATTGCAACTCGATCGTTCGACCCCATCGTTAAGTCACCTGGGTCAAAATTGGCAAGAATTGGTAGAAAGCGCCAACCCCATCGTGACGGAATTTCTGGCACAACTGTGCCAACAAATGATTGACGGGCAATTATCGAGCGATCGCTTGCTAGCTGAGTTAGATTTAGCACTGGCTAAATGCGGAAAAACACTAGACCGCAGCTATGAAATTGTTACCCGTACAGATAAAGGCCCCAGCCGTCAGCGCAATGAAGATGCTCGCTATCCCAACAGCGACACCCCAAATAGTTTTGAATTATCAGCCCAATCACCCGCAAATGCATCCAAACATACTCCGTTGGCAATAGTCTGCGACGGCATCGGGGGGCATGAGGGAGGCATGGTCGCTTCCAACTTGGCAGTTGAAACCATTCAACACCAACTCCAGGATGTAAGAAATGACGGCAGTTGGGAACCAGAAACCCTATCAACCAAATTAGAAATAGCAGTTTGTGCTGCTAACGACCAGATCAGTCAGCGCAACGATGCCGAACAGCGACAGCAACGGCAACGCATGGGAACTACGGTAGCGATCGCTTTGGCCTACGGTCATGAAATTTACATCACCCACGTAGGAGATAGTCGAGCTTACTGGATCTCGCGCCACGGATGCTACCAGGTTACCTTAGACGATGATGTGGCTTCGCGGGAAGTGCGACTGGGTTACTCCCTCTACCGCGAAGCCGTACAGCAAATCGGATCGGGGTCTTTGGTTCAGGCATTAGGTATGAGTTCCTCGATGAACTTGCATCCTACAGTCGGCAGGTTTGTAATTGATGAGGACTGTATTTTCCTGCTGTGTTCGGATGGATTGAGCGATAGCGATCGCGTAGAACAATTCTGGGAAGATGAAATTCTGCCGGTTCTAGAAGGAAAAACCTCTCTGGCAACCGCCGCCACCAGGCTGATCGAAATTGGCAACACCCTGAACGGACACGACAACGTCACTGTAGGTTTAGTTCACTGTCGAGTCAGCGTCAAACCAGATATGTTTCGCAGTAAGTTGAGGGCTAATGGTAAATCCTCCACCTCTGACAGCGAAACTCCTAACCTCACCACCCAGCAGACTTTTACCCCAAAAGGCCAAAGCAGATCTGCCTTGCTCAAAACAAAGCTGCTTTTAGCCCCACGCCGCCCCAGCAGTTTGCTACCGCTGTTGTTAGGAATTGGACTGCTTTTGGGGTTGGGCGGGGCTATAGCCTACTTGCTAATACCAGGAATAGGGCAAAAAGTCAAGTCACTGATTTTTAATTCCAGTCCCAGTCCCTCTACTGAGGTTTTAAGTCCAGATGTTACGGCTGCGTTTAGTCCGGAGTCTTTTATTTTGGTTAAAAGTGCAGCGGAAAGCACTTCGGGCCAGATCCGCGAGTTGGTACTATTACCACAGCCAGTCGCAGAATCTAATTCATCGCCAACCTTATCGGGGCAGAAAATAGTCCCTGCCGGTAGTATCTTACAAGTGCTGAGCAAGCAGGCAACCCCAGGACAAGATGTCTGGGTGAGGCTAAAAGTTTGCTCGCTGCCCAAAACCGGATCGGGAAATCCAGCTATCACACCTGCCGCCGAGAGGTCTTTACCAGATCGGCAACCCGTGAAGAAAAACTCAAACGCAACCAATCCTAGTCCGCCGCCACCACAGCAACCCACAGGGGCGTCCCGCGATACTGGTACGCTAGAACCGGGAGAAACCGGCTGGATTAAAGAAGCCGATCTTTCGTCTTTGGCGCTGCCAACCTCGACGGTTTCTCCAGCGAAACAGGGAAAATGTGCTGCTGTTGCGGGTTAATAAAGGTTGTTTCTGCCAATTTCCACAGAAAATTGATACAGTCTAGGTCTAGGTTTAATATCCAGTGTTCTCAATGTCGCCAACTGAGAGTCCTTGCCTCAACTTGAGCGTAGATCGCCTGGTAGCTGCTGGGGCTGACCACTTTGCCATTTGGGTTGTCAAAGCTCCTTATCCAGGCGGATACGTTCACCACGACTGCATTTGGCCGGAAACCTTGACGCAAACTTGGTTGGGATGGCAACAAATGTTTTCTCTCACCCAACCCCCAAAACCAACCGTTGTGATAGATTATTCCAACCAGACCACCAGCTACAGCAGCCGTCTGATGCAACAGTTGGGAATTGAACTGTGGCAATGGTTATTCGATGGCCCAATTCAACGCAGTTTAGAACACAGCCAAGGTATTGCTACCGGACAGGAGCAATTTTTGCGGTTGCGGCTGGAAATTCGCGACCCGGACTTGATCGTTTTGCCTTGGGAAATTATGCAACCTCAAGCTGGAACGCAAGCCATTTCTTTGAATCACCAAAAATTGCTGTTCAGTCGCACCACCAGCGATGTTGACCCCCTACAGCCCAGGCGCACGGATCATGCTTTAAATATCCTGCTGATTTTAGGCGAGAACATTCCCAGCGGGCGCAAAACCGCCAGCCGTTTGGAACTAGAAGAAGAGGCGAGAACTTTAACCAAAATTTTGGAACACAGCGGACAGATCGGTTCGGCAGGCGGTTCTGGCACGTTTGTTCCCTGTTTGGTAGATACACTAATTCAGCCAACGCCATCCGAACTGATTGCCCGGTTGGAAAGCGGCAGTTACAACATTATGTTTTACGCCGGACATGGGGAACCAGCCCCAGATGGCGGCTTGCTGTTTTTGGGGCCAGGAGTGACCATGAACGGCACTGAACTGGCGCAGGTCTTGACTCGTTGTCGGGTCACCCTGGCGGTGTTCAATGCTTGTTGGGGCGCTCAACCAGTACACCAAGGGCAAACCAGCGTTCCCCGCAGCAGTTTGGCAGAAGTGCTGATCCATCAAGGAGTGCCCGCGGTGTTGGCAATGCGCGATGCGATCGCCGACCAAGAGGCGTTAAGTTTTATACAAACTTTTGCCCGCTCGTTAGCGGAGAGAATGCCGATAGATCGAGCTGTGGCAGTAGCCAGACAGCAATTGCTAACGCTGTATAAATTTAACCAGCCAGCTTGGTCTTTGCCGGTTCTGTACTTACATCCAGAATTTGACGGTCAGCTGATTCAGCCCTTAGACGGCATCACCGAATTACCCAATACCTCAACTTGGATCGGACAAGTCCGTCCCAGTGCCTTCCTGCGTCGAGTCGGAGCGACGAATAAAATTTGGCGGATTTACGGTGGATTGATGCGAGTGGGACGCAATCAGAGGAACGATTTGGTTATCCCCGAACCTTGGGTTTCCCAAGCACATGCGAAAATCTTCTGTCGCGAAGAGCGAATCGAAAATAAGGCAACGGCGACTTATTTTCTCAGCGATGAATCTCGCTTCGGTACCCTGGTTTTAGGCGATACGGGTTGGCAAAAGGTGCATCATCAAGAACTGCCCTTGCAATCAGGAATGCAGCTCAAGTTTGGGAGTTCCCAAGGCCAAAGTTGGGAATTCGTCATCGATACTTGAGACTCCAGCCCCCTGTGGGCGGGGGATACTTCCGATGCCCGATGCCTTTAGAGGTCAAACGAAAACATACTGAATAAATAGCGATTAGTTGCGGAACTCGTTTAGATGCCGGTGTAGCTAACCACACCAGCGTGCATAGAGAGTGGATTGTTGGAGCAGAATCATGGTAAATACAAATAACGGTTATTCGGAATATTCTGAAAGCTTACAAACTCAAGCAACCCAGGAGCTAGTGCAGCTACTGTGGCAAGACGAAGAGGTATCCTATCCCTGGAATCCACTGGCGCCAGAGTCAGAAGCTTTTTTAGCCGAGTTAGAGCAAGAGTTTACGTTAGAAGATTGGTCGCCAGCAGAAATAGGAGCGCGATCGCAAGCTTTCTTTTCTGGGTTAGACCAACTTTGGCCCGAAATGGTTCCCGATAGTATTTTGCAAAGGCTTCAAGCATCTTTATCCCAGCGGTTTGCTTGTCGCGTTCCTTCCCATTGGTTAGAAGCGATCGCCACCAAGGCTAGCGAACTGATCGACGGCGCGGCATCTCCTGCCCCGGCGCTATCTTTGATGGATACAATGGTGCAGTGCGTGCAGGAATTATTGCCAAACTGGGCAGAAGACGATTTGCAAGTGTTGGCGCGTCCTTTAGCCTATGCGATGCGGGGCGCAGAAGCTGAAACGGTTGAATTAGCCTTGGCAGCCGTTCGACCTTTAGATTGGAATGAATTATCAGAAATGGAACGGGCGCGTTTGAGTTTAGCGATCGCGCGCATCGCCATAGACGATTTAGAATCTACGGATGAGTTATAAAGCGGGTGGCGAAATTTTGCGATCGCGTCGGGGACAAGGCACGAGCTTTCAGAATCGCCGCTGCTAAAAAAGCATAGGATAAAACCCCGACCACTGCCAATCCAAACCCGCTAAAAAATCCCGTCGCGTTCCAAAGCGCGTGGAGTACGGCAGAACTCAAGTAACCCACGCCCAGAATTTTCCAGAAGTTGCGGGGTTTGAGGACGCTCAGCCCGATAAAATAGCCCAAATAGCCGCTATAGGCCATGTGTCCGGCGACAGACCCCATAATTCGAGGAATCAGCAACTGCAATCCTACCAGTTGTCCGGCGCTGTCCCCCGCCTGAAACGTTACATTCTGGATCGCCTCAGGTACGTACTGCCCCAGGGTTTCCAGCAGGGTAAAGCCTACAGCAGAGGCAGCTCCCAGCAAAATTCCATCTAAAGGTTCCCAAACACCGATACGTTCTCGCCAAGGCGATGGCAGCTGGCGTGCGAGTAAATACGCTCCCAGTACCGGCAATGCCTTTAGCAGTTCCTCCATCAATCCTGCCCCAAAAAACATTCGCAACAGCAAAACCGGAAAGCTAACAGATTCTGTCTCGCTGGGGACGCTTCCCGGTAGGAATTCGCGAAAAAATAGCAAAAATACTTGTAACAGGGGACTGAGTAAAATCAGCACAGTCGCGATCGCCGAAGCAAACAGCACCCACCAAGGTTTACGCTTGCCGCAGAGCTGGTAAACAAAGTAGTAAGCACCACCCGCTAGATAAGCTGCCAGCAACATGTTGAAAGCCAGCGGCTCGCCTACCGCGGTAAACATCAGCACTACAAATGCCACGGTGACGATTGCTGGCATCAAGAAAGCTTTTTGCTTGAGCTGTCGTCCAGTCGAAAGAATCGGAAACAGTTGGCTGAACGTAACCGAATCTAAGCTACCAGAAGGATTGGCAGGCGCTGGTATGGGCATCAGCGGTGTAGGAGCGGGCGTTTGTCCCCGATCAAAGGCACCCGGAGTTGAGCTGTTAGAGTCGTACTCAAAGCTGAACTCCGGGCCGTTTTTACCTAACTGAATGCGATCGCCCGCTTGTAATTTGCGACATCCCTGCAAGCGATCGCCGTTGATGTAGGTGCCGTTGGCGCTATTGAGGTCGCAAATTTCCCACTTGCCAACATCCACCACCCGAACTGCGGCATGACGGCGAGACACCATCCCGTACTCTTCTGAGTCCAAAACGATTTGACAGCTAAAGTCTCGCCCAATAATAACTTCACCCGTCTTTGTCAGTTTGTGGCGCAATTCTGCTCCCCCTAAACCACCAGGGGACAGAAGCCTCAGAAATCCTACAGAACGGTCAAAGCCTGTCATTTTCAGTTTTCTAGTGGGTTGCCAACGACTTACACTAGCAACGACTATACCAGCAGTTCAGGTAGCTATTGGTTGGCTCTTGCATCCCGAACGGCAGCCCAGAACAGCCCTCCCGTCAGGGGGATGCAAATTAACAGGATTGCGGTAGTGACGAGCGTACCCAATTCTGGATTGCCAGAAGATAGCTCGAATATCGAACCAACCGCAGCGATCGCGCTGACACAAGCACCACCTAAAAATAAACCACTTTTAGGAGTCATTACATTCACGGTAGATAGCTCCCTATGCCACTGGTTGAACTGCTTGGGACGAAAAGCCGTATTTATCCAGCTCTTGAGCCAGAGCTAAACGATTTTCCACCCTGTCTACAAATAGTACGCCAGTCAAGTGATCCATTTCGTGTTGAATCGCACGAGATAGCAGCCCTGTAGCGGCGATCGTTTTAGGGCGTCCGTGTTCGTCTTTATAAGACACCTCAATAGCTTCAGGTCGCTTGACATCTAAATAAACCCCTGGAATGCTCAGGCAGCCTTCCTGAGCCACACAGATGTCTCTGCTAGCCTTTTTGATCGTCGGATTCACCAGAATCAGGGGGGGATTAGCGGCGTTATCTGGTTCGCAATCAATGACGATGAGTTGTTTGTGAATCGCCACTTGAGGAGCTGCCAAACCGATGCCCTCAGCGCTGTACATCGTTTGCAGCATTTGTCGAGCCAGCTCGCGGATTTCCGCATCTACCTTGGTAATGCGTTTTGCTGGGTAGCGTAACGCGCGATCGCCCAGATAGTGAATTTCCAAAGGCGGATTTTCTAACTTTTTCTTTTCAACCAAAACCTCAGAAGCCATGAACCTCTTACCTGAGAGCAATTTCTATCGATTCCACTCATTTTAATCATAACTAACGCCTCAGTTTCTGGTGGAATGGCGATCGCGCTCAAATGATCGCCTGACCCGTCTTGATAGTTTGGTTTTACTACTTGAGGAAATCACCCCAGATGGAGAAGAATTATGCTTGATTGCCCTCATCTAAAAAGTCTCATCAACAGTGAAACCGGGCTTTTACCTTTCCACCTTGCCCTTTCCTATTAGTTAAATAATTTTGAGGCGAGATAAACTTTATACCTCGCCTCACTTATAACTTCGCTCGACAAGCTCTTAAATTAGAAAGGCGTCGGCGAGAACGGATCGAAGTCTACCAAGCCAGCAGAAGCTCCCGTAATCGCTCTGGGGCCAGTTCCACCAACTACTGGCCCTGCCGGATCGCTCCACCAGTTATTTTCCGCGTTCAGCGCTCCGGTACCTGAGTGACGCAAGCCAGCGGCTGTGTTACCGATCAAGTTGTTGAACTGAACTTGCACTGTACTCGGAACCGTTGTTCCAGGCCGAATTACGACCCCGTTGAGCGAGTTGGTAATAACGTTGCTCAGTACGTTGACAGTTCCAGGAGCAACAGCAGCAACACCACTATTTCTCAACCGAATCCCACCTGCCTCTGGGTCTTCATCACCTGTATTTGGTATGCCGTCAGGCCCCCTGTTGGCGTTGGTCACGTTGTTGTTGGTAATGTCTGCGTTACCACCTGCTAGCTGAATACCCTGTTCCCCGATATTGCTGACTGAATTGTTGCTAATTCGGCTGATTTGAGTGCCGGTGCCGGTTAAATTGTCTAAGGCCATACCGGGGCCAACAATGTTGGATAACACGTTATCTAGTACAGTCACGGTTCGGGCATCAATAATCTGAATACCGCTACTGATATTGTTGGTGATATCCCGCAATACATTTTCTCGAACGCTGACTACCGAACTGGTTGGATTTAAGTCCATGTAGATAGTGCCGCTATCACCCTCACCTGGCCCGGTGAAGACATTACGACGGATGAGGATATTTTCACCACCTGTAGTGGCTTGCATCCGGATACCATTTTCGTTATTTGTTCTGATTGTCAACCCCTCAATAGTCACGTTATTGATGGTTTGATTTGGATCGAACGTAAAAGCTACTTGTGCGTTAGGAGGCTGAACAATAGCAGGGGTAACTGAAGCACCTCCATTGGGATTGTTGCCCGCATTGGGGCCGCGAATGATTAATCCAGATTTGTTGATGATGACGCTTTCGTTGTAAGTTCCTTCTTGTACAAAAATAATTTCGTTCTGATTAGCCTGCGCCGCATTGATCGCGTCCTGAATAGTATTGTGATTGCTCAGAACAGTTTGTCCATTTGAGCTATACCTAACTACCGGGCCAGTTGCACCAGTAGTTGTCAATGGGGTGCCTAATATAGTCACCGTGGCATTGTCCTGCGAACCAACGATATAAGCGGGATCTTCAGCTACAGCTACGGTCACTGTTTGATTTGGAGAAGCGGCACCACCTTGGGGTGTAATGGTAATTAAATCGGACACAGCTTGACCCGCAGCAATTGTGACTGTACCACTCAAAGATGGTGAGGCCGAGAAGCTATTCTCCAGCGCCGAACCGCCGACAGTGTACCTAATCGTAACAGGTTGGCTAAGATCGCCTCCAGTGCGTGCGAATTGAAATGTAGCAGTTCCGGCTTCATTGTTTAGTCCGCCAGCCAGTGCGTCAGGGGCGGTGACGAAAACAATTGGTTTCGTACCGGGTTGTACTACTGGTCCATCAGTAATGTTCACCGTAGCCGTTAAGGGGGTTTGCGGGTTGTAACCGGCAAGGTCAGTCAAGGTTAGCGTTACGCTTTCAGTACCTTCACCCGCTAAAGTATCGCCGAAGGGGATGACCGGAATCGTGACGGTGTTAGAGCCAGCTGGAATAATAGCAACGCCGCTTAATGGGTTATAGTCTTTGCCGTTAGTGGCTGTCCCTGAAATTGTGTAATTGATGGGCAGCGCTGTTTCCACAGGACAAGGTGTGGAAATTGTGAACTCGCCGATATCTATGGGATTGCCGATGGTAGGTTCGCTGGCGAAGGCATCGGTGGCTAGAATGCGGACATCTGGAGGCCCTGCTGGGATAAACGAAGTCCCATCGATTTTGGTTCTGTTGAAACCTTGCAAAACGACTAAAAACTCGCCGGTGCCTTTATCCTGAATAATCGTGTTGGCTGCGTCGGCGCCGGTTCCTTGGAAGATATTTAAATTGTCGTAAGCCAGACCGCCTGTTAGCGAGATGACATCGGTACAAGCTTGAAAGTCAGTAATAACGTCGGCATCTTCTCGTTTGGGGCCGCCAGTGGTTTTGGTTGTAGCACCCGTGATGCCGCTGATGCGACCGATAACGAAAATGTCACTGATGGTGTCGCCTGCGACATCGCCCGTGAGGGTATCGGCACCAAGGTCGCCGTAGAGAACGTCGCTGCCTTTGTCGCCAAACAAGCGATCGCTTTGCATCCCTCCCCGCAGGGTATCGTCGTCTTGTCCGCCATAGAGGGTGTCTTTAGCCATGTTGCCCACAAGGATGTCATCCCCTACGTTGCCGTACATGACGTCGTTACCGCCAAGGCCAAAGATCGTGTCGTTCCCTTCGTTGCCGAACAGGATATCGTTACCGCCGCCACCAAATTTAGCTTCTTCACCTTGGTCGCCGAATATCAAGTCGCTATCGGCACCGCCATATACCGTGTCGTCTCCCAAGTCTCCGTATAAGGTGTCATTGCCCTTATCTCCAAACAAGGAGTCATTTTGCATTCCTCCCCGGACTATGTCGTTGCCTTGGCCCCCATAGGCGGTATCGTTGCCCATGTTGCCATTGATGCTGTCGTTGCCTTGGTTGCCGGATAGAAGGTCGTTTCCGTCGCTGCCAAACAGGAAGTCGTTATCTAGATCGCCATACAGGCTATCGTTACCCAAATCCCCATATAGTTGATCGTTGTCTTGACCTCCCCGCAGCAGATCGTTATCTTTACCGCCTCGGATGGTATCGTTACCTCTGTTGCCAAAGACAACATCATTTTGTTGACCGCCAAATAGCAGGTCGTTATCGTCTAAACCATATATTGTGTCGGTGCCTGCGTCGCCGGAAACCGTATCGTTTCCCTTATCTCCGTAAAGCTGGTCGTTGTCTTGTCCTCCGTAAAGCTGGTCGTTGTCTTGTCCTCCTCGCAGAGTATCATTGCCCCTACCACCGTAGAGGATGTCGTTATTTTCAAAGCCAAATAGCTGGTCGTTGCCTTCTTGCCCCAGCACGGTGTCATTGCCAGCCAGCGCGAGAATAGTGTCATTCCCTGCTGTGCCGGTGAGAAAATCGCTATTGGGCGTGCCAACGCTAAATACCATGTTTTAAACTCCTCACTACCCACGTCATATACTTTAATGTTTCTGTCTGCGTTCAATTAATATTGTTGGTATTTCCGTAATAATGCGTATTCGTAGTCAATTTTATGCCGAAGCTGTCAGGATTAAATCCTGGGGCTTGAATCTCCAGGATTGATGGTAAGCGATAATACCTAGTAATTGACGGGCGAAAAGTTGGTGAATCTGGAGTTGAACCGATGGCGGAGTGCGATGTTTACGGAAAAGCGTTGCGATCGCAATGGGACTGTTTGCTACAAAATCTAGGTCTGTGGCAGGGTTCGTTTACCAGTTTCTCACCTCAGGGAGAATTACTGGAAGATACACCGACGATGGTTTCCCTGCAAGGATTGAACGACAACAAAACTATGCGTCAGCTAGTGCGTCGCTATCTTCCTTCAACTCATTCCACGGGAAAATTAGAACCACAGGATTTGGTTCTAGAGTACAGTTCTCTCAATCGCAGCATCTTGTTTTTCCACAACGGTGCTTTTTCGCAAGGTTCGATGCAGTTTGCACCCTTTGCTGAATTCGGTGCTGAGTTTTGCTTACTTGAGGGCGATCGCCGTCTGCGCCTGATACAAATGTATAACCGCAACTCTCAGTTAGAGGAGATCGTCCTGATTCGGGAAAAACTCACAAGTGAAGATAACAGCCCCAATATCCCTGTAGTGTCAGAACATCCTTATTTAACTGTAGACGACCTGTTGGGCGAATGGCAGGGACAAGCTGTAACGATTTATCCTGACTTGCGATCGCCCGCTATCTATCCCACTAAACTGCAAATCTATCTCAATGATACGGGTGGTTTGGTGCAGCAACTCAGTTTTGGCGATCGCACCATCGCTTCATCTGCCAAAATTGATGGCAAATGTCTCTATTTTGACCAAGGTTCCCAACCCGTACAAGTCTTGTTGTTACCTAACGGCGCTTCTTCTAACTGCCCCCAGCAGATCCAGAATCGTCAAGCTTTTGTCCTAGAATTTGGTTGGATGTACGCACCCAACCAACGACAGCGGATAATTCGCAGTTACGACCAAAAAGGCGGATGGGTGAGTTTAACCCTAGTAACTGAATCTAAGGTATAGCTAGGGGCTAGGGGTTAGCGGAAGAAGGGCTAAGAATGGGGTTTTATCCACCAAGAACGTTGATTATGGCTTGGCGGTTGCTGTAGAAATACTTTAGAGTAAATAACAACGACGGCTGAGAGCTTTTTCGAGTAGGTTTTGATATTCTGTGTCTGTAACGGTATAAGCACCAAATCTTTCTAGATGGGGATTGTTCATTTGGGCATCAAATAGAATGAATCCGCGATCGCGCAGTCTCTCGACTAATTTTACCATCGCTACTTTCGACCCTTCTGGTATGCGATAAAACATCGATTCGCCGATAAAAGCGCCGCCGATAACTATGCCTAAAATACCTCCAGCCAGTCGATCTCCTTCCCAGGTTTCAAAGCTTTGAGCAATTCCACTTTGATAAAGCGCAAAGTATATCTCCTGTAACTCGCTAGAGATCCAGGTGCTTTCCCGGTCGGCACAACCAGCAACCACTGCTTTAAAATCTTGGTTAATAGCTACGGTGAAGCGATCGCTATTCAGCACTCGACGCAGCGACTTTGGGTAGCGAAACCTTTCATCTAAGGGAATCAGCGCTCGCTTGCGGCTGCTATACCACCCTAAGTTGCCGGTTTCATCTGCCATCAGGAAATATCCTTGAGCGTATCCCTCAATTATGGCGGTAATATCAATCTGCATAGAGCGGGTTCTAGATTGTTAGAGGCTAGGGATTAGGGAAGGGCATTGAATCAATGGTTTCAGGAATTAATAACTTCCTAAATGACTTCGCGGTTGCTATATCTCAAACCTGCTACTAATGGCTAATATTCCGACAAATGCTATATTAGAAATTAGCAACTTCCTTGATTAGAATTTATAGGATTTTATCACTAAAATACTATGAAAAAGTTTGAACAATTTCCACTGCTTGAGAGTACGTTATCCAATCTCCTAAATAAAGTTGAGAAAGATTGGGGTTACTGCCAAATTAAAAAGAAGGATAATGCTTATATTTTACACTTACTTGGTAGCGATGAAGCTATGATTACCGTCTCCCATAATGAAACAAGCCACATCTATAAGTTGTATTGGTATGAAAGTTCTACTCCTGGCGTATTTGTAGAATCAAAGCTGAATAAAATATACAACAAACAAACCCGCACTTACACAAAGCAGAGAATTTATCAAGTTTGCTATCAACAGTACTCTGATTCACTCAGGGCTTCGATTAATCAATTGTTTGCTGAGTTAGTCAAAGCCAAGATTGCTCAAGATATGTCAAAACCAACAAAAGAGGATGAAAAACCACCTCTGGTTACCGTTGTACAAGCGTGAACTAGGCTGCCACTCTCGGCAGAAGCGGGTTCTGGGTAGCCCTGACTTTTGCCGCGATACTCATTCCCACAGCACAGGCGGATGGGCAATGGCGCAGATTTTGTTAAATTAAAATGAAATAGCCTGTTTAACAATATAACTTGTCAATTAGTCAGGATGGTTAGCAATCATGTCCGAACCAATCCCGCCAATTACACTACCAGGTAGCCAAAATCCGCAGCAAGAGGGCGAATGGTTGCAAAATTCCTTGCTAAAGTGGCTGAATCGAGAGTTTATTCCTGAAGCGGTGAATCAGGATATTGCCCGCCGAGCTACCCAGATCTACGTCCGACACCGAATGGAAGGCGAAAATGACCTGGGATCGCTCGTAATCGCGATTGTAACGGAAATGCAGGCGTTTGACTTTTCCAAAAGTTTTTACAGCGAATTTGCGATCGCTAACGCTGTAAGCGACCTGCTTTTAGATAGTCTGGGCATTGAGCGCTGCTGCGGACAATAAATCTTAGACTTGGTAACAGGTCATCGATGATGGCTGATTACCAATTACCCAACTCGACTTACCAGCTAGACTTAACCACACCGGGAAGCAATCCGTCGTGCGCCCACTCGCGCAGGACGTTGCGCGACAGACCAAAATCCCGATAATATCCTCTAGAACGACCCGTCACCCAGCAGCGATTCCGCTGGCGGGTACGAGAGCTATTGCGGGGTAGTTGTTGTATTTGGCGGTGAATTTCCAGCTTTTCGGCTTGGGAAGCGGCTTGGGCAAATTGTTCCATCAATTCTTCCCGCTTGTCGCCATACTTTTCGGCGAGTTTAGCGCGTTTTTTCTCGCGCTCGATCATGCTCTTTTTAGCCATGAATGGTGCTTGTGTTTGTAAATCTGTGAAGACAGCATTTTCTATCTTAGCGCTTTGCTGCGGGTGCAGTACGAGAAATTTTGCTTTCCTCGACAACACCGGCATCGAGTTGAGGTAAATTCGCACTAGGACAAAGGTCAGCAAGAGCGCAGGCGTGGCATTTGGGATTTCTCGCCGTACAAACAGCTCTGCCGTGGTAAATAAGTCGAATTGACCAGTTTTCCCAGTCGGGTTGGGGTAGTAACCGGATTAAATCGCGCTCGATGCGGATGGGGTCTGAATTTTCCGTTAAACCGAGACGGTTACTGAGTCGCTTGACGTGGGTATCTACGGTGACGCCTTGATTGATACCGTAGGCGTGAGCGAGGACAACATTTGCGGTTTTACGCGCCACTCCTGGCAATTCCAGCAACTGTTCCATAGTTTTGGGCACCTTGCCGCCAAATTTTTCCACGATGGTGCGGCAAGCTGCTTGAATATTTTTAGCTTTGTTGCGATAAAAGCCTGTAGAGCGCACGAGGGTTTCTAATTGTGGTAGATCTGCTTTGGCGATCGCAACGGCATCGGGAAACCGGCGAAACAACTCCGGCGTGACTTTATTCACTCGCTCATCGGTACACTGAGCAGAAAGAATCGTTGCTACCAGCAACTGCACTGGCGTCTCGTAGTTAAGCGTACAAGTCGCATTGGGATAAAGTCGCTTCAGGCGAATTAAAATCTCTAACGCACGCTGCTGTTTTGACGACCATTTGTGGATAATGCTCATAAACCTCACGGGAACAGGACTAAAGCCCCTGGCATATTTTTTCTGTAGGGTGCGTGACGCTGCGAGAATATTTTCTCGTAGCAATGAGACTTGTAGCGTCACGCACCAACCACCGATTGTGACACCCAGCTTTAGTCCTGGGGAAATTTCAGCGGACAGCGGACAGTGGGCAGTGGACAATTATCAAAGAAAAACTGAGTTTAAAACCTCTTGATTCTGGGAGGGTTAACTAACTGTCAACTGTCCACTGTCAACTGTCCACTGTCAACTGTCAACTGTCCACTGTCAACTGTCAACTGTCCACTGTCAACTGTCCACTGTCCACTGCTACCGAAATAGATTGGCGGTATCCCGAATAATCAAGAAAATTCCCAAACCCAGCAACACCATCAGTCCGGTTTGCATCACCCCATCCTGAATTTTAGTGGGTAAGGGTTTACCCCGGACGCCTTCAATTAACAAAAAAGCCAATTGACCCCCGTCTAAAGCCGGTAAAGGCAGGATATTTATAATTGCCAGGTTAATGCTAATTAAAGCCGCAAACTGAAACAAGCTCGCTGCATCTGACTTGGCAATATTGGCACCAATCGCTACAATTGCCACTGGCCCTGCTACCTGCTCGGCGGTTTGGCTAAAATTCTTGATCAGTTGTCCGAAGCCTTGCACGGTTAATACTACTATTCTCTGAAATTCGCTAGCACCAGCGCTAAAAGCGGCAAAAATATTGTCAATCCGCTTGCGCTCTAAGTTGCCATTGGGAGCCAGCTGGATGCCAATCCGACCTTTCCCATCGGTTCCCGCTTGGGGTACAACGGTGACATCTAATTTTTTGCCTTCGCGCCCAATCGTGAGTTTGAGGGATTCGTTGGGATGGGATTGAATTTCCTTCATCAGGACTTGAATTGCTTCCTTGGATGCTCCCAAAGGTTTACCGTCTACGGCAACAATAATATCCCCCGATTTAATCCCTGCCTGAGCGGCGACAGAACTCACTTCCGAGGCCACGTTTGGCACTTTAACACCAGGTTGGTAGTTAAAGTCCTGTATGCCTACGGTGGCTACCTGAGCTACTAGAAGAAAATAGGCAAAAATCAGGTTGGCAATTACTCCAGCACTGATGACAATGGCTCGGTCAACTATGGGTCGATTGCGGAGCAAATTGGGGTCATCAGGTGGAATGGTACTATCGGGGTCATCATCAGGGAAGCCGACAAAACCGCCTAAAGGAATTGCGCGGATAGCGTATTCGGTTTCCGGGCCTTGATATTTCCACAAAACTGGGCCAAAACCGAGGGAAAAGCGGTTAGCATGAATTCCCTGAAGGCGGGCTGCCATAAAGTGGCCTAATTCGTGTACCAAGATTAGGAGAGCCAGGACTGCGATCGCTGCCAAAACTGACATAAATTAATTTAACTAAACTCCGCTACACGTTTCCTTACATTCTAAAGGGATGTCCTTCACAGCACCTCCCGCTTCAGATATGGTTGCAGCGCTTCTGGTATCCGAATTGTCCCATCGGGCTGTTGGTAATTCTCCAAAATTGCCGCCATCGTGCGCCCCACTGCTAGCCCGGAACCGTTGAGGGTATGGACAAACTGAGTACCTTTTTTACCAGCTTCCTTAAACCGAATGTTGCCCCGCCGCGCCTGAAAATCCCCAAAATTGGAACAACTGGAAATTTCCCGGTATTTACCCGACGAGGGGAGCCATACTTCTAGGTCATAACACCTGGCTGCCCCAAAGCCGATATCGCCGGTACAAAGTTCTATTACCCTGTAAGGCAGCTTCAATGCCTGTAAAATTGCCTCGGCATTGCGAACCAGGGCTTGATGTTCCTCTTCCGACTTCTCGGGATGAACCAATTTGACTAACTCGACTTTGTTAAATTGGTGCAGTCGAATTAAACCTTTTGTATCCCGCCCGTAAGCGCCCGCTTCCCGTCGAAAACACGGCGTATAGGCGCAGTGGTAAATCGGCAGTTGAGAAGCTTCCAAGGTTTCATCGCGGTAAAGATTTGTTACCGGCACTTCCGCCGTGGGAGCCAACCACAGGTCATCAGGGTCGCATTTAAAGCTTTCTTCGGCAAATTTGGGCAACTGTCCCGTAGCGGTGAGAGACTGACTGTTAATCAGAACGGGTGGCAGGACTTCCACATAACCAGCCGCCGTTTGCTGGTCTAGCATGAAGCTTATCAGCGCCCTCTCAAGGGCAGCACCTGCCCCAATCAGCATTACAAAGCGACTTTGGGCGACTTTAACCGCTCGTTCCGAATTGAGGATACCCAGTTTTTCACCAATTTCCCAGTGAGGCACAATATTAGGATTTTGGGGGATGTATTCATCTCCCCAGCGGCGGACTTCGACGTTTTCGTCTTCGTTTTTGCCGATGGGGGTAGAATCGCTGGGCAGGTTGGGCAGTGCCAGTAAAAGTGCTTGAATTTGGGATTTGAGGTCTTTTTCCTGGGGTTCCAGTTCGCCTAGCTGGATTTTGATCAGGTTGCCTTCTTCCTTTAACGCTTGAACTTCTGCCGCATTAGCATCCCCAAGCTCTTTAATTTTTTTAGGAATTAGTTTGGCTATTTCATTACTGCGAGCTTGCAGTTGACTGCGCTGTTTCTCTAATTCTCGCTGCGAACGATCCAACTCTAAAATCGGTTCGATGTCATATTGACCCGCGCCGCGACGGTCGAGTCGTTCTTGGACGTATTGTGGATTTTCTCGTATTTGCTTGAGGTCTAGCACCGATTGTCCTGAGATAATTTTGCCAATTTACAAACATAGCATGGGAACAAGGGTAGGTTAGTCTCAGACTTGCCTTGGGGTAAAGTCCGCAGCTAGGTTATTTTGATTTTTTAGCCACAAAACGGAAGAATTTACTCGTTTCCCCCGAATAATTCTTATTTTTTAACCGCGTTAGCGCAGCGATTCAAGGGTAGCGAATTAGGCACGAAGTACGCGAAATAAGAAGTAGATAATCTTCTACTTGATAGGAAGTAATCGAGAAATAAGTACCGATTGGAGTACTTATTTCCCATTTACCAAATAAGGGTAACTATTTTGGCGATCGCATAGAGCAACTTGGCGATCGCAAAATCCTACTAAGTTCAATTATCCCTATTTATGTCCGGCTGATGCGATTGAGCAGCCAGAGTGTAGCGACAATTCCCACAAAGTGAGCGCCGATAGTATTAATATTTGCCTGTACGACAAACATATCCAAGCCGCTAATTACCCGGTTAGGGTCTAACAAAGCGGTTTGACCTTGAGAGATCGACTTGCCCACCAGGGTGCCGACAATGGCATAGGCACCGAAAAGCGTGACTAACATGCCTGCTAAATTCACCATCAATCCCAGGCGCAAAACTTGAATTGTATCGGCTTTACGAGGCCGCTGGGAGGGATTGGGGGACTGTAGCTGTTTGGCGATGATGGTGTAGCGGAAAGCCATGTAAATGCTGCCACCCAGCACCAGCAGCCCGCAAACCGCCAAAAAGGCGCCAAAGCCCGTTCCTGGATTATTCTGGTTGGCATTGGGGTTGCCGCCAAACGCTGAAGACACCAGCAAGACTACGCCTGAAATGACTCCTAGCACTACCTGGGACCAAAAACTAATCCAGCCCGTTCTGCTAAAACTCCTGGCGATTTGCCGCAGTCCGGCAGGAATCGATTGTGACTCTGATTTTTCTGTCATAGGTATACCGATTAAAACCGATCGGATATGGGAAAACTTTATTAAAGAAGATAATTCCAGCACGGCGGATCGTTACTGTATCCGGGGTGCTGCGCTTTGTCTAGATGGTTGTTCGCGCTCGGGCATGTAGGTGGAATTGCCTAAGGTACGAATAGCGAACCCAGTTATGGAAAGGAACTAGCTTATGCAGTCTCAATCCTTAATTTCTTCGTGGAGGCAGCGTTTTACCTGTGGTACTTGCGCGGTTGCCTTGGTCGGTAGTTTGGCACTTTACCACAAAACAGTTTTGAACAATCCGATTGTGGTTGCTCAAATGCGCCTTCCAGGTAACACTGCTACCAATCCCAAAGGTATCAGAAGCCCGTACCGTCGTGGTGCGATCGCTTTTGGCATGACTGGCTTACTCCAGCGAGTCTTAGCGGGTAAAAAGACCTACTTTAGCTGGCAACAATTGTTGGCGACAACAAAATTTAACAGTTCTCCGTAGGGCATCGCTATAAAAGCTGGTTGTCAGTGTAGCCTCAGCGGTAGATCTGGCTCTATCATTGACAGAATCGTCCTCCCTAGCGATCTATGTTGGGGTTGTTCAGGTGCTATCTACTACCAGTTCGATTCTGCTTTAAGGGCTGAGTCTGTTAACGTTGTTACCTCTCTTAGGCACTTCCAGAATTCACTGTCTAAAATTGATCGTATTGACCCGTTCCCCAAGGTCGAGGATGTAACCTCAATACCTTTAACAGTACTGAGGTGTAAGCTGGGTCAGTTTCCCATATGCCTGAGCAAATTTCTGCTGTGGCGCTTGGATAAACTCACAGCTTCTCAATTGTTCGTTTAAATGCGTTTGACGGGGTGGAGCCGTGGATTATGCACATGAAAGTAGACGACATTTACCAATTTTTTCATTGTCCTCCTCCGATTTATCTGAGCAAGGAACTAGCAGTCTGCTACGTCCTTGCAGTTTTAGTTCGAGGTGAATCTTATGGAACTGAGTTGATTCAACTGATCGAAACCGAATACCCAGCTTTTCGGCTGTCTGATACGGTTCTCTACAGCGCGCTGAAATTCTTGGAGGAAGAACAGGCGATCGCTGGTTACTGGAAAAAAGTAGAGGGGCGCGGACGCCCCCGGCGCATGTATCGAGTACGGGTCGATTGGCTCGATCGCGCTCAAGATTTAGCTCGTCTTTGGCACGAATACGCTAGCCGAAACAATTATCCCATCCCAACCAAACCTGGTGGGCGGTAACCATTTACAACAGCGAGCTGGGGTCGGTAAATTTTTGTAAAATTTTTTCAAGCCTACCGATCCCGATGTAAACGGATGAATACAACGATTCTTTCTTCAACTTTCCTGCTGACATTATTGTTGTCAGTTGGATTGTTTTTCTTTATTAAGGCGTCCGTCAAAGATAGAACCAAAGCAGTCCAGCTGATATCATTTGAACCGCAAGAATCCCTGTTGCCTCAATTGCAGCAGTATTTCACGCAACGCGCTTACCAAGTTGCCTCTGTGGATGCAGCACAAAACCAGGTGGTTTTCCAAGGTTTTGTCCGTCCCAGTTGGTTTTTGGCGATCTTTTTATCGTTGTTGGCGGCAGTTGGGCTTCTTTGTTTATCTTTGGTTCTGTCGATGCTGTTTCCAGGGACGGCAACGCTTTTTCTGGGATTGGAAGTTTTGTCGCCTTTAGCTGGCTGGTTTTACTGGCAAAAAGCTGGGCGAACTGAGCAGGTATCGTTAAAGCTGGAGGATTCCCTTGGTGAGGGTACAAATCAGGCGCAGAGTCTGATTACCGTTACAGCTCATCGGGATGAATTGGCGGCGCTGCAACAGGCGCTGAATTTGAAACCCTGCGATTAATCTCAGTTTAACGGCAAGCGCCACCTGAATCATAGATTCAGGTGGCGCTTGCGATCGCGTCCTTTCCCAAAATTTTTCAACGCCTGACCTGATTAGCCCCTATCGCTCTATGGCAAGCTTAACGGGCAGGGACAGGCGTTTATCTGTGATTTACCAGCTGTTTTGCCAATTTCGTGCTTTATAGCCGGACTTGTATTGCCTCAATCTAAATCAAATCTGCTCTGTACAGATTTGACACCATCCTCAAGTCGATACTTCACACTTTCTGGCCTGAAGTTGCAGGTAGGATCAAGACTTGACAGCCTTAATATCCTGATTCTCAGGTCGTGGCATTTCTACTCCGATCGATCTTTGTAAAATTTATCGAGAAATGGTGTCTCAGGTCATCGGTTCGGTCTCAAGTGGTTGAAAGCGCCATTGGTGCTTTTTCACTAGAGGCTTCGATTAACTGCCTCAAGCTGGGAAATAGAAAATGGTTTTCTTCAACGTATTGAGCGCCAAACAGTCCTTTTTCTGCCCAGAAGTAACGATCTGTGGTATGCTCGTTCCGTTTGACCAGCAGTAAAGCAGGTGGGACAATTCCTTCGGCTTGAATAAATTTTCTTGCCGCTGTCACTGGTTTATCCTGTCCGCTTTCGATGCTATATTGAGGCACGTGTTCAAGAATTCTGCGTCCTTCTTGACGACGACGGCTTTTACGCTTGCGTCTCCTTGCCAAGCTGTTTACCTCCTTTTTCCAGCGCTTTTTCCAGCGATCGATTGTAGTGATAGTTACCAAACCCGTGCAAAGTATATCGGCTTGAGTTGAAAAAATCAACTTTTTTTAAGGTTTTGATACAAAGTCTGGAAGTGCTGCTGATGCACTTGCTAATTTGGTGTGGCGAGAAAAGCTGGAAAACCTTTAATAGAGGCGATTTCCCTGGCTCTGGTGACAGGAGAATCCCCGCCATCACAAGCGCAGGGAAACAGCCCCTGGAGGGAAGCCGATCTGATTAAATCTTTAAAACATGATTATTAAGAACGTTAAAGCTACTCGGCTCTGCTCGCTACCTAACTCGATCGCTCGTTGGAATTTTTGACGCCATGTTAATGCCTGCCAGTTCAGAATTTGTGGCGCTTTGTCAAGCGCAGGTCAAGGTGATGCAAAAATTAGGCGCCACCTTGAGCGCGGTTTATTTGACCGAAGAACTGGTGGAAGACTCAGAAGCTAACCTAATTCCGGTGGTGGCTTACCCTTCCCCCGATATGGTATGGGAGGAGCCGCAAGAGCTAGCCCTATTGCCGCAGCAGACGGAAACAAACTCGGCTTTTCCCTGGCTGCCATCGGCAGCAGATACCTTTATTCCCCTAGATGGCGAGTTTGAAGGCTCAGAAAGTACTCAGCCCCAGGCAGAAGTCAATACGCTGCTAAAACAGCGTCGCATTGTCTTGCCCTTAATGCACGAAGGATTGGTAATGGGGTTGTTGGTCACCGAACGTCAGGATCGACCTTGGAACGAGCGGGAACGCTCGCAGATTGAAGAAATTGCCCATACTATGGCGATCGCTTGCATTATGGATCAGCGGCGAGCCTGGTTCGAGCAGCAGTTAACTCAACAACATCAACTGCAAGAACAACAAAATGACCTGTTCCACAATCTACTGCATCAGTTACGCAATCCGCTGACGGCGCTGCGGACGTTTGGCAAGCTGCTGCTCAAGCGCCTGGGAATGAGCGATCCAAACCGGGACATTGCCGCCAATATTTTACGGGAGAGCGATCGCCTACAGGAGTTGCTACAACAGTTCGATCGCGTCCTAGAACTGTCTGAAAACAACAAGGCTACCCTAACGCTGCCTCCCGCTCACCTGGGTGTAGAAACAGAAACAGACAATCACCCCCAGCCCTCAAGTAAACCGCTGCTGTTGTTGCCCGGAGCTGGTTTAATTGCTTCGGCCTTGGAATCGCTATCGGTAACACAAGTGTTAGAACCCCTGCTGGCATCGGCTCGCGCGATCGCTGCCGAGCGCCATCTCGATTTAGAAGCGGAAATTCCCGACCATTTACCGCCAGTACGAGCTAATGCCCAGGCTCTGCGGGAAATACTGAGCAATTTAATAGACAATGCATTAAAATACACACCGGCTGGGGGAAAAGTTTACATTCAAGTCGGGCAAGAACGAGTTTCGCCCCAAGGTCGGTTTGTGGGCATCGCCGTCAGCGATAGCGGGCCTGGTATTCCGCCGCAAGATATAGCGCATTTGTTCGAGCGAGGCTATCGAGGCATCCAGGCAGAAACGGAAATACCGGGGACGGGGTTAGGATTGGCGATCGCCAAAGAGCTAGTCGAGCAAATGCAAGGGGAAATTCAAGTCATTAGCCCCGCGCAACGATTATGGTCAAGATCGGCGGGCGAGGGAAGGGAGCGGGGAGACAAGGGAGACAAGGGAGACAAGGGGGACAAGGGGGACAAGGGGGACAAGGGGGCGATCGCAAGTAGCTATCCCGCCCAATACCCTGATGCCGGTGGATTGGGCGTCACTTTTGTAGTTTGGTTAAAGATCGAGCAAGATTGATTTTAGGCAAAATGTGACAATTGCCTATTGACAAATAACCACTTAACTGTATTTTTACTTAACGCCACCACTTAATACCAAATCGGCATTTAAGGTGAGAGTTAAATCGGTATTGGGGGCAATCGAGATTAGTTCAACGCGATCGCGGTTGCGAAATAGTCCCGACAGGTTGACGCCAGCACCAGCACCAGCACCGAGTAAAAGTCCCCCAAGGCTAGCTCCGCCAGTTAAAGCCGCAACGGCGGCGGCTGCTGCTACACCTAACGCAGTGCTGCCGATAAATCGACGATTGCTCGATATACCAGGTCGCCTGGATATGCTTTCTATTTTCCTGACGATCTGGGAAGTTGCCCGAATTTGAACTGGTTGACCGTTGGGTAAAATTAACTGTTTGGCGACGAATTGGGCGCTTTTTTGGTCTTCTATCGTGACTAATTCGCCGATAACTTGAGATCCCGCCGGGATTAACAATACTCCGCCCTCGGAAACCACATTGCGGGCTATGGTAACGGTGAGGGGTACGGGTGCGGGTTCGTTGGGGGCGACTAAAATTCTTTCTGCGGCGTCGTATTTAACCGGGAGTCTGGTTCCGGATGGTATTCTCACCGTTCCTACCAAAGTTGGCTGGGCGGGTGTGGGTGTGGGTGAAGAATTGTTGCGAGCGACGATGTAGGGGGAAGCGATCGCTTGCGCCTCTCCCTTATTGACCAAAGCTTGATAGATAAAGGCAGCGACTTCAGCGCGGGTAGCGATCTTATTGGGTTTTAATCGATCTAAATCTGGATAGTTGACGACAATACCTTGTTCGGTGGCGGCGGCAATTTTTTCGCGGGCGTAGTTGGGAATCGCTCTGCGATCGCGGTAGTATCCTAAAACATCAGCTGGGGGTAAGCTGCCCGAATAATTCAATCCGCTGGCGAGAGAAACCAAAACTTGCTCGCGGGGAATTCTTTGATTGGGTCGAAAAACTCTGCCGGGATAACCAGAGAGAAAGCCAGTCGTGTAAGCTTCATTAATAGCATCAGCCGCCCAATAGTTGCTCCGTACATCGACAAAATTGACAGGTTCGCGGATCGGGTTGGTATTGAAAGCTTTGCCGACCATTGTAGCGAACTGCGCCCGCGTTACCGGCGCATTCGGTCGGAACTTGCCATCTGGGAATCCAGCAATTATTTCCCGTGCCGCCAGCGCGCTAATAAAGTCTTTTGCCCAATAGTTAGAAGATACATCGGCAAAAGTCGGCTCGGTTTGGGCAACGGCAGGCGCTAATACTGCCAGAGGTAATGTTGTATTAGCCGTCAATGCGATCGCGCTCAACAAAACAGTTTTTGACTGCCAAGAATGGAAATTAAACATATATTACCCGTCAATTAAACGTCGCAAAATCCAGTCAAACCTGATGCTGGCTAGATTGATATTTTCTGAGGTTGCCAAAACAGCGTCATCTACTCCAGCCTCAGTCAGCGCTTGGGCTTTAACATCACCCAATTGACTCACGATCCGACGCAGACGATTGGAGAGTATGGTAGCAAGACCGCGATAAAAACCATAAGCAAATCCGATATCGAGTTGTAGTTTTTTAGCTATTTCTCGCCGAGGGATGGACAAAACTAGCGAGTCTTCAATCGCTTGAACCGTGGCAGAGGGTAGGCGATTATCCAAGAAAGACATTTCTCCCACTACTTCACCGCTCGATAGTCTGGCTATCTCCCGGTTATCCAGTTCGGCTATAGAAACGATAAACGTGCCAGTTAGCAGGATATACAGGGCATCAATCGGCTTTCCTTCTTTAATCAGTACGGTACCCGCGGCGATTTCTTGCCTGGTACCTGCCTGGAGTAGCCAGTCGATGTCGTCGTCGTTGAGTTCGCCCAATAAAAACAGTACTTTTTTCATCGTTGGCGTCCTTTCCTCATGGCGGCTGAAGCGCCATTGTTGGTGTCCTGAAGCATCCGGCTCGCACAATACATATAAACATAAAAAAACGCGATCGCGCGCTACGTAGCACCCGATCGCCTTGCAATTATTTGTCAACCATGCTAAAGGCAGCTATTTGTCGCCTATTAGCACCAGCAGCAGCCTATCTGCGTATTGATTTAAATGCCTCGGTCATTCGGGTCAAAGCCTCGGTCTAAGCCGGTATTGTAACCCAGACCGCGCACCACTAAATCGGAGCGCAATGTCAGGTCTAAGTCACTATCTGGGTCAATTACCACTACCCTAGCAGAAGAGCGATTCTGACCTGCGAGCAAGCCGCCCGCAGCACCAACCCCCGTACCGATTAAAACTTCCAGGGGATTGATCCGGCGATCGCCTGTGAGTCCGGCGATCGCTGCTGCCGCTCCCGAACCGACTGCGGCTCCGATTAAGATATTCCTCGCATTCGGCCCGCGACGGACTTCTTGGGTTGTTGTTACTACTCTGGAATAGGCATTGATCGATTGCCCTCTATTGTCAGAAATTCTTAATTCTCTAGCGACAAATTGGGAACCGCCTCGAACGGGTTGCAATTCCCCGGCAATTTCGCTGCCGCGGGGAATGATTACAGTGCGTCCGTCTCGTGATACAATGTCTTGGGCTACGGTTAAGGTTAATTCAGCGGTTTCGTTAGGTGCGACCACAATTTTGTCCTTATCGTAAGAAACCGGAATTACAGTTCCTGCTGGGATTCTAAAGTCAACAAATCGTTGCGATTGAGCTATACGAGTCTCAGCCAAGGCAGGAGCCGCAGCGATAAAGGGAGTCGCAGTTGTAGCGGTCATGAGCAAAGCCATAGTTGCAGCAGTTTTCGACTGCCAGCTCTTGAAGGTAGACATCGGGGATTACCTTTTACAATCTCTCTGTGTTATGTCTATTGACGCCCAGGTTTAAAGTTTGTTGCCACCGCCAAGTAAGTTTTTTTTTAGAGGGTGAACAATTGCAGTAGCACTCGTTCTTCGCGCTCTACGGACGCCTATTTCCCAGGATGGCGCAGTGAATGAGGGACTACCAACTGTCAGAGGTAATAAATCAGGGAAGCTGAGGAAGATCAAGAAGCTGAAGAAGCAACCACTACGACTTTCTCATCTCCCCCAGCTCCCTCAGCTCCCTCAGCTCCCCCAGCTCCCCCAGCTCCCTCAGCTCCCCCAGCTCCCCCAG